>Ga0081455_10008004_pt1 | contig 11046 bp, 5 predicted proteins | sample TabmetS3T2R1_FD_70207 | JGI IMG/M metagenome (GOLD analysis project Ga0081455, IMG submission 70207) | Tabebuia heterophylla rhizosphere microbial communities from the University of Puerto Rico - S3T2R1 | ecosystem: Host-associated > Plants > Roots > Rhizosphere ... | reverse complement strand
CATGGGCAAGCTGCTCGAGGACGAGGGCCTGCGCCTGGTCGGCGCTCATGAGGTGGCGCCGGACATTCTGATTCCTCAAGGCACCTTTGGTCGCGCGCAGCCATCAGAGCTCGACCGCGGAGACATCGCGTTGGGACTTGAGTATCTGCGCGCAGCGGGAAAATTCGACATAGGACAGGCGGTAGTGGTTGCGGGCCGCCACATTCTTGCGGTGGAGGCGGTGGAAGGAACCGACGCCATGCTCGGGCGCGTCGCGGACATGCGGGCAAACGGCCGGCTGCGTGCGCGGCCCGGCACGGGCACCCTGGTGAAGGCTCCGAAGCCCGCGCAGGACCGCCGATTTGATCTGCCGTCGATCGGCCCGCAGACAGTCGAAGGCGTCGTTCGAGCGGGACTTGCGGGCATCGCCGTGCTTGCCGGCAGCACCATTGTGGCCGAACCGGCACGGCTCGTTGAACTGGCCGATCGGAACGCTATTTTCGTCGTCGGCGTGCGCTCCGGGACCGAACCATGAGTCCCCACATTTTTCTGGTTGCCGGGGAAGAATCCGGTGATCGGCTGGGTGCTGCGCTCGTCGCGGCGATCAGGCAACGGACCAACGGACGCGCACAGTTTTCCTGCGTCGGCGGTGCTCACATGGCGGCCGCAGGCGTGCCGAGCCTTTTCCCGTTGGGTGATCTCGCGATCATCGGTTTTGGCGCAATCCCGGCAAGTTTGCCAAAAATCCTGCGACGCATTGGTGAAACAGCCGACGCGGTCATATCCGCAAAGCCTGATGCCTTGATCATCATAGACAGTCCGGACTTTACCCATCGCGTAGCGAAACGCGTGCGGGCGCGCTCGAGCACCATTCCGATCATCGACTATGTCTGTCCGTCCGTGTGGGCATGGCGGTCTGGCCGCGCGCGAGCCATGCGGACCTATGTGGATCACGTGTTGGCGTTGTTGCCCTTTGAACCAACGGTGATGAAAAAGCTCGGCGGGCCGCCCTGCACCTACGTGGGGCATCCCCTGACTGAACGCCTTGACGACTTACGGCCGAAGGATCTCGAGCAGCGATTGCGTCTGGCGGACCCGCCGCTGGTTTTGGTTTTACCCGGCAGCCGGACTGGTGAAATCCACCGCATGGCGCCTGTTTTCGGAACTGCAATGGCTCGCGTCGTCGAACAGTTTGGTCCCATCGAGATTGTTGTGCCGGCGGTGGCAAGTCTTGCAAGCACCGTTCGAGATGCTGTCTCGGCATGGCGCGTGCCTGCTCGGGTGATAACCGACCACAACGATAAGCATGAAGCGTTTCGCACCGCTCGGGCGGCTCTGACCAAATCAGGCACCTCAACACTGGAGTTAGCGCTCGCCGGCGTTCCGATGGTGGCGGCGTATAGGGTACTACTGGTCGAGGCGATCGCAGCACGTTTCATTCTCAAGATCCCTTCCGTGATCCTCGCCAATCTCGTCCTCGGCGAAAACGTCGTACCCGAATTTCTCCAGTGGCATTGCACTCCTAAACGACTCGCCGCAGCACTGCTGCCGCTCCTGACCGATACACCCGAACGTCGCCGACAAACCGAATCCTTCAGGCGTCTGGACGGCATCATGGAGGTTGGCAAGGCCAGTCCAAGCGACCGAAGCGCGGCTTTGGTTCTCGATATTGTCGGCCAGAAGTCACGCTTGTCGGGCGAACCGGCGGCTCTAGGTCCGGCGACCGTATGACTTGCTGGATGGTGCCCGATAGGCGTATGTCATTGTTCGAACCGGATCCCAGCCGTTGACCCTTTCCTCCCGCGCCTCGATCACTGCTGTCCATGGATACCTCCCGCCGGATCTGCTCACCAACGCAGAGCTGGCGCGCATGGTCGACACGAGTGACGCCTGGATCACGGAGCGGACGGGCATAAAAGAGCGCCACATCCTGAGGGGTGAGGGCCTGGGCACGTCGTATATGGCCGCGGAGGCCGTGCGCGGACTGTTACAGAAGGCCGCCACGAAGCCGGACGAGGTCGATCTGCTGATCTGTGCGACTACGACCCCCGATATGCAATTCCCGTCCACCGCCAATCTCATCTGCGAGATGGTCGGCCTGCGCAATATTGGCAGTTTCGACGTCCAGGCAGCCTGCTCTGGATTTCTTTACTCGCTCACAATAGCCGCACAATTCATTGCCAGCGGCGCGGCGCGGAAGGTCGTGGTCGTCGGCGCCGACAAGATGTCCTCGATCATCGACTACAAGGATCGCGCCACCTGCGTGCTGTTCGGCGACGCCGCCGGCGCCGTCCTTCTTGAGCCCGATGAAATCGGCTGCGGCATCATGGATGCATTAATCCACTCAGATGGGTCCGGAATGATCCATCTGCATCAAAAGGCGGGCGGCAGCCGCATGCCGGCGACCGCCGAGACAGTCGCCAACCGATTGCATTACGTCCATCAGGAAGGCGCCGCTGTCTATAAGTTTGCGATCGCGAAGATGGCGGAAGTCTCGAGTGAGATCATGGCCCGCAACAATCTGCGCGCCGACATGATCGATTGGCTGGTTCCGCATCAGGCCAACAAAAGAATTATCGAGTCGACCGCCGAGCGCATGGGCGTGCCGATGGAAAAAGTGATGGTCACGATCCACAAGTACGGCAACACGACGAATGCCACTATTCCGCTTTGCCTGTGGGACTACGAGCCCAAACTCAAGCGCGGCGACAGAATGGTGCTGGCTGCATTCGGCGGCGGATTCACCTGGGCCGGCGCCTATGTGCAATGGGCCTATGACGGCGCGACCGCGCCGAAAATGAACGGCAAAGGCAACGGCAAAGGCGGTTAGCCCGGATTATTTGCGGCGAGAGATCGGGACGTAGTCCCGTCGCGTCGCGCCCGTGTAGAGCTGACGAGGCCTGCCGATCTTCTGCTTCGGATCCTCGATCATTTCTTTCCACTGCGCGATCCAGCCGACCGTGCGGGCGACGGCAAACAGCACCGTGAACATGGTGGTCGGGAAACCCATCGCCTTGAGAGTGATGCCCGAATAGAAATCGATATTCGGATAGAGCTTCTTCTCGATGAAATAGTCGTCGTGCAACGCGACTTTCTCCAGCTCCATCGCCACATCGAGAAGCGGATCGTCCTTGACGCCGAGTTCGTTCAGGACTTCGTGACAGGTCTTCTGCATGATTTTGGCGCGCGGGTCGTAGTGCTTGTAGACCCTGTGGCCGAAGCCCATCAGCCGATACGGATCGTTCTTGTCCTTGGCGCGTCTGACAAACTCGGGGATGCGACCGACGGAACCGATCTCGCGCAACATGTTGAGAGCAGCTTCGTTTGCGCCGCCGTGCGCAGGGCCCCACAGGCATGCACAGCCGGCGGCGATGCACGCGAACGGGTTCGCGCCGGACGAGCCGGCAAGCCGTACCGTCGATGTCGAGGCGTTCTGCTCATGGTCGGCATGCAGAATGAAAATGCGATCCATGGCGCGCGCGAGAACCGGATTGGCCTTGTAGTCCTCGGTCGGCACGGCGAAGCACATGCGCAGGAAATTCGAGGCGTAGTCGAGCTCGTTCTTCGGATACACGAATGGCTGGCCGATTGAATACTTGTAGGCCATCGCCGCGAGCGTCGGCACCTTGGCGATCATGCGCACCGAGGCGACCATGCGCTGGTGAGGGTCGGAGATATCGGTCGAGTCGTGATAGAAGGCTGACAGCGCGCCGACACAACCTGTCATGACCGCCATGGGATGCGCGTCACGGCGGAAGCCCTGGAAGAATCGGCTCATCTGCTCGTGAACCATCGTGTGCCGGGTGACCCGATAGTCGAAGTCGGCTTTCTGCGCCGCGGTCGGCAGTTCGCCGTAAAGCAGCAGATAGCAGGTCTCCAGGAAGTCGCCGTGCTCGGCCAATTGCTCGATCGGATAGCCGCGATAGAGCAGGATGCCTTCGTCGCCGTCGATGTAGGTTATCTTGGAATCGCAACTCGCCGTCGAAGTGAAGCCGGGATCGTAGGTGAACATTCCGGCCTGGCTGTAAAGCTTCGAAATGTCGACGACGTCGGGACCGATCGTGCCGGGCAGAATTGGCAAGTCCCAATTGTTGTTACCGACGGTCAAGGTGCCGGTTTTATTTTTGGCGCTGGTCTTGGCGTCCATGGTCGAGCCCTCAGTTGGCTGCGAGCGATGCGCGTGGAAACATCATGGCCGGGCAGGCATGACGCCGGTCGGGCGTTGGAGTTCCGGCCACTTTGTGCGTATCCCATTCAAGTGTGCGCTGCAAGATAGCGGCGCCGCCTGCTGACGTGGATATAGTGGCTGTCCTGCCGCTTTGCGCGATCGGTGAAACTTTTATGTTGCGATCTGGTCCCGCAAGCGAGCCAGGCTCTCGTCCCGCCCGAGCACTGCGAGAACGTCAAAGATTGGCGGCGACGTCGTGCGCCCCGTCAGGGCGGCGCGAAGCGGCTGCGCCACCGCACCGAGCTTGTGACCCGCGTGTTCTGCATAAGGCCGCACCACACCCTCGACCGTAGCCGTATTCCACTCGGAGATCGCCTCCAGTTCGGGCAGGAGGCCCCCGATCAGGGCCTTGGCGTCGTCGGTCAGGAAAGCCTTGGCCTGTTCGTTGATGTCGATCGGCCGACTCGCCCACAGGAACCGCGATGCGTCGAACAATTCGACTAAAGTCTTGGCGCGCTCCTTCAGCCCGGGCATGGCTGCCATCAGCTTTGCGCGCAGCACCGGGGTCATTTTGCTTGCCAGCTCATGTCCACCGGCGATGTGTGGCAGGAGGTCCTCGATTGCAGCGATCAGGGCAGCGTCATCGCTCGAGCGAATATAGTGGCCATTGAGGCTCTCGAGCTTCGTGAAGTCAAAACGCGCCGGAGAACGCCCGACCTGCGGCAGATCGAACGCGGCGATCATTTCCTCGGTGCTGAAAATTTCCTGATCGCCGTGCGACCAGCCGAGCCGGACCAGGTAGTTCCGCATCGCAGCCGGCAAATACCCCATCGCGCGGTAGGCGTCGATGCCCAGCGCACCATGCCGCTTCGACAGCTTGGATCCGTCCGGGCCGTGAATGAGGGGAATGTGCGCCATGATCGGAACGCGCCAGCCCAGCGCCTGATAGATCTGCGTCTGGCGGGCTGCGTTGTTGAGATGGTCGTCACCGCGGATGATGTGAGTCACACCCATGTCATGGTCGTCGACGACCACGGCCAGCATGTAAGTGGGCGTGCCGTCCGAGCGCAGCAGCACGAAGTCGTCAAGATTCTCATTTTGCCAGATGACGTGCCCCTGGACCTGATCGTCGACGGCTGTTTCGCCTGTCAGCGGCGCTTTGAGACGAATAACCGGATTGATGCCTGCAGGCGGTTCGTTTGGCTCCCGATCGCGGCAGCGGCCGTCATAGAGCCGCGTGCGGCCCTCTGCGCGCGCCTTCTCGCGCATCGCGGCGAGCTCCTCCGGGCTGCAGTAGCACCGATAGGCATGACCCGAAGCGAGAAGCTGCTCCGCGACCTGGCGATGACGGGCGGCGCGGGAGTACTGGAAGACGATGTCGCCATCCCAGCTGATCCCGAGCCAGGTCAGGCCGTCGATGATGGCGTTGATCGCGGCGGCGGTTGAGCGCTCGCGGTCGGTATCCTCGATCCGCAGCAGCATCTTGCCGCCGTGCCTGCGCGCGAACAGCCAGTTAAACAATGCGGTGCGGCCTCCACCGATGTGAAGAAAGCCGGTAGGCGAGGGGGCAAAACGGGTGACGATTTCGCCAGCCATAATCAGATACGATGAAATCCGGGCCTGGTATCCGCGCGCTGCAGTTTCGCCGATGTATCATAACTTTCGGCTGAGTGGACTTAATTTCAGGCCTACAGCGACAAATTTCGGTTGATGAGTTGTCCTGATTGCGTTTCGCAGCTGCGCACCAAAGCAACGGCCCGCAGCGGTCACCCCCGTTGCGGGCCGTTCAGGGTGCTGCATCGTTCACGCCGTCGGCAGTCGCGCTCACGGTTCGTAAACGGTGGTGGGCCTCACTGTTTTGAAAGGATTCGACAGCGTCCTTTTAAGTGTCACCGCGGCAAAGTGATCGGCATGAACAACGTGATGCAATTTCAGCCGCGTCGCAGATCGTGGCAGCGGTTGAGTTGGTGGGCGCTGGTGCCAGTCAGCTTCGCCGCCGCCTTTTTCGCGGTCGGGATTTTTTCAGACTGAGATTTTTGCCGGGGCATGTACGTCCGCAACTGAGCTGCTGATCGGTGGCCGCGCGTCGGTTGTCGATGGTGGCACCATCGAAATTCACGGCGCGCGAATCCGGCTGTTCGAGATTGATGCGCCTGAGAGCGGGCAGTCGTGCGGCACAGTGCAAAACCTTCCGCTGCCGCCAGCAAGCATGGGCCTCTTGGCGATGTTCTCGGGTGCCACTTTAGAAAAAACGCTGGAATGTCTAGCCCTAATCGGACCGCTTCCCTGAGGTGTTCCTGCCGCAGTCGAACCGCTTCCCTGAGGTGTTCGTGCCGCAGTGTCATCCGTCCAGTTCCGACGGAGGGAGCCGAATGGCATCGTCGGCTACCTGCAAGCGCAACTGCACAACTTGATGTTCAAGTGCAGCGATCTGCTCTCTCAGCTCGACGATAAATTCCGCCAATAGTGACAGCGCTTCCTTGGTGGCGAGAGAGTCGAATTCGGCAATAGGAATCGCGTGACGAACTCCGCTTCTTGAACGGCACGGCCTCGGCAAAGTCTGTCAGCCATGGCGACAGCGCATTCCAATTTTCAACGCGACGCTGTTCCCGACGCGGCTCGGAGAAAATCCGCTGAACGAAGTAGGTCATCTACACAATGAAATTGCCTAATCTCATCCGTTCGGATGACGAGATTCCGGAAAGATGAACCTATCCTCAACGCAGCGGTCATGCCGCGTTCGGATCGCCTGTCGTAGTTATCGCGTGTCGCTCATCACGAACTGCAAAACGAATCAGGAATTGAAAATGCGCAAAGCTCTCATGGTCGCTCTCGGCCTTGCTGCTTTCGCCAGCATGCAGCCGGCGCTTGCTCAATCAAGTTGCAAATCCATCTGCCATACATACTACGGCAAGGGCGGCCCGGTGCGGACGTGCCAGCAAGACTGCTCACCTCGCGTAAGCGGCAGACCAGATAAGCCGCAGCCTATCCAGCAGCAGAGATTCAAAAACAAGTTCTGACCTGACAGCAAATCCCGAAAGGAGCTCGACCAATGAAATCATCGACCAAATCTGTGTTGTTCGCATTCGCCGCCGCTGCGATGAGCGCAGTGATGACTGCGCCCGCTTCGGCGCAAGTCTTTAAATCAAGGGACCAAACCTGCGCCAACCCATCTACAGCGAGGGATAAAGTGCAAAAGCCCGAGTACCGCTGTGTTCGGCCAAATTCAGTCTGGCTTCATGACAAATGGAGCGAAAAAATAGCCAATCAGGGTTTTGCAAACGCAAACAAGCCACTTGTTCCGGGTGGTCCACCGCGCCGGGACTACATTCCCGCGAACAGCGGCAGCAGCGGCGGGGGCGGGGGTGGAAGCAGCAAGGGAAAGAAACCTAGATAGCTGATCGCATTTCGCGGTCACCGCACTCCGACGAAAGCCCGGCCTCGCGCCGGGCTTTTTGTTTGCAATTTGCCACCACATTTAATACCCGGCTTGAGACATAGGGCCGGATTTGGCAGATAGGCCGCGCGCCGTGCCATCCGGCGAATGCGCAATTAATAAAAGGTCTGTACGGAATGACATTGGACGAGGCGGCAGTAGCGGACACGGGCCGGGACTTCATCCGCGATATCGTGAAGGCCGACCTCGATTCCGGTCGCGTCAAAGGCGTGGTCACGCGCTTTCCGCCCGAGCCCAACGGCTACCTTCACATCGGCCACGCCAAATCCATCTGCCTGAATTTCGGCCTTGCCGGGGAATTCGGCGGCCGCTGCCACCTGCGTTTTGACGACACCAACCCGACCAAGGAGGAGCAGGAATATATCGATGCGATCGAGCGCGACGTGCGCTGGCTCGGGTTCGACTGGGGCAAGCACCTCTATCACGCGTCCGATTATTTCGAGCAGCTTTATGCCTGGGCGGAGGACCTCATCCGTGCCGGCAAGGCTTATGTCGACGACCAGAGCCCCCACGACATGCGCGTCAACCGGGGCACGCTGACAGAGCCGGGAAAAAACAGTCCGTTCCGGGATCGAAGCGTCGAGGAAAACCTCGACCTGTTCCGTCGCATGCGTGCGGGCGAATTCCCGAACGGCGCGCGCGTGCTGCGGGCAAAAATCGACATGGCGTCAGGCAATATCAATCTGCGTGACCCGGTACTTTATCGTATTCTCCACGCGAGCCATCCCCGCACCGGCACGGAATGGAAGATCTACCCAAGCTACGACTTCGCGCATGGTCAGTCCGACGCGATCGAGCACATTACCCATTCGATCTGCACGCTCGAGTTCGAGGATCACCGGCTGCTCTACGACTGGTTCATCGAAAATCTGAACGTCCCGTCGCGGCCGCGCCAGTATGAGTTTGCCCGGCTCAATCTGACCTACACGGTTCTTTCGAAGCGCGTGCTCACCGAACTAGTGCGCGATGGCCATGTCAGCGGCTGGGACGATCCGCGCATGCCAACAATCGCCGGCCTGCGCCGGCGCGGCGTGCCGCCCGAGGCCATACGCGATTTCGTCAAGCGCATTGGCGTCGCCAAGGCCAACAGCGTCGTCGATGCGGGCATGTTCGATTTTTCGGTGCGCGAGGTTCTCAACAAGAAAGCGCTGCGCCGCATGGCGGTGCTACGCCCGCTCAAGCTGGTGATCGAAAACTACCCGGAAGGGCAGGTCGAAGAGCTGGAAGCGGCCAATCATCCTGACGATCCCGCGGCCGGCATCCGCAAGATCAAGTTCGCGCGCGAGCTCTATATCGAGCAGGACGACTTCATGGAGAATCCGCCGAAGAAATTCTTCCGGCTTTCACCGGGCGCCGAGGTGCGGCTGCGCTATGCCTATTTCGTCACCTGTCGCGAAGCTGTGAAAAATTCGAAGGGCGAGGTTGTTGAGCTGCGGTGCACGTACGATCCCGCCACCCGCGGCGGCAACGCGCCGGACGGGCGCAAGGTGAAGGCCACGATCCATTGGGTGTCGGCTGCACACTCTGTTCCCGCCGAGGTGCGCCTCTACAATCCGCTGTTCACGCGGCCTAATCCAAGCGGTGGAGAAAACTTCACTGCCGATCTCAATCCGAACTCGCTCGAAACGCTGGGCGGCGTTCGCCTCGAGCCGGCGCTTGCCGAAGCGAAGCTTGAGATACCCGTGCAGTTCGAGCGACAGGGCTATTTTTGCCTCGACCGGGATTCGAAACCAGGCAAGCCGGTGTTCAGCCGCACGATTGGCCTTCGCGATACCTGGGCCAAGGAGAAAGCCACAGGCTAGCTGCGCGCTATAGCGATACAACCTGTGGATGAGCTAGAGTTGCGCCGGTTGTAACGGGGTGGCGTCGGGACGGCGCCTCGGCGGCGTGGTTCGACAGCATTCCCATAGTGAGAACGGGCGCGCCCGCGCCAAGGCCTGGGCCCCTGGCATCGACGCCACGAGGCGTCCGACGGGGCTGTTGATACCTGATGGCATCGCCGGGCTAACCGGCCGGCTGGGAGAAACACTCTCGGCCTGGGCGGCCGCTGAAGCCGCGCCTGGCCGCTTGCTCCCCTGGGTTCCTGTTCGTTCGGGTCAGGCATCGTCGGTTACTTCACCGCCGACCGGGAACCAACGTGGTGGGCCTCGCTGCCGCTGGCCGTTGTCATAATCCTGGTGGCCTATCTGGCGCGGCATCGGCCGATCGCCTTTCCGGTGGCGGTCGCTCTTGCCGCGATGACGGCCGGATTTGCCGTTGCCACGTTGCAGACACTGCGCCTCGGGCACCCAATCCTGCAGCATCCGGTCTCAAGCGCGCTGGTGGCCGGATTTGTCGAAGTTCGCGAAGAACGCGAGCGCAGCGACCGGATCGTGGTCGGCGTTCAGCGCTTTGAGGCCGCGAGCATTGCAACCGCGCCACTACGCGTCCGTGTCGCCGTGCGCAAAGGGACTGCACCGGCCGTCGGCAGCTTCGTCGAGTTCAAGGCTCATCTGTCTCCGCCGCTGCAACCGCTTCGCCCGGGCGGATACGAGTTTGCGCGCGACATGTATTTTCAACGCATCGGCGCTTCCGGCTACGCACTCGGTGCAATCAAGGCAAAATCGCCGCCGGTGGCGCAAGGTTTCTGGCTGCGTTACGCCAGCATCGTCGACGGGCTGCGTGACGCGCTCGACAAGCGTATCCGCGCGGTGACGGGAGGCGACCATAGTTCGATCGCTTCTGCGCTGATCACCGGAAAGCGCGATGCAATCTCGGCGCCGGTCAACGACGCAATGTATGCTTCAAGCCTCGCCCACGTGCTTTCGATTTCCGGCTACCACATGGCGGTCGTGGCCGGCATCGTCTTTTTTCTTATCCGCGCAGGGCTTGCGTTGATCCCGTCCCTCGCGAGCCGTCATCCCATAAAAAAATGGGCAGCATCGGGCGCAATCATCGCGGCAGCGTTCTACCTTTTGCTCTCCGGTGCCGAGGTCGCGACGCAACGTTCATTCATCATGATCGCGATTGTGCTCGCCGGGGTGATTGTGGACCGGGCGGCACTCACTTTCCGGACGCTCGCTGTCGCTGCCATCGTTGTCCTGTTGCTGGCTCCGCAGGCCGTCGTTCACCCCAGTTTTCAGATGTCGTTTGCTGCAACGCTCGCCCTGATCGCGACATATCAGCGTGCGCTGCCGTGGCGCCCCGATAGCGACAGCTCGCTCGGCCGGCGCGTCGCGTTATGGGGCGTTCGCGAGGTAGCGGCTCTGCTGCTCGCATCGCTGGTGGCAGGCCTCGCAACAACACCATACGCCGCTTACCACTTTCATCGCCTGGCGCCTTACGGCGTCCTCGCAAATCTGCTTGCGATGCCCGTGGTCTCGGCCCTTGTGATGCCGATGGGAATTCTTGGCGTCGTGACCATGCCGTTCGGCTTCGACGCCGTGTTCTGGCGTCTTATGGG
>Ga0081455_10008003_pt1 | contig 11048 bp, 8 predicted proteins | sample TabmetS3T2R1_FD_70207 | JGI IMG/M metagenome (GOLD analysis project Ga0081455, IMG submission 70207) | Tabebuia heterophylla rhizosphere microbial communities from the University of Puerto Rico - S3T2R1 | ecosystem: Host-associated > Plants > Roots > Rhizosphere ... | reverse complement strand
GCTCGATGAATGGCGGCTTGCCCTGGCTCTTTAGCATTTCGTTCTCGCGATTGGCCCAGACGCCGGCGAGGCAATCGGCCTGCAGCTCCACCTGCACCTGGATGTGGTTCGCCTCCGCCTTGCTGTCAGCCGCGCGCTGCGCTTGCTGCGCTCTGGGCAAAATGCCGAGCAAGTTCTGCACGTGATGGCCGACTTCGTGCGCGATCACGTAGGCCTGGGAAAACTGGCACGTCTTGCTGCCGACATCGCAACCGCGGAAGCGCGTCGCGATCTGATCGAAGAACGAAGTGTCGAGATAAACCTTCTGGTCGGCCGGACAGTAGAACGGTCCCATGGCGCTTTGCGCCTGCCCGCCGCAACTGGCGTGCGTGGCACCGCGATAGAGCACCAGCACGGGCGGGCGATAGGTTCTGCCATCCTTGGCGAAGACTTGCTTCCATTGCAGTTCGGTGCTGCCGAGCACCTTGCTGACGAAACGCCCCATGTCATCTTGCGGAGCTGTGGTGCGCCGCGCCGAGGGAGGCGCCTGCACCTGCGGCTCGCTGGGGCGGGTCAAGACCTCGGCGCCGCCGATGAGCAAGCTCGGATCGATGCCCAGCGCCCAGCCGAGGAGAGCGAGGCCCACGATCGCGCCGATGCTCAATCCGCCGCCGCCGACGGGAATACCGAAACCACCGCCGCCGCCGAAGCCACCCTCTGCGCGTCGATCCTCGACGTTCCCGCTTTCCGGCAGATCATCCAACCGCATGGCTTCGTCTCCTTGCCCGCCGCTCGCCACACGGCCGCCGCAGCGGTTGACAGTTGTTTACCAGCGTCGATCAACGCGTCTGCATCAATATACGTTCCGGGCAATTCTTTCCCAATAGCCGTGCGAGCGATTAAGCCGATTTTTACCGCGCGCCTTCATAGTGCCGCCCCGTCGGTTGTAGGTCGCGCGTCACCGGCCGCGTCGCCTGAGTCAGAGTCCTGAGTCATGGTTGGATCGCGTCGCGGGGCGTCCGCTCGGGCGCCCCGCGTCAGTTTGAAGTCGGTCGAGACCAACCGAATCCTGGTCGGCGATTGCATTGCCGCAATGGCAAAGCTGCCGGCGGAATCCGTCGACCTCGTTTTCGCCGATCCGCCCTATAACTTGCAGCTGCAAGGCGACCTCAAGCGTCCCGACGATTCTCGCGTCGATGCGGTCGACGACGCGTGGGACAAGTTTTCGAGCTTTTCCGCCTACGACGACTTCACCCGCGCCTGGCTGATGGCATGCCGACGCGTGATGAAGCGCGAGGCGACGCTGTGGGTGATCGGGTCGTATCACAACATCTTCCGCGTCGGCGCGATCCTGCAAGACTTGGGCTTCTGGATCCTCAACGACGTGGTGTGGCGCAAATCAAATCCGATGCCGAATTTTCGCGGCCGGCGCTTCACCAACGCGCACGAGACGCTGATCTGGGCGGCGCGCGAGCCGGGCGGCAAGGGCTACACCTTCAATTACGAAGCGCTCAAGGCCGGCAACGACGACGTGCAGGTGCGCTCGGACTGGACCATCGCGCTCTGCACCGGCGAGGAGCGCCTCAAAGGCGGCGACGGCAAAAAGCTGCATCCCACGCAAAAACCGGAGGCGCTGCTCGCGCGCGTCATTCTCGCCTCGTCACGCCCCGACGACCTCGTGCTCGACCCGTTCTGCGGCAGCGGCACGACCGGCGCGGTGGCCAAGCGCCTCGGCCGACGGTTCATCGCAATCGAGCGCGAGAGCGCCTATGCCGCCGCCGCGCAAACACGCATCGCCGCGGTCGTGCCGCTACCGGCGCCGACGCTCGCCCCGTTCATGACCGCGCGCGAGGCGCCGCGCGTGCCGTTCTCGGCGCTCATCGAGCGCGGGCTGATCGCGCCGGGGGCACGGCTGCGCGATGCCAAGCGCAAGATCGAGGCGATGGTGCGTGCCGACGGCGTGATTGCGCTGGGCGATGCGGTCGGCTCGATCCACCGCATTGGCGCGTTGGCGCAAGGCTTGGATGCGTGCAACGGCTGGGCATTCTGGCACATAGAGACACCGCAGGGCCTGGTCTCGATCGATGCGCTGCGCGCACAGATCCGAGCGCAGATGCAGGCGTAGCGGCAGCACATTGTGCTCGAGAATGCCGCGCGCTGTATGGCTTTCCAATGCCGACGAAAACTATCGCGTAGACACCACTGTCGTCCCCGCGCAAGCGGGGACCCATGATCTCAGGCCGGTGGTCATGGGTCCCCGCTTGCACGGGGACGACAAAATAATACGACGCCCTCCCTGACTCTCGCTTCCGGTCCGTTGTTCACCCGCCCGGCGCGCCTTGCGTGTTGACATAGAGCGAATAGACCGAGTGGCTCGCGGCCATGAACAGCCGGTTGCGCTTGACGCCGCCGAAGCAGATGTTGGCCGAGCGCTCCGGCAATGCGATGAAGCCGATGGCCTTGCCGTTCGGGTCGAAGATTTTCACCCCGTCCTGTTGCGGGTTACCCATGCCCCAGCCGCACCACAAATTGCCGTCGACGTCGCAGCGCATGCCGTCGGGCGTGCCTCCGGGCTCGGCGGTGACGAAAGCGCGGCCGTTGGCCAGCTTGTCATCGTTGACGTCGTAGACGCGGATCACGCGCGGCGTCACTCCCGCCTCGACGATGTAGAGCTTCTTCTCGTCGGGCGAGAAAGCGAGCCCGTTCGGCCGATTGATGTCACCGGCCGCCACCGCCGCACGTCCTGATTTCGGATCGAGCCGATAAACGTTGGTCGGCAGCTCGGGCGTTGCCACGTGACCTTCGTAATTGCCGAGGATGCCGAACGGCGGATCGGTGAACCAGACTGAGTCGTCGGATTTGACCACGACGTCGTTGGGGGAGTTGAGCGGCTTGCCGTCGAACTTGTCGATCAGCACGGTTATGGTGCCGTCGTACTCGGTGCGCGTCACGCGCCTGGCGTCGTGCTCGCAGGTGACGAGGCGCCCTTGCCGGTCGCGGGTATTGCCATTGGCATTGTTCGACGGCTGGCGATAGACGCTCACGCGTCCCGTTCCTTCATCCCAGCGCATGATGCGGTTGTTGGGGATGTCACTCCAAAGCAGACAGCGTGCATCGCCGAAATAAACGGGTCCCTCGCACCAGCGCATGCCCGTGGCGAGCCGCTCGACGCCCGCAAGCGCCAGCCGATATTTCGCAAAGCTCGGGTCGAGGGTCTGGATCGCCGGATCCGGATACCGCTCGCTCGGCTCCCAACCGCCGAGCGCGGTGCGGGTGAACGTCGTTGCGGCGGTTGCGCCGGCAGCGGCGGTGAGATCGCGTCGCGTGAATTCCATGGCAGGCCTCCCGTGCTCGGCTGCGATCTCTGCGGATCGTCCCGGCGCTATCCTAGCGCATGCGCCAACACTTTGCGCATGACATTGGGGAGCGCCTCGTCGGCAAGCTGTGCAAGGCGAACCCAGCGCGCCCCGCGCGGTGCTTGCGCGTCCGCGGCAACGCTGGCGCGGTACACGACGAGCTCCAGCGGGAAATGAGTGAACACGTGCCTGACGACGCCGGTCACGCGTCGCCATTTCGGCCGCGCGCGCAGGAGCCGCGGCGCAAGCTCCGTGCCACCGACGAAATCGTGCGTCCATTCGGTGGTCGGAACCTCGGTCATGCCGCCGAGCAATCCCCGCGGCGGGCGCGAGCGCAGGAGCACGAAGCCGTCGCTGCGAAGGACGACGAACGCTGCGCCGCGGCGCAGGCGTCCTTCTTTCTTCGGTGCCTTGAGCGGAAACGTCTCGGGGTCGCCGCGACGGCGCGCGGCGCACGCGTCCATCCACGGACAGAGCACGCAAGCCGGCGTTTTCGGCGTGCAAATGGTCGCGCCGAGATCCATCAGCGCTTGCGCAAAGTCGCCGGCGCGCTTGGCGGGCAGGAGGCGCTCGACGAGCCGCCGAATCTCGGCCTTGCCTGCGGGCAGCTCCTTCTCGAGCGCGAAAAGCCGCGCCACCACGCGCTCGACGTTGCCATCGACCGCCGCGGCCGGCACGTCGAACGCGATCGCCGCGATCGCGGCCGCGGTATAAGGGCCGATGCCGGGCAGCGCGGCAAGCGCCGCCTCGCTCTGTGGAAAGCTTCCGCCGTGGCGCTCGACCACCGCCTTGGCGCAGGCGTGAAGATGTCTCGCGCGCGCGTAATAGCCGAGTCCGGCCCACAGGCTCAGCACCTCTGCGAGAGGCGCGGCGGCAAGCGCATCCACGCTCGGCCAGCGCGCGATGAAGCGGGCAAAATACGGCGCCACCGCTTTCACGGTGGTCTGCTGCAGCATGATTTCGGAGAGCCACACGCGATAAGGGTCGCGCTGCTCACCCGGCGCCGCGCGCCAGGGTAGCGTGCGGCGATGGCGGTCGTACCAGGCGAGAAGATCGGCACTGCGCGGATGCACAGGCTGCGGCGCGCGCTTTCGCCGCTCCAGTCCAGCTGCTAGCGTCATGGCGATCGATGTGGCAGAGCCTTGCAGCATGAACAAGCCCAGCAAAAGCTTCCCGCGACCTCTCGCGGATGTTCTGCACAAGACGCTCAACGAAGCATTCGCCAAACAGGGCTTCGCCTCGACCGAACTCGTCACCCGCTGGGCCGAGATCGTCGGCGCGGAGATCGCCACGCACGCGGAGCCGGAAAAGATCCAGTGGTCGCGGCCCTGGGGCGGGCAGACCCCGGAGCCCGGCACCCTGGTGCTGCGGGTCGAAGGCCCGGCGGCCATCGAAATCCAGCACCTTTCCGGCGTGGTGCTCGATCGGGTGAATCGCTTCTTCGGCTGGCAGGCGGTCGGCAGCCTGCGGCTGCGCCAAGCCCCGCTTCGCCGTCGCGCGAAGACACCACAGAGCTGTGGCGATGCCGAAGCGGCGGCGCGGATTGCGGCCGATCTCCCCGAGATCACTGACGAAAACTTGCGGGCTGCGCTCGGCCGGCTCGGAGCCGCCATCAAGCAGTCGTGACCCAAAGCTCTTGGCAGATCCGCCGGCTATTGCCACATTGCGTGGATAGCGAGCTTGCGTCGGATCGGCTTAGGGCGCTCGATTGAGGCGAAAGCCGGCTCAACCGAAACGGATATCAGAGGCCATGACCACGGAACCGGAAGCTAGCCCCAGCGTCACCCGCCGTTATGTGCTCATCGGCGCCGCCGCGGTCATCGCCGTCGTTGCCGCAGGGGGCGGCGGCTATTACCTCTGGAATTCCCCCGACACAGCCGCGGCTCAGTCCGGCCCAGGCGGGGAGGTTCCGATGGCCGACCTGCTCACTCCGGGTCCGCTCGGGGATGAGATCCAGGGAAGCGCGGATGCTCCGGTCACCATCGTCGAATACGCATCGATGACCTGCCCGCACTGCAGCCATTTTCACGAGACCACCTATCCCGAGCTGAAAAAGAAATACATCGACACCGGCAAGGTGCGCTTCATTTTCCGCGAATTCCCGCTCGATCCGCTCGCGGCCGCCGCCTCCATGCTGGCGCGCTGCGCCGGCAAGGACAAATTCTTCCCGTTGATCGAGGCCTTCTTTGCGCAGCAGAAGGACTGGGTGGTGCAGAAACCGCTGCAGCCCATGTTCGCCATCGCCAAGCAGGCGGGATTCACCCAGCAGAGCTTCGACCAATGCCTCGCGAATCAGCAGTTGCTCAGCAACCTCGAGGAGCAGCGCACGCGCGCGACGCAGAAGTTCAACGTCAATTCCACGCCGACCTTTTTCATCAATGGCAAGACATTCCGCGGCGCCCTCACCCCCGAGGAGCTGGACAAGCAAGTCGCCCCTTATCTCAAGGGCTGATAACGGTTTTTTAACCACTTTACCGATTGGTGGGAGGGCCGGTCATCCGGGCTGCTCCGGCGGCGCGCTGCCCCCCACGGCGGGCGGGATAACGCGTTCTTTCTGTTGCGGAATCGCGCTCGGCTATTCATTGTGCCGGTCGATGCGGCGACCCTCCACCCACCGCTCGACCCACCTCATTGGCCCGAGACCCGATCAAGCTTGGTCGGCGCGCCGGGCGGTTAGGACTGGAACGGCGTCGGTATGAAATTCACGCGGCTGCGCCTGCTCGGCTTTAAATCGTTCGTCGAGCCGACCGATTTTCTCATCGAGCCGGGCCTCACCGGCGTGGTTGGGCCGAACGGCTGCGGAAAATCGAACCTGGTCGAAGCGTTACGCTGGGTCATGGGGGAGACCTCGCACAAATCGCTGCGCGCCGCCGACATGGACGACGTGATCTTTTCCGGCACCAACAACCGACCGGGACGCAACAACGCGGAAGTCGCGATCCAGATCGACAACAGCGCGCGCAAGGCGCCGGCCCAATTCAACGAGCACGAGACGCTCGACATATCGCGCCGTATCGAGCGCGACGCTGGCTCCACCTACCGCATCAACGGCCGCGAGGTGCGCGCGCGCGACGTGCACATTCTGTTTGCGGACGCTTCCACCGGCTCGCGCTCTCCCTCGATGGTCCATCAGGGCCGCATCGGCGAGATCATTCAGGCCAAGCCCGAGCAGCGCCGGCGCGTGCTCGAAGAGGCGGCCGGCATCTCCGGCCTGCATGCGCGGCGGCACGAGGCGGAGCTACGACTGCGCGCCGCGGAGCAGAACCTCGCCCGGCTCGAGGACGTCATCAATCAGCTCGCCGGACAGATGGATGCGCTGAAGCGGCAGGCGCGCCAAGCGATACGTTACCGCGCGGTCGCGGAGCAGGTGCGCAAAGCCGAGGCCACCCTGCTGCACTTGCGCTGGGTCGCTGCGAATGCCGAACTGGCCGAAGCCGAGCAGGCGAAGAATGTCGCAGTGCGCATCGTCGCCGAGCGCACCGGAGAACAGGCCGAGGTCTCCAAGCGCCAAGCGCTTGCGGCCGCCGCGCTGCCGGCCCTGCGCGAGGCCGAGGCGCGCGCCGCCGCAGCCTTGCAGCGCCTGACGCTCGCGCGCGAGACGCTCGACCAGGAGGAGGCGCGCGCCAGCGAGCGCGTGGCCGAGCTCGACCGCAGGCTTGTTCAACTCGCCGACGATATCGAGCGGGAAAAGCGGCTCGCCGCCGATGCGCAGTCCGCGCTCACGCGGCTTTCCGGCGAAGCGGAGGCGCTCGAGCGGGAGGTCAAAACCAATGACGAGCGGCGAACGGGCGTCGACAAGCGAGTCGCGGAAGCCGACGCCGTGCTGGCGCAATCCGAAAAAGCCGCCGACGAACTCACCGGCGCGCTCGCTGATCTGACCGCGCGGCGCAACGCGCTGGACAATGCCGTGCGCGAGCACAGCGATCGAGCGGCGCGTCTGGCCCACGAAATCGCGGCCGTCGAAGCGGAGCTCAAACAGATTGCCGCCGAGGGGCGCGTGGATCTGGCGCCGTTTGCCAAAGCGGCGGAGGCAGCGCAGGCGGCCAGCGAGGCGGAAGCCGCGGCCGTGCGCGCGGAGGCTGCGCATTCCACCGCACGGCAGGCGCTCGATGCCGCCCGCGGCCCGCTCGCCGAGGCCGAGCGCCGCGCGCAGCGTCTCGAAACCGAAGCGAGGACATTGGCGAAGCTGCTGCACGTCGATGCCAAGAAGCTGTGGCCGCCGGCGCTCGATCACGTCAGCGTCGACAAAGGCTACGAGGCCGCGCTCGGCGCAGCCCTCGGCGACGATCTCGAGGCGCCGATCGATCCGTCCGCTCCCATGCGTTGGGCCGGCGCCGCGGTCGATGCCGCCGATCCGGCGCTGCCGGAGGGCGTCGAGGCGCTCGCAGACCGCGTCAAGGCGCCCAAACAACTGGCGCGTCGCCTCGCGCAGATCGGCGTGACCACGCGCGACCAGGCTGAGCGCTTCATCGCGCTGCTCAAACCCGGGCAGCGCCTGGTGTCGCGCGAAGGCGACCTCTGGCGTTGGGACGGCTTCTCGGTTGCCGCCGACGCGCCGGCCGGCGCCGCGCGCCGGCTCGCCGGCAAGAACCGCCTTGCCGAGATCGAGGCCGAAATCAAAGCGGTGCGCAGCGAGGTCGAGAGCAAAGAAAAGGTGGTCGCGGCGGCTGAGAGCGAGGTCGCTTCCGCCGCCGAGGCAGAAGGCGCGGCGCGCACCCGCTGGCGCGCGCTGCAGCAGGAGGCGCAGACTGCGCGCGACCGTCATGCCGAAGCCGAACGCGAGGCGGGTCGCAACGTCGCGCGCGTCTCCGCACTGCGCGAGGCCAAGGCGCGGCTGACCGCGAGCCGCGAGGAAGCCTCTGCTGCGCGGGACGACGCCGAGCGCGCGCTCGAGGCACTGTCTCCGGCTGCCGATATCGAAACGCAACTGGCCGCGGCCCGCGCCGCGATCGAAGGCCAGCGCGCACGCCTTGCCGAAGTGCGCGCGGAAGCGCAGGCGCTCGCGCGCGAAGCCGAGATTTCTACGCGGCGGCTCACGGCAATCGCCGCCGATCGCCAAGCCTGGAGCGAGCGCAACAACGGCGCGACCGCGCAGATCGAGACGTTGCAAGCGCGTGTGGAAGAGGCCAAGCGCGAGCGTGCAAGCCTGGCCGATGCCCCGCGCGTGTTCGAAGAGAAGCGGCGCGCGCTGATCGGCGAGATCGAAACGGCGCAAGGGTCGCGCCGCGCCGCCGCCGATCAACTCGCCGAAGGCGAAAACGCGCTCGCCGACGCCGACCGGGCCCAGCGCGCGGCGCTCGAAGCTACCGGCGCTGCGCGCGAGGAGGCGGCGCGCGCGGAGGAGCGCTTCGAGGGCGGCAAACGCCGGCTCGGCGACATCGCCCACGAGATTCACGATATGCTCGAGATCGAGCCCACCGAGGTCGCAAGCCTTGCCGGCATTGCGCCCGACGCGCCGCTACCCGACCTCCCCGAGGTCGAAGCCAAGCTCGAGCGGATGCGCCGCGAGCGCGAGCGGCTCGGCGCCGTCAACTTGCGCGCCGAGGAAGAACTGCGCGAGGTCGAGACCCAGCATGCCTCGCTGGCTTCGGAGCGCGACGACCTGATGGAGGCGATCAAGCGACTGCGCCAGGGCATTCAGAACCTCAACCGCGAAGCGCGCCAGCGGCTGCTCGCCTCCTTCGAGCTGGTCAGTAACCATTTCAAGCACCTGTTCACCGAGCTGTTCGGCGGCGGCACCGCCGAGCTGCAGCTGATCGAGCACGAGGACCCGCTGGAAGCGGGCCTCGAGATCATCGCCAAGCCGCCGGGCAAGAAGCCCGCGACGCTGTCGCTGCTCTCCGGCGGCGAGCAGGCGCTCACCGCGCTGGCCTTGATCTTCGCGGTGTTCCTCACCAACCCGGCGCCGATCTGCGTGCTCGACGAGGTCGACGCGCCGCTCGACGATCACAACATCGAGCGCTTCTGTGATCTGCTCGATGAGATGACGCGCTCGACCGACACGCGCTTCGTGATCATCACGCACAACCCGATCACCATGGCGCGCATGAACCGCCTCTACGGGGTCACCATGGCGGAACGCGGCGTCTCCCAGCTCGTCTCGGTCGACCTCGAAGGCGCCGTCAAGCTGCGCGAAGCGGTGTAATCCGCCAGCCCTGGCTCATTGAAGTCTTGTAGCGGTATCAGCGGCGCGGAGCAGGACGGCTCCCCCGGCGCCTTTCTAGGCTGCGGCTCACGGGATAAGGGATGTACCGCCCCGGGGGAAGCGGCCGTTGCATCGGCAGACCGTGCTCGTCGAGGATGTCCAGGAACGCGAACCGATTTGCCACCGTGATCCAGGAATCACGCATCCTGATGTAGAAATCGCGCTCGTCTTTCTGATCGGCCTCCTGCGCAAGCTTGGCGCATTCAGCAGCCATCCGCCACGCATGGTCGGACTTAGATCGCATTGGATACCTTCTGTTTGCCCTCAACCCGTCGGTCGCCTGATGATATGCTTGATGCGGTCCGTGTCTGTTCGATCAGCGACTCATCGGGAACTATTTTGCCCTGCCTATTTGCGCTTGCGCGCCGACCCTATGTGGAACGAAACTACGCCCTCGCGCTTGCTGGATTGAAAGCCTGGGAGACAAGGTCATGCCGCACTATTTTTTCCATCTCAGCTTCGGCCAGCGCCTCGTGCCGGACGACGAAGGGGTCGAGTTGCCGAACCGGTCGGCGGCGCGCGATGAAGCGCTCGCCGTCGTGCGCGAGCTGGCCAATCCCGAAGTCGGCGGCAATGCAAGGCGCTGGGCGAGCTGGTTCTTGCAGGTAGCCGACGACAGGGGCGCGTTCTTGCGCATGCCCATCGGTCACCCTGCCCTCGAGATTGTGAGCGCGGATGGGCAGGCGCTTCAGGCCGAAGAGCTCCGGACAAGACCGGACCCGGCCGCGACCGCCGCCCGCGGGGGCGCTGCCTCAAGAACCCGAACTGAGCTCCTTCAGCAGATATGGGCGATCAGACAGCGCACCGCCCAGTTGATGAACGAGAATCGGAGGCTCCGGGAGGAGCTCTCATCCCTCCATCTCGCCAGCGAAAACATACGCCTTCACGCCAGCCGCACCATGGCCCTGGCCCAGCATATGTTCGCCGGCGGCGGAAAATAGAGCTCGCCGCAAAAGAGCCAGTGTACAGGGGTCTGGTTCGCCCGCCGCACAGATGCTACGATCTTTCGGCGGGCAACGGTTGGAACCTTTCTAGAGTTCGATCGCTTGGATCTTTAGATCAATACCCCCCGCGAGGGGGCGCGATCGGCAAAAGCGAATTCTCGTCCCGACCTCGTTGCCGTGTTGATGCAGGAGCGACCCACGATGCCGTACGGCACGCCTCCCCGTGCCCGGCAGCCCGAGCACGGAAAATTCAATCGCTTCTTGGCGACCTTGCCGCCGCATGACTTTTCGCTGCTGGCGCCGCATCTGCGCACGATCCCGCTCGAGCGCGGCGTGATGCTGCATGATGTGGGAGAGGAGATCGAGCACGTCTATTTCCCGCACACCGGCATGGTCTCGCTGGTGGCGGTCATGCAGAGCGGGGCGACGGTCGAAACCGCGACCATCGGGCGCGGCGGCATCATCGGCGCCAGCGCCGCCCTGGGCGCGAGGTCAACCTTCGGCAGGGCGATCGTGCAGTTGCCGGGATCGGCCGCATGGCTCTCGGCCGCCCAGTTTCATGCG
>Ga0081455_10008002_pt1 | contig 11048 bp, 12 predicted proteins | sample TabmetS3T2R1_FD_70207 | JGI IMG/M metagenome (GOLD analysis project Ga0081455, IMG submission 70207) | Tabebuia heterophylla rhizosphere microbial communities from the University of Puerto Rico - S3T2R1 | ecosystem: Host-associated > Plants > Roots > Rhizosphere ... | reverse complement strand
TGTTAAGTCGTATGTATAAATTCATCTTCTTTTGGTAACCTTTCTCAATTCCCTCACGATTGAGCGGGGGTCACTGTAATTATGCTGACAATAGGTGATTCATATTCAATAAAGTAACTCAAAAACTCTTGGTACGTTGTATGTTATCAAAAAGAATCCTACCTAATATCGAATACATGAGTCAAGAGGTATAACTTCAGGCGGTACTGTATTAGAATATTGCTCGCAAGAAATCCGAAAGCAATAGTCATCACTAAGAAATCAATCATAAGTAATGTTCTTTTAAATTTAATGGGAATAACAGTGGTTTAATTCGTTACAAAGTTTAAATAGTCACTTCGAAATTTACCTGATAATGAGAAGTGGATCACTGTTAATAATAGGTGGTATAGCTACGTTAGTCATTGTTGGAATTGCGTATAGTTTGTTTTACTACCATATTTTTAAATGGTAAAGAAAAATATTCATAGTTTGTATTCAATATAGCCCTGATAGTTAGCGTCTCAAGAAACAGTTGCTTCAGTATTTCCTCTTAAGGGAAAGTTATTTGAATTATAAAGTGGTAATATATAAGCTGGGTCTAATAAATGGACAACTTTGGAAGGGAGCGAAAGGGATTAAATTTGTTTAAATGTGAATCCAAAATAGAATGATTTTAAGCTAAATGATAAATTATCTGAAAAAAACATAAACTATCCTGGTATATCAATTTTTTCAAGAACTGAACACATGAGACCTATTTTGATATCAAGAATCTAGATCTCCTAATTCAATTTTTAATAATTTTAGTGGATATGAAGAGGAAATAAACTTGGGAGGAGGTCTTTATACTCCTATCTCTCTTGCCAGTTTCACAAGTTTTTTACCATCTTCAGTCAAATTATTATATACTTTATTTTTAACGCTCTTTCGGGCTACAAGTCCACGCTTTTGCGCCTTAAGGAGCTGTTTATGTCCGTATCCATATGCACCCAATTTAGTTAACAATTCTCTAGTTGCATATCCTCTTCCAGTACCAAGTGTCTTCAACAACCTCACCAGACCCTTTTCCTCGACAAGTATTTTTAACAATCTTGCTTCTTTCATTGTGCATTAATATAAAAATGATTAATTATATAATCGTTACTCATTATCAGATACAAATTGTCGTATTTTCAATATCAAAAAGATATTTATAAAAATATAAAAATACTGAAACATTCGAAATTATTAATAATAACCTTATAAACGTTCTATTTTATTATATACTGATCCCTTAAGTAAAAAGTTAGTTATCAAAATATCTTATTATTCTTCGTAGACGTTATATTAATTGCTTGATAGCCTGAGCAATTACACATATTCAGCTTTTTTGTGTCTGCATCCAATACCATTCAGCGCAAGCAAAGCAAGCTCTTTTCATATGTTTTATTTTTATTCTCATTTATTATTTGGCAACATATTCAGTAAGAAATTTTAGCAGCAGTTTGATTCATCCAACATTCATAACATACTCCAAGAATTAATTGAAATAATTCTTTTCATTTTTATTATTTATTTAACATGAGTTTTTCATTTATGCAACAGCGACATATAGAAAGATATAATCATATATCATTGGTATCGACTGCGACTATTGCAAAATATGAAGATTTAGTAGCTAATATGTTGAAATTAATTCAATTAATAACAAATTTGATACTTAATTTAGTAATATTTCTTCTTATAAAAATCAGTTTCTACAGGATTTTTACTATTTTAACGTTTGACCGGAACTTAAATACTTTTTATCGAATGATAAATTAAGACACTATTGTTGATAAGGTTTTTATGGAATGTTCTTCTAACAATAATTGTTTATTATGAGAAGAGGAGTGGAAGTTATGGCAAAGTCAACAAATGCGAAGAATGGTGATGAGCGTACTACTACGGATAGAGATAATAATAGACATTTGGAACATTTTAATAATGGTCAATGGCGGCATAGTGACAAATGTAGGGAGTTTACAAACAAAGAGTGTACCATCAAGACACTTAACAGATCTTTACGATAAGCATCAATTTTTAGGCCCTTTTCACATCTAATATCTTTAGGATATAACTTTATGATTCAAAGAGTTCCATCATTCTCCATTATAATATCAAAGTCTGACATTGTGCGTACCAAGTTAAAGCAAATCGATCGCCTTCGAAAAATCTCAAACGCAAATATAAGGCCCTTGGGACTCGTGTAAATTCGTCGTTGTTCGTAGCCTACTTCAAAATCAAGTTGATATGGCTCTTCATTAATATTAAAAATTTGACTTAATCCTCCCATACGTGCAACAGGGAGTATACATATAATATAGCGATGTTGTCAACAGTATCTTCCCAACGGGTCAATGATAGTGATCAAATATTAGAATTTTTAACTCACATGACAGCCAACTTTGAAAAAAATAAGAAAAAGAAAAGATAGATCTATAATATGTGAATTTGCTCCTTCGTCAACCTAACTATACTAGCATTTTTAAATAATCCTAACTCCTTGTTCTAACAGTTACCTAAGTTTAACAATTTATTAATATCTAAGAAATTCTATTTAAAGGGCGACTTTCATTTGATTTTAAGGAGTATAATGAGGAACACACTTAATTTTCAAATGCAAAACGAGAGCTTACTAAAATTTTTCATGTTTGAAGGTTCATACTAAAGTTTATAAAAAGTTAGAGGCTTAGTTATTTGGTCCTAAATAAGGAGCTTAGAGAATTAAAATGCCTAATGACAACAAAATTGTTAGCATAGTAGATGATGAACTAAAAACTGCTCAGTTATTCCACAGTGCTTTATGTACAATTAAAGATATCAATGTGTTCGAATTTACAGACCCTGTTAAGGCATTACAACACCTCAAACTTAATAACAAAGATTATGCAGTTATGATTTCTGATTTGAGAATGCCTGTAATTAATGGAGTACAGTTATTGAAAACTGTAAAGGATTTGAATCCTTTAGCAAGAACGATTTTAATGACAGCATATGATATTGATGATAATTTGATTCAAGAATATACTAAAAAAGAGATAATAAACGGTTTTCTAAAAAAGCCAATAGAACTTGACCAATTACTTTCAGAAGTCAATAAACAAATTTACTGTATTGAATATATTAATAAAAAATAAGCAGAAATATTGTTAAGACGCATTTTTTATTACTCTTTTCTTCTGCTAGGTGTTTTATTCATTCACTACAGTTGGCATAGCCAAGTACAGAAATATTTGATTTTTCGTACAGTTCCACAGAGTTAATTCGTAATTGTCACTAGTGTCATCTACGTTCGTACACGTTGCTTTCCTTTAGATTTATAGTTGTAGTTGTTGACGGCGACCGTTTAAACTAAAACTACTTGAGAATGGAGATGGTAGATTCTATGCACATTGTGATGAATGGTAATCTAATTTGAATCTATTTCGGTATTGTAACTCTACCAAAGTATGATTTTACGTACGGTCGATACATGTAGTAAAGAATTGCTCCGCTAATAATTAATGTAGTAATATTTACAATGTCTCCTATTGATAAAATACTGAAGATTATAGTTATTATGGCAAGTATCACACTGATTAACCAGGCCCAGTATTTAGCAGTAAACAAGCCCCAAGCCAAACCAAACCACGCAGCTCCTAATACGACTGATACTGATGCAACAATGTAGATCACACTTATTATCGTACTAGTTATTCCGGATCTAATCTGCGGATTTAGCTGATTTGCATCAGTTTGGTTAGAAAAATTACTTAGTTGTGAAGTTATAATAGTTGGAACGAAATATATAGTAATTACACCTCCAACCAGAAGAATGATTCCGTTAGCTAAAGCCAGTACAGTTATAATTCTAATGGCAGATGGACGGCTTTTTTCCATTCTATTTTGCTACCATGTCTATGTACAATTATATGATAAATAGTTTTACCAAACATCATTAATGACACTTAGACAATAACATTGCCTAGCCATTTTTCATCATAACTCACGATTTCAACTAGTCTCATTTACTAATATCAAGACTTTAGTATTTTTAATGTTGGAATTATACTTCTCCTTTTCCTGACTCGACTCATTATTAAAAAATTAATGTTTGAAGTGGGCACAAATATCATGCTAGTCCTCTAGTGGACCAAGATGCATTTGATAAAATATTCAATCTGAATTCAGTTATTTTATTTGGATTCATCTAAAAGTATATGATATCAAAAAAAGTTCATTTAAAGTTCTGAATAATCTCTTTTGCGAATCTATCTAATGAGTCCAGTTCATTGGATGGCTCCAGGTTCACGATAATATATTCAATCCCGGCGTTTTCGAACAACTCTATCTGTCTGCATACTTCTTCACGTGTTCCATATATTGCAAATTCTCTGATTTGTTCTTCAGGCATTCTATTAAGTATCTCTTGTACCCTTTTTCTTGCTGTAATTGCATCATCATTAATTACAACTGTGCAAAGTTTAGTCTTTAAAATAGAATCATAATCTCTTCCAACCGTTTCGCAGTGTTCACGCAGGACTGTTAATTTTCTGTTTATTGTTTCTAGAGATCCAATTAAATTACAAGCGTCAGCGAATTTTGCAACTATCTTCAAAGTTCTTTTTTCGCCACCTCCTCCGACTAGGATCGGTGGTGAAGGTTTCTGGATTGGTTTGGGATTGCAATACGCATCTCGCACCTGATAATACTTGCCAATGAATGAACTAGTAGGTTCCTTAGTCCACATGTCTCGTATGATTCGTATTGCTTCTTCGAGACGATTCAATCTCTCTTGGTATGATGGGAAGGTACTACTAATTCCATATGCTAGGGATTCTTGCTCATTCCAACCAGCTCCTATTCCCATGAACAATCTCCCTTTACTTAGTACATCAAGTGTAGCCCCTATCTTTGCTAATACTGATGGATGTCGGTATATGACTCCTGTTACAAGCGTTCCTAATCTTATTTTTGTAGTCAAACCAGCAAGTACGGATATAGTAGTCCAACCCTCTAGTAATGGATCTTGCGAGGATCCTATTATTTGGAGTTGCTGAAAATGATCCATTACCCAAAAGGAATCAAAACCGACGTTCTCTGCTTTTATAACGAGGTCCATTAAGGTGCCAAGAATCTGAGAGGTATCTTGCTCGTAATCGAAATTAAAGTTGGGATGTTGGATTCCAAATTGCATTTTGTATCTATTAAGATGACAACTGATTGTTAATTAATAAACAATTCTCTAATGGCCTGCTAATAATACTCAAAACATACTAATCAGGTGATGACATCATCACGTTAAATTTCTATGCTTTTTGGCTTTTATCTCCATTGGTACATCATTTATGTATTATCGCATTTCATCTTCTTATGGGTGGTTCGACTCGACTCCGTTATGTGTAAATATCTTGTGTAAATATCTTGTATAAATATTTTTTCGTACCTCAATTAAATCAACAAATACAATAGCAAGTAGCTATGTACTCTATATCCATGCAGATGTCGGAATTTAGGACCGTAGTGATGTTCACCTTTACAACTATTATTCTCTACTCTAGTATACTGATCCCTTGCCAGATACTAGCTATAAAAGAAATACCAGATTTCTCCATTGCAGCAGCTGGTGATTGGGGCTGTAACAATAATACATTCAAGACTATTGCCAACATTGTTAAGAGTCAACCCGAATTAGTAATTGGTTTGGGTGATAATTCATACGAAGTGACAGGAGACTGTTGGATAAACATGATACAACCGCTTTCAACAAGAATTCACACCGCCTTCGGTAATCATGATACCACTCCTGAATTAGTAAATCAATACTTGAAATACTTCAAGCTAGCCAGAACATATTACTCGTTTAATTTTGAGAATATCCACTTTATTTCGATAGATACTAATGCCCCATTAGGTGTTAATTCAGAACAATATAAATTTGTTAAAAGTGACCTTGAAAAGAATTCTTCTAATAAGAGTATTGCTTGGATAATTCCCTATTTTCATATCCCAGCATATACCATCCCATCTGGTGAAAGAATAATGACTCTACTTCCGACGGAACTTGCTACCGTTACCTCATACGAGGCTTTGAGAAATACTTATCAGCCATTATTCGATAAATACGGAATTAATATAGTCCTGCAGGCTCATGCACATAATTACCAGAGAACTTTTCCAATTTCATTTAATCCAAGCAGCCCATCAAATCCTATAATTACAACCATGGAAAATAATACTTACCATAACCCTAAAGGAGAAATCTTCGTTACAGTTGGAACCGGTGGAAGGGATTTACATCAATTTGTAGGGGGCATATTACCATATGTCATTACAGAAGAAGACACTCTACATGGTTACCTAAGTTTGAAATTCACAAATAATGGGACATCTGTAATTGGACGATTTTATCCTAATGATAGGATAAATTCAGAAGATGAGTTTGCTATAGTAAAGTAACTCGATGAAAGCATGCAATTCTGAGAATAATTGTGATTGAAAACCATACGAAGAAATTTTTAATAATACAGTAGCATCTCTTTTAAGAATATGATGAAAATTTATTTCAAGATTGCAATTATCTTCTTGCCAATAATAACCCTGTCAATCATTTGTATGCAAACAGTTTTATTAGGATATGCAATGGCACAAGAAAAAAAATTTAGTTTTGTAGCGGTAGGAGATCTTGATTGTAATATAAATTCAATGCAAACAGTTAACAACATTCTTGATAAAAAACCTCAAATATTTTTAGCATTGGGTGATATGTACTATGATTGTAATCCTGACCAATTCATGAAAGTATTTTCATCATTACATGGTATCTTATACATGACAATGGGAAATCATGATTCTTGGTCAAAATTCGCAGGATTGTATCATTTACCAAATGATAGACCATATTATTCATTTGATAAAGGGAATGTCCACTTTTTATCGATTAGCACTGAATCAGATCTTCGACAAAACTCTATACAATACAATTTTATAAATACTGATTTAGATATAGCTTCTCAAAATAAGAGTATTAGTTGGATTATAGTACTTGCTCATAGACCATTTATATCATCTGAAACAGAACATATTATGGAAAAAGAGAATTTCAAAACATATCCTCCCTTGTTTGCAAGATATGGTGTCGACGTGGTTATTCAAGCACACGTTCATAATTATCAGAGAACGTTTCCAATTCTGTTGGATAACTTCTCAAATCCCATCATTGTTACTAAAAATAATACAATAAATGAAGGGACTGGTGTGTTATATATTACCACGGGTGGTGGCGGTCACGATTTGTATGAATTTAAATCAAAATCACCTTACGTTCAAACACAATATGCCGAGTATGGAATAATAAACGTAAATTCTACTGAAAATGCATTAACGATAGAAGCCTATACAAATAAGGATTTCGAGTCGCCTAAAGATACATTTACCATATTAAAAGGATATAATACTACAGAACCAACTCCGATCTTAAAATATGTTTATATTAATACCACAAAAGGGAATGGGACTATACCTACACCAAAAGGATTGATTGAAATCCCAATTGAAAATGGTACTGTAAGAATTCCAGTTAAGTATAATTATTCTTTACCACATTAAGCCTTTTTCAAATGCATTCCAGACATGTATTATGTATGGTGTATGTATAGTGCTGTCAATGGAACGGTGGTGTCAATGGATCGACCACCTCAACAGTACCCATCATGCCAGTATCCTCATGTGGAAGAATGTGGCAATGATAGACGAATCTTCCAACGAAATCCTCAAATTGCATACGGACTACCACTGTACCATTCGCCGGAAGGATCACTGTGTCCTGCAAGCCATGCGCATCATAAGGTTGACCATTCACCGACATTACCTGGAAGTCATTGATGTGAATGTGAAATGTATGATCATCGTCATCGGTATTATTAATCTTCCATTCCTCTAGGTCTCCTAGCTTCACTATTTGGTCGACCCGGTTATGATCAAAAACCTTGCCATCGATCATGTTAGTTCCCTGTTCGCCAAAGCGGTTCATTGTTGTGTTGGACTCGGATGCAGAAAAGACTAACTCACGTACTTCGTGGACCCCTAGATCTCCTAGGTCTTGCCTTGGTACTAGACTCGATGCATTGACTTCAGCTTTCTCAGCCCCAGCATTGCCTTGCACGTTTATCGTTGCTAGAGTTACCTCAGGATATGCGTGTGTAACACCCCCCCTGTACGGGAGCATTTTAAGAGGATAAGTTCCATTTTCTCCGCCAGTAAACAGGACGGAGAATCGCTTACCAGCGGCAAGTACAAGGTATTTTGTATCCCAGACCTCCCAGACAGGGTTACCATCTTGTTCTATGACACGGAAGGTATGACCTGGTAATGTTATATTATAAAACGTTCCGGGATCAATATTCGCAAATCGCCATAGTTGAGTCTCGCCTGGTGAAATACTTACAACAGGATTGATCTCTCCATTGATAGTCTGATATGTTGGGGAAGTATAGTTAAGGTGCCAATAATGCCATGGAAAACCCCTCATGGTAAACGTCTGCTGAGTGATATTGTGCAACACATCAGGTAGCAAGTCCTCTAAGCCTTCTATCACTAGCAAACCAGACAACCCGCCACCCACTTGATCAGTAGAGAGACCATGCAAGTGCGAATGATACCAATAAGTTCCTGTTGCATGATCGATCGGAATATCGAGCACGTACTTTGCAGTTTCTCCTGGTCCAATTACACGAAAGATATTGTCTGAGCTGCCTAATGGTGACACATGTAATCCGTGAAAGTGTATGTTAGTAGGTTGATCGAGCTTGTTGACATAATATAGGACCATCCGTTCGCCAGGCTTTACGTGTAGCGTTGGTCCATTGAGCGAGCCGTTATAGGATATCGCTTTGACTGGTTCGTTTCCAACCATACCTTCATGCTGATCAATGATAATTGTCGCTTCCAAGATTCCTTCATGGCTGTACACGTCGCTAGTCCCAGAGAAATTCATCTCTTTAAGGGGTGATGACTGTGCCTGACCGTCATTACCGGTCAGATTCCTATCGAAAATATCGCTTGCACTAGTGCCGAGAGCATCTTGGCCTGTAATAGTAACAATGACTGTCACAGCTAACATAGACAGAGTAATGAATATAAAATCAGGTGATCGTTGAACCATAATTCTAGAACTTAGGAGACAGTACTTAAATCTTTTGACTTTGCGATGTGACTGAGTAAGCCAATATTTCTCACAGAAACTAAGTTTCTACCAGGGGAGAACAGACTCAATTCAATAAAATATGGGGGAGTGAGTTATCACAATTACTTGCTTTTCGGACATATACATTAGCGTTCTGCCAAAGTTTTTTAATTTGTTTGGATGTAAATGTAATGCCGGCTTATCCAAGAATATAACGTTCCTATTGCCAATAACTAATGCTGTGAAAATACCAATTATTTCGAAGTATCCGGACGCTGTGTCCTCTAGTGGGTAATCTAGGCTCTCATTATCAATAGATTCCGTGATTTGGATATAATTCTTCTTATTGGGATTAGTTCCTTCAGCTGACACAATTTTGCCTAGCCCCAGTATTTTATTTTTGGCTTTCGCGGTTTCGTGCAGGATGTAAATAAAGGCACTTCCCAGATTTGTATCCCAAAAACGTGTAGATTGTAGTATCGTCTTCTGGTTCAAGTGCTTCGTATTTAACACCTGCTGCACTCACAGAAATATATTGTAGACACCAGTGATCATATCTACCCACAGGTTCGAAGCGAACGTAGACAGGATAAAGGCTAATATCTTCTGAATCCAGCGGAGGAAAGGCGCTAGGATTATTAAACCTGTCATTGTCTACGTTTACTTCACCTGCTGTTGCACTCATACCCGCCGAGTAACTCCGTTCCGCACCACGCTCAAAATCTTCATATGATGTGCCTATGTGGAACTCTCTGCCACTAAAACCAACATATACCTCTCCGTCTGTTCCTGCATCTTCAATATCGGCCGTCCTGATTCTAAATACCACATTTTGAATCGTTACCATAGTAGATAAATACTTAAGTAAAAATATAAGTTTTATACAGATTAAAGGCTTTCGACTAGTCCGGTCGACTGGTCGGGTTTCACTGAGTTTACATTGGAGCCAGAGTAATTTTTAATAAGTGGCTACTCTAAGCAAAGTGGTTGAGTCAAAACGACAGGTGCAAATTTGGGCAGTTAAGATCACATCTCCCGAATGTTACCTAAGAATAATCCTACTAAGTGTAGTAAATGTAAGTGTTCGAATTTTAGTATACCTAATTAGCTGATATTATAATAAAAGTTTAAATGGTCTTTCAGCATACGAAATAGGAATACAAGTCTATTTGGAAATAAACACCGGAGGGCCATTTATCCGGTGAGATGGAGGCTCCGCCTAGCGCTCTACATTAGAAAAGTAGAGGTTTACCATACGCATCAACGATATAAAAATCAAACTGAAGCGGTAAACCGTGGTTGAAATGTTTTCGCCTCCACAATATGACAAGGGCGGAAGGAACTGATCTGATTTTTCAGATGGTCGTAATTAGAGTATCTAATTCATTAATTAATCTTTAGGTCAAATCCTAATATTTCCCTAGTAATATTTCAATTTAATTTTATGGAAGGTTCGATTGGTAACAATTTTCCACTACTGAAGAATATTGATTTTTGATATGTCAAGTCTGAATTGTACTTCCAGAAAACTAAAATAACTTGGAGGGATCAATTAACTATGAGTAATACGAAGAGGCCGAAGTTAATTCTTGGATTCTTATTATTATTACTCACACTATCATTATCAATTTCCTGCTTTCAACAATCATTAACTTTTGTTTATGGGAAATCAGATAATGGTTCTAATGATGGAAGTAATGATGGTGGTGGATCTAATGGCAATGGAAAACACAAAGGTAGTGACAATGGTAAAGGGAAGGGTAGTGACGGCGGTGGCGGATCCAATGATGGTGGCGGATCCAATGATGGTGGCGGATCCAATGATGGCGGCGGATCCAATGATGGTGGCGGATCTAATGGCAATAATGATGGTGGCGGATCC
>Ga0081455_10008001_pt1 | contig 11051 bp, 9 predicted proteins | sample TabmetS3T2R1_FD_70207 | JGI IMG/M metagenome (GOLD analysis project Ga0081455, IMG submission 70207) | Tabebuia heterophylla rhizosphere microbial communities from the University of Puerto Rico - S3T2R1 | ecosystem: Host-associated > Plants > Roots > Rhizosphere ... | reverse complement strand
TGGCGCTATGTCGAGAAGGATCGCGGTATCAGCCACCGTCTTTCCTTCCGCTACCCAGGTCAGGCATTGGCGTTCGCGCTGGGTCAGCACGCCGTGCCCTGCCGATCGGACCGTGGCGTTGGCAAGCCGTGTGCTGGCATGGACATGAAAGTAAATGCCTGCGAGTTGAACGATATCTCCGGCATCTGTGAGAAGTTGTTCGGCCTGGGCGAGCGGTTCGTCGGTTGCCAGCGTGAACGCCGCGATCCGGCCAAACCCTCCCGTGATGGGTACGGTAATTCCCGAACTGATACCGAAAGTCATTGCCTCATCGAAGAACCTGCGTTGCTCTCGGGTGCCGGATGGAGGCTGCGATGCTCCACCCCAGCTGAAGAGGTCGTGCTGCTTGCGCGCACGCCTGACCACGGGGTCGATCTCCTGGTAACCGAGCTCAAAGTAGCGGCCGGTCCAGGATTTGGGGTATGACGAGATCAGCTTCGGCGCTTCGTGCATCAAGCGGAGATAGGCAAACCAGCGAAATCCGAGACGACGAGTAAATCGCGAGGCGATCTTGTGGAGATCAGCCTCGTCATCGGCGGTTTGAATCGCATCCATGAATTCCGCAAATGAGCGCTGGTTTGCTTTCATTATAAATGACCGCTGAGATATTCAAACGAGGGCGCTAGTTTCATTGCCTTGGCTGTGACTGGTCAAGCCGCAGCAATTCGAGCGCAAAGCGGTGCAGAAGCCAGAAGCAAGCCTGTCGAATTCAGGTCATCGCAGCAACGTGAATGGTAAAGGCGCACCGGGAAAATCGCCACGGGCCACTTCAACCATACTTAACCGGCTCAAAAAATTTCTGCCGCGCTGCATCCGATTGATCTTCTCGGACGTAAGGCGAGGAGTGGCCGGCCGCGCGAACGCAGCCGGCTCTCGGCCGGACCGCATCCCCGCGGCTGGACGATCACTTCTGTTACCTTAAGAGATTGATCATGAGCCGTTTCCTTGTCGGCGCCGTTATCGGAACTCTGCTTGCCCTACCCTCTCATTCGCAGTCTGCAACCCTGGTCGGGTTGACGGGAGATAATCAGTTGCTGTTGATCGATACAGAAAAGAAAGCCGCGGCAGCGCCAAGGCCGATCACAGGCTCGGAGGGACGCATTGTCGGCATCGATGTGCGGCCTTCGGACGGCAAGCTCTACGGCGTGAGCAGCAGCGGGCAGATTGTTACTGTCTCGCCAGTGACCGGCGAGGCCTCTCCCGTTGGCCAAATTGCGGAGAAGATCGAGCTTGGCGACCGGCCGGTCGTCGACTTCAACCCGGTCGCCGACCGGCTGCGTGTGATCACCGGCTCTGGCAGTAGTCTGCGAATCAACGTCGATACCGGCCAGACCGTAGTCGACAAGCCGCTTGCCTTCGACCCGGCTGATACCAACGCCGCGAGGCGGCCTGCAATCGCCGCCGGCGCTTACATCAACGCCGTGCCCGGCTCCAAGACCACGGAACTGTTGCACGTCGATGCAGGCCTCGGTGCGCTGCTGCTGCAGAACCCGCCGAATGACGGCATCCTCAAGACAAAGGGCCTGCTCGGAATTGCCATCCAGCCCACGGCAGCCATGGACATAGTCGTCGACGGTAAGGGCGGCAACCTCGCCTTCCTGATTTCAGACAAGACGCTCTATTCGATTGATCTCGACACTGCAAAAGCGAAGGAGCTCGGACCCATCAGCGGAATGGCTGCATCCGTCGTCGATATCGCTGTGCTGCCGCAATAGCTCTCGGTCCATGATTTGGCGAGCGGTCAGGAATTTGAGGACTGCGCGATGGAGCGAGCCCGACCGTTTGCTAAAGCTTTCGACGCGGAAGATGCCCTGCTCGGCTGCGCGAGGGGCGATGTCGAGGCGCTACGGCGTCTCTATGAAAACATGGCCCCCCTGATGATGGGTGTGGCGCTGCGCATCGTGGGCCGTCGTGACCTCGCGCACGACGTGCTTCATGACGCCTTTATCCTGATATGGCGGCGTGCAGACACCTTCGATCCGGCGCGCGGATCGGCGCGCGTTTGGCTAATCAGCGTAGTGCGCCATCGCGCCTTGAGCGTGCTCCGTCAGCGCGGACGCGAGCAGCCGCTCGATGAAGACAGGCTCGCCGAGCAGCCTGTGGACGAACCTAGTGCACTCGACCGCCTGGCGTTCGCCGCGGATGCCAGTGCATTGCGGCGCTGCTTGGGCGAACTCGACGACGGCCGGCGGATGACGATCGCGCTCGCCTATGTCGATGGGCTGTCTTACCCGCAGATCGCCGCCAAGCTCGGCGCTCCCGTCGGCACAGTCAAGTCGTGGGCTCGCCGCGGCCTCGAAGCCTTAAGGCGCTGTCTGACATGATCCCGGTCGAACCCGCGGAACGCAGCACGCTCGCCGGAGAGTATGTGACCGGGCTCTTGGAAGCTGCCGATGTTGCAGCGATCGAGGCAGCATTACCGATTCATCCCGCGTTAGACGCAGACGTGGCTTACTGGGAAGAACGGCTCTATCCCATGTGCAATACGGTGCTGCCGGTAACGCCGGACGCTTTCCTCTGGCAGAAGATTGAACGCAGCCTCGGACTAGGCCAGGCTGCCGAAGCGACTCCGCTCCGGGCTACCCAATGTCCGCTAACGCGATTCTGGAACAGCCTCGGCGCCTGGCGCATGGCAGCGGCACTCACAAGCCTCGTGGCCCTGATCGCCGGCGTATCCACCATGACAGAACGCAAGACCTCGGCGCCGGCTTTCGTTGCTGTGCTGCAGACAAAGGAGCTCGCTCCGGGTTGGGTCGTGGAGATCAATGGCGATCGCGACGTGCACTTGATCGCGCTCGGCGCACGCGACGTCGCACCAGGCCGCGGCCTGCAGCTTTGGACCTTGATCGATCCTACGAAAGGTCCGGTTTCGCTTGGCATGGTCCCATCAAAAGGCCCAGCTCGCTTCAGGGCGCAGCCGACGCCTGATATCGGCGAAGGCCAGCTCTTCGAGATCTCGCTTGAGCCTGAAACCGGCTCAACGATCGGCCGGCCAAGCGGACCGGTGCTGTCGGTCGGGCGCGCAGTCACAATCGGCAAGCCTGAGCGTCAGCGATGAACAAACTGCCATCAGAGTTGGCCGACCGGCGTCCGTGGCCAGGTTCATCGTGGTTTGCAGATCGGCGCGAAATGGCCGGGAGTTCCTTAGGGGGTCTGCTGGAGGCTTGCGCAGCCGCGCTGCCATCGCGCACGTCGCATGCATTCCTGAGGAAGCGGCTGGACACGCCATGATGAAAGAAAAACATGGTCGCGCAGCAAAGCACATGAATACACGGTTTACTTTATTGTTCTCTGCTCTCGTCACGGAAACGTTTGCTCTAGCGCGAAACCGGTTCGCGACGGCAACCGTAGCCTTGGAAGCGGCAGACAGGAGTTGTTCGACAGGATGGTCCTTTCGAACTTCACAGGCAACGCACCGTAGGTGCCGAGCCGTCGTCTCACGAACCAGCAAAGAAGGAATTGATCATGGGTAGTTCAACACTGGCTTCCATACCGAACAGCGCGTTCTCAACGTCCACGGCTACGCCGGCCAGGATCGTTGACGACAATCTCAACATCGTCGGCCCCTCCGGGATGGTCAGTGCGGTTGGTGGGTTCACGCCGACTTCGTCCAGTTCGTCGTCTCCGCGTCCCCCGCAGACCACTATTTACGTGCAGACCGGCAGAGATTTCGCGCCGCCGATAGGGCTATAGAGACTCGCCCGGGACACCAGGAACGTGCAAGGGGTAGCGCAATCGCCACCCCTTGCGCTGACTAGAGGCCCTGTCAAATCAAGTGATATTCACCTCCCGGGGCTCACCCCATATGACCGCCGCCACGGGCTCGATTATCGACCGCAATCTTGTCTCGCTCGCGCTTGCAGCGCAGATCATGGGTGTTCCGGCCGACGCGGCGCAGCTATGCCACAACTTCGGCCCTGCCAACCGCCTTAGTGAATCAGGCGATCTCCTGCGCGTCGCCAAGACGCTCGGCCTGAAAGCCCGCCACGTCCGCTCGCGGTGGGAGCGGCTCGCCAACCTTACGATGCCTGCGCTGGCCGAGCTTAATGACGGCCGCTACATTGTTCTCGGACGCGCGGCGCCGGACAAGGTGCTGGTGCAGGATCCAGCGGAAGGCGGGCCCAAGATTCTGTCAAAGGACGAATTTGCCGCGCTGTGGTCGCGCGGCCTGATCCTGATCGCCTCGCAGTCGCGTCTTGCCGAAGCCCAGCGAAAGTTCGGCATCTCCTGGTTCTTACCGGCGGTGGTCAAATATCAGAATCTCTTCGCAGAGGTGCTTCTTACCTCGGTCTTTCTTTTGATCCTGGGACTGGTCAGCCCGGTCTTCTTCCAGGTCGTCATCGACAAGGTGCTGGTTCACCGCGGGGTGACCACGCTGGATGTGCTGATGGCTGGCCTCATCATCGTCACCATATTCGAAATGCTGCTCGGCAGCCTTCGCAGCTATCTGTTCTCGCACACCACGAACCGTATCGACGTTGAACTCGGCACGCGGCTGTTCCGTCACACGCTCGGCTTGCCGATGGCCTACTTCGGGGCGCGGCGCGTCGGCGATACGGTGGCGCGCGTCCGAGAGCTGGAAAACGTGCGTTCCTTCCTGACTGGCTCGGCGCTGACCACGCTCATCGACGTCCTGTTCAGTACGGTCGTACTCGCCATTATGTGGTGGTACAGCCCGACCCTGACCGCGATCGCGATCGCGACCATCCCCTGCTACGTCCTGCTGTCCTTCCTCGTTACGCCGATCCTGCGGCAGCGATTTGAGGAGAAATTCACGCGCGGCGCCGAGAACCAGGCCTTCCTTGTCGAGGCCGTGACCGGCATCGAGACGCTGAAGGCGATGGCGGTGGAGCCGCAGATGCAGCGGCGTTGGGAAAACCAGCTTGCAGGCTACGTCCAGGCGGCTTTCCGCGCCGGCAACCTTGCGAATTGGGCCGGTCAATGGGTCCAATTGATCAACAAGCTCGCGGTCACCGCCTGTCTGTGGTTCGGCGCGCACCTGGTCATGGACGGAGCGCTCAGCGTCGGCGAACTGGTCGCCTTCAATATGCTGATGGGCCAGGTCAGCGGCCCCGTTCTGCGACTTGCCCAGCTTTGGCAGGACTTCCAGCAGACGCGCATTTCGATCGAGCGGATGGCTGATATCCTCGATTCTCCGATCGAACCTGCAGCGGGACGCGGGCGCGGCGCATTGCCGGCCATCGACGGCCGGGTAACCTTCGAACATGTCTCGTTCCGTTACCGGCTCGATGGTCCGCGTGTTCTTGAAGACATCTGCCTCGACATTCCTTCCGGCCAGGTGCTGGGTGTGGTCGGGCCATCCGGCTCGGGCAAGAGCACCATTGCAAAGCTCGTCCAGCGCCTGCACGTGCCGGAAGCAGGCCGCGTGCTGGTCGACGGCGCGGACCTTTCGCTGGTGGACCCGGTCTGGCTCAGGCGCCAGATCGGCATCGTTCTGCAGGAAAACATCCTGTTCGCCGGGTCTGTCGCCGAGAACATCGCACTGGCCGATCCTGCTGCCTCGATCGACCGCATCGTCACAGCAGCCCGGTTGGCCGGCGCCCACGAATTCGTGCTCAAGCTGCCGCAAGGTTATGACACGTTGATCGGTGAACGCGGATCGACCCTCTCGGGTGGGCAGCGTCAACGGATTGCGATCGCCCGCGCGCTTCTGACCGAACCGCGCATCCTGATCTTCGACGAAGCAACCAGCGCGCTGGACTATGAATCCGAGCGCGCCATCCAGGACAACATGCGCTCGATCAGCCAGGGGCGCACGGTCATCGTCATCTCGCATCGGCTGGCGACGATCCGCAATGCAGACCGCATCATCACCATCGAGGATGGAAAGCTCGTCGAGGACGGGACCCACGAGGAACTGGTTCGGCTCGGGGGACGCTATTCGTCGCTCTATCGCCATCAGATCGGGCTCACCGTTGCTGCGGGGCGCGAATGATGCTCCAGATTTTCAATGCCGGCCGCGGCCGCGACGAGCGGGATTTTCTTCCAGCCGCGCTCGAGATCCTTGACTCTCCGCCATCACCGACGGCGCGATGGACCGCCCTCCTCATCATGTCGCTCGTGACGCTCGCGCTTGTCTGGTCCTGTGTCGGCCGCATCGACATTGTCGCCGCCGCCGACGGGCGGATCGTGCCAAGTGGACGGATCAAGGTGATACAGCCGCTTGAAGCAGGCGTGATCCGGGCCATCCGCGTCCAGGACGGAATGCAGGTGCGCGAGAGTCAGGTCCTTGTGGAGCTGGACCCGACCGCTGTCGACGCAGATCGCGAGCGCCAGGCTGGAGAACTGGCGGCAGCGGAACTGTCCGCCGCTCGCTTGCGCGCCCTGCTTGCGGCCACATCGCTGGCGGACCTCGAAGCGGCATTCACGCCTCCGCCTGGCGTACCGGCCGATGCTGTGGCCACGCAGCGCCTCCTCATGATTGGCCAGCGGACTGAATATGATACCCGCTTGCAGGTCCTGGGTGGGGACGTCCGGCGCCGGCGCGGCGAGCGCGCCAGCGTCGAGGCAGCCATCGCTGGCCTCAACCGATCGGTCCCCATCCTGCGCGAGCGCCAGCAGATCAGGGCCACGCTGAATAATACCGGCAACGGCACGCGCATCAATCTCCTGGAAGACACTCAGCGGCTCGTCGCCGAGGAGCGCGAGCTTGCGGTACAGCAGGGGCGGCTTATCGAGCTTGCGGCAGCTATCAAGCTGTCGGAGGACCAAATCCAGCAATATCAGGCCGAGACGCGGCGGACGCTGCTGACGGAGCTCAGCGAAGCCGAGCGCAGACTCGCAAGCCTGAAGCAGGACCTGATCCGGGCCGATTTGCGAAGGGAGCAACAGACCTTGCGCTCCCCAATCGATGGAACGGTCCAGCAGCTTGGCGTGCACACTGTCGGCGGCGTGGTCACCCAGGCGCAGCAGCTGATGGTGATCGTCCCCGCGGATGAGGCGGTAGAAGTTGAGGCAACATTGCAGAACCGTGACGTAGGCTTTGTCCAGGAGGGTCAGCCTGCCGAAATCAAGATCGAAACCTTTATCTTCACCAGATACGGCACGGTTCCAGGCCGGGTCATGTCAGTGTCGGCCGACGCGGTGACTGAGACGAACCGGACCATCACGGATAGGCAAGGCCCCGATCGCGCGGCAAGTCCGGGCTACCTCACACGCGTCCGGCTCGACCGTGCCATGCTCGATGTGGACGGGCGCAGCGTTCGATTGGCGCCTGGCATGCGCGCCACCGTCGAAATCAAGACCGGCCAGCGCCGCGTCATTGAATTTCTGCTGTCCCCCCTCATTCGCTATCGCGACGAGAGCTTGCACGAGCGCTGAGCACTGCTGTCCAGCCGCGTGATCATGCGGCGCCAGCCACGTGTGCACGGCCGCCCTTGTCCCGGCCGGCTATTTGCGGGACCCAGATCCGCGACAGCTTCATGCACAATCCTTCGCTTCTGCGGCGCAGATGAGATTTTCACGCGTCGGGCGTATTGTACGAAAAGACAGCTGGCCGTTTTACGCCGGCGGTCCTCCGATCCGCAAAGGCGAAGGCTTTAGGGCTTGCGCGGGGCATTGTTCGATCGCTGTGTTGTCGATAGCGCAAACCAGATCCATGTCACGAGCTGAATTGCGACATTGAGGCCGAAAGCACATTGAAAAGCGATCTCTGGGTAGTGCCCGTCCTGTGGCGTCCAGAACTGCAGCACCAACCCGATCCCGTACTGAACGACGAACGCGCCCGCGATATGAAACACGTTGAGCGCGGCATTGGCCCGCCCAACCAGTTCTTTAGGGAAGTAGTCGGCAAGGATCGAGTAGCTCAGGACAGTGGCAGCGCCGACCGCTGCGACTACCGCCCACAGGAAGTAAGGCGGCAGCGGAAACCTCGCCATGAGCGCCAGTTGCGCCATGATGAAGACAGCTGCGACGATCGCAAGCAGGGTTTGAACCTTGACTCCCCGCTGGCGCAAGCGGTCGGCCATGATGCCGAGCAGCAGGGCGCCTGCGCTCAAGGCAACTGCCATGATGAAGAGATGCCGCATGACGGATGCCCGGTCGAATGCTCCGACGTCGACCAGCCACGGCGCGGCCCACAGGCCTTGCAACGCCCATGCGGTTCCGATGCAGCTTGCTGAAAGCGGCGCCAGGCGCCAGAACCGCCGGTCGGAGTAAACCATCCGCAAGCCTTCGGCGATCGGAATAGTTGCGTTGGAGTCGGTGGAAGGCGCCTCGGGCACGACGACGAGGATCAAAAGTGCGCAGCACGCGGATATTGCCGCGGAAATTTCGAAAATCCTTCGCCAGCCCATATCCATAAGTAGCGCCTCGACCGGCAAGGTCGCCGTCACGGCGCCCAGTGCACCCAGCATGATCATCAAACCGTTGAGGAATGGCACCCGCTCCTTCGGGAACCAGATGACGAGAGCTTTCAGCCCGGCGGTCAACGCGGCCGCAACGCCGAGCCCAATCAGGGCGCGGCCGGCGAGCAGCAGCCAGAAATTATCTGCCGCCGAAAATACCGCCGCGCCGGCGGCTACTGCCACCAGCAGCGCGCTTTGAATCCGTCGCGGCCCATATCGATCCAGAATGATGCCGACGGGAATCTGGGCGGCGGCAAAGAACAGAAAGTAGACCGAGGTCAGCAGGCCCAGGTCCCCGGCCTCGAGACCAAACTCCGAGGTCAGAGGCGCCGCAATGGTCGCGTTAATGGTTCGAAACAGAAATGACAGGTAATAGGCTGCGACGAACGGCAGAAATATACGCAAGAACAACTGTACTGTTCGTGGTGACCCGGCGTCTGCTCGATAAGCATCTCCACGCTCGGCCGAGGCCATGTCTGGTGCCGCAGATGCACGCCACCAGGTTGGCCGGGAGAAATGGACTCTCGCGGCCGCGCCGCCATTGGCGCCCCAACCGGGTCTAATGCCGTAGATTTCCGATCTGTCCTGGAAAGTCCAATTTGCTGCCGGCCTCCCGCCCGGCAGCAAGGGAGCTCGGATCCTGCACATTGTCCAAGGACAGATTATCGGATGCCTCGCCGCGCGCGTGCGGCTTTAATGTTCCCTGCGCGATATCTTCTTCCAGGGACTTGAGCGGTGCCGCTCTGGATCGATCGACGGTCTCCTGGAACAAGGACGAACCGAATTGGAAACGTTTGTGGACCTGATTGGCGAACTCTTCAAAGCGTTCGGATCCGCGCCTGCATGCGCGAACCCCTGCTTCATCCGTCAACACCGGCGCGATCGCAAGGTGGAAACGCGTATGATGGGCGACCACTTCGCCGACAATCTTGAGTTCGCGATGAAGGGCTGCGACTTGAACGCCCAATTGGCTCAGCTGCTCAGCCATGGTGATGCTGTCGTTGGCCGCTTGCTCCTCGGATTCAAGGAACCGAGCGAGCGCAGCTTCGACAAGAACCGATTTTGATGCACCTTGCCGCTTGGCGGCCGCTTCCAGCCGTGCGCCCGCCTCTTCGGAGAGCTGAACGCCGATTCTTGATTTCACAGCGCGGCTCCGTCAAGAAAATGAACGGAACGGTTTTCAAGGGGTGCAAGCTTCCTGACAGGATAATCTCGTCGCCAGCTAGACCGTTCGACGGCGCCGAAAAAGCTTTCGACATGTGCATTGAAGGCCGCTGGTTCTTCCAGATTGATCGCATGGCCGGTATTGGCGCAAACCCACAGGCCGGCTGCTGGCAGCACCTCTTTTAGCATCAGGTTGGTCTCAAGGCTGAGTTCGTCTTCATCGCCCACGGCAAGCAAGACCGGCACTTGCATGCGTGAGAGCTCATCGCGCAGGTCATGCAATGTAGGACGTGCCGCCTGATGGCGCGCCATGGTATGAGACATGCCTGCCGCCGAATGCTGCTCCAAACGGCTTGAAAAACGACACCAGCCTTTAAAATCCTTGTATTTCAACTGAAGACGCGTTGGATGGTTCGCCATCTTGCGCGCCAATCCTTTCATTCCGCGCGCCGTCATTGCTCGAGCAAGAGCGTGAGTCTTCGCGGCCCAGTGGTCACGTTGCGAGGGTAATGAGCCGGCACCTGTCGCTGCGGCGACGATACAGCTGACTTTCTCGGGATATTGAAGGCCGCACTGCAGGGCGACATACCCACCCATACTTGATCCGACCAAATGAGCCCGGGCAATCGACAGGCTCTGCATGACCGCCATGACATCCGCCACGGAACGCTGCCAGCCATAAAGCTCCGGGTCTTCGGGAACGTCGCTCGGCGGATATCCCCGTGCGTTGAAGGTAATGCATCGGTAAGCCCGCCCAAAGTACTGGACTTGCGCCTCCCAGGACCGATAGTCGGATTCGAATTCATGAAGGAAAATGACGGGGTAGCCTCGACCGCGCTCCTCAAAGTAAAGGCGGACCCCGCCAGACGTGATATGCGGCATTCCTCTTCTTTCCCGATCCAAGTAACACCGGCACGAGCGCCATGAGGCACTTTGGACTGAAGGCTCGAGAAAGGAGGATGTCGAATACAGCGCAGCGGGTTTTCGCCACGGCTGCGACAGCAACGCGACCCGGACAGCCGGGTGGCGTCGATCTTCTTGCAGTTGGAACGACTGCGATGGCGAGATCGAAAGCGCCTTCACCCGCGACGAGCTCCTGACCAACATCTCAATCTATTGGTTCACCGCCACGATCAGTTCGTCGATCTGGCTCTATCGCGAAGCGCGATTCAATCCGAACCGGCTCGAGCCCGTACCGGCAGCGATGGCCTGCTTCCCAAGGGAGATGTGGAACCCGCCCCGCTCCTACGTCGCACGCATGTTCAGCGACCTGCCACGCTGGACAGAGATGCCCCGCGGCGGCCATTTTGCCGCGATGGAGCAGCCCCAACTGCTGGCCGAGAACGTGCGCGCCTTTTTCAATGCCTTGGTCTGAGGACGCCCAGCGTCTAGTCAAGCCTCGACAACATCGACCGCGTCGTACCAGTCCCGCGACCAAGGCGACGCATGGGAAATTCTACACAACCGCAAAACTCAAATGGC
>Ga0081455_10008000_pt1 | contig 11051 bp, 11 predicted proteins | sample TabmetS3T2R1_FD_70207 | JGI IMG/M metagenome (GOLD analysis project Ga0081455, IMG submission 70207) | Tabebuia heterophylla rhizosphere microbial communities from the University of Puerto Rico - S3T2R1 | ecosystem: Host-associated > Plants > Roots > Rhizosphere ... | reverse complement strand
ATCAGGTCCTTGGCCGTGACGCCGAACGAGAGGGCGCCATCGACGGTGACGCGCATGTTGCGGGAGCGCCGGGCGATCAGCGTCTGCGTCGCCAGCACGTGCTCGACTTCCGAGGTCCCGATGCCGAAGGCGAGCGCACCGAAGGCGCCGTGCGTCGCGGTGTGGCTGTCGCCGCACACCACCGTCATGCCGGGCTGGGTGTATCCCTGCTCCGGGCCGATGACGTGCACGATGCCCTGACGGATGTCGGTCATGGAGAAGTACGGGATGCCGAACTCGCGCACGTTGCGCTCCAGCGTCTCGACCTGATGGCGCGACAGCGGATCGGCGATGCCGGCGCTGCGATCCGTCGTCGGCACGTTGTGGTCGGCGACGGCGATGGTGGCGAGCGGCCGGCGCACCTTGCGGCCCGCGGCGCGCAGCCCGTCGAAGGCCTGCGGGCTCGTCACCTCGAGGACGAGATGGCAGTCGATGTAGAGCAGCACCGTGCCGTCGTCCTGCTCCTCGACGACATGGCTGTCCCAGATCTTGTCGTACAGCGTGCGCGGCCCGGCCATCGCATTTCCCTCCCGATCGATATTCAGCGGGCTCCGCGTAGCGCCTCTTTTAGACTGGTAACAGTTGGACAATTATCCTGGTATAAAAACTGCCATGACTGACACCGTGCAGGCCAAGCGACGCGAGCTGGGCGACTTCCTGCGTGCCCACCGTGCGCGCCTGTCGCCGGCCATCCTGGGCTTGCCGGCCATCGGCCGCCGACGCACGCCAGGGCTGCGGCGCGAGGAGGTCGCCCAGGCCTGTGGCATGAGCGCCACCTGGTACACGTGGCTCGAGCAGGCGCGCGAGGTGTCCGCATCGCCCACCGCGCTCGGCGCCCTCGCCCGTACCCTGCAGCTCACGCCGGCCGAGCGCATCTACCTGTTCGAGCTTGCCGGCAAACGCGACCCGAGCCTGCCGGTGCCACCGAGAGAGGACGGCATGGACGTGCCCGCAGCGCTTGCCCGCGCTGTCGCCACCATCGAGGGCCCCGCCTACATCCTCGACTCGATGTGGAATGCGCGCGCCTGGAACCTGCCGGCAGCCCGGCTGTTCGTTGGCTGGCTCGACGGCGCGAGCGACCGCAACTTGCTGCGATATGTCTTCCTGAGCCCGATCGCGAGGACCGTCATTCCCGACTGGCAAGCGCGGGCGCGTCGGGTGCTGGCAGAGTTTCGGGCCGATTCGAGCCGTCATCTCGAGGATGCAGCCTTGCAGGCGCTGGTCGAGGATCTACGCCGGCGCAGCGCCCTGTTTGCCCAGTGCTGGAGCGAGCACGCGGTGGTCGACCGCGCCGGCGGCGAACGCATCTTCGACCACCCGCACGAGGGCCGCTTGCGCTACGAGCAGATCGGCTTTGTCCTGGCCAACCGGCCCGATTTCAAGCTCGTCATGCTGGTGGCCCTGGGCGCGTCAGGGCCGGCTAGCAGTACCGTTCGCAAGCGCCGACGACGCTGAATTCTGTCGTTCGGACACCTCTGCCTCCGCGAACAGCCGGAGCCTGTAGTCAACGAGGCGATAACCCAGGTCCCTTGCGACGGTCTCGACAAGCCTCGCGACATCGGCATCACGAACGTCGAGGATCTTGCCCGTGCGGATATCGACCAGATGATGGTGCGACCGGACGACGGCCCCCTCATAGCGCGCCTTGCCGTGGGAGAAGGTATGCCGCACCACGACGCCGGCCGCCATGAGCGTATTGAGCGTGCGATAGACGGTGGCGAGCCCAATGCGATGATCCGCGCGGGCACGACGATGGATCTCGCGCGCTGACGGATGATCGGTTGCCGCCTGCAGCACAGCCAGAATGATACGTCGGTGCTCGGTCAGCCGAAGCCCACGCTGCAGGCACAGCTGCTCGAGTGGCGTCATGCTCAACGCCGCAAATAGAACTGGATGGGTACCACGAGCTCCAGCGTCTCGCCCGGCTGATCCGACGGCAAAGGTGGCAGCGGCTGTGCGCGCTGCAGCAGGTCGAGCCCCTCCTGGTCGAGGCTGGCGACGCCGGACGCACGCTCGATGCGCACCGCCAGCACACGCCCGTCGCGGCTCATGGTGAAACGCACGTAGGTGATGCCTTCCTGGCGCTGGCGCTGAGCCTCGCCGGGATAGCGCTTGTGGCGCTCGAGATGGCGTAGCAGCAGTCCTTTCCAGGTCGGCAGTCCCGGCGATGGCGGTTCCGGCGTGGCGCCTGGCATCGGCGCGGCGGCGGCTGCGGCTTGCTGCGGCGCTGCCTGGGGCGCTGTCATCTTGGGCTGTGGCGGCTTGGGCGGTCGTTTCTCGATCGGCTTGGGTTTCTCCGGCGGCTTGAGGTCGACCGGCGGTGGCGGTTCGGGCTCCGGCAGGATCACCTCGGCGTGCTCCGGCGGCTTCAGCTCGACCGGTGGCGGCGGCTCGGGCTCGGGGATGACCTCGCTGAGCTCCGGCCCCGGCGGAGCATCGTTGGGCGTCGCCTCGGGCGCGGCCGGCAAGGGCGCCAGCTCGACCATCACCGCGGCTGGCGGCGGCGAATAAGGCGGCTCGGCCTGCGTCCATCCCAGGGCGAGGCCTATTGCGCCGCCATGAATGCCCAGCACGAAGACGAAGGACCCACCCCAACGAACCCACTCTTTCATTGCTCCAGCCCGACCAGTGCGACCTTGAGATATCCGGCGTCGCGCAGCAGGTTCATGCCCTGCATCAGCTCGCCGTACGGCACGCTCTTGTCGGCGCGCAGGAAGACGCGCTCGTCCTTCTTGCCGCCTGTCGCGACGTCGAGCGCCTTGCCCAGCTCTTGCCGGGTCACCGGCTGGTCGCGCAGCACGAACGACAGGTCGGCCTTCAGGGTGAGATAGAGCGGCGTGTCCGGCTTGGGCTGCCGCTCGGCTTTCGACACCGGCAGGTCGACCGGCACGTCCACCGTGGCCAAAGGCGCCGCCACCATGAAGACGATCAGGAGCACCAGCATCACGTCGATAAAGGGCGTGACGTTGATCTCGTGGTTCTCGGCCAGCTCATCCTCGCCGTGATCGAGTTTCACCGACATCGATCTGCTCCTCCCTTACGCGGACCGGAGAATCCGGCCTTCCGGCAGAGGGCGGGCCTGGGCGTCGGTGCTGCGGCCCAGATCGCGCGAGACGAGGCGCAGGGTGGCGGCGGAGGTGTCGGCCACGAGGGCGCGATAGGCCGCGATGCGCCGCGAGAAATGGTTGTAGATCACGACGGCCGGAATGGCGGCCGCCAGCCCGAGCGCTGTCGCCAGCAACGCCTCGGCAATACCTGGTGCAACCACTGCGAGATTTGTGGTCTGTGACCGCGAGATGCCGATGAAGGAGTTCATGATGCCCCACACGGTACCGAACAGGCCAACGAAGGGCGCCGTCGCCCCGATCGTCGCCAGCACCCCGGTACCCTTCAGCATGCGCCGGCCCGCCGCCGTCTCGAGCCGTTCCAGACGGGAAGCCACCCGCTCCTTCACGCCTTCGCGGTCCGAGAGATCGTCGGCCGACAGCCGAAGCTCGGCCTGTGCGGCGGCGGTCAGCGGATCGGCCGGCGTCTTGTCGATCGAGGCGGCACCGTCGATTGCCGCCAGGGCGCGGCGCTGCCGGCGCGTGGCGGCGGCCAGTTCCACGCTCTTGGCGACGAACACCGTCCAGGTGACGACCGACGCCACCGCCAGCCCCACCATCACCGCCTGCACCACCCAATCGGCCTGCATGAACATGCCCCAGACCGACAGATCGCGCGGCAGCAGCGCGGTGCTGGCCGCACTCGGGAGTTGGGCAGGCACTGGCAGCGTTGGCTCGTCCTGTGCGTAGGCCAGCGCGGACAGTAAGAAAGATGACACGAAGACCGAAGGGAACACTCGCCACGCCAACATCAAGCCTCCAATCTCCGACCGCTCCTCACCTCGCAAGGTAGGAGCTTGATTTGATTGCTTTTTTTCGCCGGGCGAATGCCGGCGACCAGCAAAAGGGAGGCCGCCTGCGACCCCTCCTCACCTGTAAGACGAACGAGACAGGCGAATCTTCATCTCCCGGCACGCAGGGGAGACATTCGAGCGCGCCGCTTGCCGTACCAGATGACAATGCCGGTCACCGACAAGGCGGCCACCACCAGCCCCGCCAGCGAGACCAGGATGCGGCCAGGCAGGCCAAGGATCCGGCCCGAATGCAGCGGGAACTGCGCCTGCATGAAGATGTCGGCGGCTGTGCCGTCCCACGGCTGGCGGTCACCCAGCAGCCGCCCGTCGCCCCCATCGAAATAGAGGCGCGCAGGCCCCAGCCCTGCCGTGCCGTGATCCTCTCCCGGATCGAAGAACGTGGCGCCGTAGATGTCATAGGCCGGCCGGTAGAAGACCGCGCCCAAGGGCTCCCTCCATCCTCGACGGGCCGCCTCCTCACGGGTACGGTCCACGATCTCGGCAAGGCCTACCTTGGGATCGAAAGGACGATGCCTGGGCGCCGGCGAGCGCAGGTCGAAGGGACTCGGCGTCACCGGCGAGACCATCGACATCAGTGGATAAAACACCTCGCGATAGAGCCCGAGCGAGAATCCGGTGAAGGCCAGCACGACGAGCAGCCCCCATGCCCACAGCCCGCAAGCGCGATGGATGTCGAAATTGGCGCGCCACGCGCTGCTCGAGGTCTTGATGCGCCAGGCCGGCCGCCAGCGCGACCACCAGCCGCGGCGCAAGGAGCCCGCCGGCAAAGTGAGGTAGAAGCCGATGAAGCAATCGATCGTCCAGACGCCGGCGACCGTGCCCATCAGCCACAGCCCCCAGCGGTCGATGCCCCACATCTCCGGCAGGTGCAGGCTGTAATGCAGCTTGTAGAGGAAGGGGACGAAGTTCTCGCGCGTGATCGGCCAGGCGGCGCCCCATTCGCGACGCCCCAGCTCCCGGCCTGTAACTGGATCGAGGAAGATCTGGTTGTAGCCGGGCTCGAAGAGCCGTCCCGTCCCGACATCGACACGCGGCTCGACGCTAAGGGCAAGCGACTTGCCTGGCTCTGCGGCCAGCGGCAGGTACGTCACACGCACTCTCGGATCATCTCTTTCTACCTGTCGCGCCAGCTGCAGCGACGGAATTGGTGGGCCATGACTTCCGGCCTGGACGAGATGCGGATTGAGCAGGCTGTCGAGCTCGTGATCCCACGAGATAACGGCACCTGTCGCTCCCGACACGACCAGAAACACCGCGATCGCAAGGCCCATCCATCGGTGTGCGAGCACAAGCGCGGGTCTCATGGAACGGGCTACGGCGCGATGGCTTTTCATGGAATCGGGCCGTCGGCCCAATTCGTGCACCGCTTCACTGCGGGAATTGGGCCGACGGAGAAAGCAAAAGCCGTCGCGCATTAGAAATCGGCGCTGAGCGATAGCAGGAAGGTCCGCGGTGCCCCCATGGCCAGGCCATAGGTGGCGGAGGCCGATGCCCAGTAGTTCAGGTCGAACAGGTTCTCGACATTGAAGCGCAAGGAGATCGGCTTGCCGTCGGCACGCTCGAAGCTATAGCGCACGCCGGCGTCGAAGCGCGTCCAGGACGAGATGCTCTGCGTGTTGGCCGCGTCAAGGTACTGAAGGCTGGTATAGATGAGCCGGCCGGCGAAAGTCAGGCCGCGCAGGAAGGGGGCATCCCACTCCGCGCCGAGATTGAGCTGGACATCCGGCACGCCCGGCGCCTTCTTGCCGGTCGTGAGCGCGGAGGCCGTGCTCACCTGCACGCCGTTCATGAGGGTGATGCCGCCCAATGGACGAAAACCGGCGATCGGCTCGCCGAAGATGTTCCATTCGAGACCCTGGTTGCGCTGCATGCCGTCGACGCTGAACTGCTGCGTCGACGGATTGGTGATGCCGAACGGCTGGCTGATCTGGAAGGCGGCGAGCGTCATGGCGAACTGGCCGAAGTCGACTTTCGCGCCCAGCTCGACCTGCGTTGAGATCACGGGAGCGAACACCTGGTTCGCATTCGAGGCCGTCGCCGGTGCCGTCGGCCCCTGCTGCAGGCCCTGGACGAAGTTGCCGTAGAACGAGACGTTCTGCCAAGGCTTGGCGATGAAGCCCACGGCAGGCGAGAGCGCGCTTTGATCGAAGTACGACGTGACCGCACCGCTGACGGCGCTGAAATTGGTCGCTTGAATGCGCTGCAGGCGCCCACCGACGATGAGCTGGGCCCGGTTGTCGAACACCGACACGATGTCGGCGAGCGCGAGGCTCGACAGCTGCGTGGAGCTGACCTTGGGCGGCGTCCTGAGGCTGACGCTCGGCGCCGCCACGAAGGTCGGCTGATAGAGGTTCGATTGGACACTGGCGAGATTGGCCGAATCGCCCTGCCCCAGCTGCACCATGATGCGCGTGCCGCTGAGCGCCAGCGTATGGTCGATCGGGCCCGTCTGCGCCCGGCCCCGGATGCCCACCTCCTCGGTGTCGACGAGCGCGAACGAAGGCCGGTAGCGCACCGTCTCCGTCAGATTGCCGCTGGCACTGGTGATTGTGGCAAGGCCGCCGCGCACGCTTTCCAACGTGGTGCTGCGGCCGCCGAATGCGGCATAGACCGTCCAGTCGGAGGTGATGTCGAACTCGGTTCTGGCGACGCCGAAGACATCGGCGGCGTCCATGTACGTCCATGGCTGAAACCAGTTGCTGTATCCGCCGGGCGCCAGCGGGACCGGCACGCCGGTGGCGACATAGGTGAATTGCAGCGGCGCATTGTACCTCTGCTTCTGATAGCCGAGGTCGAGCGAGCTCCTGATGCGCTCGCCGCGGAAATCGAGCCCCAGGACGGCCGCCGCCACCTCCTGTGTCTGGCGTTCGACCGGTGTGTCACCGTTGCGGTACACGCTGTTGACGCGCAGGCCAAGCTCCTTCTCCTCGCCGAAACGGCGCGAGACATCGAAGCTTCCGCCAAACTGCGCGGCCGACGCGTAGGTCGCCGTCGCCCTGTTCAGCGGCTCGTCGCCGGCCCGCTTCGGGACCAGATTGACGTAGCCGCCGATGCTGCCGAACGGCGGCATGCCGTTCAGCAGCACACCCGGCCCTTTTAGCAGCTCGACGCGCTCGAGATATTCGGGCGAGACCAGCATCTGCGGTGCGACGGAATACATGCCGGCGAAGGCATAGTCTTGGTTGCTGAGGGTGAAGCCGCGCACGAACGGGACGGCCGAGTAGTTCGCCGACGAGATCGTGTTGCGCACCGACGAATCGTTGGCCAGCACATCGATGACGCTGCGCGCCTGCTGGTCGGCCATGAGCTTGGACGTGTAACTGGTCTGATTGAACGGCGTATCCATGAAATCGCGCTCGCCGAGGAGGCCGATCTGGCCGCCTTTCGCGACCTGGCCACCGGTATAGGGCGGCGGCAGGTTGTCGATCACCGCTTGTGCCGGCACGCTCGCCTGGACGTGCAGCGGATCGAGCTGCATGACATCTGGCGCCACACTTGCACCCGCCTTCTCCAAGGTGATCGTGGTTGGATTGGTGAAACGATAGGCAAGGCCCGAGCCTGCCAGCAGGCGGCGTAGCGCTTCGTCGATCGTCATCGTGCCCGACACGCCGGGCGACTCGAGGCCACGCGCCATGGATGCATCGAAAAAAAGCTGGATGCCGGTGGCTTCGCTGAATCGCACCAACGCGGCATTGAGCGGCTGGCGTGGAATGTCGAATGTGCGGGTCGTGGAGCCCTGCGCAATCGACGGCGCATCGTGCGTGGCAGTGCCACGCTCCTGCGCTTGCGTCCCGACGGGCAGTGCCAGCGTCGCCAGGCAGGCTAAGGCAAACCCGCACGTCTTTGTTGAGGCCGCCGCCCGTTCCCACACCATCCGACAAGCTCTCCCCGTCCCAATCGCAAATGCGACGCAATCGCGTATCTGCTCCTAGGACGGACGAGAGGCCGCAATGAACGAGTGGTGCCGACGATTTTTTTGCTCAGGCCTTGGGTGAGAGGACGACCAGCAGGTCGGTCACGCGGCGGACACGGATCGGCAGCGTAGCGGCGATCGTATCGACGGCGGCATCGGCTTGCTTCGCGTCGAACACCGCGGTGACGGGAATGTCGCGCAGGCGCGACTCCGTCATGACGATGCGGCCGCCGCGATAGCGCTCGAGATCGGCGACCACGTCGCCGAGCGGCGCCTCCTGGAAGATGAGCCGGTCGCGCCGCCAGGCCTCGACCTGGCCAAGGTCGGCCTCGCGCACCGCGCTGATCTTCCGGCGGCTGTAGCGCACCTGTTGGCCTTCGCCGACGACTATGTCCGCTCCCTCAACCGAGACTTCGACCGAGTGCTCGGTCACCGACACGGTGACGCTGTCGCCGCCCAGCTTGACATCGAAAGCGGTGCCGAGCGCGCGCGTGCGGCCAGAGGCTGCCTCGACCATGAAAGGCCGACCGCGATCGCTGGTAACGTTGAAGAACGCCTCGCCCTCGTGCAGCACGACGCGGCGCAGCTCGGGCGAGAAGTCGACCGACAAGGAGGAAGCGGCGCCCAGCTCCACCGTCGAGCCGTCCTGCAGGGTGACGGTCCGACGCTCACCGGCGGCCGTGCGCTGATCGGCCAGCAACCCAGGCGAAGACAGCAGGACTCCGGCAGGAACGGCGACCGCTGTGACAGCGGCCGCGGCATAGAGCAATCGACGCCGACCGACCAGGACGCGGCGCGCTGCGGTGGCTTGCGGCACCACGGGACGCGGTCCCGCCGCACGCAGCACAGGAACTGTCTCGCTTTGCTGTGCGGCGAGCGCGGCGGCGGCTTCGCGCTTCGCGAATGCCGGGCCGATCTTGCCAACCCGCATCCAGACCTGTTGCGCTCGGCGCCAGGCGGCTTCGTGCCGAGGATCTTTCTTCAGCCAGAAGGCAAACGCTTCGCGGTCACTGTCGCTCGCGGCCTTGTCCCTCAGGACGACCAGCCAGCGCAGCGCTTCCTCGATCAACGGATCCTGACGTTGTTCCTGCATGATGCTCCGGGGCGACAGTGCCCGATGCGCTTCCTCTACTCCTTGGACGATTGGAAAGCGATGCAGCATGAAAGCGCGAGTCAGTTTTCCCAAGCCCGCATCTCGCGCTCGAGCGCAGCCAATGCGTTCACAACATGACTCACAACGGTGCTGCGACTGATGTTCAGCCGCTCGGCGATCTCGGCGTGGCTAAGGCCCTCGAATCGACAGAGCAGGAAGACTTCACGGCAACGCGGCGGCAGATCGTCGATCACTTGCAGCAGGCGCGCGAGCTCGCTGCGATGGAGAGCGGTCTGCTCGGGCGAGGGCTGCGTATCGGCGACGGTCGCAACGACCGTCTCGCTCGCCTGCAGCTCGATGCCGTATCCGACGCGACGCTGATGGTCCAGCACCAGGTTCGTGGCGATTCGGAAGAGATAGCTGCGCGGGTTGTCGATGGCCGCCGCACCTGGCGCCAGATTGGCGGCACGCAGCCACGTCTCCTGGATCAGGTCCTCCGCCAACGCAGCGTTGTCCAGCCGCCGGGTGAGAAAGCGCAGCAACGCATCGCGGTGCTCGACAAAGCTTTGCAGCAAGGAAGGACGGCGCTCGCTCATTGGCTCCGCTGATCGGCATCCGCCTTTACCAGAATGCGAACGATTCGCAAATGAGATTAACATTCGGTATTGCAATTAACTCTTAATTGCATGATTATTTGAGACCGAGCAACCCCATCGACGGTCGCCGATCATGGAAGGTTCATACGAACGAGGACGCCGCGTCCTCAAGGCCGAACGCCCTCTCACCTGCGGTCGCCCCGGCTGCGCCTGCTCGCTGCCGATCGGCGAGCGCTTCGTGCTGTGGGCGCTGCGCCAATGGCTGCACGATCGGATGGCTCGGCCGGCGAGATCGCCGCTCGCTGCCGTCTTCCACGAGGCCGGCCTGTCGGACGTTCAACCGGACTTCGTCATGGCCATGGAAGCTGTCCTGCTGGGAGCCCGACATCCGCTCGAGATCCACCTGCCCACCTGCTCTCGCGTAAGCAGCGACGAGGCCATGATGGTCGCTTTGTGCGGTCTTGCCCAAAGCGGTCACGACGGTCCATTCACGAGATCGCTTCACCGGCTGATGGTGCCTACGGCCGCGCGCGTGGCCACCGGCAGGCTCAAGACATTCGCGGCGGCACTCGCACAGGCGGGATTGAAGCTGGCTCCGACGACGCACGAGCCCGGTGGACAGCTGAACTGAGCGTCGCCGCCCCGCCAAAAGCGTCAGCGGGCGCTTACCGCGCCCGATTGCCGCGCTCGCGCCACGCAGACGACGATGACCAGAAGCGGCGCCGACAGCGTGACCCAGGACAGCAGCCACCATAGCCCGCCCTCGCCCAGCAACGCCGACAGCAAGCCGAACAGCGTCAGGCACGCCATCACCAACGGCCAACGCCAAGTCGATCCAGCACTCATCCACAATTCTCCTGGAGCGTGATGACCGGAGGCGGAAGCGCCGGAGGTCTGAATCACGCAATCAAACAAAGGATATGGAGCGGGATGAATGCGCGAATGCGCGCTCATCCCGCGCCAGTCAGCTTGCGAAGATAGCTGGAAGCGCCGCTGCGGCGCCAGACGTGCTGTTCGCTTCCGATACCAGATCACGACACGGGTCACCGAGAGCGTCGCCACAACAAGCGCCGTGAGCGAGATCAGGATGCGGGCGGGGCTGCTGATCAACTCGCACCGAGCCAGGCATGCAGGGCGGAATGCGATCTGGGCATCGCCGCCGTCATGAGATAGTCAGACTCGGCGACCAGGCTCTCGAGAGTGGCATTCCGACCGAAGGGTGACGGGGTGGAGGCGTTCACAGTTCAAGCTCTTCTGAGCACGCCGACCGTCAAGGTCACTGACGTGACGTGCTCGGGTGCCTGTCGCCACAAGTCTGAAGAAGAATGCGCGACGGAAACCCATCTGGTTTTCCCTTATCGTGGCATCTATGTGCGCCACGTCGGCCGTGACAATGCCGTCGCCGAGGCCAACCAGGTGCTGCTTTTCAATGCGTGGGAAGGCTATCGGGTCAGCCATCCTGTGGCAGGCGGCGACGCCTGCCTGGATCTG
>Ga0081455_10007999_pt1 | contig 11051 bp, 8 predicted proteins | sample TabmetS3T2R1_FD_70207 | JGI IMG/M metagenome (GOLD analysis project Ga0081455, IMG submission 70207) | Tabebuia heterophylla rhizosphere microbial communities from the University of Puerto Rico - S3T2R1 | ecosystem: Host-associated > Plants > Roots > Rhizosphere ... | reverse complement strand
GCTTGCCGAGCGTCTCGCAGAACCGCAGGAAGCTGCCGGGCTCCTCGGGAATCTCCACGGCGAGCAAGGCTTCGCGCTCGCCGCCGAGGTCGGCGCGCTCGGCCACGTGCCGCAGCCGATCGAAATTCATGTTGGCGCCCGTGTTCACGGCGACGATGCGCTTGTCTTTCCAGCCCTCGCGATCGACCCACTTCTTGATGCCGGCGACGGCCAGCGCGCCGGCGGGCTCGACGATCGAGCGCGTGTCCTCGAAGACGTCCTGAATCGCGGCGCAGATTTCATCGGTGTCGACGAGCAGCACTTCGTCGACGTACTGACGACAGAGATCGAAGGTCTCCTCGCCGACCTTCTTCACGGCGACGCCGTCCGCGAAGATGCCGACGCGATCGAGCGTGACGCGCCGGCCGGCACGCAACGATTCGTACATCGCTGCCGCATCTTCCGGCTCGACGCCGATGATCTTGATGTGCGGATGCAGGTACTTCACGAACACCGCAATGCCGGACATCAATCCGCCGCCGCCGATCGGCACGAAGATGGCATCGAGCTCGCCGCCCGCCTGCCGCAGGATTTCCATGCCGACGGTGCCCTGCCCCGCGATGACGTCGGGATCGTCGAACGGATGCACGAACACGAGATTGCGCTCGCGCGTGAGCGCCATCGCGTGCTCGTACGCGCTGTCGTATTCGTTCCCGTGCAGAACGGCTTCGCCGCCGAGATCCTGCACCGCCTGCACTTTGATCTGCGGCGTCGTCTCCGGCATGACGATGGTCGCGGGAATGCCGCGCTTTCTGGCCGCGAGGGCCACGCCCTGCGCATGATTGCCGGCGGACGCGCAGATGACGCCGCGCTTCGCGACGCTCTCCGAGAGGTGCGCGATCTTGTTGTACGCGCCACGCAGCTTGAACGAGAAGACTTCCTGCAAGTCCTCGCGCTTCAGCAGCACCGTGTTGCCGAGCCGGCGTGACAGGCGCGCCGCGTGATCGAGCGGCGACTCGATCGCCACGTCGTACACCCGCGCCTTCAGAATCCGCTCGATATAGGGGCTCGCCACATCCGCTCCCGCGTGAACCTCGCCAAGGGAAGCGGGGAGCTTAGCTATTCTCGAGCACCCGTGCAGGCTCGCTTGTGGCGGGCTCGCGCCCCTCGGTCTGCTCCGCCTCGACGGCCGGCAGCTCGAACACGCGGAACGGCGGTTTATCGGGGAAAGTCCGCAGCAGCAGCGGCATCGCGACGTTGAACACGGGCGTCCCCTTCGCCGTGCGCCCCTCGAGCGCCCCATGATGGGCGTGCCCGTGAAACACGACGTTGACGGGATGGCGGTTCAGCGGCTCCTCGAGCCGGCTGGTGCCGAGATACGGAAAGATCTCGTGCGGCTCGCCTTCGACGGTATCGCGAATCGGCGAGTAGTGGAGCACGGCGACACGCTGGGGCGTGCGCAGGCGCGCGAGCGCGGATTCGAGCTTCAGCGCTTCATCGAGCGCGTACTGCACGAACTGCTTGATGCCCGGCTCGCCCCACGCGCCGAGCGTGCCGCGCCCGAAGCCGCCGGCAAACCCTTTGATGCCCGCGAACCCGACCCCGCCGATCTCGACCGCCTCGCCGTCGAGCACTTTGACGTTGGCATCGGACAGGATCCGGCAGACCTCGACCTGCTGGTTCGATTCGTAATCATGATTGCCGAGCACCGCGACGATCGGGATGCGCACCGCGGTGGTCAGCTCGCGCGCCAGGATGCGCGCCTCTTCTTGCGTACCGTAATCGGTGAGGTCGCCGCAAAGGAGCAAGACGTCCGCTCGTTCGTTGACTGGTGAGAGCAGCGGCGCGAGTTGGCCTTGCGAGGTCTTCTTGATGTGCAAATCGCCCACGGCGGCCAGGCGCACGGCTTGCTGACGAATCATCTGGACATTCCTCGGCTACAGGGTCTCAGCCGGAGCAATATGCATGCCCACTGCAACCACTCAGCAGGGCGAGTCCAACGGCGCTCACGGGCTCTCGTACGCCTTTTATCGCAGCGTGATGTCGCGACTGCAGGACGCAGAAGTGCCGTTCCTCGTGGGCGGCGCGTACGCGCTCGCGTACTACACCACCATCCTGCGCAGCACGAAGGACTTCGACGTCTTCGTGCGCCGGCAGGACATGGAGCGCGCGCTCGCGGCGTTACACAGCGGCGACTGCCGCACCGAGTTCACGTACCCGCATTGGTTGGGGAAAGCGATCTGCGGTGACGATCTCGTCGACATCATTTTCAGCTCGGGCAATGCCATCGCGAACGTCGACGACGAGTGGTTCGCCCATGCGCCGCGGATCGACGTGCTCGGCATGCCGGCGAAACTCTCGCCAGCGGAGGAGATGATCTGGTCGAAGGCGTTCATCATGGAACGCGAGCGCTTCGACGGCGCGGACATCCTGCATCTGATTCTGCGATGTGGACCGACGCTCGATTGGCCGCGGCTGCTGCGGCGATTCGACGCGCATTGGCGGGTGCTGCTCTCGCACCTCGTGACGTTCGGTTTCGTTTATCCCGGCGAGCGCACGAGCATTCCGCAATGGGTGATGGATCAGTTGCTCGCGCGGCTGCAGAAGGATTTGGCCGAGCCGTCGATTGCGGGTCGCGTGTGCCGCGGGCCGCTCATCTCACGCGCGCAGTACCGGATCGATATCGAAAAATGGGGCTACGCCGACGCGCGCATCGGCCCGCAGGGCGTGATGAGCGAAGCAGAGGTCGCGCGCTGGACGGCGGCGATCGACGAGTAAGAATCGGCGCCGCGGATTCGCTTCGGACTAGTTGTTGCGGCGGTCCGTCGCGCGGACGGCGAACCGGAAGGTCGTCTTGCCGATCGAGACGCTGTCGCCGTCGCGGAGCGCGTGACGCGAGATGCGCTTGCCGTTCACCGCGACGCCGTTGGTGCTGTTCAGGTCTTCGATGATCGTGTTGTTCGGCCCCGCCAGAATCACGGCGTGATTGCGGCTGATGAACTTCGCGTCGATCTGCAGATCGTTGTCGGGCGTGCGGCCCACGGTGGTCTTGCGACTGAGCACGTGGACGACTTCGCTGTCGCCGTCGGTGCGGATGAGCAATCGCACGGCGCCTTCGGGCGCGATCTCGTGAATACCGCTGTCCGCGTTCGGATCGAGCTTCTTGATGCTCTGCTGAATGTTGCCGATCAGCGCCGCGCTGTTCGCAGCTTCCGTTTCGAGCCGATGGATCAGCGAATCGCGCTCCGCAAGTGAAGCGCGCGCCGTCTCGATGGTGCTGCGCCATTCCTCGTGCGTCTTCGTCAAGTCTTCCAGCTTCGTGCTCTTCGCGCGCAACTCGCCTTCGAGGCGATTGATCGCATCTTCGGCGGCACGCAAGTCGCCTTCCAGCTCGGTGCTGCGACTGACGCTCGCGCGCAGCTCGCCCTGCAGCGTCCGGATGCTCTCCTGATAATCATCGGCACGACGTTCGAGCTCCACGGCACGGGCTTCAGAGGCCGCGAACCGATTGATCTGCTCATCGCGCTCCGCCTCGGTGCGCAACGCCGCGGCCATCCGCTCGGCGATTTCCGCGCGCGCGACGATGAGCTCGCGATCGAGCGTCTCGGCGCGCTGCTGGCTCGCGGCCAGGCGCTTCTCCAGATCCGCGCGCGAGTCGGCCATGCTCTTCAGCGCGATGTCCTTCTCCGCGTGCGCGGCATTCGCGCTCGCGAGCGAGGCTTCGAGCGTCGTTGCCTTCGTGCTCGCCGCGTCGCGCTCGCGCGTGACGCGATCGATCTCCTGCATGCGCTGCGCGAACGACTCGCTGTGGCTGCTCGCCGCGCTCTCCAGCGCGCGAATGCGCTCGACGCGCGCGCCGACCGTCTCGGTCAGCGAATTCACGGACTCTTGCAGCTTCGTTTTCGCGCGCTCGGCGTGTTCGAGCTCGACGTTGCGCTGGCCCAGCGCCGCCGCAAGCGATGCGACCTCGCGCTCCAGCGCTTCGATGCGCTGCTGGCGCTCGGCGACGCTGCTCGTCAGATCGCGCGCGCGCCCGGCCTCGCCGCCCAGCTCCGCGCGCAATTTCGCGAGCTGCGCATCACGCGCGCCGAGCTCGCTTTCGAGGCTCAGCAGCTGCTCGTCGAAAATATTCCGCCGGCCCTCGAGCGATTGCAGCGATTCGAGATACCGCGCGGCGCGCGTCTCCGCCGTCTGCAGGTCGCCGCGCAGCGTGAGGACTTCCTGATCGCGCAGGGCCAGCACTTTCGCGGCTTCGTAGTCGCGCGTTTCGTGCGTGCGGACGGTGATGTGAAATTGCTCGACGCGCGACTGCAAATCCGCAGCGCGCGCTTGCTCGGTGCTCAGCTCGGTTCGTGCAGACGCCAGCTCCGCGACGAGCGCCGTCGCGCGCTCTTCAGCGGCGCTCGAGGACGCGGCAGCGCGCGCCTCCGCTGCCTGCAGCTCTGTGCTGGCGCGCTCTTCCGCGGCGACGCGTTCGGCGCGAGAGTTTGCGAGCTCGCGTTCGAGCTCGACGAGCCGCTCGCCCTTGCGTGTGAGACGTCCTTCGAGGTCGCGTAGATTTTCCGAGAGCGAGCGCAGATCGAATTCGAGCCGCATCGTGCGCTCGTCGGCTGCTTGCGCCGCGGCGGCGCCGGTCGCGGCAGCGGCGGACGCTGCCGCCGATGCTTGCAGCGCCGGCATGTGCCACGTGTCGGTGCTGCCCGCGCGCTCGTCCGATACCGCCGCTTCATACGTGGCGACATCGAGCACGGGTAGCTCGGCGGTGGTCTCGAGATCCGGATCCTTGGAGGAAGGTACAGACTGGCGTGGCACGCTCATGCGCGCGTCCCCTTATGCTCTTATGAGCCGAAATATAGCGCGCGCTGCCCCCGCGCGGAGTGCCCGCCACACAAATTGTGATGACGCTTCCGTGAAAGCACTTAACTCATTCGCCCCCGGCCCGTGCCAAAAACGAGTCGTGGCGCCCGCGCGACGCCGGAATGAGGCCTCTCGCGGTCCGCCGCGACTCAGCTTCCGAGGAACTCTTTCAGCGGGGTCGCGAAGGTCTCGGGCGCGGCATCGAACAGCCCGGCACCGAGCTGCGGCAGATCGAGCGCACGGGCACGGGGCAGGAATTCACGGGCACGCCCGGTGGAATCCCAGCATTCGTCCTTGGCGCGCGCGACGAGCACGGGTTGGCCGATATGCCGCAGGCGCTCGCCCTCGCTCATCGGCGGGATACCGACCAGCACCACCCGCCGAATCTGCTGCGGGCGCCCAATGGCAAGCTCCGCCGCCAGCAGCGCCCCACTCTGATAGCCGAGCACGTCGATCTGCCGGAAGCGCATCGAGTCGAGGAAGTCACCGATCGCCGCGGCGGCATCGCCGGGGCTGAGCCGCGTCGTGGGGCCATCCGATTCGCCGCTCCCCGGAATGTCCGGCGCATACACCGAGCGGTCCCGGCCGAGCAGCGGCATGAATTTTTGGAAGGTCCGGCCCGTTTGGCCGCTGGAGTGCAGGCAGAGCAGCGCCGTCCCCTCTTCGAATCCCCCACCGGGCGGAATGGCATTGTGGACGTGGAGCTGCCCGTAGCGGGACTCGAAATAGCCACGGCGCACGCGCGGCTCGCTGGCCGTGACGCGATTCGTGACGGATCCCTTAGCCATGCATGCTCCCGCTACCGGCATAATGCCGCCGCGAAGCAGTATAAGGAAAACGCAGGGCCGCTTGCTCGGTCGCCGCGGCCCTGTACATTCGAGCGCCTTCGCTGCGGATCTCGTCGAAAAGGCCTGCAGATTGCCGAGTTCGCGCTACCTTGGGCTCGTTCGGCGTTTGCCTGGAGGTGCCACATGCGTCTTTCCGCTTTCATCGTCGCGCTCGGCCTCGGCAGCACGGCCTTCGCGGGGGCCTACCTCGAGACTGCAACCGGTGAGCCCGGCGCGAAGCAACCGGGGCAGGTCAACAAGATGTGGTTCGACGGCGGTCGCATGCGGAGCGAGAACGGGGGGCGCGGCGAAGGCGCCGTCGCCATCTTCAAGGACAAGGCGATGTACGTCCTCGACCCGAAGACCAAGTCCTATCGCAAGATCGACAAAGCGACCGTCGATCAGATGGCGGCGAAGCTCGCCGACGCCCGCAAGCAAATGCAGGCCGCCATGGCCAACATGCCGCCCGAGCGGCGCGCCATGATGGAGAAAATGATGGGCCAGATGGGCGGCGCAGCGGCCGATGCCCCGAAGCGGGCGCTGAAGAACACCGGCCGCACCGAAACCGTCGCCGGCATCAAGTGCACCGTCTGGGAAGCCAGCGTCGGCGGCGAGAAGGCCGAAGAGCTGTGCGCGGCACCGGCGGGATCTGTGACCGGCGGCGACGAGATGATGAAAACCCTGCGCGAGGTCGGCGAAATGCTGAAGACGTTCACGCAGAGCTTCGGCGCCAATTCCAAGATGGACAACGAGTGGCGCGACATGCAGACCATCAACGGCGTGCCGATCCTGACCCGCGACTTCAGCGGCGGGAAGGTCACGTCGGAGACGCGCTTGTCCGTGGCGCGCAAAGAATCCGTTCCCGCCGGGCAGTTCGACGTGCCCGCCGGCTACACCGAGAAGAAGATCAGCTTTGGGCCGGGGTCGGGTACCGACGAATAACGGGAGGTTCCTTCGTGACACGCTATCTCGCACCTATCGCCGTGCTCGCGCTGCTGAGCGGCTGCGGACTCGCCGAAACGGCCACTACGACTGCCGCCGTCGCCGAAGCCGAAGCGCAGAACGCCAAAGCGGCAAAAGAAGCGCAGGCCAAGATCGAGAGACAACTGCAGGAAGCGCAGGACAAGGCCGCCGAACAGCGCAAGGCCATCGACGCCGCGGCTCAATAGCGGAGCGTGTCGAGAGAAATCGGCGTTCGGCGCCCGCTGCGCGCCGAAGGTCGGCAGCAAAACCAGGCTTCTTTGCCGCCGGCGTCCGCTAGGGTCTCGAAAGAGCTCGGCGCAGCCGATCTTTCCGATCAGCAAGCATGCCGGTCCGGTCTCCGAACCGGCATGCCCAAGCGTTAGCGCTTCTTCTTCGCCTTCTTGGCGGCCTTCCTCGGCGCGGCCTTTTTCGCGGCCTTCTTGCCGGCGGCCTTTTTGCCCGCCGCCTTCTTGGCGACTTTCTTCGCGGGTGCCTTTTTGGCGGCTTTCTTGGCAGCCTTCTTCGCTGCTTTCTTGGCGGGCGCCGCCTTCTTCGCCGCCGCTTTCGCGGGGGCCTTCGCCGGCGCCTTCTTCGCTGCCGGCGCGCGCGCGGGCGCCGCCTTCTTGTCGGGCGCCGGGGCCGCGGCAGCCGGCTTCGCCGGCGCAGCCTTCGCGGGTTCCGCCGCGGATTTGGCCGCAGGCTTCTCGGCTGGCGCAGCGGCTGCAGGCTCGCTCGCGGCGGGCTTCGCCGCTTTCGGCGCCTTCGGCTTCGCGGGCTTGGCTTGCGCAGCCTGAGCCGCAGCCGCCTTCTCTTCGTGCACGGCGAACATCACGCCTGCAGGGTCGAGAATCTGCGCGATCCAGCTCCCGCCCGGCACTTCCATCGGCCCATTGATGACACGGCCACCGGCCGTCTTGGCCGCATTCGCAGCCTTGCCGACATCGTCGACTTTCACATAACAAGTCCAGCCGACCGGCATCTTGTCGCTCTTGAAGATGCCGACGTACTGATTCCCGCTCTGGAGCATGAGGTGATAGAAGCCGAACTCCGGACCCATGTCGTGCTTCGGCCCGACCTCCCAGCCCGCGAGCTTCGAATAGAAATGGACCGCGGCCTCCGCATCCGTCGTGCAGAGCTCGTGCCACGAGAATTCGCCGGCCGCCGTTGGGCCGCTGCTGTTGGACGGATTGGCCGACTTGAAGACCGCGAACTCGGCGCCTTGCGGGTCCGCGAGGATGGCGTACGTGCCCGTCTCCGGCAGCTCCGTCACGTCCTTCAGCACTTTCGCGCCCATTGATTTGGCTTGCGCCACCGCCGCGTGCACGTCTTCGACGCCAACGTAGGCGAGCCAGCGCGGGCCGCCGCTTGCTTCGTCCACCGGCGCCACGCCGCCGATCGGGCCTTGCTTACCCATCCACAACGTATAGGAAGGGTCGCGTTCCCACGGCTGCGTCTTCCAGGGAACCACTTTCGGGTAGAAGCCGCCAGCGCCGGCGGTATCGCTGGTCAGCAGCTCGTGCCACACGAATTTGCCCCGTGGATCGGCGTTGCTCATGGCGTTTTTTCCCTTCTTTGCATGCGTGGATGAGCGAAGAGTCGGCGCGCCATTCTCCACCGCTGCGAGTCAGAGTAAATAGCCGGCGCACTCGGCACGCGAGAAAATTTGTTGCGCATGTCGCGCGCGCGTGTTTTTTCGCGACCGCAGATTTGCGTGCGGTCGGCTGAGCGCTGCGCGCGGCAGCCGCTGCGGCGTGCGGATTGCTGCTTGCGCCGCGCGGTTGTCACAATCGCACTTCGCGCGCGCCGCGCGACCCTGACGATGAGGTCCTTGCATGCCCCGTATCCCGCGCTCGCTGTCCATCGGTTTCATGCTGCTGTCGGCGGCGGGGGTTGCAGGGGTCGCGGATGCGCAGAGCGCGCCGTTCACCGCGGAACGCATGTGGTCCTTGGACCGGCTCGGCGAGCCCGCTCTATCGCCCGACGGCAAGCTCGCGGTGTTGCCCGTCACCCATTACGAGGTTGCGGAGAACAAAGGCTTTACCGATCTCTGGCTCATCCCCACCGTCGGCGGCCCCGCCCGCCAACTCACGAGCGATCCCGCGCCGGACACGCAGCCGACCTTCAGCCCGGACGGCAAATGGATCGCCTTCCTCTCGAAGCGCGGCGACGACAAGCAGACGCAGCTCTACGTCATTGCGACCGACGGCGGCGAGGCGCGCCGGGTCACCAATATCCCCACGGGGGTCGAAGCGCCGAAGTGGTTCCCCGACAGCCGCCGACTGGCCTTCGCCACCGCCATCTGGACGGATCTCGTGCGCTGGGAGGACCAGGGAGCGCGCATGCAGGAGCGGCAGGAGTCGAAAATGACGGCGCGCGTGTGGGATCGCGCGCCGATCGCCTACTGGGATCACCTGCTCGACGACCGCGAGGCGCACCTGTTCTCGATCGACGTGAACGGCGGCGAGCCGGTCGCGATCACCCGGCTTTCCGGTTACGCGCTCTCGCGGGAGGAGGTGGACGGATTCTCGTATGACATCTCGCCGGACGGCATCGAGGTCGCGTTCAGCTCGAATCTCGACAAGTCCGGCGTCGATCCGAACTACGATGTCATCACCCTCCCCGCTTGCGGCTGCAAGCCGGCGAAGGACGTGACCTCCGAGAACAAGGCAGACGACAGCGATCCGCGCTATAGCCCCGACGGCCGCTGGCTCGCCTTCTCGCAGCAGCGCATCAAGGGGTTCTACGCCGATCGTGCGCGCTTGATGCTGCTCGAGCGGAGCAGCGGCAAGGTGCACGGCCTCACCGAGAATTGGGATCGCATGGCGAGCCATGCGAGCTGGCTGTCGGACAGTAAGGGACTCATTGCCGCCGTCGACGACGCCTCGACGGTGCGGATTTACCGATTCGATCTGAAAGGCAGCGCGCCCAAGGCCCTGACCACGACGCCAAGCTTCGGCTCGCTCCAGGTCGCGAAGGGAACGGCGGTCGCCATGCGGCAGAGCTTCAGCGAGCCACCGACACTCGTGCGCCTCGATCTCGGCTCCGGCAAGGTAACGCAGCTATCGGCCTTCAACGACGCGAAGCTTGCGGGCTTCGCGCTCGGCAAGGTCGAGAGCGTCACGTACAAGGGCGCACGCGGCGACGACATTCAGATGTGGGTGGTCTATCCGCCCGACTTCGACCCGGCGAAGAAGTACCCGACCTACATGCTCCTGCACGGCGGACCGCACAACGCAATGACCGACGGCGTGCAGTGGCGCTGGAACGCGCACGTGTTCGCGAGCTGGGGCTACATCGTCACGTGGCACAACTTCCACGGATCGAGCGGGTTCGGGAACGCGTTCGCCGATTCCATCAATCCGGATTGGGTCACGCTGCCGTACGAAGACACGATCAAGGCTGCTCAATGGCTCATGGACAAGCCTTTCGTCGACAAGGAGCGCATGACGGCGGGCGGCGGCAGCTACGGCGGGTATCTCGCGACCATCCTGCTCGGGCGCGACCATCCGTTCAAAACGCTGGTGGCGCACGCCGCGGTGTTCGACCGTTACACGCAGATCGCGTCGGACTACGGCGCGGAGAAGCCGCGCTTCTACAACTACTGGGACAAGCCGGAAGAGTTCGCGCGCATCTCGCCGCACACGATGGCGGCGAACTTCAAGACGCCGACGCTGATCATTCACAACCAGATGGACATGCGCGTGCCGGTGAACAACGGCATCGAGCTGTTCAATGTGCTCCAGAGCAAAGGCGTGCCCAGCAAGCTGGTGTACTTTCCAGATGAGAATCACTGGGTGCTGAAGCCGCAGAACTCGCTGTTCTGGTATCACACCGTGAAGGACTGGCTCGGCCGCTACGCCGAGCCGGGCGCCCGCTGACACAAGGAGATTCATATGCTCGATCGTCGCCAATTCGTCGCTGCGGCCTCGTTGGCTGCCGCGGGTGTCGCTACGTCGAGCTGGGGTGCCGCCGAGAAGGCGCGGCAGCCGCTGAAGATTCTGCTGCTCGGGGGTACGCGCTTCATCGGCGTGCCGATTACGGAGCTTGCGACGCAGCGCGGGCACACCGTGACGTTCTTCAATCGGGGCAAAACGAACGCGGATCTGCTGCCGCAGATCGAGCGCATCACCGGCGATCGTAACGGCCAGCTCGAGGGGCTGAAGGATCGCAAGTGGGACGCGGTAATCGATACGTCCGCATACGTGCCGCGCGTCGTGAAGCTAAGCGCGGAGCTGCTGGCGCCGAATGTCGGGCAGTACCTCTTCATATCGTCGATCAGCGTGTATCCGAATTTTGCGGAGCCGCGCACGGAAGTGTCGGCGGTCGGTACGCTGCAAGACGAGACGGTCGAGAAAGTCGACAACGAGACATACGGGCCGCTGAAGGCTTTGTGCGAGAGAGCGGCCGCGACCGCGATGCCCGGTC
>Ga0081455_10007998_pt1 | contig 11052 bp, 9 predicted proteins | sample TabmetS3T2R1_FD_70207 | JGI IMG/M metagenome (GOLD analysis project Ga0081455, IMG submission 70207) | Tabebuia heterophylla rhizosphere microbial communities from the University of Puerto Rico - S3T2R1 | ecosystem: Host-associated > Plants > Roots > Rhizosphere ... | reverse complement strand
AGAGTTGCTCGAAACCGATATTGTCCGGGCATTGATCCCCCCCCCGCGGCGCGCCCTCCGCGGTGGCCTCCGCGGTCGACACCACCGCGGGGAGCGGCTCATAGTCGACCGCGATCAGCTCGGCGGCGTCCTGGGCCTGGATCAAGGTCTCCGCCACCACGAAGGCGACATAATCGCCGGCCCAGCGCACGCGGTCTTTGACAAGCGCGGGATAGGGCGGCCGAAAGGCGCTGCCGTCGCGGCGCTTCAATCCGCCGGGCACCGGCAGGTCGCCCCAGCCCGAGGCCTGCCAGTCTGCGCCAGTGAGCACCGCGAGCACCCCCGGCGACGCCTTGGCCTTGCTTGTGTCGATCGAACGGATGCGCGCGTGCGCGTGTGGGGAGCGCAGCACATGGCCGAACACCATCCCTGGCAGCACGATATCGCCGACATAGCGGCCGCCGCCCCTGAGCAGCCGCGGATCCTCGAACCGGGAGACGCTTTGACCGATCGCGAATTCACCCATCTCAATCCTCGGAGTTGTCGAACGCCGTTACGCCTTATCGCAAAGCGCCGGCGCCCTGGCTACCCGCCCCAGCGCCCCCGGCCGGGCGTGCGACCAAGGCTCGCTCAGCGTTCCGGTGCCGTCGGCTGATGGCCGGAGAGCTTGGCCAGCGCGCCTTGACGCGCGGTTTCGCGGCGCATGAACTCGACGAGCTTTTCCGGCGTGTTATCGGTCGGCACCGTCATGCCGAGCGCCTCCATGCGTTTGCGGAATGGCTGCGATTGAACGACCTCGTTGAGCTCTTTGTTGAGGAAGGCGATGATCGCCGGCGGCGTCTTGGCGGGCGCGGCCAGGCCGACGAAGCCGCGATGGTCAAAATTGGAATAGCCCAGCTCCTCCATGGTCGGCACGTCGGGCCAGGCCGCAATCCGGTGCGGGCTCGCGACGGCGAGCGCACGCAGTTTGCCGTCGTCCGACAGCGGCTTGGCCTGCGAATAGTACGCGAAGGTGCCGTCAATTCCGCCCGCTGCCACGTTGCGGGCCGCCTCGCCGGAGCCGCGATAGGGCACGCCCACGATCGCGGTCTTGGCGAGCGAATTGAGCTGCGTCAGCGCGATTGCCGGCGAGGTGGCCGGACCGGACGTGGCGAAACTGATTTTCGTCGGATTGGTCCGCGCGTCAGCCACCAGCTCCGCCAGCGACTTGTACGGTAGCTTGGCGTCGATGACGAGCACCAGCGGCGGCCCCTCGGCGATCATTCCGATCATGGCGAAGTCATCGATCGCGTTGTAAGGCACCGGGATGAAGTGCAGGTTCTGGGCGTCGGCGACCGAATTGGCGAAGAGCGTGTAGCCGTCGGGCGCCGCCCGCACGGCGAAGGTCCCGCCCACGACGCCCGAACCGCCGGGCTTGTTCTCGATCACGATGTTCTGGCCGCTGCGCTCCTGCATCATCGCCGCCAGAATGCGAGCCGGAACGTCGGTCAAGCCGCCCGCGGCGAACGGCACGACGAACGTGATCGTTCGGTTCGGATAGTTCTGCAGCTGCGCCGCGGCGGGCGAGAGCGCGCTCACGAGAAGAGCGCCGAGCAAGGCCAATCGCAGACGGTGCGTCATATGCCCCTCCTGTCGATGCAAATTACATCCGTGAATCGTGATCGACACAAGAGGAAGCGCGCATCAGATGCGCCAGCTCGAGGCGAGCGAGGCGGGATGAGCGCGGGCACCTCGCGGCTATTCGCGCTGGGTCGGAAGTCCAGAAACGCGGTTATCGAGTCAGTCTTTCCGCTTCGGGGAATGGCTGGTAGTCAGCTGCGGCGCATTGCTCCGGCTTGACTTCCACCATCTGGTCCAGCCTGCCGGCAACGAAAATGGCCGCGTATTGCTTGAGGCCGGCATATTCGCCATTGCTTTTCTTGGCATTGAATCGAAGACAGACAACGTACCGATTCGTTGTGCCGACCAGTACGGGCGTCGGTTCGGAGGCAGCGGCGTCGCGGATTTGAGTCGGATCCCTGAGATAGACGTGCAACATGGCGAGAATGTCCGACTTGTAATTTTCCGGACGAGGATCTCGGACCTCGCGATTGCGATTTGCGCCGGCGCAGGCGCTCAAAGCGAGCGCAAAAGCCAGGAGCAACAATTCAGGGCCAAAACGTCTGCCCGTTCTGCTCACTGCTGCCTCCTCACCGCGGACATGCGGCCGCCGATCCCCGGTTTATTGTCGTCACCCCGCCGCCGAAGAGTGAGATGAACATGACGATGCATGACCAAACATCGCGTCGGTGCCTTAACATTGAATTTATGTCCGGTCTTGGGGCGCTGCGGAAGTGGATGGACGGGCGGCTCGGTCAAGCCCGACGCGATCGACCGGATCGGTCATGGTTCAGCCTCGCGGCTTTTGGACGCCCCTCGGACCCGCACAAGGTATGATATCTTTCCGTGGTCCTGGGGCTCCGGAGCACATCTGCAGCCTGAGGGGCGTGAAATGCCGGAAGAGAGGAGGACGCCATGGCCACAAGCGTCAAGCAGATGATGGAAGCTGCCAACGCCGCGGTGCCGCGGATCACGCCGGCGCAGGCGCGCGAGATGATCGCCAAGGGCAACACGCTGGTGGTCGACGTGCGCGACGCTCCGGAGGTGGAAAAAAGCGGCAAGGTTGCCGGCGCCGTGAACGTCTCGCGCGGCATGCTGGAATTTCGCGCCGATCCCGAGTCGCCATACCACGATAAGAATTTCGCCAAGGATAAAACCGTTATCCTCTATTGCGCTTCCGGCGGGCGCTCGGCCTTGAGCGGCAAGGTGCTCAAAGACATGGGCTATGGTCAGGTCTACAATCTCGGCGCCTTCAAGGATTGGGCCGAAGGCGGCGGCGCGGTCGACAAGCCGACCGAGCCCGGCAGGTGAGCGTCGAGCGGTTGATGGGTGGATTGCGAGTCGGGCTCGTGGCACATCGCGTCGGCGCGCACCACCGCCATATCACGACAGCAATTGATGATGGAGCGGACCAATCACGCCGTCCTGTTGCTCGGCGCTGCGAGGCCAGCCGCGTCGGCGCTAGACCCGCTCAAGCACCGCGTTGAGAAGCCTGATTCTTTGCTCCTGCAGATTGCGCAGCATGTTTTTGGTCACCGCCGGATAAGCTTCCCCGATCAGGATGTGAAGGCCGAGCGGTGGCAGTGATCCGCTCGCGAGCGTCTTGGCGCGCGCAAGCTGTTGCTCCAGAGCCTCCTGAGTTGAATCGTGCCAGGCGACGACGCGGAAGCCAATGCGCTCGAGCGCGGCGCGCGTCGACTGCGGCGTGGACAGGAAACTGATGTTTTTGTCGTTTGCCCACGGCGTGGGGTAATGCGGGTCGCCGCCCGGGCCCGCCGCGACGTCCTGGAACGCGAGCCGTCCTGCCGGCGTCAGCACGCGACGCATCTCGCCGTAGAGGCGGTCGCGGTCGCCAATATTCATGGCCGCATTCTGCGACCAAACGAGATCGAAGCTCGCGTCGGGAAACGGCAGCTCGAGCGCGTTGCCCTGGCGGTAGGTCACCTTGTCGGCGAGCCGGGTGCGTTGCGCGAGCATCCCAGCGAGCGCGACGAATTCTTGGGTGAGATCGAGGCCGGTCACTCGACAGCCGAACTTGCTCGCGAGGTAGCGCGAGGGCCCGCCGATGCCGCAGCCGACGTCGAGCACGCGCTCGGAGCCGTTGATCCCGGCGAGTTGCGCCAGCCGTACCGTCGCGTTGCGCCCACCCGAATGGAATTCGTCGACCGGCGCAAGATCGTCCGGCGTCAAGTGCTCGATGTCTTTTCCCGCCGCTTTCAGTGCCGCCAGGATGACGTCGCCGAGAGCGCGTTTCTTATAATGGTCGGCGACTGCTTGCGCTGATTGCGACATGCCGACCCCTCCGCGCGACCGTCACGCTCGCGGTGCTCGCTTCGCCGCGTGCATTCACATATTCGCGGCAAGTCGCGGCTTCGGTGGCGGCGCCGACGCCCCCTTCGGCAGGTCGAACATGCCGCTCGGAAGGCTGTCGAAGAAGGCGAGCACCTCCGACGTCTTCACCACGTCGGCATATTTGGCGTTCATGTCGCAGAGATTGATGGCGTGGCTCGCCTGCGAGCGGTCGAAGCAGCCCTCCTCGGCCAACGCGATCCGGTAGTTGAGGCTGAAGGCGTCGAGCACGGTCGCGCGCACGCAGCCCGACGTCGTCGTGCCCGTGACGATCACGCTGTCGCATCCGAGCAGCGTGAGATAGCTCGCCATGTTGGTGCCGAAGAAGCCGGACGGCTTCTGTTTCAGCACCACGATGTCCTGCGGCGCCGGCGCGATCTCGGCGACGATCTCGTTGCCGTCCACGTTGGTCGCGGGCTTGCTGGCCATGTCCTCGTCGGAACGGGCGTTCTTCCAGGTCCAGCTTCCGCTGTCCCAATTGTCCTCGCGCCGCACGCCGGTGGTGTAGATCACCGGGATGCCCTTGGCGTGGGCCTTGTCGATCAGCGCCTTGAGATAGGGCATGGCAATCCAGGCGTCCTCGCCGCAGGAATTGCGCCAGCGCTTGATCGATTCGAGGATCGGCATGGGGCGCTCGTCGCAGAACGCGTAGTTCACGTCGATGATGAGCAGCGCGGGCCGCTTGCCGAAGCCGCCGCGTGCGCCGTAGCCCGACGCCCCGAACACCGCCTTGTCGCGCTCGGTGAGAAACTTGTTCCAGATCGGCTCTGACATGTTTTTGTCCTTCCCGGTTTTACGTTTTGTTCGAGTTCTTCGGCTTGATTACAGGCTCGCGCGCACGCTTTCGACGAAGCTCATGTCGATGATCTCTTCGTACTTGACGTCGCTCTTGAGGATGCCGGCCTCGCGCACCACCGCGCTGCCGGTCACCCAGGCTTCCTTGCTGATCATGCCGTCCTTGCTCCACATCTGGTCGCCGAACGAGCGGTCGAGCGTCGCCTTGAGGTCCTCGAGCGCCATGGTGGGGAACTGCTTCTTGGCGATCTCGGCGGCCTCGTTGCGATCGGCGTAGAGGGATTTGAGTCCCTTCACCATGCCCTTGACGAAGCCGCGCACCGTCTCGGGCTCCTTCTGGATCGAGTCGAGACGCACATTGATGGTGGAGTACGCGTAGGGGCCGAGCTCCCTGGGCACGTTGAAGAAGGGCTCGCTCCAGATGTTTTGACGGATCCCCTGTGTGATCATGGGTTCGGTGGTGTTGCCGATCACGGCCTTTCCGGCTTTGACGGTAGCGGGGACGGCGGAGTTGGGCACCTCGATGAGCGTGACGTCGCGCTTGGCGTCGAGCTTCCACTTCCCGAGCAAGTACCGCATGATCGAGTTCGGCGTGCCCCCATAGGGGCCGACCGCGATCGACTTCCCCTTGAAATAGGTCGGCCAATCCTTGTCCTTGGGATCGTGGCCCTTGGCCGCGCAGAGATAGATGTTACCGCGGTCGACACAGTGCACGACCGCGCGCAGCTCGGCACCCTTGGCCTTGGCGAAAGCGTTGTGCTCGGGTCCGCCGATGAAGGCGAAGGCTTGGCCGGAGAGCACCGCATTGGTGTGGCCGCCGCCGGTCTCGATGGTCACGATCTTCACCACGATGTCGGACTCGGCGAAGTAGCCTTTGGCCATGGCGATGTACATGGGCAAGTAGCCGGTGGAGTGTACCGGCTCGGCGACCAGCAGCTCCTTGGCGGCGGCGCGCGCGATCAAGGGTGGCGCGGCGAGCGCGAAGCCCAAACCGGTGCCGAGGGTTGCGGTCGACTGCAGGAATTTTCGCCTGTTCATGACGTCCTCACTGTTCGATTGTGTTCGAGTTGGCATCACTGCCGCACGCCCTTGCGCAGCACGCTTTCGAGCCAGGAGACGGCGGCGTACATCACCATGGCGAGCGTCGAGAGCACCAGCACCGCCACCCAGACGAGCGCGATATCGTAGGTCTGGCCGGCATAGAGGATCGCCCGCCCGAGGCCGTGCTGCGAGGCGATGAACTCTCCGACGATCGCGCCGGTGAGCGCGAGGCCGATATTCACCCGCAGCACCGAGATGATCCAAGGCAGGCAGAACGGGACGACCAGCTTGCGGAACACCTGCAACCGGCTGGCGCCGAGCGAATAGAACAGCTTCTCGCCGTCGGGATCGAGCGCCTTGACGCCGGCATAGGCGGTCAGCGTCGAGACCACCAGCGTCAGCGCGGTCGCGACCGCGACCTTGGAGACGAGGCCGATGCCGAATACCAGGATGATGAGCGGTGCGAGCGCGAGCTTCGGGATCGACTCCAGGCAGATCACGTAGGGCTGGACGATGGCGGCGTAATTGCGCGACCACCAGAACGACAGCCCCAAGAGCGATCCCGCCGTCGTGCCGATGATGAATCCGAAAATGGTCGAGCGGAAGGTGAAGCTGATGTCGGTCCAGGCGTCGCCGGTGGTGAAGAAGATCGTCATCGTGTGGGCGATCGCGCTCGGCTGCGACCAGAAGAAGGCGTCGATCCAGCCGGTACGGGCGCCAATCTCCCAGAGCGAGAGCCCGCCGACGAGGATGCCGACCTGCGCCGTGATCAGCGCCCAGGCCGGCCAGTCCTTCTGCACCGGCAGCCGGCGGGCTGGCTTCGTCGCCGCGGAAACCGGCGCCGATTCGCTTTGCGCCAGCTCGAGGCGCGCCATTTCGCCAAGGGTCGAGCTGTCATGAACGGCCATCGTCGTTCCTTTTCGTCGATTACGCAGCCTGGTTCATGGTTTGCTCTGCCCCATCGACGGTAAGTAACGCGAGACAGCGCTCTTTGATGGCCACGAATTCAGGCGTGAGCGCACTCGTGCGCACGCGCGGTCGCGGGAGTGCGATCGGGATGGTCGTGATGATGCGGCCCGGGCGCGTGCCCATGACGTGCACCTCGTCGGACAGGTAGATCGCTTCCTCGACGTCGTGGGTGACGAACAGCACGGTCTTGCCGAAGTCGCTCCACAGTTGCATCAGCCATTCCTGCATCTGCAGCTTGGTCTGGGCGTCGAGCGCCCCGAACGGCTCGTCCAGCAGAATGAGGTCGGTGTCGAACAGCAGCGTGCGCAACAGCGCCGCGCGCTGGCGCATGCCGCCCGACAGCGAGTTCGGATAGAGATATTCGAAGCCGCTGAGCCCGTAGCGCTGCAGCAGCGGCAGCGCTCGGCCGCGCGCCTCGCGCAGCGGCACGCCCTGGATCTCCATGCCGAGAATGGTGTTGTCGAGGACCGTGCGCCAAGGGAGCAGCAGGTCCTTCTGCAGCATGTAGCCGACGCGGCCGATGGTGCCGGTGGCGTCGACGCCGTCGATCATGACCCGGCCACCGGTGGGCTCCAGCAATCCGGCGATGATGTTGAAAATGGTAGTCTTGCCGCAGCCCGATGGCCCGATCAGGCTGACGAAACGGCCCTGCGGGATCGACAGCGTCACCGGCGCGAGCGCGTGGAAGACACCGGTCGGCGTCTTGAACGTCATGCTGACGTCGTCAACGCAAAGCTTCGGGGACGAGGACGGCATGCACGCTCCGGACGGCCGCGGCGAGGCACGGGATTTCCCCAATCGCGGCAACTATATCGCAAAAGCCATGCCAGCGACCACGGCTGTTTGCTAGTGCCCCGAACCCGAAGTTCGCGCACAGCGTGCGGCAAATGCGATCGCGAACTTCGGGTTCAAAAGGGGCACTAGAATCATAGAGTTGCTAGTGGTCCTTGGATTCCGAAGTTCGTATCTGAACGTGCCGCGACTGCTGACGAACTTCGGAATCGGACCACTAGGTGCAAATGTCGCCCGGCTGGCGTTCCGAGCCGCGCTCCGATGGCGGCAAATTATTCCAGCTGCATAAAGTTTTGGCGCGCCGCGACTCCTCGGTTGCGCCGGCCGCAAAAACCCGTCTCGCGCGATCAGAGCGCGTCCGCGAACATCCGCTTGTAGTGGCGGTACCACTCGCTCTGGAAGATCTCGTCCGGATCGTGCTGCCGTTTCAGGCGCAGGAATTCGCGCATCTGCGGATAGCACGCCTCAACCTGGGCGCGACTCGCCCAGCGGTGGTAGGTCAGGAAATAGCTACCGCCGTGCTCGATCGCGCGGTCGATCAGGCGACGGAAATCATCGCCGGCCTTGCGGATGCCGGCATCGCTATGATCGACGTGCAGGTTCATGACCGTGCATGCCCAGGGTTCGCGCGCCCAGGCCAGAACGCTCTCGTCGTCGCGCTCGATCAGCCGGATCGTCCCGTAGATGAGCTGCACGTCGTGCTGGCGGAAGTCTGCGCGCACGGCGGCGAGGAATGTCGGCAAGGCGGGGCGCGGGACGTAAAGCTCCGAGATCATCTCGGTGCCCTTGTGCGGCGCGCCGAGCCGGCGGTCGAGTTCGGCGTGATAGTCGTCGATGTAGACGCCGAGCTGTCCGGTGTCCGACCAGTAGCGCTGCCCGGAGGTCGAGAGATAGTAGGAGGTATAGGCGTCGTAGGCGCGGCGGGTGTTGGCGTGGGAAAAATAGTAGAGCTCGCGCCAGTGGGCCTCCGACAGCTCCTTTTGCTCCGCGGGCATCGCCGCATCGTCCGGCAGCGGGCGATAGCAGGACAATACGCCCTTGCGCAGATAGGTGTCGGAGGAGGCGTCGGTCGAGAACTGGCAATCGCCGTAGAGGTAGCCGTCGGCGATGCGCTGCGCGAAGGCCGGCATAAGATCGCCGACGTCGATGATCCGCACCACGCGCTCGAGCTTGGTCCGCGGCATCAGCTTGAGGCGCACACGGGTGACGATCCCGAACAGGCCATAGCCGCCGATGGCCAGGCGGAAGAGCTCGCGATTTTCGCTGCGGCTGCACGTGCGCAGCTTGCCGTCCGCGCCCGTGAGCGTGAACGACTCGACCTCGCCGATGATCGGCCTGAGCGCGAGGCCGCGGCCATGGATATTGGCGGCAAGCGCGCCGCCGAGCGTGAGCCGGTCGGCGCCGGTCTGCTTCTGGACGATGCCCCAGCCCGGCCGGCTCTCCCGTTGCATGGCGATCAGGCCGTCGACCAGCTGCGGCCATTCGATGCCGGCCTCGGCTTCGACCACGCCGCGCGCGGCATCGAGGGCGATGATCCGTTGCATCGGCCGCGTGTCGATGAGCACCGCGTCGGCGGCGAATTGCTGGCCGCCCATGGCGTGCCGTCCGCCGGCCACGCAGACCGGCTTGCCCGCGCTGCGTGCCGCCGCCAACGTTGTGGCGAGCGTCTCCTCCGAGGAAACCGCCACCACGCGGTCGACGCGCGTCGCGTTGAGCTGCGAATGGACGTCGTTGACCAGGACGGTTGTGGCGTCTGCGCGCGCGGGTGCGCACGGGGCGAGCGCGAGACCGCCCGCGGCACCCGCGGCGGTGCGAAGAAACTGGCGTCGTGTCGGCACGTCTATAGCTGCCTCTAGCGCATGTCGACATGCGCAAAGCGAAAAGATCTGCCCGATCCGGGACAGTTGTCGCAGCAACGGCCGTTTCGGTTCACTTCGCCTCGGTATTGGCCGCCTTGAGGATGGGGGACCAGCGCGCGATCTCCGCCTTGACGAAGGCGTCGAACTTCGCCGGCGTGCGCTCGTCCTTGGTCGGCAGCGATCCGCCGAGATCGGCGAGCCGCTTCTTCACGCCGGGATCGTCGAGCGCCTGATCGAGCGCCCGCGCGAGCTTGTCGATGACGTCCTTCGGCGTGCCCTTGGGTGCGAAAATGCCGGCCCAGATGCTCATCTCGTAGTCGATGCCAGCCTCCTTGGCGGTCGGCACGTCCGGCAGGATCGCCAGCCGCTCGCGGGCGGACACGCCGTAGGCCTTGATCGTGCCGGACGAGATTTGCGGGGCGACACTGACCGCCTGCTCGCAGAAGAAATCCACGTGGCCGCCGATCAGATCGTTCATTGCCGGGCCGGTGCCACGATAGGCCACCAGCGCGGGCTTCACTCCGGCCTTGGTCGCGAACAGCAGGCACGCCATGTGCGAGGAGGCGCCGATGCCGCCATGCGCCTGTTTCACGCCGTCGCCGTTCTTTTTCAGGTAATCCACGAACTCGCGCAGGTCCTTGGCCGGGAAATCCTTCCTGGCGACGATGACGGCGGGCGCGTGCGCGGTGAAGCCGATCGGCTCGAAGTCGCGCTCGGAATCGTATTTCACGTTGGGCGTGAGCACCGGCGCGGCGACGTGCGATCCCATGCTGCCCGCGAGCAGGGTGTAGCCGTCGGGCTGCGCCGATGCCACGCGCGCGCTGCCGATGGTGCCGCCGGCGCCGCCGACATTCTCGATGACCATGGATTGCCCGAGGATCGTCCCCATCTGCTCGGTCACGATGCGGGCGACGACGTCGCTCGGGCCGCCGGCGGGGAACGGCACCACCACCGTGATGGGGCGCGAGGGATAGCTCTGCGCGCGCGCGTCCCACGGCGCGGCGGCGAGCACCAGGGCCGTGAGGCAGGCAAGTCCTGTCAACGTCATGGCACGCCGCATGTCGCAATCCTCCGTCTGTTGGCCGCCCCTCGCGTCGCGTCGGATCGCCGCGTCAGGCGCGGAAGTCTGCAGGCATCTCCCGTCGCCGAGTTATCATCATCCGCGAAAGCGGATGATCCAGTAATCGCAAGCCTCGACCGTCAGCCGTACCGTTTCGGATTACTGGATGCCCGCCTGCGCGGGCATGACAGTGCGGGTCACCTCGGCTGCATTTCCCGCGCGCGAAGCGTCATTCCGCCGCCACCTTGTGCGCGGCCGACACGCCGCGGGCCTTCACCACCACCTTGATCGCGTCCTCGACCCGGTCCTTGGCGTAGCGGATCGCGGTCGGCAGATCTTCGAGCGGGAAGGTATGGGTATGGATCCTGGTGGCGTCGAACCGCTTCTGGCTCATGAAGGCCTCGGCGCGATGCGTTGCGCTCTTGCCCTCGCCGCGGATGCCGTAGAGGTAGATGTTGTTGCGCACGATGTGCGCGACGTCGACCGGCGTTTCCTCGTGCGGGAAGGCGGCGAGGCAGACCTTGCCGCCGCGATTGACCATGCGGACCGCTTCGTTGACGGCATTGGGCGCGCCGGAGCACTCCAAGACGTAATCGACGCCCTTGCCGC
>Ga0081455_10007997_pt1 | contig 11054 bp, 8 predicted proteins | sample TabmetS3T2R1_FD_70207 | JGI IMG/M metagenome (GOLD analysis project Ga0081455, IMG submission 70207) | Tabebuia heterophylla rhizosphere microbial communities from the University of Puerto Rico - S3T2R1 | ecosystem: Host-associated > Plants > Roots > Rhizosphere ... | reverse complement strand
TAGGAAACGGCGACGCACGGCGGCAAATGGCGGACAGGGCGGGATTCGAACCCGCGGTGGCTGTTACACCACGCACGCTTTCCAAGCGTGTGCCTTAAACCGCTCGGCCACCTGTCCGGAGGGTGCGGTCGGTCGCTCTTATAGCGCGACGGTTGGCCCGGGCAACGGCATCTTCCCCAGGGTCGCAGGCTTGGGTAGGGTGCGGCGGTATTTGGGGGAGCAAGGTGGTGTACCGCGCGTTGGGTTGGCTCTTGCTGGCGATGGCTGTCGCCGTCGTCGTGCACCATATGCTGGCCTGGTCGACAGAGGGGACATTCCGGCTATGGAGCCTCGGAGACCTCTGGTCGCAACTTGACATCCGCTCGCTGGGCGACGCCCAGATGACCGTCCAGCGTCATCTGTCGACGAGCCTGTGGAACTGGACCGTTCGTCCCATCCTGATGATCCCGGCCTTGGCGGCATTTTCTGTCTTCGGCCTGTTCTTTCTGTGGCTCGGCCGTCGCACGGGGCCTGCAACCTCCAACCTGCTGACCGGCGTGCGGCCGCCGCGGCGACGGCGCCACCGTAGCGGACTGTCCTGACGAAGCTTCTTCTTGCGCGCGCGAGATGTCGCCGCCGCGGTGCATCGTTGCGGGGTGCCATGTCGGAACCGATCGCCCTCTGGTGGACCATCGCCCAGGCTGCCGTCTGGATCCGCACGCGTGACCTCGCGGCCGTAGCCGCGCTCAGCCCCGCGGAGGCGCGGAGCCTGGCGGTGGCAACCCAGAGCATCCCCGGCGTCTGGACTGCGGCACACCGATGCCTGCTCGAAGCCCTTCGGCGCCAACACCTGGAGGCGCGAGGAACGCTCGTCAGGCCGCATGACGATGCCGACACCGGCGAGCGCACGTACCGGACGTTGGGCGGCAGGCCGGAGTGGATCTCTCGCGAATGCTGGGCGAGCGGGGGCGGCTTCGACGACGACCCGGAGGACGGTGTGAAGGTCATCATTCCCGGCGACACCGCGCGCTGGAGCGATCTTGCCGTTGAGGCCGATGCCTGCAGGTTGCGCTGGCCATCGCCGGCATCGATTCTCGACGGTCGCCCCCTGCCGCTCGGGTCGGCGCTCGGCCAGCTGTCCCGCGAGCCCGAGGACTTCGACGGCTGGCTTCTCACGCATCCCGACGTCGTCGTCACCGGGATCGATGGCTCGGGCCGGCGCACGCCGATCGACAAGGGCGAATTCAACGCGCCTCTCGAGGTCGACCCCATTCATCACACCATCAGGACGGAGGGCGGCGGCAGGTCGTGGTTTGCCGTCATTCTCCAACCGGCGCCGGAGTCTTCGGTCGAAGGAAACCCGCTCGATCGCTGGCGCGACGCGCTGGCCGATCCGCCCCTCATCACGAACGGCCGACCCGCGCCGACTGATCCAGCGACCGGACCGCTGGCCGGGCCGCCGACCGGGTCTCCTCGGGCGCCGACCTATGCCAGCCCGATCACCTATTCGGCGGACAAGGTGCCGGAGCAATTCCAGGAGTGGGCCCGCGCGCAGCACGACGCGGGCATCGTCATCACAGCGGACAATGCCGAGGACGCCATGCGCGGCGCCAAGGGCCGCAACGGCCATCGCTCGGGCGGACGCCTGGTCCACGGTACCGGGCTGTCGCGCGAGACCATCCGAGCCTGGATGAAGACGCTGCCTGACGGTTGGTGCGCCACCCGAGGCGAGAGTCCCACTCGCCGCAAGCGCCAGTAGTCCACCGTTATCCACAATCGCCGTCAAATCGCGGCCGCCGCAAGGGGCCGCGATTGCGACCGCATCGGCACTTTGCATGCCTGCGATTTTTTCGACCGCGATGATGGGCAGCGATTTTCCGACCGACCAGGCTTTCCCCATCAGCCGTCACGCATGTCCTGGCGGCGACAAGGAGAACCATGCAAGCAAGCAAGCCTCACGCTCGAAGCGGGACGATGAGCGGACCGCCGAAGGGCGCGCCGTGGGTGTGGCTGACGCGAGACCTGCTGCGCAGCGCATCGTGGCAGAGCCTCGGCATCAACGCCCGCCGCCTCGTCGATTTCCTGCTGATCGAGCACATGAACCACGTCGGTCGCGACAACGGCTTCCTGCTGGCGCCGCGATGGCAACTGGAAGAGTTCGGGATCGGCCGCCGGCTGATCAGCGGCGCGATCGAGGAGGCCAAGGCATCCGGCCTGGTCGCGGTCAGGCGCGGCACGGGTCGCCGGCCGAGCACCTTCACCCTGACCTGGTTGCCCGTAGTAGCTGGGCACGAAGGTGTTACGCCAAGGGTGCACGAAGGTGAACGGCAAGGCCGTAGCAGGGCACGAAGGTGTACGGCAAAGGCCGAAATCGAGGGGGCACGAAGGTGTACCCCTTATAGAAGTTCTTACCAGGACAGGGGTTACATCACTGATGTCTATAGCGGGGAGGCGGAGCCGCAGGCCCGGGCGGCGATGCCGGCCCCGCAGCCCGGCCGCGCGAGGCACACCCGAGCTGGTAAGCCGGCGGGGTCGGCGACGCGATGAGGCCGGCGACCCTGCAGCCGCTGTCACTTCTCGGGGAACTTGAAGCCGAGATAGATGCCGCTGGTGATGCCGGCCATCAGGAGCAGGTTGGTGTCGAAGCTGGGGAAGGTGAAGCTCGTCGTCACCGTCCACAGGAAGATCAGGCCGAGGATCAGCGTCCAGGCAAGCATCTGCACGCGATGCAGCACCACGCTGGTCCCGTCCGACAGGATGTCGATCAGGAAACCGCGCGAGGGGTTGGGATTGGGCCTGGGGTCGATCAGCACCGCGGCGAGCCCGCTGGTCGCCGAGATGCCAAGCAGCGTGAGCACCCCGCCGGTCACCACGCCCAGGAACTGCCCGGTGGTCAGCCAGATGAAGAGGAAGCCGCCGGTGACCAGGAACAGCCAGAAGGCGAACTGGGTGCGCGCCAGGCTGAACGGTGGCAGGCCGGCCGGCGGCGTGCCTGTACCTGGAGGAGTGGGGCCAGCAGGAGGAGGCCCCGGCGGCGGTGGCGCGGGGTCGCGCAGCAAGCCGGTGTCCCAGCCCGACAGCACCAGGCCTGCCGCGAGCATGGCGAGGCCCGCTGCGCTCAGCGCCAGGATCACCCAGTCGTAGGCGCGGAACGTCATGTCCTTCACGATCGCGAACTTGCGTGGCAGGCTGGCATCGTTGTCGCCCAGCCCTATCGACACCTGGCGCAGGCCGCCGATCGGCGTGGCGCTGAGGATCTGGCGCCATTGCTTGCCTTCCTCGGAGTCGGCGTTGGTCGGCGGTACGAGCTTGAACGCTTCCCATCGCCAATCGCTCTCCTGGATGTAGACTTTCTTCGACACCGGCGTTCGAACGCCGTCGATGAACAGGCTGATGGTCTTGGAGGCGGGCAGCGCGGCCTCCGCCTCGTGGGCCGCCTTCAACCGCTTCAACGCATCCTCGACCAGCTTCTGGCGCGTCGGGAGGTCGGCCTGGCTGCGCGCCAGCTCGAGGTCGGCGGTGGCAGTGTCGACAAGCCGGGTCGCCGTCGCGGCCGCCGTACGCTCCGCCTCGAAATATGTCTCGGCCTTGAAGCCGATGCACACCGAGCCGTTGAGATGGAGCACGACGTTCTCGGCATAGATGCTACGGCTCTGCAGGACGGCGGCCTTGGGTTCGTTGGGCGGCGTCGGCGGGCAGCTCCGCGACCCGCGCGTCGGGTCCGACAATGCCGTCACGAGCTGCGCGACCAGCACGAGCACGGCGGCCGCCGCCAGGCGCTTGCCGAGCTGTCGGCGATTCATGTTCCACATGGCTCTCCCCCGCGGCGCCAGCTCGAGCTCCTGCAAGAAGGCGCGAATCTATATATATTCTATCTATCTTTGGTTGTACAATGGGCGAACTGGGGGGCCATCCATGCAGTCGGGAAGAGTCCAATGAGCAGCCATGCTTCGACCGCCGAGCCGCGTGAGCATGGCGCAAGCTGGCTCGTGTCCCTGCTTGCGATACCGCTGCTGCTGATTGCGTGGCTCCTGCTCACGTGCAGCTACGATGTGGCGCCAGGTGTCCGAATCGATTTCGGATGGCTTCAAATCCCATTGGCGGCGATGCTTGGACACTACTTCGGCCGCGGCGGAGTGCGCCTTGCGCTCGTCGTTGCCGCGCTATCCTGTTTCGATTTCGACATCGATCCGTGGCACCGCGCGACGCTGCCGGGCCTGTCGGTCCTTTGCGTCTGGATGGCAAGCTGGAGTAGCAGCCACGGTGATCGGCGGAAGGCCTACCTGGAAGACACCTTCAGTTGGCCGCGCATCATCCTACTGGTCACAGTCCCGAGCATGTTCGTCGGGTACCTGGCCCTTGGCGACTGGCGAGAAATGGCCCCCTACCTGCTGCCCGGTGTGCTGCGTGTATTGTGGCCGGAGCTGCTGTTCCTGCTTGCGCTCTACGTCGCTGCCTATGCCTTCTTCTTCTGGATGGCAAGATGGAGCAGCAGCCGCGGTGATCAGCGGAGGCCCTTCCTGGGAGACGCCTTCTATGCCGACCGGAAGAATTGGCCGCGCATCACTCTACTCCTCATAGTCTCGAGCATATTCGTCGGGTACCGGGTCTTTGGCCAATGGGTGGCATGGGATGGTTCCGACCTGCTGCTCGCAGCTGTGTTTGCGCTGGGTGCATGGGGGCCGGGGCCGAGGCGATTACCCGGACTGTTGCTCCTGCTTGCGCTGTACATCGCCGCCTACGTCATTTTGCGCGACTTGCATGTTTTCCTTGGGAAGAGCGCCATTGTCTTCCCGGTCTTGCACCGGCCCGAAAAGGCCGTGTCCATCGTGTTGATGTACGGCATCGGCTTGAGCTTGCGACGCGACTTGGCTGTCGCTGGCAGCACGGCACGCCTGGTGTTCTCCATCCTGGGCATCGCCGCCGTCGTCGGCGCCTGCCTGCAGGTTTCGGAAGCCTTTGAGCTCAATGCCGACAAGGATCGGTGGATCATCAGGCTCTGGCCGGCAGCCGGAATGATCGCTGCCCTGGTCTATGGCTGGCGGTGGGGAATGCCGGGCTTCGTCGTTGTCGGTGCGATTGTTCTTGGCTACGCCGTCTTGTTGCCGCTGGGCATGGGCGCGATCACGTTCGAATCGAGCGGCTGGCCGGGATGGACATTGGTGTCGAGCTTGGGCCGGGTCGAAGCGGGTTTGACCGCCATGCTGTCGATGGCAGCACTTGCCCTCTTTGGCGCTTTGTACCTTCGCAGCCGGACACCGTTGGACGGGCTCCAGCACAGCGAGTGATCGCGTGGGCGCCGCAGCGCGCTCTCGTGATCGATCAGCGGCTGTCCATCTTGAGCGCGGCGATGAAGGCCGATTGCGGGATCTCGACGTCGCCGACCTGGCGCATGCGCTTCTTGCCCTTCTTCTGCTTCTCCAGCAGCTTCTTCTTGCGCGAGATGTCGCCGCCGTAGCACTTGGCCAGCACGTCCTTGCGCAGGGCGCTGATCGTCTCGCGCGCGATGATGCGCCCGCCGATCGCCGCCTGGATGGCGATCTTGAACAGCTGCCGGGGGATCAGGTCCTTCAGCCGCTCACAGAGCGCGCGGCCGCGGCTCTCGGCCTGGTTCTTGTGCACGATCATGCTGAGCGCATCGACCGGCTCGCCGTTCACCAGGATGGTGACCTTGACCAATTCGCCCGGCTCGTAGCCCACCATCTCGTAGTCGAAGCTGGCATAGCCGCGCGTCACCGACTTCAGCCGGTCGTAGAAATCGAACACGACCTCGTTCAACGGCAGGCGATAGACCGCCATGGCGCGCGTGCCGGCATAGGTGAGCTCGACCTGCTGGCCACGCCGCTCCTGGCAGAGTGTCAGCACCGACCCGAGATGCTCGTCGGGAGTCATGATCGTGGCCTTGATCCACGGCTCCTCCATGCTCTCGATATGGACGGGATCGGGATAGTCCGCCGGGTTGTGCAGCTCGCGCTCCGCACCGTCGGTCATCTTGAGCTTGTAGACGACGGAGGGTGCGGTGGTGACAAGATCGAGGTTGAACTCGCGCTCCAGCCGCTCCTGCACGATCTCGAGATGCAGCAAGCCCAGGAACCCGCAACGGAATCCGAAGCCCAGCGCCGCGCTCGATTCCGGCTCGAACTGGAACGAGGCGTCGTTGAGGCGCAGCTTGGCCAGCGACTCGCGCAGCTGCTCGAACTCCGCGGCGTCGGCCGGGAACAGGCCGCAGAACACCACCGGCACCGAGGGCTTGAAGCCGGGCAGCATCTCCGCTGCAGGCTTGCGATCGTCGGTAATGGTGTCGCCGACCTTGCAGTCGGCGATGGCCTTGATGCCGGCGATGATGAAGCCGACCTCGCCGGGTCCCAGCTCGTCGACATCCTTGGGCTTGGGCGTGAACACGCCGACCTTGTCGATGTCGTAGGCCGCCCCCGTCGCCATCATGCGGATGCGCTGCCCCTTGCGCAGCGCACCGTCCTTGACCCGTACCAGAGTGACGACGCCGAGATAGGGGTCGTACCAGCTGTCGACCAGCAGCGCCTTGAGCGGCGTGTTGCGATCGCCCGCCGGCGGCGGCAGGCGCTTGACCATCCTCTCCAGGAGGTCGTCGATGCCCAGGCCCGTCTTGGCCGAGACGCGGGCGGCGTCGGACGTGTCGATGCCGATCACATCCTCGATCTCCTTGCACACGCGCTCGGGCTCGGCCGACGGCAGGTCGATCTTGTTCAGGACCGGGATGATCTCGTGGTTGGCGTCGATCGCGTGATAGGCATTGGCGAGTGTCTGCGCCTCGACGCCTTGGCTGGCATCGACCACCAGCAGCGAGCCCTCGCAGGCGGCAAGCGAGCGGCTCACCTCGTAGGCGAAGTCGACATGGCCCGGCGTGTCCATCAGGTTCAGCACGTAGGTCTTGCCGTCCAGCGCCGGATACTCGAGCCGCACCGTCTGCGCCTTGATGGTGATGCCGCGCTCGCGCTCGATGTCCATCGAATCGAGCATCTGGTCGTGGAACTCGCGCTCGCTCACCGCGCCGCAGCGCAGCAGCAGGCGATCGGCCAGCGTGCTCTTGCCATGGTCGATGTGGGCGATGATCGAGAAATTGCGGATCAACGACAGGTCGGTCATGTCATACTCTTTTTCCTCCCCACGCTTCGCGTAGGGAAGAGTCTAACCCCTTAGCACTGCGCCGGTTGCCTTGGTCACCTGCGCCACGATCTTAGCACTCACCGCCTCGATCTCGGCATCGGTCAGGGTGCGCTCGACCGGCTGCAGGGTGACGGTGATGGCGAGCGATTTCTTGCCGCCCGGCACGCCCTTGCCCGAATAGACGTCGAACACGCGGGCGGCCGTGATCAGCGTCTTGTCGGCATTGCGCGCGGCGCGCACGACCTTCTCCGCCTCGACCTCCCAGTCGACGATGAAGGCGAAGTCGCGCTCGACCGGCTGGAATGCCGAGAGCTTCAGCGGCGGGCGCGCCTTGGTAGGCCTGGCCTTGGGCAGCGGAGGCGCTTCGAGGAAGACCTCGAAGGCCGCGACCGGTCCCTCGAGATCGGCGGCGGCCACGATCTCGGGGTGCAGCTCGCCGAAATGCGCCATGACGCGATCGCCGAGCTTGAGCGAGCCCGAGCGGCCGGGATGATACCAGTCCGGAGCACCGGACTGCGCCGACAGGTTCTCGACCGGCGCGCCGATGGCGGCGAGCACGGCCAGGGCATCGGCCTTGGCGTCGAAAGCGTCGACGGTGCGTGCGGGGCCGGCCCAGTTGCGCGGCACCGCCATGTTGTGGCGGATGCCGGCGGCAACCGTGCGCTGGCCCTGCGGCGTCGCGTCCTTGTATTGCGGGCCGACCTCGAACAGCGCCGGGTCGGCGAGGCCGCGTGCTTCGTTGCGCTGCGCCGCGTCGACCAGGTTGGGCAGGATCGACGGCCGCATCGTGTCGAGCTCCGAGGCGATCGAGTTCAACAGGCGCAGATCCGCGCCGCCGCCGCCGAAACGCTCGGCCTGCTTCAACGGCAGGAATGACCAGGTCACGACCTCGTTCATGCCGCGCGAGCCAAGCGCCCGCCGCGCCAGAGGCACGCGGCGCTGCAGAACGTTGCGCACGGGCTTCGACGTCGGCGACAGCAGTGGCAACGACGTCGTCGGGATGTTGTCGAAGCCCCAAACGCGCGTGACTTCCTCGACCAGGTCGGCCTCGCCGACAATGTCGGGCCGCCACGGCGGAACGTTGGCCTGCCACGGACCACTGCCTTCGACCGTGAAGCCGAGCTTGCGCAGGATGGTGGCGGTCTCGGCCGCCGGCACGTCGATCGCGGTCAAGGTCTTCACCCGATCGGGGCGCAGCGCGTAGCTGCGTTGCCAGTGGGGCATCACGCCGCTCGACACGATCTCGCTCGTCTCGCCGCCGCACAGCTCAAGGATCAGGCGTGTCGCCACTTCGGCGCCCCAGCGGCAGGACTCCGGATCGATGCCGCGTTCATTACGATAGCGCGCGTCCGACAGGATGCCGAGCTTGCGGCCTGACGTGGCGATGCCGATGGGCTGGAAGTAGGCGGCTTCGAGGAAGACCTCGGTGGTGTCGTCGCGCACGCCGGTATCCTCGCCACCCATGATGCCGCCAATGCCGTGCACGCCTTTGGAGTCGGCAATCACCGCGACGGTCGGATCCAGCGTGTAGGTCTTGCCGTCGAGGGCGAGGATCTGCTCACCCTCGCGGGCCTGACGCATGACAAGGTCGCCCGCAAGCTTCCTCGCGTCGAACACGTGCAGGGGGCGGTTGAGGTCGAAGGTCACCAGGTTGGTGATGTCGACCAACGCCGAGATGGGACGCAGCCCGATCGCCTTCAGCCGACGCTGCAGCCAGTCGGGCGAGGGGCCGTTCTTGAGGCCGCGGAAATGGCGGCCGACGACGATGGGGCAGGGGCTGTCGGGCTTGGGCGCGTAGCCGTGCGTCCACTTGATCGGGCTCGCATATGTGCCTTTGATCTTGTCCGCCTTCACGGGCTTCAGCGTGCCCAGGCCTGCTGCGGCGAGATCGCGGGCAATGCCATGCACGCCCAGGCAGTCGCCGCGATTGGGCGTCACCTTGATCTCGATCACCGGATCGTCGAGGCCCAACGCCTCGGCCGCCGGGGCGCCGGTCCTGGCGTCGGCCGGCAGGTCGATGATGCCGGTGTGATCGTCGCCCAGCTGCAGCTCCCGGACGGAGCAGAGCATGCCGTTGCTCTCCTCGCCGCGGATCTTGCTCGCCTTCAGCGTGATGCCGGTACCCGGAATATAGCTGCCGGTGGGCGCGAAGATGCCTTTCATGCCGGTGCGCGCGTTGGGCGCGCCGCACACGACCTGGATCGTATTTCCGCTGCCGGTATCGACGCGGCAGAGCCGGAGCCGGTCGGCATTGGGATGCTGCACCGCCTCGATCACATAGCCGACGACGAAGCCTTTCAGCGTCTCAGCCGGGTTGGTGATGCCTTCGACCTCGAGCCCGAGCATGGTGAGCCCGTCGCGCAGCTCGGTGAGGCTCGCCGTCGTGTCGAGATGCTCCTTCAGCCAGGAGAGCGTGAACTTCATCGTCCGAGCCCTCCCGTGAGCGACGGCCATTCCAATGCCGAGAAGCCGTAGTGGCGCAGCCAGCGCAGATCGGAGTCGAAGAAGCTGCGCAGGTCGTTGATGCCGTATTTCAGCATGGCGATGCGGTCGATGCCCATGCCGAAGGCGAAGCCCTGGTAGACCGCCGGATCGAGCCCGCAATTGGCGATCACGTTGGGATGCACCATGCCGGAGCCCAGGATCTCCAGCCAGGAATCGCCCGCGCCGATGCGCAGCTCGCCGTCCTTCCAGGAGCAGCCGATATCGACCTCGGCCGACGGCTCGGTGAAGGGAAAGTAGGAGGGGCGGAAGCGCAGCGGCAAGTCGTCGACCTCGAAGAAGGCGCGGCAGAAATCGACCAGGCAGCCCTTCAGATGGCCCATATGCGTCGTGCGGTCGATCACCAGCCCTTCGACCTGATGGAACATCGGCGTATGGGTGGCGTCGTTGTCGATGCGGTAGGTGCGGCCGGGCACGATGATGCGCAGCGATCCGCCGTCGGCCAGCATCTTCTGCACGCCCTTGTCGAGCATGGTGCGCGCCTGCACCGGCGACGTGTGGGTGCGCAGCACCATGGGCGTGCCGTCAGCGCGCGGCGGCAGGTAGAAGGTGTCCTGCATCTGCCGCGCCGGATGGTCGGGCGGGATGTTGAGCGCGGTGAAGTTGTGCCAGTCGTCCTCGATATCCGGACCCTCGGCCCAGCTGAAGCCCATCTCGCCGAAGATGGCGGCAAGCTCGTCCATCACCTGGCCGATCGGATGGAGCGTGCCCTGGCCCTCCGGCCGCGTCGGCAGGCTGACATCGACCTTCTCGTTGACGAGCTTGGCGGCAAGCGCCGTTGCGCTGAGCGCCGACTTGCGCGCGTCCAGCGCGGCCTCGATCTCGCTCTTGAGCTGATTGACGCGGGCGCCGAACTCGCGGCGCTGCTCGGGCGCCAGCGCGCCCAGCGTCTTCATGAGGCCGGTGACGCTGCCTTTCTTGCCAAGCGCTGCGACGCGCGCAGCATCCAACGCGGCAAGATCGGCGGCTTGCTCGACGGCGCCGAGCGCCTCGCTGCGAATCGTCGAAAGATCGTCCATCGTTCGTTACTCCGATCGGCTCCAACGGGCCGAGCACGAAAAAAGGGAGCCTGCGCTCCAGGCTCCCTCTTTGAGATCCTTATCCGCGAGCGTCTTGCGACGCGGGCAGACGTTACTTGAGGGCGGCCTGGGCCTGTTCGACCAGGGCCTTAAACGCTGCCGGTTCCCGTACCGCCAGATCGGCCATGACCTTGCGGTCGACCTCGATGCCGGCCTTCAGGATGCCGTTCATGAACTGCGAGTAGGTAAGGCCATGCTCGCGCGTGGCAGCGTTGATGCGCTGGATCCACAGGCCGCGGAACGTGCGCTTCTTGTTGCGCCGGTCGCGGTAGGCGTATTGCAGGCCCTTCTCGACCTTCTCGATGCCGACGCGGAACGCCAGCTTGGCACGGCCGCGATAGCCCTTGG
>Ga0081455_10007996_pt1 | contig 11056 bp, 9 predicted proteins | sample TabmetS3T2R1_FD_70207 | JGI IMG/M metagenome (GOLD analysis project Ga0081455, IMG submission 70207) | Tabebuia heterophylla rhizosphere microbial communities from the University of Puerto Rico - S3T2R1 | ecosystem: Host-associated > Plants > Roots > Rhizosphere ... | reverse complement strand
CGGAAGTTGGCAGGAAGGCGATAGCCGAGCAGCCGGGCCATTCCCAAAGCCATCAGGCTGTAGCCCGCGAAGTCGGCGTAGATCTGGCAATAGTAGAGCAGCGCCAGCAGCCAGCGCTCAGCAAAGCTAAGATCCGTACCGGCCCGCCAGAACGGGTCGATCGCTCCGCCGATGTTGTCAGCAAGGATGGACTTTAAAAAAATTCCGGTCACCAGAAAATGCGCGCCCATCGCGAGATCGGTACGGACGCGCCTCGGTGTCCGCAGCTGGGGCACGAGCTGCCAGGCGCGGACGATCGGACCGGCGACGACATGAGGAAAAAAGCTGAGGTAGAAAAGGTAATGCCGGAAGCTCGCCTCGGGTACAACCTTCCTGTGCACATCAACAAGATAACTAATCACGTGAAAGGTGTAGAACGAAATGGCGAGGGGGATACCGAGTGCCAATTGTGGGGTCGGCCAGCCCGTCAGCGCCGTGATATTGCCGCCAATGAAATTCGTGTACTTGAACAGCGCGAGAACAGCGATATCCCCGGCGATCGTTGCTGCAAGCAGAACGCGTCGTGCCCCTCCTGTCAGTCGTGTTATGGCGTGAGCCGCGAAAAAGTTTGCAACCGCAATGGAGGTGAAAAGCGCTGCATCAAATATGCCCCACGTGGCAATGATGAATATGCTGAAGCTGATCAGTAGCCACTCGCGTGCCCACGGAAATGGCTTCAGGCTAGCGCTGATGATTGCGATGAATGCGAACAGCAAAAGAAACAAAGTAGCAGTATAGGTCATCGGACCTCGGCTGGACCTAACCGCGGCTGTCGCCTACGAATTATGAAATATCGCATGCGATCTGAGCAATTGAAAGCTGGTTGATGAGCAAACGCCCGCTGCTGAACGTCATTCCCAATTTTGTTGGCGTCGGCGCGGGAATGATTTTTCCCCTCCTCTTCAACATCATCTATTACCGCCTGCTCGGTACCGAAGCTTATGGCCTCATCGGTTTCTACGCAGCTCTTGCCATCTTGGCTTCTTTCGCGGATCTGGGATTAAGTCAGACTACGCTCCGCGAGGTAGCCCGGAGCGCGTCGGATCACGATCGTGGCCGCGAGCTGCGCCCGCTCGTCCTGACGCTCGTTTCGGCCGCTTCCGGCATCGGGCTGCTGGTCGGCGTGTTGACCGCTGTCTCCTCGCAATGGCTTGCAACGTCGTGGCTCGATTCGTCTCGCCTCTCTGTGCGTGAGATTACGACGGCTATCGCGATGATGGGCGCCATACTTGCCTTGGTATTTCCAGCAAACGTGTTCAACGCGGTGCTGCGAGCGCTGCAGTTGCAAGTTTTGGGAAACGCCATCTCAGTTGTGACAGCAGCATTCCGTGGCATCGCCACGATAGCGGCCTTGTGGATATTCGGGGCGACGCCGATGACCTTCTTTTCCGCCCAGTTACTCCTATCCGCGTTCGAGGTTTCTTTACTTGGCACCGTTGTTTGGAGACGTTTGCCCAAATCTTCGACTCTGCTGCGTTTCGATCTTAAAATGTTTCGGACGAGTTGGCGGTTTGCGTCTGCTGTTTGGGTGTCGACGCTAATCGGTCAACTCATCATGTTGAGCGACAAGGTTGTGATGAGCAAATTGTTACCGCTCGAATTGTTCGGTTTGTACAGTCTTGCGTTCGCAGTGGCCTCCACCGTCCAGCGACTGGTGACGCCGTTCTCAAATGCTTACTTGCCGCATTTCGTCGAGCTGGTGGAGAAGGAAAACCATGAGCTGCTGTCACGGACCTACAATCTGGCATCGCGGCTTGCTTCGTCAGTTGTGATGTGCGCCGGTCTCTTGATGCTGATTTACGCGCAGCCAATTATGTTATTGCTCACCGGCAACACTGCGAACTCAGCGACAATTGCTCCGATATTTGCGATCATGGTCGCGGCCAATACACTGGGTTCGTTAATGGTGCTTCCGCAGATGCTGCAGCTCGCGTGCGGTGCGCCCTGGATTGTGCTGCGGATCAATCTTTTTCAAGCCATTCCATATGTTTTGCTGCTGGTGCTCTTGGCGCCGCGCTTCGGAATGTATGCTCCGGCCGGTCTTTGGCTTGCCACAACCATTGTGAGCTTTCCGGTTATGACGGCCATGACCCATCAGCTTGCCATGCAAGGGCAGGCGTGGGGGTGGTTCAAAGGCGCGATTCTGCTTCCGGCCTGCGCCACTGTCACCATACTGTTCGCGGGCGCACTTGCATTACCCGAACCGTCGCCGGTAGGCGTGTTGCCATGGCTCGTACTCAACTATGCCGTCGCTTTGGCGGCGGCTCTATTAAGTGCCTTTTGGGGGCAGTCTTCACTTTTCCGCCTGCTAGGCTCGAGGTAGGCAGCGCGCCCTGCCGCGGTTTCAAGCGCAATCCTGCGTTCGGCTCGCATCAACTTGTGGCCTTATAAGTAAATCGTTGGGGCTCGACACGTCCGTTTTAGAAACAGCTCACGAGCGGCTCAGCAACATTGCTGCCCGAATCCCCCAAAATGCCAAGAAGAAACCGATGAGCCCCCAAAACGTCGTCCCAAGCACTGTCGCGTTGAGGACCGCATCGGTGGAAACAACGTCGCGAAAAACCGGATAAGAAGTGTAGATTTCTGCGGTGCGGCCAGTGCGATTGGCGGCGAACTCCGCCTCTATCCGGGACATAGCCGCCCAATTGGCGTTCGCCACTTCGGTCGCCCGGCGAACGTCGGCAACCAGTTGCCCGCGCTTGGCGGTGTCAAGTTCTTTTCGTGCCGCTGCGTCCGGACGCAGGTCCGCCAGCAGCTCCTTCCACTGATTTTGCTCGCTGCGCAACTTAATGGCGATCTGATTGTTTTCGAACTGCTTTTGTGTTCGTTCGGCAATAAAAGTGCGGTCCTGTTCTGTTTCGCGGTCCCTCCGTGTCAAATCGATAATTCGATCGATGAATGATTCGCCGATTTGCGGGATTGTGGTTCCTCCGGCTACCGTTCCACTTTCCGGTACTTTTCTCTCGGTGGTTCGACCCCTGAGCGCAGACGTGGCTTGGACGAATTGGGTAATGGAATCACCAATCGCCTCTGACTCTTTGGTAGTGCTGGCCGCCCTTATTTCGAAATCATTGATTCGCCGCTCGACGAGTTGTGCCAGCGAGGAGCCGCCATCGTCGAACCGGTATTGGACAAGTTGTGTCCGCAGCGGATTAACGTGAAACAGCTGGAAGGCACGAAGATCCCATGCGAGATCGCTGACGCTCTTACCGGATACGGAATCACGTACAGTTCCGACGCCAGGCATCCTCGAAAGCTCCCCCAACCGGGTATCGAGTCGCTGGCCGGCTTCCAGCAATTCAAGGATCGCCAACGGGAGCGGCTGCCGGTCAGCTGTGTCCGGGGCCATTACATTTGTCGCCGCAGAAAAGCCGGGAATCCGCAGAACGCCCTTCTTCTCAATAACAAGCTGCGACCAAACAAGCGGCACCTTTTGGACAATCGCGCGACCAACCGGAACCGGAATTACGGGTTTTCGCGGCGGGAGAAAGGTAAGCTCGGCGCCGCGCCAGGCCTGGGCGAGCTGAGCTTTCAGTTGCTGCTCCAGTTTTTCCCGCTCAGCGAACGTCAGCCGGCGATCAGCCAATTGCTGGCGAAACCGCTCCGAGATCTCGTTCTCGGCGGGAATGTAGGACCGGATGGAAAAGGCGTCATAAAATTCACTACGATCGACGTTGTATTTGCCGAGATCGAGCTGGTCGTAGACGACGCCGAGGATCGCCGGGTCCAAAAGCTCGTTGATCGAAAAGAGAGTGTTGTTGGGGTAGCGACCGGCTTCGGCCGATGGAAAGGTGAACTGGATCTGCGATATGAAGGTTCTCGTCGGCGGAAATTGTGCCCGTGTGGCAATGAGTATGGTGATCGCCAAAAGGAGAAGAACGATTGTGGCAACCAGCGGAATTCGCCACGTCGCCTTCAAGGCACCTATGATCAGGCCAAGTTGCAACTTCTCCTTTTCCTGCGATGCAACGCGCTCCGGGGGCGTATCGAGAATATTCATCGTTAGAAGTTTTCCCTTGCTTTCGCCGCAGAACCCCGTGCCTGCCACATTGTGACAGCCACAATTTACGGCGTGCTTAGATTGCACCTAGCCCTATCATTTTCGGGGCATTGTATCCGCAAGACCGCTCGATCTTAAACGAATTAGCTCCACCTGGGATCAAGCATGAATTGCTTCAGAATACGTGCGCCGGATTCCCCTCCGCATCCGGCGGCTCATTGGTAATGTCTGCACCGGCGATTTAGGCGTAAAAGCGGCTTTATCTGCCGAATTGCGTTCGACTAAAGCAGTTTACCATTGCTGCAAATGAATTGCACGTTTCGGTTGAATATTGATTTGAGCGGTTGTGGTCGAGTTTTGTGAAACGGCGTTCTCTGACCGCATCTGGTTTTGCCAATTCGGCTGCTAGGTTGGCGGCGCCCCCTAGCGCAAAGGGAAGTCCATGTTACGGGGCTTGGCCCTACCGCCCTGCGCGGATAGCACTCGGCATCTCCGCAACTGCCTCTTGTCCTGCTGCCTTATACACAAACCTTGATTCCTCTTCACAACAAATGGTCCATGTGCGAAATCTGTCAGGCTGAGGGTGTGTAATTCGGGGGCTGCTAATGAATAAACTCTTTTTTGTCTGCACCGCGATTGTGACGGTGACTATTGGACCTGCACTGGGGGCAGACATTGCAGTAAAGGCGCCACCCCCGCTTCAGACGCCACGTATTTACGATTGGTCGGGCGCCTATATCGGTTTTAACATCGGCGGTGTCTGGTCGGACCCGCGACGATTCTATCCAAATTTGCCCGACGTCGGAATTCCAGCGACGACATTCACCTCCCATGACACTGATGGGATCTACGGTGTGCATGCCGGTCTTCAGAAGCAGTGGGGCCAGTGGGTGTTTGGTGTCGAGGCTGCCTATAGCCGGGGCTTCAATAGCATGGAAAGCAGCGTGTCGGTGTCTCCACCCGAGCCGTTCACCCACCTTGCGTCCACCACCAAGATTACCGGTCTTCTGACGGTCGGCCCGCGGATCGGCTACGCTTGGGATCGCTTTATGTTCTATGGCACCGGCGGCTACGCGGCAGCGCGACTCGAGGGGTCTTACACGTGCGGAGACACCGGTTTGCCGGTGCTACCGGGGCCGGGAGCATGTGGTGCCATCTTTGGGCCGGTGGCCCAATTGGATTTTGGCGGCAAGACTTGGAACAACGGCTGGTTTGCCGGCGTCGGTTTCGATTTCATGGCGTACCAGACCGCGTTCGGCGATGTCATCCTGGGCGTTGAGTACCAACATTTCGATGTGGGTTTAAAGACGGCATTTACGTGTGATGTTGCACACTGCGGCCCCACACACCATCAGGATTTTCTGCAAGGCGCGCGTGGCGATATCGTGCGTGCACGCTTGGCGTTCAAAAGTCGCGGGTTTGGCAGCTAGCCTGCGTCTTCCAGACGAGGACTCGATCTGCGCCTAACGCCATCAAATCGGCAAGCTTGCTTGGCCGCGTGACGCCCCGTGCGTAACGTCATGCAAGCACCAATGGAGTCCACTTGCGCGCTTAGATCGACCGTGCGAAGCCCTCGCTCTGCCCGGTGATCACAAGGATTACGGAAATCGCATGCGCCGCACGCTCTTATTGCTCGTCAAGGCGGCGATATCCAGCCTGCTGCTCTATTTCTCCCTGCGCGGGGTCAATCTTGATGCACTCGTCGAGCGATTAAATCGTCTCGAACCCGCCTGGTTGCTCCTTGCCGTCGGTCTCATGGCAAGCCAACTGTTGCTGCTGTCGGCACGCTGGCGACAGATTGCTATTTCCTGCGGCACCGATATGGGCTTTGCCGGAACGTTGCAGATCAATTTCATTGCCGCATTTTTCAATCAGGTCCTGCCCTCGACGGTCGGCGGCGATGGCGTTCGAATCTGGTTCGCCGCCCGCAGAGGTGCCGGCTGGGCAAATGCGACCTACTCTGTGCTGCTCGATCGAATCTTTGGCGTGTTCGTCCTGGCACTGGTCGTCGCGGCGAGTCTACCCTGGACGCTCCAGATGATCCGCGAACCAGTTCCGCGCGCGGTGTTGCTGGTGCTCGCGTGCGGCGCGATCGCAGGCCCATTGCTAGTGTTGCTCGCGGGCACGCACTTTGACCGATGGCTCCGCCAATGGGCGATAACGCGCCATGTGGCAGCAGCAGCCGAGGCCGCCGCGAAAATATGCCGATCGCTCCGATCCGCCGCGATCGTAGTCGGATGCTCGATCATGATCCATCTACTGACCGTAAGCGTTGCCTGGTGCTGCGCCAAAGCGGTTGCCGCACCTGTCGGGTTTACACATATCATTTTCCTGATGCCGCCAGTGCTATTGATTGCGACGGTGCCAATATCGATCGCCGGCTGGGGCGTCCGTGAAAGCAGTATGATGGCAGCATTCGCTTATGCCGGCCTCGCTGAGAGCGACGGCCTGACGCTTTCCATCCTGTTCGGCGCGGTAAGCCTCGTCATTGGGATCATTGGCGGCATCGTATGGATCTCCAGCGGATTCCGGACGGCGACATTTGCCCCGACGGTCGCCAATGGCGAAATCGCCGCTGAAAAACCATGACACGCCGCCCGGCCGCGTTTCTCGATCGCGACGGAGTTCTCAACGTCGATCATGGCTATGTCCATCGGCCCGAGCAGCTTGAATGGATAGCGGGGGCACCCGAAAGCGTGCGCCTCCTCAATGAGGCCGGGTATTACGTGCTCGTGATTACCAATCAGTCCGGGGTGGCGCGTGGGTTCTTCGATGAAGCAGCGGTGAAATCGTTTCACGCGCACATGCGGAATGTCCTGGCCGGAAAAGGCGCTCACATCGATGCCTTTTATTATTGCCCGCATCACCCGGAAGGAACCGTGAAGGCATTCACCATGGCCTGCAGCTGCCGGAAACCCCGTGTCGGCATGTTGGAGCAGGCTGCACGCGAGTGGCCCATCGACATCGCCAAGAGTTTCTTCATAGGCGATAAGGACGACGACATAACTGCGGCGGCGGCTTTCAAAGTGCGCGGAATTAAATTTGACTCACGTCTGCATTCTCTCCCCGATCTGGTGCGCCAGGAGCTCGCGACCCACAAAAATCTGTAAGGCATCCATGAATGATCTCACCGCGCCAGATCGCGCGCGATTTCTGAATTCGTTGTTACTCCTGTGGCTCTCTGGGGCGGCGTTGCGATTCACGATTTTGGCCGTCCCACCGGTCATCCCGATCATCCACGACGAGATGAATCTGAGTGCAACCCACGTCGGAATTCTCACCGGCCTGCCATCGATGCTGTTCGCCATTGCTGCGGTTCCCGGCGCGCTGCTCATCGCCAGGCTGGGGGTCCGCGCCGCGCTTGTGCTGGGCATCGCAGTCAACGCAATCGGCGGCGCGCTGCGCGGTGCAGTGCCGGACGTCAACTGGCTCTATGCCATGACAATCGTCATGGGCGCCGGCGTCGCTATCATGCAGGTGACATTGCCGCCGGCTGTCCGCCTCTGGCTACCCCACAAAATCGGATTTGCGACTGCGGTTTACACGAATGGATTGCTGATCGGCGAAATCGCGCCAGTTGTTTTCATGCTGCCGCTGGTTCTGCCACTGGTCGGTACCTGGCAAGCGGCCTTCGTTTTCTGGAGCGCGCCGGTCGCGATCATCGCCCTGCTCGTTCTGCTGTTTGCACCACGGCCGAACTCGACAAACGGATCGCAGGTGCGCCGGCGCTGGTGGCCCGATTGGAACAGTGCATTGATCTGGCGGCTGGGCATCATGCTCGGCAGCGTTAACGCGACCTATTTCACCACCAATGCATTCATCCCCGATTACCTGAGAAGCACCGGCGAGTCCGAGTGGACCAGCGTTGCACTCTCGGCGCTGAACATCGGGCAGATTCCCGCCTCGCTCATTTTGCTGGCTGTTGCCGGCCGTCTCGAACGGGCTGCCTGGCCATACATCGTGTGCGGACTGCTTTGCGTCATCGCCGCGGGCGGGATCGTCTTCGGTAGCGGCATCTGGGTCGTGGTGGCTGCAACGTTGCAGGGCTTTGCCGCGGCGGCCATTCTCGTTCTTGCCCTGGCGTTGCCGCCGCTGCTCAGCCCGCCGGACGACGTGCATCGTGTGACCGCCGCCATGTTTACCATCAGCTACACCTGCGCGGTGATTGTTCCTGTAATCAGCGGTCTCAGCTGGGATCTGAGCGGCATCCCTGCGATGGCATTCTTGCCGATCGCGTTATGCGGATTTTTGCTGGCCATCCTTGCACCGGCGATCAATCATATCCCCCGCACAGGACACTGATGCGATGCGCACAATTCCCGTTGGAGCCACAGGAACGTATACGCTGCGCGTTGTACCGGCACATCTGGCAAACCAGTTCAAGGACGCCGCGCTGCCACCCGTGTTCGCCACGCCAATGATGGTGACCGCGATGGAAAATGCCGCGCTCAATGCAGTGCGGGACTACCTCGACCCGGGCGAAAGCGCAGTCGGTACGGCCGTGAATATCCGCCATCTCGCCGCAACGCCGGTCGGCCACCGCGTGACGGCCGAAGCCGTCGTCACCAAGGTCGACGGCCGCCGCATCGAATTCGAGGTCACCGCGCGCGACGAAATTGAGGAGATCGGAAACGGCACCCATGAGCGTATGGTCGTCGACCTGGCGCGGCTCGGGCAGCGGCTCGAGGCAAAGAAGCGCGCGTAGCTCCAGTTTCGCTTTGTCGGTCAGATGTTTGACCGCACGCGCATCATTCCGATCATTTCGGTCGCGCACGCATCCGCGAAGCCGGCATCGTTGATGTGGTACGGCAGCTCCTTGATGGTGTTGGCTGGCAGATAGCGCCTCAGCGTCTCACCAAACACCCGATCGGTTTCAGGCTGCGCCCACGCACCGCACTCGTTGCCGGCAAGATCAAACGTCTTGCGGCCGACAAGCTGGCTCATGCCGCCGCCCGGAATAAGCACGCTGACCGGGCCCTTGGCGGCACGCAGCCGCTCGCCGAAGAGACGGCCGAGCTTGGAGAACTCTTCGGCATTCGTCCGCATCAGCAATATCTCCACATTGTACTGATAGAACTCACGCTGCCGGTATTTGTCGGGCACCTGTCCCACCCACCAGTTGGTGAAGTCGAGACAACCGGGCACCACCACCTGCGGCAGGCCGGCAGCGCCGGCGGCCGTAAGCCGTGACTCGCCCGCGCTGTAGACACCACCGGTAACAAGATCGGTCAGTTCGGAGGTCGTGAGATCGATCACGCCAGCGAGCTCGCCCGATGCCGCAAGCATCTCGAGCGCGCGGCCGCCCGGTCCCGAGGCGTGAAAATGAATGACCTCAAATCCCTCCGCTTCCAGTCGCGCTGTGATGCGATCGACCGCCGGCTGAGTGTTGCCGAAGGACGAGACGCCCAGCAGTGGAACGCGCGCGGCAGCATCCTGCCTGCTCCACTCCCGCGCCATTGCGGCGACGGCATGAGCAGCATTTGTCATGGCCGCGCGCGTAACACGGTTGAGCGAAATGTCGCCAATCGTCGGGTACATCGCGATGTCGCTTTCGGCGACGTACCATTGCACGGCCGCAGTCGCAGCAACCGGCGTCACCATGCATTTTGGAAATGCTAGCGGCAGCGCACGCATGATCGCGCACGCAATGGTCGAGCCGTTTGCTCCCCCGACGCCGATCACACCGTCAATTTCGCGGCGCGCGAACCTGGCGCGCACAATTTCGGTGCCGGCCGCGATCATGGTCCTGGCAGCATCCGCGCGCGCGAGACGTCCGAGATCGGCCCAAGCCAGCCCCACGGATTTCGCGATTTTCCCAGCGTTGACGTCGGCGAGGTCATGGCTGTGCGGACGCAACGACAGGTCGACCAGCCACGGCGTGGCGCCGGCCGTGGTCAGCACGTCGCAAACGAAACGCGCGGCCTCATGCTTGCTATCAAGCGTGGCCAGAACGGCGACACGAACCGTGTCCACTAGTTCGCCTTTAAAAGTTTGACGTTCTTGAATTGCCGCGTCGCCTGCACCACCGATGTCTCGATTGGAAAACGCTCGGCCGACGAGCCCCCGACATACCCCTGAAGACGCGGCTCCATCCTTAGAAAGTGCTCGAAATCGGCCGGCGTCTCGATCGCGCCTCCGTGGCAGGTCACGATAAGGTCTGAGAATTTCGCCGACAAGGCGTCGAGCACCTTGCCCGCACGCGCTCGGGAAGCATCGTCGCCGAGAACGGTTTTCGAGCCGATTGTGCCGCCCGAACTGTTGCCGAAATGCACGATGATATTGTCGACGCCAACTTCCGCCATGGCGAGAGCCTCCTCCGGCGACGTACAGAACGCCTTGGTAAAGAAACCCATGCGCGACGCGCATCCAAGCACGTCGACTTCGCGTGCGAATCCCATGCCGGTTTCTTCCAGATCGCTGCGGAATTTTCCATCGATCAACGCGACGGTCGGACAGTTCATCACGCCATCATATCCCGCCGCTGCGACGGCCTCGAGAAAGCGCGCCATGTCGCGTGTCGGATCGACACAGAGCAGCCCCGCCACCAGCGGACAATCGCGCACCACGTTCACCAATGCGCGCTCGCCCAATTCGAGCGTAAGCGCGTTGGCGTCGCAGATCGGCAGGTAGCCGGCCATCGAGCTCATGCCCTGCATGCGGAAATAGGCGAGACAGTGGGTCGTGACCATGTCGGCGCCGGCACGCGCGGCCATTTTGGCGGTGATGCCGGAGCCACACAGCGCGTCATAAATCGGCCGTCCGGCACGAATCTCCGCATGCAAACGTTCAACGATTGCTGCCCGACTATGCTTTCCCGCCATGCCATCCCCTACTTGCCGACCGAACAAGACTGGATCGGTGGCGAGGCGAGACTAGTATAGAGACAGGCGGGAAATCCATGCAGGTCTTCATCGAAAACCAGCCCGGTTCGCGGCGCAAAGATATCTACGACGAGCGCACGCTGCGGCATCTGCGCACGGTCGATGTGTCGGCCAGCTATCCCTACCCTTACGGCTT
>Ga0081455_10003366_pt2 | contig 11056 bp, 11 predicted proteins | sample TabmetS3T2R1_FD_70207 | JGI IMG/M metagenome (GOLD analysis project Ga0081455, IMG submission 70207) | Tabebuia heterophylla rhizosphere microbial communities from the University of Puerto Rico - S3T2R1 | ecosystem: Host-associated > Plants > Roots > Rhizosphere ... | reverse complement strand
CGTGTCCGACCGTAGGCGCGACGCAATATCTGCCGCGCATCATCGGCGAGCGGCTGGCTCGCGAGATGATCTTCTGCGCCCGCCGCTTCACGGCGAAAGAGGCGGTTGCGATCGGCCTCATCAACAGATGCGTGCCGCAGTCGGAGTTGCGCAAGGAGACGCTGGCCTGGTGCGAGACGATCAAGGGCCACAGCCCGCAGACGCTGCGGATGACCAAGAAAAGCCTCAACTTCGAGTCCGATCTCCTCTATGCCTCGTGGCAGCACGGCATGGAGTTGCTCGCCCATGTCTGGGGTTCGGAGGAGAGCCTCGAAGGCATGGACGCATTCCTCGAGGGACGCAAACCCGATTTTCAGAAATTCCGCATGCGCAACAAGCGCGAGCTCGAAGACTACCTCGACGGCTGCGCCAAGGACCTCAACGCGCCGCCCTCCATGCGCAGGAAATGATTCATGAACGAGGATGGCCCACTCGCCGGGATTCGCGTGCTCGATCTTACTCGCATCCTGGCAGGACCGCTGTGCACCATGATGCTCGGCGACATGGGCGCCGACGTGATCAAAGTCGAACCGCCCGAAACAGGCGACGATACCCGCACCTGGGGGCCGCCCTTTCTCGCCGGCGACGCCGTCTATTTCCTCGGCGTCAATCGCAACAAGCGTTCGCTGACGCTCAACATGGCGGTGCCGGCGGGGCAGAAGATTCTCGCCGGGCTGATCGAAAAGGCCGATGTGCTGATCGACAACTTCAAGCTGGGCACGCTCGAGAAATGGGGCTTCACGGATGCCTGGTTCGAGCGCCAGGCGCCGCGCCTCGTGCGCTGCTCCATCACCGGCTACGGATCGAGCGGCCCCAAGGCGGCGCTTCCCGGCTACGATTTCATCCTGCAGGCGGAATCCGGTCTGATGAGCATTTGCGGCGAGCCCGAGGGCAGGCCTACGAAATACGGCGTGGCCATCGTCGACGTGTGCACCGGCATGCTTGCATCGAACTCGATCCTCGCGGCGCTCAATGCGCGGCAGCGCACCGGCAAGGGCCAAAAGGTCGAGCTCTCGCTCTACGAGACGTCGCTTGCGATGCTCGTCAACGTGGCCGCGAGCTATCTCGCTGCCGGTCGCAACGCCGGCCGCTTCGGCAACGGCCATCCGAGCATCGTGCCGTACACGACCTATCAAACCGCCGACGGCATGATCGCGCTCGGAGTCGGAAACGAACGCCAGTTCGCGCGCATCGCCGAGGTGCTCGGCCATCCCGAATGGGCCAAGGATGCGCGCTTCGCGAGCAACAGCGCGCGGGTCGAGAACCGGGCCGTGATCGACGGCCTCATCAATGAGGCGTTGTCGCACGATGGCGCCGATGCGTGGCTCGCCAAGCTCAAGGCGACGGGCATCCCCTGCGGGAAGATCAACTCGGTCGCTCAAGCGCTCGATGATCCCCAGACGGCGGCGCGCCAGATGACCGAAACCATCGAGCACCCGACCGTAGGCGCCTTGAAGATGCTCGGGATTCCATTCAAGTTTTCGGATACCGCCTGCTCGGTGCGACGCCCGCCGCCGACGCTCGGCCAGCACAGCGAGGAAATTCTGTCCGGCGAGCTTGACCTCGACGATAAGGCGATCGCCGACCTGCGGCGGCAGAAAGTAATCTAAGGGCCTTGCGCATGATCAACGGACTAAGCCACGTCTCGATCGTCGTACCGGATCTCCAAGCGGCGGCGCGTGAGCTGAACGCGAAATATGGCCTCGAGGTTGGAGCGCCCATGGAGAACGCCGAGCAAGGCGTGCGTCTCGCCTATATCGAGCTTGGCAACGGCAAGATCGAGCTTATGGAGCCGTCACGGCCGGATTCGCCGGTTTCAAAATTCCTCGAGCGCAATCCCAAGGGCGGCATTCATCACCTCTGTCTCGGGGTCGACGACGTCGAGACAGCCGCGCGCGCTCTTGCGCAAAACGGCGTGCGCGTGCTTGGCGAAGGCAGGTCGCAACGGAATGTGGCGGGCGAAGCCATTGCGTTCATCCATCCCGGCGATTTTTTGGGGGCGCTGGTCGAGCTCGAGCAGCACAACGTCTGAGGAAACCCATGAAGATCAAGCGCGTCGAGCCGATCGCGGTCAGTTTTCCGATGAAGAAGCCGGTCGTCATGGCCGGCGTCGAGATCAAGCGGGCGGATAACGCGCTCGTGCGCATCGAAGCGGATAACGGCGTCGTCGGCTGGGGCGAGGCCGCCTCCGCGCCCACCATGACCGGCGAGACGGTCGAGAGCATGATGGCGGCGGTCGCCTATCTTGCGCCGGTAATCGAGGGCCGGCCGGCGGAAGACATTGCCGGTGCGCTGGCGGCCATGGCAGCGCGCATGTATGCCAACAACGGCGCAAAGGCGGCGATCGAGATCGCGCTGCACGATCTCGTCGGCCGCGCCACCAACAAGCCGGCCTATGCCCTTATCGGCGGCAAGCAGAGAAGCCGCATGGCCGTGCTCGGCGTGATTGGCACCGGCGAGCTTGCATCCGACTTGCGCGAGGCGGAAAAGAAGAAGGCGGACGGCTACACCGCCTTCAAGATCAAGGTCGGCATCGACGCGCCGCTCGTCGATGGCGAGCGCACCCGCCGCGTGTGCCAGCTCATCGCACCTGGCGCGCTGATTTCAGCCGACGCCAACCAGGGCTGGAGCACTGAGCAGGCCGTGCAATACGTGCGCGCGGTCGGCGATGCCGGGCTCGATTTCTTCGAGCAGCCGGTGCAGGCGGACGATCTCGCCGGCATGGCGGCCGTGGCGGCCGCGGCGGGTAAGATCGCCATCGGTGCCGACGAGGGCATCCATTCGCTCGAAGACATCCGCCGCCACCACGAGCGCCGTGCCGCGCGCGGAGTGAGCCTCAAGGCGATCAAGCTCGGCGGAATGCGCGGCGCGGCCGAGGCCGGACGCCTGTGCGACGCCCTCGGGCTCAACGTCAATGTCTCCGCCAAGACCGGCGAATCGAGCATCGCCTGCGCGGCAGCCACGCACATCGCCGCCGCGCTACCGCAAATCGCCTGGGGACTCACGCTGACCAACGAGGGCCTTGCCGAGGACGTGACCTCGCAACCCGTGCGCATCCTGCGCGGACACGTCGAGGTCTCCGACGGTCCGGGGCTGGGCATCGACATCGACGAGGAGCGCGTGCGCCGCTATCGACGCGAGATCCCGGTGCGACAAGTGGCGTAGCGACAACGCCGGGGCGGTGGGGCAGCGATGAAGCAAGACCATGTCGGCATCGCGGTGGTGGGCGCCGGCCGCATCGGCACGTTGCGCGCGCGACTTGCCGCCAAGCATCCCGCCGTTCGCTTCCTGGCGGTTTCCGACCGTGATCCTGCGCGCGCCCGTGCGCTCGCGGAGGCGGCCGGGGCCGACGTCCACAGCGGTAGCAACGAGGAGGTGATCGCGCATCCGCAGGTGAGCGCGGTCATCGTCTCGACCCCGGAGCAGCAGCACACGCAGCCGATTCTCCAAGCCTTGAAGCTCGGCAAGCCGGTGCTGGTGGAGAAGCCGATCGGGTTTTCGCTGCGCGAGGCGGACCAGATCCTCGATACCTTGCACGCCACAAAGGGCGAGCTTCGGGTAGGCTATAGCCGCCGCTACAAAGAGTGCTTTCTGCGCGCCAAGGAGCAGATGCTGCAGGGCCGCCTCGGCAACGTCGTCGGCGGCATGGCGCGCGTCTACAATTCGCGCGCGCAGGCGTTTGCGATTCTCAAGCGCGATCCGCACGCGACGCCGGTGCTCGATGTGCTCACCTATTACGTCGATCTGATGTGCTGGTTCCTGGAAGGCAATCGGCCGGTCGAGGTGGTGGCGCGCGGCCAGCACGGCATTTTCAAGGAGGCCGGCTATGGCGCCCAGGACGTGACCTGGGCGATTTTAACCTTCGCGGACGGCGCGGTGATCAATCTCGGAATCAGCTACGCGTTGCCCGCGCGCTATCCGACGCTGGGGCAATCCGACCGCGTGGAGCTGCTCGGCAGCGAAGGCACGATGATCATCGACGACGATCACCTCGATCATCTCTTGTTCTCGCAGAAAGGCGTGCCCCACCCGTATGTACCCGAGCATGCCGTCGACATGGCGTTTCTCGGCAGCAATAGCGCTGGCGATTGGGCGGTCGGCGATTTCTGGGGCCCGCTCGGCAACGAGACGCGCGCCTGGCTCGATCATCTCGCGACCGGGGCACCCACGATCCATTGCACGCCGGAGCAGGCGCGCATCAATTTGGAAACGACGATCGCGATCGAGCGCGCGGCCGCGTCAGGGAAGACGGTGCGGCTGCCGTTGCAGATGGAGGAGTGACGCAGTCGCTCACCCGGCTGGTGTCGTCCCCGCGAACGCAGGGACCCATAACCACCAGCCTGAGATCATGGGTCCCCGCTTGCGCGGGGACGACAATCACACAGCAGGAAACCTACGCGCTCGCGCGGCGCTCCACGTTGGCGATGCGCTGCGGCACGCCGAATTCGCGTCGGCAGACCTCGGCAAGCACTGCGATGCCCTCGCGAATCGCTTGCGTGGAAGGATTGGCGAAGCAAAGCCTTAGCCGGCTCCTGCCGTAGGCCTCGTGCGTCGACCAATCGGGCCCCGGATTGATGGCCACGCCAGCCGCCAGCGCCGCCTGCGCGAGCTTTGGCGTGTCGACCGCGTCGGGCAGCTTGACCCACAAAAAGATGCCGCCCTTGGGCTCGTCGAACTCGGCCGCCGTGCCGAAATGCTCGGCAAGCGCCTCCATCATCGTATCGAGCTTGGCGCGCAGCCCGCGCGTGAGCTTGGGCACGTGTTCGCTGAAGTGCCGCGCGCAAAACTCTCCCAACACCATCTGCTCGAGCGCGCCGGAGCCGGCGTCGGTCTTGAGCGCGAGGATGCGCGAGAGAATATCCCACCGCGCGACGATGTAGCCCACGCGCAGCGCCGGCGCGATCGATTTGGAGAATGAACCGATGTGGATGACGCCGCCGCGCTCGCTCATGGCGTAGAGCGCGGGCGGGCGCCAGCCGTCCCAGGTGAGGTCGGCGTAGCAATCATCCTCGAAGATCGGGACGTGGTGCTCCTGCGACAGCCGCAAGAGCTCGCGACGGCGCGCCTCGCTCAGGATGGTGCCGGTCGGATTCTGTACGGTCGGGATCGTGTAGATGTATTTGGCGCGGACGCCTCGACGCTTGAGGTCGTCGAGCACGGCGGCCACCGCGTCGACGCGCATGCCGTCCTTGTCGAGCGGGATGCCCACCGCGTTCACCCGTAATCGTGCCAGGCGTGTGAGCGAGCCCTGATAGCTTTCCTGTTCGATGAGGACCGTATCTCCGGGCGCGAGCAGCAAGCCGTTGACGAGATCGAGGCCTTGCAGCGAGCCCGACGTGATCAGGATCTCGTCGGCGGTGCATGCGATGCCGGCGGTGCGCTTGAGCTTGTCGGCCAAAAATTCGCGCAGCGGGCGATAGCCGAGCGGGCCGCTGTCGAGACCGTAGCTCGCAAGCGTTGCGCCCTCCCGCTTGAGCACGGCGGTCGCCGCCGCAATGAGTCCATCGACGGGAACGTGGTCGGCATCGTTGTTGCCACCGATAAAGTTATATTTGGGAGATCCCGTCCACTTGTGCGCGGGCGCCGGCAAAGATGGCGCCAAGAGCGCCGTGAAATCGAACGATACCATGCTGCGCCTTTCTTAATGAGCGACAAAGCCTAGCATCGCCACGGCACTACGTCTAAGCGGACAGGCGGTGTCCGCAAGTCATCGTGCCCCGGTTATCCTCACCCGCGGGCTGACCCTGCAAATGCCCCAAAATCGGGTAATCCCGATTTCGGGTGCTCCATCTTCTTGCGCAGGGGGGATGGATGGCCGGGGCATAAGCGCGTTTACGCGCGTCTTTGACGCACTATGCCCGGCAATGACAATCTTCGTTCGTCCGGGATATGGAGAGAGCGATGGATACGCGCGACCTGCATGACAAGGGATTGAAGCTTCGGCGCGAGATCTTTGGCCCCGAGGCGGTCGAGCAGCGCATGAATGCCTTCGGCGCGTTCGGCGAGCCGCTGCAGAACATGATCAATACGTATGGCTACGGCGACGTTTGGAGCCGTCCCACGTTGCCGCTCAAAACGAAATCGTTAGCGGCGATTGCGATGACGGCGGCGATCGGGCGCGCTGCCGAGCTTCGTGTTCACGTCAACGGCGCGCTCACCAACGGCTGCACGGCGGATGAGATTCGCGAAGTCCTGTTGTTGGTCGCGCTCTATTGCGGGATACCGGCGGCGAACGAGGGCCATCGCATCGCGCTTGACGTGCTGCGCGAGCGCGGCGCGGTATAGCCCACCGGACAATCATTTAATCTTGGGTCTCCTGCCGGCATTGTAATGGAAATGAAGCAGCCGAAAATGAGCGGCGATCCCGCGCAACGATTGCGCTGTTCCACGCTGGCGTCAGGTTCGTCGCGTGAGTGTGGTTGCCGGCAGCGGGGCACCGTAACATTGCACTGCAGCACCTCGTCCACGCGAGAGATCCGCCAATCGCACGTTTGTTGAGGAGCCAGTCAGATGCCAATTCTGACGCGCGTTGTATGGGCCATGCTGATCGCCTTCACCGCGGCAACGGCGAGCACCGCCGTCGAAACGTCCGCAGGTGGGCCGATGACAGTCTTCGATTTCACGTTTCCTGAAGAGATCGCGGGCGCTCGGCGCATCAGTATCCACGATTACGAGAGCAGCGACCCGGGAATGGGCTATAGCGCAGGGTACCGGCAAGGAACCTTGACGGGCACCGTCTACATCTACGGGGGCGGCAACCAACAGCTCCCGGATAACCCGCACTCGCCTCTCGTGAAAGCGGAGCTTGAGAAGTCACGGGCAGACATCGTTCGTCTATGGCTCCAGGCCGGCGCGAAGGTGAATGAGAAGGAAAGCTTCACGATTCAGGATGCGCGCGGGCGGACGCGATTGATTTGCGCGGCATTCAGTATCACCGACAATGGTGACCGACCGCGGGATACTTTCTCATGCGTGGGTTTGACAAAAAACAAGTTCCTTAAGTTTCGCATATCAACGACGCAGCACGATACCTCGCAAGCCGAGGCCAGGGGGTTCGTAGACGCGTGGATCATCCTGCTGTGGCCCCCCTCCTGATGGCATCGAGCTTGGAACAGCACGTGCAGGATGTTGATGTCGGCGCTCTGCCGGAATAATTCGCCGGTGAAATGCAGCGTGGCGCCGAAGATGTCCGATCCGCACCGGACATCATTCATGAGTATCGTTTGATCTGGATCAACGATCGTTTTCGGGGCCGATATAACATTGGTATAATGCCGGTGTAACGCTACAGAGCGAGAAACTGGGGCCCCATGTCGTGCCCATCACGCGCTCATCGATTGCTTCGGTCTTGAGCATCGTCCATGAAGTTTCTCGATTCCTCCAGCGGCTTCCGATTCCCATCTTGTTGGCGGCAACGCTGTGTCTCGGGCACGAGGTACTGCGGAAACGGGGGGTGACGTGACGTGTTTCTGCGCGTGAAATGCGTGGTCGCGATTTCACAGCGAAGCTCGTTCGACGCCGTGCTCGGCCAGCAGTTCGGCAAGGCGCTTGCGTGCATAAAAGATGCGGGTTTTCACCGTGTTCTGCGGCACGCCAATGATCCTGGCGGCTTCGGCGATCGATTGCTCGTGATAATAGACAAGATCGATGACCTCACGATGAGCGCTCGATAGCTGCCTGAGACAGGCTTGCAACAACGCGCCGCGCTCGGTCTTTCGCAGGACGAGCTCCGGATCGTCGGCCTGGTCCTCGATCGATTCGGCGACGCCGTCATCGAGCGCGTCAAAGGAACGCCGCTTGAGCGCCGACAGCGCCTTGAAGCGCGCGATGCCCAAGAGCCATGTTTTCACCTGCGAGCGCGCCTCGAAACGGTCGGCGTTACGCCACACGTCGACGAAAACATCGTTCAGCAAATCCTCGGCCGTAGCATCGTTGCCGACAATTCTCAGGAGGAAGCGGAATATGCGCAAATTGTGCCGGATGAAGAGAAGCCGCATGGCGTCCCTGTCGCCATTTGCGATAAGTCGGACTAAGGCCTCATCGGATATTGCGTTGGCCGACGATGGCCGGCTCAATGCGGTGCCGGAAATTGCGTGACCATATTCCATGGCTGCACCCAATCTCACCTGATGAATTTGCGTTGCCGTCCAGTTCACCTTCAGCGAAACGGTTCCACATTGCGCGGTGACACGCTGTGACGGGCGTCACCTTTTCGCGCATTCCGATGCAGCGCATTTGAACTGTCGTGGGTTAGCAACAGAGAAGCCGAGGCGGGGCGCTGCCGGCCCGCTCCCGCGTCGGCACACCATGGGGAAGGGGCCGCCAAATTGCGGGATTTCAATCTGGCTTATGTCCGCTATGGGTCATTAGCAGACATCGGGGGAAACGTCCGCCGTGTGTCCGCTTTGCCACCGAAAGCAGACGTTGCTCGGCGCCATTGGTATGTCCGCTTAGTGCCACTTCCGGGCTCAGCCGACTGGTCTCCAACGCCGCTTATGTCGGGTTCAGGTCAATCGCGTCGGAAGCGATCGGGGCCGGTCCTCGGCCTGTGTGGGACCCGGCTGGCGGCGGATCACTACTTGATGGTCGCGCCCCGTGTCACGATGCCGCCTTGGACTTTCGATGCTTTGACGACGGCGCATGTGTCCTGGGAGACATCGACTGCCTTCCCGGCTTCAACTATTATGCCGTCTGACGAGATCGTGATCCGGGCAGGCCCTTTCATCGTCAAAAACCGTCCGATGCGATAATGGCAGAGACGCAGCTCGCTGTTCGCCAGTAGATCGAATCTGGTCCGACCACTGATGACGTCGAGAACGTCCACCAGAACCGGGGCACCGCGAGCGAAGGCGACAACTCGGCCGCTCACTGCTTCGACATATCCGACATCGGTTGCAGATTCGTGCGCTGTCAATGGTGAGGGGCCAAGACCTGCGCCCAAAAACATCGAAAAAACGACCACCGCCCTAATCACGCTTTTTGGCGTCATCGGTCAGCCCTTGGGCTTACGATAATCGAGGCCGAACGGCTGCCGACGCAGAAGGCGATTGCCGGACCACCCGAACGGCACCTGCGATAGAAATTGCCACCGAAGCGATGCAGGCAATGTGATGGGCATCACACAACGTATGAATATCCCGGTGCTCTTGCGGCGCGCTCGAATGCCCCCGCCGCGCCGCGACCCCGCCAGTGAGTCGCGCGTTCGGCGGGGTCCCGATCCACCTTCATGCCGATGACCACCGCTGGATTATGCGTCCCGATCCGTGCATCCAATTATGGAATGGCGAGACTCTGCAGCTCCTGCCCGACGTGACGCTAATCCGCTGCGGGGGGCATTTTCCGGGCGGCACCGTGCTGCATTGGGCCAAGGGCGCCGGCGGTCGAGGGGTATTGTGCTCGTCGGATATTGCGACGGTGACGACAGACCGAAAATTCCTCAGCTTCATGCGCAGCTATCCAAATTTGATCCCGCTCTCCGCGAAACAGGTTATTGGAATTGCCGTTGCGCTGGAGCCTTTTCAGTTCGATACGGTCTATGGCCATTATTTCGACCGTGTCATTCCGACAGGCGGGAAACAGATTTTGGAAATTTCCGTCAAGCGTTATGTCGCCGCGATAAACGGCGCATACAACCATGAGTGAGCCATGAGGACGTCCGCCAAATGGAAAGGTCCGGCCGTCCTCCCTGCCCTGCCGGCCTAAAGCTGGCAAGGGCCATGCGATCGTTTCTCCGCGATCGCTTCCGAGCGCCAAGGCTGATCTTCAACCGCAGGTGCAAATTTTCCGGCGCCGGCGCTGAAAACGGCCTAAATTGATCGATACCCGCCGTCGGCCATGACGATAGAGCCGGTGACGTACGCCGCCAGGTCGGAGGCCAGGAAGATCGCCGGACCGACGATGTCCTCGGGGCGGCCGGCGCGGCCGAGCGGCGTGTGGTCCATGAAAATCTTCATGAGCTCGGGGTTGTTGGCTCGCACCTTCTCGTTGAGCGGCGTCTCGATCAGGCCGGGGCCGATGGCGTTGACTCGCACTCCATCCTTACCGAGCTCGGCCGCCAGCGCGCGGGTGAAGCCGAGCACCGCGTGCTTCGAGGTGGTGTACGCGGGCGAGTTGGGTGTGCGCACGTGCACGAACGACTGGACCGAGCCGATGTTGACGATCCGGCCTTTAGTCGCGCGCAGCTGCCCGAGGAAGGCATGCGTCACGTTGAACACGCCGTTGAGGTTGACCGCCAGGACGTCCTGCCAGTCCTTGATCACCGCCTCGGCGTCGGCGGTGAAGGCGTTGCGGCGGTTGATGCCGGCATTGTTGACCAGAATGCAAATCCGGCCGACTGTCGCTTCCACCTGCTGAGCCACCTCGCGACACTTGTTGCGCGCGGTCACATCGAGCGCGAAGCTCGTCGCTTTGCCGCCGGCTGTCGTGATGGACTTGGCGGTCTGGGCCGCCGCGTCGCCGTTGATGTCGAGGACAGCAATTTGCGCTCCCTCCTTGGCGTAGCCTTGCGCAATCGCCCGGCCGATACCGGAGCCGCCGCCCGTGACCACTGCAATGCGTCCATCGAGAAGCCCGGTCATTTTTGCTCCCTCCCGTACGAAGACCTTGCCCAAGACACGTTGCCACCTGCCGCACTGAGCGGCCCCATTGCAATAGACGAACAACGCTATCAGGATCATATGATCGCGCCCAGGGCCCAAGCTTTGCCGAGCGCCAGACGCGGCTCTATCCGGCGCCGGCGAGAGGACCCTTATAGCGAGCGATTGACATTAACCACGTCGAAACGGAAGAGCGACCTTCAAAGCGGTCGGCTCGGCGCCACACGTCGAGAAAAACCTCGCTCAACAACCCGCTTCAAGATAAGCCCTTCACGCAAACGGTTTATCTTGCGAAAAAGCAGGCGCCACCCCGCAAAACTTGAATGTCCGAAACGGGCCAGACTTGGGGACACCACGAAGCCGTTGCGAATACACTCAGACTCGATACCACCATGACCTAAGTGGCCGCATTGCGGCAGCGC
>Ga0081455_10007995_pt1 | contig 11057 bp, 11 predicted proteins | sample TabmetS3T2R1_FD_70207 | JGI IMG/M metagenome (GOLD analysis project Ga0081455, IMG submission 70207) | Tabebuia heterophylla rhizosphere microbial communities from the University of Puerto Rico - S3T2R1 | ecosystem: Host-associated > Plants > Roots > Rhizosphere ... | reverse complement strand
GCTTGATGGCCGGCCTTGCCATCCTCAAGCACACCTACAACCTGTCGGACGAGGCGGTGTGCGAGCGCTGGGTCGAGAACCCGTATTTCCAATACCTCTGCGGCGAGGAGTTCTTCCAGCACCGGCTGGTGCTCGATCGCTCCTCGCTGACGCGCTGGCGCCAGCGCATGGGCGAGGAGAGGCTTCAGGCCTTGCTGCAGGAGAGCCTTGCGGTCGCCACCCGGACCGAGGCGATGAAGCCGTCCGACCTGTCGCGCGTCATCGTCGACACCACGGTGCAGCCCAAGGCGGTGATGTTCCCGACCGACGCCAAGCTGCTCAACCGGGCGCGCGAGCGGCTGGCGCGGAGCATCGACTGGCGCTTTCTCGAGAAGAAGTTTGGCGCCGTCTACAGCGACGGCCCCGGTCAGCCGCCGCTGCCGACGCGCTTGATGGCCGGCATCGCCATCCTCAAGCACACCTACAACCTGTCGGACGAGGTGGTGTGCGAGCACTGGGTTGAGAACCCGTATTTCCAATACTTCTGCGGCGAGGAGTTCTTCCAGCACCACCTGGTGCTCGATCGCTCCTCGCTGACGCGCTGGCGCCAGCGCATGGGTGAGGAGAGGCTTCAGGCCTTGCTGCAGGAGAGCCTTGCTGTCGCCGCCCGGACCGAGGCGATGAAGCCGTCCGACCTCTCGCGCGTCATCGTCGACACCACGCTGCAGCCCAAGGCGGTGATGTTCCCGACCGACGCCAAGCTGCTCAACCGGGCGCGCGAGCGGCTGGTGCGGCTGGCCCACAAGCTCGGCGTCGAGCTGCGCCAGTCCTACCGGCGGGTGGGCAAGCTCATGCTGATCAAGCAGCAGCGCTATGCCCATGCGCACCAGTTCAAGCGCGCCAACAAGGCCCTGCGCAAGCTCAGAACCTATCTGGGCCGGGTCAGCCGCGACATTCGCCGCAAGACGGCCGGCCAAGAGCCGCTGCGCCAAGCCTTCGTCACAGAACTCTATCTGGCCGAGCGCGTGCTCTCACAGGATCGCCATCAGCGCGGCCGCAAGGTCTATTCGCTGCACGCCCCTGAGGTCGAGTGCATCGGCAAGGGCAAGGCCCACCGTCCCTACGAGTTCGGCGTCAAGGTCAGCGTCGCCACCACGCTCAAGCCTTCCGCCGGCGGCCAGTTCGTCACCCACGTCACGGCGCTACCCGGCAACCCCTATGACGGCCATACGCTCGCGACCGTCATCCCACAGATGCAGGCGCTCGTCGGCAACGTCATCGAGCGCTGCATCGCCGATGCCGGCTACCGCGGCCACAATGCCCCGCCCGACATGAAGTTCAGGGTCTATACGGTCGGCCAGAAGCGCCGCGTCACGCCGCAGATCAAGCGCGAGTTCAAGCGCCGCGCCGCCGTCGAGCCGGTCATCGGCCATCTCAAGGACGACCACCGCATGGGCCGCAACTATCTCGCCCACACTTCCGGCGACGCCATCAACGCCATCCTCGCCGCCGCCGGCTACAACTTCCGCCGCCTCATCCGCTGGCTGGCATTCTTGTTGGCCAAAATCCTCTGCGCCTTCAGCCCCGCCAACCAACTCAAAGTCGCTTGAGCAATCATCATTCTTCACGGACGACTGGGCCAAGCTGCTCAATAGTTGGCATCGCCTGCTTGCCGAAAGCCGACCGCTGCACGCGAAAATGACGGTTCGAACCCTCACTCACTGGTGATATTCCCGGCCCGCCACCAGGCTGCTATCACCAACAATTCGCTCTGACACCTCGCACCGATGGGCAAGGCAGATCGACAAAGCCAGTGTTGTCGCGGTGCTTTCGCGGCGACGGTCCCAATGGGGAACGTCGCAAGCGCCAGCGGCTGTCCCGTGCTGCGCGATGCTAGACTTCCTGATCATCAACACGATCTTGGTGCTTGCCATCAACCGTACAACACCCAGAGACAGTCGCCGAATGGCGCACGCGCGCGAGAAAAAAGATCGCTCTTGATCCGGGCAAAACGAGCGACAAGATCGACGCCGTTGCTGGCCCCTCTGGTCGCGCCGTCGAGAACATCGATCGGGCTGTCATCGATAGGCGTCGTCATGACCACGGCCAGAAAGGAAGCCGTGACAAGCCAGAGATGGCACAGCAATAGCGTGACATCGACGTCCATGATCGCATCGTAACGATTCCACTCCTAAAGCTTTCGTCCTGCAATTTGCACACGCCGACCTTGGATCCAAATAACGGTTCCTTAAGGCTGGCACGCGCGGTGCGCCATTATGCAAGCTCATGCGCCGGCGCCACAGTCGGTCCAACGCGACAAGAAGCTGGACAACATGCTCGCCTCAATCGAGGCGTCCCGGCGCCACCATGACCTCGACCGATCCGGTGCGCGGGTCATGGGTGCAGCGGTAGACCTGCCGCTCCCTCACGTCGAACGCGAAAAGAAAGTCTATCGCCCATCAGCGTCAGTACGCCGGCCTCGCGGTAGAACCGCGTCCTCCCCCACTTCCTCAAGCGCGCAGCAGCAACGAAAAGCCGCCCAGCGTCTCGCGAGCCGAGCGGCTTTCCAGTCTGGGCCGTCCGCCGGAGGGCGGTGCGAATTAGCGCGGCCCAATCTCGATCATATCAGCCCTCCCGATTCGGCAATGCCGTCGCGCGCTTCATCCGACCGGAGGCCGGTACCCTGGAGCTATCTTTTCAACCTCGCCTGTCTTGCCGTCGTGATCACATTTGGTTTCTTCGCCTTGGCTGGCGTGTACTTCGCTCTCACCGATGACAAAGAAAGCGTGAGGTGGCAAAGGAAAGCCCCGGCGCGACACAGAGCGGTCCAGGCAGAGACTACTCCGCCGTTCCTCGCGGCCACCATCCGATCGAGACGAACTCCTTCGGGTGATGAATGCCTACGTCGGAGGTGTTCGGTAGGAGCCCTCAGGTGCCGACGGCGTCGGTGACGCACTTCTTGGTGAAGCTGTTCTTCGCTGCGCCGGCGAGCTTCTTTTCGGCGGCCGACGTCGTGCAGGCCTTCTGCGCGTCGGCCTGGCACTTCTTCATGAAGCTGGTATTGGCGGCGCCCGCCAGCTTCTTTTCGGCGGCCTGCGCCTTGCACGACGCCGACGGGGCAGACGGCGCCTGGGCAGCGGGCGCTTGGGCAGACGCAATGCCCGGCATGGCGAGAAGCAGAGCTGTAGCGATGATCAGTGACCGCATAGGGTCCTCCTTTGAATGATTGATACCCAACGCTTGCGCCCCCGCACCCCAACGCCAGACTAACGCCGCTGACAGAAGCGGCATCGCGCACATCACGACAGGCTGCAAACAAGACGAGTGAGGCGGAACGTTAGCGCCCACCCAGAATGCCACGCCATAACTCACAGATGACTCAGGAAGGCCACGGCAGGTTTTCTTGGTCACAGCAAACGGCCGTTGGTGACTCTCCTATGGCCTGGCGCGGCCTCGTCCGCTGACGTTCGACGAGCCTTGGCCTCTGCCAGCCGCGCGCCTGCACGGGCTTTCGTCTTGCCATCGACGCGGTTTACGCCGGACGCAATCGCAGGGAGAGTCCGGCGCTGAAGATCGCGGAGAGCCCTACCAGCACCAGTACCTCAGAGAAACCGCCGGCTGTGAAGACGATGCCCCCACATGTGACGCCGACCGTTCCACCAAGAAAGCTGCATGAATTTACAATTCCGGACCCCTTTCCGGCTTGTGTCGACGGCAGCGCTCTAAGGGCGATTTGCGGTGCCGATGTATAAGGCGGCGCGATGCTGGCGCCGATCACGAAAAGACCGAGCAGCAACATCGCAAACTGCGAGTCAGCCGAGGATATCCAGGTGATGGCACAGCCCGCAACGAGCAGCAGCGAGCCGGCCACTACTATGGTTCGCAGACCGATCACGGCAGCAAACCGATGCGTCATCCGCGCAAACACAAACATCGCAACCGAGAGTGGCGCAAGCGACAAACCAGCTGCGACAGCGGTCATGCCGAGACCGTCCTGACTCTGTGCGAACAAACTATAGTAGAGAAGCAGAGCCATGATGTCGAACATGAGTAGAAAAGCGAGGGCGCAGCCGAGCGCAAAGTCGCGATTGCCAAACAAAGCGAGGTCAAGCAGCGGACGCGGGTGGCCTCTCTCGGCCCAAACCACGCCCCAGAAGGCGATCGCGGCAAGCACCAGCGGCACGATGGTAGTCAGCGGCGCTGAGCGAATGTTTGCAAGGGTGTGCAGCCCCGAGATGAGCATCACCATGAAGAATGCCAACAATCCGAGCCCGAGCCAATCGATCCGCTTTGTCTGCCGACTATTCGTTCCTTGATATCGCCACAGCACGAGTCCTGCAGAAAATATGGCGAGCCCCGTTATCTCGAAGTTGACACGCCATCCGGCGTAGTGGGTCACAACGCCGCCCACCAGGGGCCCGATGCTGAAGCCGAGCATCAGAAACCCAGTCCAGGCGCCGATCGACTTGGCACGTTCCGCGCCGGTAACTGCTTGCGTCACCGCGGCAAGCGTACCTGGAACGGCGAACGCCGCGCCCAGCCCCTGCAGCGCGCGTGCGCCCATCACCAACATTCCATTTGGTGCGACGATAATCACCAGCGACGCAAGGGCGAACAGGGCGCAGCCAACCGCCGAGGAGAGACGCGCACCGAACCGGTCGGCCGCTTCGCCTCCCACGATGATGAACATCGCTGAAGCGAGCAGATAGGCATTGACGGCCCACTCCACCGTCGCGGGACGCATACGGAGGCTGCTCGCCATAGCGGGCAGCGCCGCCATGATGGCAGTGCTGTTCACGCCAACGGCCAGTATCGCCAGGCAACAGGCGATCAACACCAGACGGGTGCCTCGCGCCCCGACCTGCTGATGCATTCGCCACACCTCCTGACATTCACAAGCAAAGCGGCACTAGGCTAGTATCCCGATTGCAGCTGCGTTGGTGCGTACCAGTCCGGTGGCTGATATCGGCTTAATTGTGGGGCAGTGAATCTTATTCTTGACAGTACGCGGCAGTTCGGAAGTTGACAGAATCAAATTGTGTAGCTTGAAGAATCAGGGGGGCATTCTGCAAGGTTGGAGCTTGGGCATGCAGGACGCTAACCAGGACGAGGGGTTCAAAGCATTCACCGAGTCCATTGAAATCATCGGCAAGTTGGGACAGCAGCTAGCCGCTCTGCAGGCGGATGTCGCGGCGATCGAGAGGTTGCGGGTCGACGAAAACGGCGATGCCGAGGCCCTGGTGAAGGTCGACGTGTCGGGTTCGTTTCATATCGGTTTGCGGCTATCGCCTTCGACCATGCTCTCAGTCAAGCGCGCTGAAGTTGTTCGTGCCACTAGCGCGCTGAAGGCGAAGTTTGGCGAAATTCTGGATCACGCCGAGGCTCTCTGCGAACGTTGCAAACCCGGGTCGACCGCGCAACTCGCGACGAGGCCGATGACTGCTGACGTCGACGTACTTGAGCGCATGACGCGCGACATGAAGGAAGAGATCGGAGCGGCTGCCGAACGCGGTCCTGACGTAGCGGATCGCGATTCACCGCTTGCACCACCATCACGCTTTCGACTAGGACCGCCGCGCCTTCGAGATTCCCTGCTCAATCGGCGCCCCGCCATAGCTGCGGCGGAATAGCTTCTCGTCGGCTTGGCCGCTGCGTGAGACGAGGCGCTCCGATGTTCACGACCAGCGTGTTGTGGTATCGGCGCGATGTGCGATGTCTGTAGGAGCTGCCTCTGGTCGTCGACCGGACTAGGTGGGCTGTACTTGGTTGCCACAAGCCCACCTAAGCCACATGTGGGCAATTGCAGTGGTGTAGGCTATCCTGTTTGACGATCTACAGGCATGGAACGGCCATCGGTGATTTTGCGGTGACTTCGGTTAGCCGCGTCAGGGGCGATCGGGGGACACATTGGGCATCCGACACAGGGCTCTCCCGGCATTCTATGCGGCATTGATGGGGATCCCCGGAATATCCAGCGCTCAGACGCCCGCCGACGCCGTGGCGGCCCAAGTCCGTCAGCAAGGCTACCAATGCGACCAGCCGGCCACTGCGGCTCGGGACGTTAGACGTTCCAAGCCAGACTCGGCTGTCTGGGTACTCAGCTGCGGAAACGCCGCCTATAGGGTGAGGCTTGTTCCCGACAGAGCGGCTCAGGTTGTTAAGATAAAAAAATTGAGGGGCTGATCTCCCCCCTGGGCATCGACTCGATTGTCGCGAGCTTGCCATACGCAGCAACCGTTCGTGACCATCTGCTCGCGAGCCACACACCAACCTATGATGTTGGAAGGGTCGCCAAGGAAGCGCGTGTGAAGAAGCTGGTCCTTACTCACCTTGTTCCGGCGACAATCCGAGGATCACTGACGAGATGCGGATCGACGACCTACGTCGCGATTTCAAGGGGCGAGGTCGTGCTCGGGCAGGACTTGATGGTCGTGTAGCGCGCTTGATTGCGGGTCACTCTCGAAGTCTTAACGTATCAATTTGGGTCGACCGCGCCGGCACGGGCTTTGCGCCGTCGCTCGGATGGATCCGATCGCCGCTTACATTGCTTGCTTTTTGGCCTCCCAGGTGGGCGTTGCCGAGGAATGCGGTGTCCCGCCTTGGCGCGCACTGCGCGAGCAGGGTTACCGTGCCGCAGTGTTCTGCGCGGTCATCAAAGAGGCAAGCGCCGAAAACGCGGCACAATGGTGCCTGCGGGGGCGGGCCTGCGAGCGAGTGGCCGTCCACCGCAACGGGCGCATCCTTTTCCTGTGCACGGGAGAGGCGCCGACGTCATAGTCAGCGCACCGGTCGCATTTGCTGTCCGTACACTTTCTTCAATGCCCAGCATTCACGTGTGTAGCCTCGACGGCGGGCGGGATATCCTCGGAACCCTATTGGCTCTCGGCCGATCCGATGCGGAAGGGTTTCTGTCGAAGCCGTTCATCTGCGGTTGCCATTGATGGCGCACAATCCTCGGGCGCCCGACGGTGGGCGCTTGGGATCCCTGGAGACACATACATGAAATCAACCGCTCTTGCGGCGGCGTTGCTCGTGGCGCTGACCGCCCCCTCGTTTGCCCAGACTTCCTGCAAGGCACAGGCAACCGAGAAAAAGCTCGCCGGCGCAGCCCTCAACAGCTTCATGAAGAAGTGCCAGGGCGACGCACAGAAGGCCTGCAATACATCGGCAACGGAAAAGAAGCTCGCCGGGGCCGCCAAGACCACCCAGCGGTACCCGCTGCCTGGCGGCGCGACCGCGATCCTCGACCACCCCGGCGTGCGGGACGCCGACGCCCTCTTCGTCGACGTGGACGGCAAGCACGTGCGGGTCGAGGGCGAGGTCAACCGCGTGGTGCTACCTGCCTGAGCCGCGAGTCCACGAAGAACATGTCCGTCCACGGGTCGATGAGGCCGCGGAACTCGTCGGCGGCGTCCGCGGCCAGGTTCCAGGCCTGCTTGACGACCGGGTTCTTGTCGTAGATCAGGTCGCCGTTCTCGTTGTAGTACTGCTGCGGGTAGCCGTAGACCATGGCGTTGAACAGGCCGCTGGAGGAGTCCATGTACGAGACATGGCCGCCCTTGAAGTCCTTCTTGAAGGTGCGGCCGACCTCGACGTACTTCTTCCAGTCGCCCGCCCACAGCTTGCTGACCTGCTCGCGGTCGGTGGGCAGGCCGGCCTTGGCGAAGTAGTCCTTGCGGTAGCACACGGCCATCGGGCCCGCGTCGGTGCCGAGGCCCAGCACCTTGCCGTCCTTGGTGGTGATCTGGGACTGCTTCCAGGGCAGGAAGTGGTCGGTGCCCGGCGTCTTGGAGAAGTCGGCGAAGTTGGCGGCCTGCGTCTCGGTGATCTCCTTGGCGCGGCCGATCTCGATGCCCTGGATGTCCTTGAGGCCGTTGCCCGCGGCGAGGTGGGTCTGCAGCGCGGTGTAGTACGTCTGCTCGTCGCCGGCTATCTCGGCCTTGATCTGGACGTCGGGGTGCTCCTGCTCGTACTTCTCGAGCAGGCCGGACTCCTTGAAGCCCATCACTCCGAACATGCCCATGGTGATGACGGTCTTGCCGTCCTTCTTGCCACCGCCCGTGGCCGAGCCGTCGCCGCTGCCGCAGCCGGCGACGAGTGCCAGCGCACCGACGGCCGCGAGCGCTGACGCCAGCCTCTTTCTGCCGAACGAAACGGGACTGCTCATGGATCTCCTCCTAGGCGGCGACGCGGGCGCGCCGAAATGACACGTTTCGCGACGACTCGTGCGGCTCTGGTGGGTGGTGGGAACGTGCCCATCGATGCCCAAAAGAAAGGTGGGCACGTTCCCACCGATGCATGGCAGACTCACGGCAACGAGCCGATCTGTCAATGACTTGAAACCAAGCAGGGGTGATTGGCCCGGCCTTGCGTCCATTTTTCTTGCCCGGCGCGCGGCCCGGCCGACAGCGGCTTCTGCAAGAATCGGTGCTGGTCACCAGCGCGGCGGACACCGCCGCGACTGCCGGGAGGGGAGTGCATGGCTGGGAATCGCCGTCCGACGATCAAGACGGTCGCCGCCCGTGCGGGCGTGGGCAGGACGACGGTGTCCCGGGTCGTCAACGGCTCGGAACTGGTCAGCGCCGACGCGCGGGCCAGGGTCCTGGCGGCGATCAAGGAACTCAACTACGTCCCCAACACCGTCGCCCGCGGTCTCGTCACCAGCCGCACCAACGCGGTGGCCCTGGTCATCCCGGAGTCCGCGAGCCGCCTGGGCTCGGAACCGTTCTTCGCCGCGCTCATCCGGGGCGTCAGCGAGGCTCTCGCCGACAACCGCACGCAGCTCCAGCTGATGCTCGTGCGCGACCAGGCCGAGCGCGAGCAGCTCACCGAGTCGGTGGCGGCACGCCGCGTGGACGGCGTCCTGCTGGTCTCCGTCCACGCCGACGACCCGCTGCCCGCGATGCTGGAGGACATGGGGCTGCCCACCGTGCTGGCCGGCCGCCGCGACGTCGGAGAACGGCTGAGCTACGTCCACGCCGACAACGCCGGCGGCGCCGCGCAGGCCGTACGGCACCTGCTCGCCGCCGGACGCACCAAGATCGCCACGATCGCCGGCCCCCTCGACATGGACGTCGGCCGCAGCCGCCTCGAGGGCTGGCGCACCGCCCACCACGAAGCCGGGGTGCAGGCAAGCCAAGTCCTGGTCGAGACGGGTGACTTCAGTTGGGAGAGCGGCCGCAGCGCCATGCATTCGCTTCTTGAACGCGTCCCCGACCTGGATGCCGTCTTCGCCGCCTCCGACCTCATGGCCCTCGGTGCCCTGGAGGAACTCCGCCACCGCAAACGGCAGGTGCCCGACGACGTCGCCGTCATCGGCTTCGAGGACTCCCTGGCCCGCTACGCCCACCCGCCCCTGACGACGGTGCGGCAGCCGGTGGAGGAGCTGGGCCGGGCCATGGTCCGCATCCTCGGCGAGATCACTCAACCGGGGGCGGAGCGGCAACAGTTGATGTTGCCTACGGAGTTGGTGGTGCGGGAGTCGGCCTGACGTCTTCGGGTGAAATCGAGTGTGGACGTTCGGCAGTGACGATGTGTCAGCCCTTGTCGACGGTGACCGATGAGGGCCAGTCGGCCGGCATCCGGGATTTGAGCACGTCGACCTCGCAGCCCGGTGCGAACGGGTCGAAGCCGTGCCGGCTCAGCCAGCGAATCACCAGCAGGCTGCGCAGCGACCACCAGGCGCGGATCACGTCGAGGTCGACGTCGGTGCCGTAGCCGGAGAGGACGTCGCCGAGGCGTTCCTCGTGTCCGAGCGTCAGGATGGCGAGATCGAACAGGGCATCGCCCTGCCCCGCCTCGGACCAGTCGATGATGCCGGTGATCTCGTCGCCGTCGACGAACACGTGGGTGATCTGCAGGTCGCCATGCGTGAACACCGGGGTCCACGGCCGGAGCGCGGCCTCGGCGACCTGGCGGTTGCGGGCGACCAGGTCGGCGGGCAGGACGCCGTTCGTCACGAGCCACTCGCACTCGCCGTCGAGATCCGCGGCCAACTCGTCCGCGCTACGGCCCGCTTGGCCGCGCCGGGATGGCAACGGCGCGTCATGCAACTTGCGGATGGCGGCACCCGCAGCGGCCCACGCCGCCGACGACGCGGTCGACGGTTCGCCGAGGACGCCGAGCGCCTTCCCGGAGAGTGCGGCGAGTGCGAGGACGGGCGGCTTGCGCCACAGGATCTCCGGGGTCGGCACCGGCGCCAGGGCCATCGCCGCGACCTCGACGTCGATACGCGCCTGATCGGCATCGACCTTCAGGAACACGTCGCTGACGCGCAGGGTCGCACGCTCGGAATGGGCGACGACGACTTCGACCTCATCCATGGGCGACCAGTATCCCGGGGGTGATCGTCGACGTCGCGGGGTTTATGACCTGCGACGACGCGGCCGACCGCGCCCTGGCGCCCGGTGGCTTCGTGCACGGCACCGACCGCCGATCAGGTCCGGGCGCCGGCACTTCCGCACCCAACTGACCGTTCCGCCCACGCGGTGAGGGACCCGGCCCGGGCACTGCGCCCCGGCCGGGTCCCTCGGTCCGCGCTCGGATGTCTCGTGCGCTAACAGTGGGGCAGCAGGTTGACGTCGTAGATGTAGTCGTACGTGTCGAGGTTGACGTCGCTCACCCACACGTTGTGGTGTCCGGTGTCGTCGTCCGTGAGGAGCCAGACCGAACTCGTACGGCCGTTGCCCGTGTAGGTCACGCTGTAGGTGAAGCAGTAGAAGTAGTTCCTGCCCGCGTACAGCGTGCCCGCGTGCGACGAGGTCTGCCAGTCGGGTGTGTAGTGCGTCCACTGGTCGACCACGGTGGTCATGTAGACCTGCGCGGCGGCCTGGGCGGCTGCGGCCTTCGGAGCGGTATCCGGCTGCGCCGCCACCGCCTGGGACGTGCCGGCGAGCAGGCCGGCCGCCGCCAGCACGGCAAGAACTCCGCTTCGCAAGGTACGGGTGCGCATGGTGCTCTCCCCCTGTGTCGTTCCGCCGTGACGAGGCCCGCGACGGGGCGTGCTACGGCGGCCAATACGGTCCGGTGTCAACTGCACGACGTGCTCTTTCCTGGTCCATCGTGCCGATGCCCCCGGC
>Ga0081455_10007994_pt1 | contig 11057 bp, 10 predicted proteins | sample TabmetS3T2R1_FD_70207 | JGI IMG/M metagenome (GOLD analysis project Ga0081455, IMG submission 70207) | Tabebuia heterophylla rhizosphere microbial communities from the University of Puerto Rico - S3T2R1 | ecosystem: Host-associated > Plants > Roots > Rhizosphere ... | reverse complement strand
ATGAAGGCGACGCCGGTGCGGCCGGGCGACTTCCTCGAATTCTTCGCCGAGATCGATCTTCTGGGCGCGCTCTCGGCCTGCCCCGGCGGCGATTGCAGCGCAGAGCATTCGAGCGATTCAGCCGCCTGCCATCCGCTGCGAGTCGAGATCTATCAGCCGCGCGCCGCACCTTCGGGCTGGCAATCTCCCGCGCCCAGCGCCTACAGCCGCCGCCACGAACGTTGAGGCCTACCGTCGTCCCGAGCGAAGCGAAGCGTAGTCGAGGGACCTTCTCTCCACGATTTGCGGCCTATCGTTGAGAGAAGGTCCCTCGACTACGCTCGGGACGACGAATGATTCAAGTCTGTCGGTCGCCCCGCCCCCAAACTACAGCGGCCGCCACCGACGGTGATGGCGCTGGCGCAGGCCGTCGAGGCTCCAGGCGCCCGGACCGGCGACGGCGAAGAAGAGGAAGACGAAGCAATAGAGCACGGCCAGCTCGCCATCGTTGAGGATCGGATAGAAGCCGCGCGGGTAATGGACCAGGAAATAGCCCACGGCCATCACGCCCGACATGAAGAACGCCGCCGTCCGGGTGAACAGGCCCAGGATCAGGAGGACGCTGCCCAAAAGCTCGAACACGCCCGCGACGCCGGCCGGGCTCATCGGCTGGAAGTCGGCGTACATCGGCACAACAGGGAACTTCAGGTACTTCGCCGTCCCGTGTTGCAGGAACTCGAGGCCAGCCACGACGCGCAGCACCGCCTGCGCGCGCGGCGCCCACACTCCTGCCCCGGCCACGGGATCACCGATCACCTCGAACGCCCCTCCTGTTTCCGGGCGCGGTGCGCGCCCGGCCTGTTTGTCCTGCCTTTTTGTTCCTTATTCTTTACAAAGACTCGTTACTGGGTATCCGCCGGCGGCCACGGAGTCCGCACGGCCAGGCGGCCTGCGTCATTGAGGGCAACGCTGTCGCTGCGCCGATTGATCCAGCCGCGATGTGCACCGAACGCCAGGGCGGGCTCCAGCTCGCGGTAACCGACGCGCAGGCGGATCGCCATCGTGTCGATCATGACCGTGCTGTTGGCATTGCCGGTAAGGGCCTGCAGCTCGGTGCAAAGCCTCCGCGCCAGCAGTTCCGCCTGGTCGACAACGATCGGCTGCGGCGCAACCGGCGAGGCGGCGATGGGCCGGGCAACGGTCGATCGTGCGGCGATCCGGGCGGTGGCAGCCGACATTCTGTGCATAGAAAGACTCCTGACTGAGAGGGGATGGATGCTAAATGCAGCGTCGCGGCAGGAGTTGCGCCCGCTATTTGTAACAGACATAGCGTGTGGCCGATCCGCCACCACGACGGCTGCAATATGCAGAGACAATGCGGGAACGGTGTGCGGATGCGTCGAAAATTGCGATCGGTGTGCAAGGAACCTTTGACGCGCCGCAGCGTAACGGACGGCATGCCTCATCCCTCCCTCCTGGCGCAAAGACCGGCTTCCACGGTGCTACGCGACCCCTCGTCCTTCACGGACGTCCATGTCTTCCTCCGCGCGCTGGCGCTCGCCCTGCCGCGCGGCTTGCATCCGGACGAGGTCGACAGCGTCGAGGCACACTGGCAGTGCGACGAGCCGTTGCTGGCCGGCGGGTTCATCCTGAACACGCGCGATCGCGGGCGGATCTATCTCGAATACCGCCGCGATGAGGCGCGCGCCGAACTGTGGGAGCGCATCGTGGTCGACCCACTGCCCAACGACACGCTTTATCCCCGCCCCGCTTCCGGCCTTCCGCTCCAGCGCTGGTCGACCCACGTCGAGCACCTGAACCTGCGCCTGCCCAAGGGCGGGTGAAGGTGGAGAGCCGGAGCATTCCAACCTCACCCTAGGCCGACGGCAGCCACCGGCTGACCGCGTCGGCGCTGTCCTCGGGCCGCGAGTTGAACGCGATGGCCGCGCGCGGCGCGGCGCGATGGATGGCGTTGACCAGCGCTTCGAACAGAACGAGGTTCCGGGGCGGTACACGGACGCCGCCGCCGATCACGACACAGTCGTAGGATTTCCCGGCAAGCTGGCGCTCGACCATCGACACCGCCGTCGCGTCGGGCTGCACCAGGCACGTATCGGCCTCCCATCCGCGGTCCTTCATCTGCCTCAGCGCGACCTGCAGGCCAGCGCTGATCTTTTCCGCCGTCATGCCCGGTGGCAGGGAAGGATCCGAATAATCGACTGCGTGCGGCTCGAGGCCGACCAATAAAACCCGTGTCATGAAACCTCCACCAAACGCAGAACCTTACCAATCGATGCGCGGTGCTATCGCCGGGCCGCCATGCACAGCCGTCGGCTTGATCCGGCCCTGACTTGGCCGCATCGTTCGCCGCTTCGATGGGAAGAGAGGACAACGATGACGATCGGCCGGATATGGACAGGCCTTGCGGCCCTCGCAATAGGAGGCATGGCCTCGTTGCCCGCCGCAGCCCAAACGGCGAAAGCGACGCTCAAGGACGCGAATGGCCGCGATGTCGCCCAGGTCCAGCTGATGCAGACGCCGCACGGCGTCCTCCTCAGGCTCTCGCTCAAGGGCGTACCGGCGGGCGAACATGCGGTCCACATCCACGCCGTCGGCAAGTGCGAACCGCCTGCCTTCACGAGCGCCGGCGGGCATTTCAATCCCGGCAGCCACAAGCACGGCATGGAGGCGGCCGAGGGCCAGCACGCGGGTGACATGCCGAACCTGCATGTCCCTGCCAGCGGCGAGCTTGCGATCGAGATCGCCAATCCCCTGATCAGCCTCGTCAAGGGCCAGCCCAATTCGGTGTTCGATGCCGACGGCTCGGCGATCGTGATCCACGCCGGCGCCGATGACTACAAGTCCGACCCCGCCGGCAACGCCGGCGATCGTATCGCCTGCGGCGTGATCACGGAGTAAGCCTCCCGTCGGCATCGTAGGTCGCCGACCAGGATCGATGGGATGACCGCGGCCTTGGCGGACGGGATGCCGTCCACTAAGCTTGCCGAAAGTAAAGTAAAGCGTTTGTCGGCTTGTTGTGTTTGGGGCGACATGAGACGGCGCGACTTCATCGAAATCGCAACCGGCGCGACGGCGGCTCGGCCAATCGCAGTCCGTGCTCCGCGCACGGCCCATCGCGTCGCCTCGCGACTCGACCGGGATGGCTGCAGTCCAAGAGAAATCCACTTCGGCGCTACGGCCAAATAGCGCGCTCGCCGCATGAGCTATAGAGTGCTCGATGTTTGGGGGGCAGGAATTGACAGCATGATGTGCGATGGCGGTGTCCACGCCGACCGGGAGATCGCGTGAAGCGCGGCCTCTTCCTCAAGTACGTGACGCTCTTCGTCGGACTGGTGACCGGCGTGCTGCTGATCAACGCCGCGCTCGACCTCTACTTCGTCTATCAGGACAACCGGCGCGCCTCGATCGAGGTGCAGCGCGAAAAGGCTCAACTGGCCGCGCACCAGCTCGAATCGTTCGTGCGCGAAATCGAGAACCAGATCGGCTGGGTGGCGCATCCGCAATGGGCATCGCTGCCGGTGGACCAGCGCCGCTTCGACTATGTGCGCCTGGAACGCCAGGTGCCTGCCATTGTCGAGCTGATCCAGCTCGACCGCCACGGGCGCGAGCAGCTTCTCGTGTCGCAGGTGGACATGGACGCGGTGGGCAGTGGCGCCGACCACTCCAGCGACCCCGCGTTCGTCGAGGCCATGAAGAACAAGGTCTATTTCGGCCCGGTTTATTTCCTCAGGGAAAGCGAGCCCCACATGACCATCGCCGTGGCGCACGGCGGCAAAAGCGGCGTCACCGTGGCCAAGGTGAACCTGAAGCTGATCCTGGATCCCATCTCGCAGATCAAGGTCGGCCGTGAAGGCAATGCCTACATCGTCGACCGGCTCGGCCGGCTGGTCGCGCATCCCGACATCTCGCTGGTGTTGCGCGGCACTGACATGAGCAAGCTCGCGCAGGTGGCGGCGGCCCTGGCGGCCAAGCCCGGAGAAGAAGAGCGGCCGGTCGACGCCACGAACCGCGCCGGCCTGCCGGTGCTGTCGGCGCACGCGACGATCCCGGCGCTGAACTGGCTGGTGTTCGTCGAGCTGCCGCTCTCGGAAGCGCGCGCACCGGTGATCGCGACCGGCCTGCGCGCTCTGGGCCTGCTGATCCTCGGCCTGTTGATCGCCGCCCTTGCCGCCGCCCTGCTGGCGCGCCGCATGGTGGTGCCGATCCGCGCCCTGCAGGCCGGCGCGCAGCGCATCGGCGGCGGCGAGCTCGGCCATCGACTCGATATCAAGACGGGCGACGAGCTCGAGGCGCTGGCCAACCAGTTCAACAACTCGGCCGAGGCTTTGCAGGAATCGTATGCAACGCTGGAACAGCGCGTCGAGGATCGCACGCGCGAGCTCAGCGAATCGCTCGACCAGCAAACCGCGACGGCCGAGATCCTGCGCGTCATTTCCGAATCGCCGACTGACGTGCAACCTGTACTGGACGCCGTCGTCGGTGCCGCCCTTCGCTTCAGCGGCGCCGAGGATGCCGTGATCGTCCTGCGCGAAGGGGACGAGACCTTGGTGGCAGCACATGACGGCACGCTGTCCACGCCTCTTGGCCTGCGGCGTAAGGTTGGAGGCGACAGCATCACTGGAAGAGTGATCTCCACCGGCGAGACGCTGCATATTCCCGATATCAATAGTGTCGATCGCAACGAGTTCGCGGGTTCGATCGCGCTGTCGCACGAGCACGGTTGGAATGCCGCCTTCGCCGTGCCCATGCTGCGCGAGGGCACCGCAGTCGGCGCCATCATGCTGCGAAAGACTGCCCTCGGACCCTTCTCGCCGCGGCATATCGAGATGGCTGAAACATTCGCCGCTCAGGCCGTGATCGCCCTCCAGAACGTGCGGCTGTTCACCGAACTACGCGAATCGCTGGAACAGCAGACCGCGACCGCCGAGATCCTGCGCGTCATCTCCCAGTCGCCGACGGATGTGCGACCGGTGCTCGACGTCGTGGTCCGCGCCGCCCGCCGTTTCTGCGGGGCCGACGACGCCATGATCGTCCTGCGCGAGGGAACGGAGCAGTTGCTGGCCACCCACCAGGGCAGCCTGCCATCGCTTGTTGGCAACAGCTTTCCGCTCGACAGAAGTTCGACCACCGGCCGGGCCACACTCGACGGGCGCACGATTCACGTGCCGGATGTCGCGGATCTCGATCCGGTGGAAGACGCGCTGTCGATAGAGCTCACGCGAAGGACCAATGTCCGCGCCTTGCTCGCCGCTCCCATGCTGCGCGAAGGCGTCGCGGTCGGCTGCGTGCTGCTTCGCAGGCCGACGCCCGGCGCCTTCACCCCTCGCCAGATCGAGCTTCTGGAGACGTTCGCCGCGCAGGCCGTCATCGCCATCGAGAACGTGCGCCTGTTCACCGAGTTGCGTGAATCGCTCGACCAGCAGACGGCGACTTCAGAGGTCCTCGGCGTCATCAATTCCTCGCCCGGCAATGTCGAGCCGATCTTCGACGCCATCCTCGAGAAGGCGATGCTGCTTTGCGATGCAGCGTTCGGTCTGTTCAATACCTTTGACGGCACGCGCTTCCACGTGCTCGCGACGCGCGGCGTGCCGGCAGCATTTGCCGAATATCGGCGTACTCATCCGACCGAGTTCGGCCCGGGAACGTCGCCCGCCCGTCTTGTCGACGGTGCTCCCTACATCCATACGATCGACGCCGCGGAAAGCGAGGCCTACAAGGCCGGCGATCCCAATCGCCGGGCTCTGGTCGACATCGGCGGCGCGCGCAGTCTGCTCGTGATGTCGCTGCGCAAGGACGACAAGCTGCTCGGCATGTTCGGCCTCTATCGGCAGGAGGTCCGGCCGTTCACCGACAAGCAGATCGCACTGCTGCAGGGCTTCGCCGCACAGGCCGTGATCGCCATGGAGAATGCGCGCCTGCTCACCGAGCAGCGCGAGGCCCTGGAGCAGCAGACCGCGACCGCCGACGTGCTGCGTGTCATCTCCCAGTCGCCGACCGACGTGCAGCCCGTGTTGATGGCCGTCGTGCGCGCGGCGGTCCGCTTCTGCGGCGCCAAGGACGCCTTGATCGCCTTGCGCGACGGCGACCACTGGCTCGGCGCCGCCCATGAAGGCCCCATGGACTCCCCGCTCGGCGAGCAACATCCGCTGACGCGGGAAACCGCACCGGGCCGTGCGATGATCGATGCCACGACAATCCATTTTCCCGATATCGCGGAACTCGATCCTGTCGAATTCGCCACGGCACGGCAGATGGGTGCCAGGTGGGATTTCCGCGCGGCCGTCGCCGCCCCGATGCTGCGCGAAGGCGGCGCCATCGGGGCCATTTCGTTGCGCAAGCCTGACGCCGGCCCCTTCACGACGCGCCAGATCGAGCTTCTGGAAGCCTTTGCCTCGCAGGCCGTGATCGCCATCGAGAACGTGCGGCTGTTCACCGAACTGCGCGAATCGCTCGACCAGCAGACGGCGACGGCCGAGATCCTGCGCGTCATTTCCCAGTCGCCGACAGATGTGAATCCGGTGCTCAAGGCGGTGGCCCGGGCCGCCCTGCGCTTCTGCGGCGCGGAGGATGTCCTGATCGCCCTGCGCGACAACGACGACATGCTGATCGAAGACGTGGCACCCGACGGATCGGAACCAATGCGCCGGCCGCTGACCGGAAAGCTCACCATCGGCAAGGCGATCGTCGAAGGCGCCACGATCCATTATCCCGACCTCATGGCGCTCGACCGGACCGAGTTCGCCGAAGCCCAGGCCAGTGCCGAGAAATTCGGCTACAGATCCGCCGTCGCGGCGCCGATGCTGCGCGAGGGCACCGCCATCGGCAGCATCCTGCTGTCCAAACCCGAGGCGGGACCCTTTACGCCGCGCCAGATCGAGCTTCTCGAAGCCTTCGCGGCACAGGCCGTGATCGCCATCGAGAACGTGCGGCTGTTCACCGAGATCCAGGAGAAGAGCCGCCAGCTCGAGGTCGCGAGCCAGCACAAGTCGCAGTTCCTGGCCAACATGAGCCACGAGCTGCGCACACCGCTCAACGCCATCATCGGCTACACCGAGATGATGGCCGATGGCCTCTATGGCAACGTTCCCGAAAAGGCGCAGGGCGTGCTCGAACGCGTGCAGAGCAACGGACGCCACCTGCTGGGCCTGATCAACGACGTGCTGGATCTGTCCAAGATCGAGGCGGGCCAGCTCGTGCTCGCGCTCGAGCCGTACAGCGTCGTGGACATGGTGGCCACGGTGATCGCGGCGACCGAGTCGCTTGCCCGCACCAAGGGGCTGGCGCTCACGTCCACGGTGGCGCCCGCCCTGCCGAGAGGCCACGGCGATGCGCGGCGGCTCTCCCAGGTGCTGCTCAACCTCGTCGGCAACGCCATCAAGTTCACCGACCGGGGCGGCATCGAGATCCGAGCGCTCCAGGCGGGCGACCGGTTCGAGTTGTCGGTGATCGATTCCGGCCTCGGCATCGCGCCGGCCGACCAGGCCCGGATCTTCGACGAGTTCCAGCAGGTCGACAACACCAGCACGCGCAAGAAGGGCGGCACCGGGCTCGGGCTCTCGATCTCGCGCCGCATCGTCGAACTGCACGGCGGCACCATCACCGTCGAATCCGAGGTCGGCACGGGATCGACCTTCAAGGTGACCATCCCGATCACCGCCGTCCCCATCAAAGAGGCCGCCCAATGAGCAAGAAGATACTCGTGGTCGAGGACACCGAGGACAATCGCCAGATCCTGCGCGATCTCCTGGGGATGGCGGGCTACGACATGGTCGAGGCGAATGATGGCGCCGAGGGCGTCGCCAAGGCGACAGAACACAGGCCCGACCTGATCCTGATGGACATCCAGATGCCGGTGATGGACGGCTACGAGGCGACCCGCCGCATCAAGGCGGATCCGGCGCTGGCCTCGATCCCCGTGATCGCCGTCACCTCCTACGCCCTTTCGGGCGACGAGCAGAAGGCGCGCGACGCGGGCTGCGATGGCTACATCGCCAAGCCCTACAGTCCGCGCCAGATGCTCGCCAAGGTGCGGGAGATTTTGGGATGAGCGGCACTGGACGCAAAGACCTCATGCTGAGGAGCGCACGCAGTGCGCGTCTCGAAGCATGGGCCGTAGGCACCTTGTTAGGTCCCACCCTTCGAGACGCGACACTGCGTGCCGCTCCTCAGGGTGAGGATATCTGAAGGCGGAGCCTCCGAATGCGCACCCCGGCCCGGATCCTGGTCGTCGACGACGTGGCCGACAACGTCGAGATCCTGCGCATGCGGCTCGACAGCCTGGGCTACGAGGTCGTCGTGGCCTCGGACGGCGAGCAGGCGCTCGCCAAGGCGCGCGAGGCGCTGCCCGACCTGATCCTGCTCGACATCATGATGCCCAAGGTCGACGGCCTCGAAGTCGTGAAGCAGTTGAAGGCGGACAAGAGCCTGCCCTTCATCCCGGTGATCCTGGTCACGGCCAAGGCGACACCCAAGGATGTCGCGGCCGGTCTCGATGCCGGCGGCGATGACTATCTTACGAAGCCGATCGATCACGGCGCGATGCTCGCGCGTGTGCGTGCGATGCTGCGCATCAAGGCGCTGCACGACGAGGTGCAGGCGCTGAACCGGAGCCTGGAAGCCAAGGTGCACGAGCAGGTCGAGGAGCTCGCGCGCGTGAGCCGGCTGCGCCGGTTCCTGGCGCCGCAACTTGCGCAGGCGATCGTGTCGGCGGGAGACGAGAAGGTCCTGGAGAACCACCGGCGCGAGGTCGTGGCCCTGTTCTGCGATCTGCGCGGCTTCACCAGCTTCTCCGAGGCCGCCGAGCCCGAGGACATCATGTTGGTGCTGAAGGAGTATCACGGCGCCGTCGGACCCCTGATCCGCAAGTACGAAGGCACGCTCGACCGCTTCACGGGCGACGGCATGATGGTGTTCTTCAACGATCCGTTGCCCTGCGAGGATGCACCCGAGCGCGCCGCGCGGCTGGCACTGGAGATGCGCGACGCCGTGGCGGCCCTGGTCGCGTCATGGGCAAAACGCGGGCACAAGCTCGGCCTCGGCATTGGCATGGCCCAGGGGTACGCCACGCTGGGCCGCATCGGCTTCGAGGACCGCTTCGATTACACGGCCATCGGGGCGGTCATCAATTTGGCTTCCCGTCTCTGCGCTGAGGCCACCAATGGCGAAGTTCTGATGAGCGGCCGCCTCGCCGCCGCCGTCGCAGCCATTGCCGAGGTCGAGGATCTCGGCGAGCGGATGCTGAAGGGGATGGCGCGGCCCGCCGCCGTCGCAAGGCTGCAAAGCCTGACGGCTGCTTAGCGCAATTCGTCCGCCTGCTCGCAAGTTTGGTGAAAGCTGTGCTCAACTCGACGTTCGATGGAATGAACCCGTTAGCCGGATATCCGCATGGTTGATCGACGCGCCATTGTGGCCGGTCTGCTCGGCATGGCCGTCGCACCGGCCAGCCCGCGAGCGCAATCGAAACGCGTCCCCGGGAAAATCGGCTACCTCCATCTGACGACGATCAATCCCAACCACAAGACCCTCGTGCTGTTGCGGAATGTTTGGCAAGAGCGCGGATATATCGAAGGCGAAAGCGTCTTCCTGCGGTCGGCCGGCGGCGACCACGCGCGCCTGCCGTCGCTCGTGGCAGAGCTGATCGGCCTCGGCGTCGGGGTTCTGATCGTGGTTGGGGCAGCCCCGGCGCGGGCAGCGAGCCAGGCGACGAAGACGGTTCCGATCGTCGCCATCGACATGGAAACCGACCCCGTGCATGCCGGCTATGCCTCCAGCGTGTCGCGGCCCGGCGGCAACATCACCGGCTTGTTCATGGACTTGCCATCGATCGCCGGAAAATGGATCGAACTGCTGCGCGAGGCGGCGCCAGGGATCAAGCGTGCCGGCCTGATCTGGGACCGGACGACCTCGCGCGACCAGCTCGACAAGGCGATGGCTGCGGCACAGGCCGTGGGGCTGGAGGCCACGGTCATAGAAGCTCGCCCATCGAACGCATACGACGACATATTCGCCGATTTCCAGAAGGGGAAGCCTGCCGGCATCGTCCAGCTTACCTCCCCGGGAACGGCGCCGACGTTTGCCGATGTCGCGGCTGCTGCGATCAGACACAAGCTCCCTCTCATTACGTTTCTGAAGACCAACGCGGAGAGCGGGGCACTGATCTGCTACGGTCCCGTCCAGGAGTTGTATTTCCCGCGCGCCGCTGTCCTGGCCGACAGGATCTTGCGCGGGGCCAAGGTGGGGGAGCTGCCCATCGAGCGGCCGACAAATTTCGAGTTCATCGTCAATCTTCGGACCGCGAAGGCGCTCGGCCTCGCGGTTCCCCCCACCCTCTTCGCCCTCGCCGACGAGGTGATTGAATAATCTGTTTGCGCAGGTGCTGAGTCGGCGCCTGGCCTTGGGCCGCCCTCGGCCTAGGCCGTCGGCGCGATTCGCGTTAGACTTCCAGCAATCGCCGTTGGAAGGAGCAAGTCGATGACTGTGCAGACCAAAGGCCGCATCCGCCACATTGCGCTCAGCGTCAAGGACCCGTGGGAGACCGCCGAGTTCTACAAGCAGGCCATGGGTCTGCAGGAAGTCATGGAGATCGACAGCGTTCTCGCCGAGGGCGTGTTCCTGACCGACGGCGTGATCAACCTCGCCATCCTCCACTTCAAGAACGACGAGGCCGCCCAGGGCATGGGCCAGGACTATGTCGGCATCCATCACATCGGCTTCTGGGTCGATGACGTGGTCGAACAGGGCAAGATCGCGCGCAACACGGGCGCGACCTGGATCATGGGCGACACCAACAACCCGCACGGCTACGAGGTCAAGCACACCGACCTCAACGGCATCATCTTCGACATCGCCGCGCACGGCTGGGTCGGCTCGCAAAAGGACCCGGGCGCGGAAGGCAACATCGCGCGCCCGAACCCGCAGCGGCGGCTCGCGAAGTACGATGAGCGCCGCGCACGGGCGCAAGCGAAGATCGCAGCGATTCGTGAAAAAGAGGGCCGCGCGAAAGAAGTCCCTGCCGCCGCGGAGTGACGTTAGCGCAGGTCAGCGGAGGCTCAGCCCGG
>Ga0081455_10007993_pt1 | contig 11058 bp, 8 predicted proteins | sample TabmetS3T2R1_FD_70207 | JGI IMG/M metagenome (GOLD analysis project Ga0081455, IMG submission 70207) | Tabebuia heterophylla rhizosphere microbial communities from the University of Puerto Rico - S3T2R1 | ecosystem: Host-associated > Plants > Roots > Rhizosphere ... | reverse complement strand
GGGAGCGGGCTGGCCGACGACGAGCCCTGGTATCCGAATCCACCGCCGCCGAGCGGCGCGCCGGCCAGCGTCGTCGCGGCGGTGAACGGCAGATAGGGCCCGATCACGTTGAAGAAGCCGGCGACCACGGACTCGACGATGAACCCCCATACGAGCGCCCCCACGACCGCGCCCATCTGGCCGCGCACCAGCGTGCCGAGCGCGGCGCCGAGCGCCGCGAGCAGGCCGGCGCCGAGTACCGCGCCGACGCCGTCGCGCAGGATGGTGCCGACGCCGAGCGCGACGTGGTCGCCCTTCGAGGCGACAAAGGAGAAGTCGACGCCGGCGGCGACCGCGAACCCGACCAGCCCGAACGCGGGCCCGACGAGAGCCGCCGCCCCGATCTTGGCGATCATCACGCGGCGGCGATTGGGCGTCGCGAGGTAGGTGCCGGTCGCCGTTTCGTGGCGGAACTCGCCGCTCGAGACGCCGACGCCGAACACCGAGGCCATGAGCAGCGCGAACCCGATGACGGTGAGCACCGTCCGGAACCCGTCGGCCGTGTCGAGGGGCGCGATGCGCCCGTTGCCCGACCGCGACGCGCGCAGGACGGCATCGAGCGCCGTCAGCCCCGCCGCGGTCGCGAGCAGGCTGTAGACCAGGCCCGTCGTGCGGATCTTCAGCAGCTCGATTCGGACCAGCCGCGTCATCGCCGATCCTCCCCGGAGGCCGCGCCCGTCAGCGCGAGGAACGCGCTCTCCAGCGAGCTCTCCGCGGTCAGTTGGTCCAGCGAAGACTGGGTGACCAGGCGGCCGCGGTCGAGGATGACGACGCTGTCGACGGTCTGGGCGACTTCGGCGAGGATGTGGCTCGAGACCAGCACGGTGTGGCCGTCGTCGGCGAGGCCGCGGAGCAGATCGCGCAGCCAGCGCACCCCTTCAGGGTCCAGGCCATTGGCGGGCTCGTCGAGGATCAGCAGCTCGGGCTCGCAGAGGAGCGCTGTCGCGATCCCGAGGCGCTGGCGCATGCCGAGCGAGAACCCGCCGACGCGCCGGTTGGCGGCCGCGCCCAGGTCCACGAGCTCGAGGACCTCGTCGATGCGCCCGGACGCGACGCGGCCCGCGAGCGCCTGGACGCGCAGGTGGTCGCGCGCGGTGCGGCCAGGGTGGACGCTCGACGCCTCGAGCACCGCGCCGACCACGCGCAGGGGATCCGGCAGGTCGCCGTAGCGGCGGCCGTCGATGGTCGCGCGTCCGGCGGTGGGCTTCACCAGGCCGAGGAGCATCCGGAGCGTCGTCGTCTTGCCGGCGCCGTTGGGTCCGAGGAAGCCCGCGACCGTGCCGCGCTCCACCTCGAAGCTCACGTCGTCGACGGCGAGCACGTCGCCGAACCGTTTCGTCAGTCCCTGTGACTCGATGACCGTCATGCCGATCACGCTAGGTGGGCGGTTGCCGCCGCGAAACGCCCGCTGTGGCGAACTATCGGGTCGTCCGTGGGAGGACACGGATCCTCCGCGAGGGGGACAGGAGCAGCGCTACGCTCGATTGGTTCGTGTCACAGGCGACGGCGGCCAACCAGTTGTTCGCGACCCCGCGAAGATCCCCGGCCCTCGTGGACATGGCGCTGGCAGGGGCCGTGTTCGCCGGCTCGCTGGCGCTGCTCGCACGCGTCGGCGGGGCCGGTGGCGCCCACGGCCGGCTCGACGTCCCGAGCGCGGTGCTCGCGGCGGTGGCTTCGCTCCCGCTGGTCGCCTGGCGACGCTGGCCGCTCGGCGTGCTGGTGGTGACGACGGCGGCCAGCGTCGCGCTCGCGGCCCTGAACTACCCGCGCGGCCTGCCGCTCGGCCCGACCGTCGCCCTGTACCTCCTGGCCGCCGGCCGGGACGAGGCGCACCCCTGGACCCGCGGTCTCACCGCAACCGTCGTCGCGCTGTTCGGCGTCCACGCCGCCGCCTTTGGGCTGGCGCGCGACCAGTTCCCGACGTCGGCGGTGGTGATCGGCGGGCTCGTCTGGGTCGTCGCATGGTTCGCGGGCGAGCGCACGCGGCTGCGCCGCGAGCAGATCGCCGAGCTCGAGGCGCGTGCGCGCCGCGCCGAACGCGACGCCGAGCGCGAGCGCGACCTCGCCGCGGCACAGGAGCGCGAACGGATCGCGCGGGACCTGCACGACTCGGCCGGCCACGCCATCAACGTGATCGGCATCCAGGCCGGCGCGGCGCGGCTCCTGCACGAGCGCGATCCCGTGCGCTCGCGTGCCGCGCTCCAGACCATCGAGGCGATCGCGCGCCAGACCGTCGGCGAGATCGACCAGCTCGTTCGGCGCCTGCGCGACGACGATTCCACGACCGCGCCGCCGGGCCTGGCCGGGCTCGGCGCGCTCATCGATCAGCACCGGGCGGCGGGACTCGCGGTCAGCGTCGTGAGCGAGGGTGAGCGGCGGCCGCTCGGCGGCGCCGTCGATCGGGCCGCGTACCGGATCCTGCAGGAGGCGCTGACCAACGCCGCGCGCCATGGCAATGGCGTGGCGCACGTCGAGCTGGCGTTCGGTCCGGAGGCGCTCGACGTGGTCGTCACGAACCCCGCCGCGGCGGCGGGCGAGCCGCGGACCAACGGCGGGCATGGCCTCGTCGGGATGCACGAGCGGGCGACCATGCTCGGCGGCACGCTCACGGCCCGGCGCGCGAACGGCGCCTTCCTTGTGCACGCCCGACTTCCCTACGCGCGATGACGAGCGTGCTGATCGCCGACGACGACGACCTGGTCCGCGCCGGCCTCGCGGCGATCCTCGCCAGCGACGACACCATCGAGGTCGTGGGGGAGGCGTCCACGGGCCGCGAGGCCGTGGAGCGCGCGCGGCGGCTGCGGCCGGACGTCGTGCTCATGGACGTGCGCATGCCGGACCTCGACGGGATCGGCGCGACGCGCGAGCTCGCGCAGGCGGCGTCCGCCACGCGCGTGGTGATCCTCACCACGTTCGAGCAGGACGACTACATCTTCGCCAGCCTGCACGCCGGCGCCTCCGGGTTCCTGCTCAAGCGAACGTCGCCCGAGGAGCTGATCGCGGCCGTCCACACGATCGCGCGCGGCGACTCGCTGCTGTCGCCGTCGGTCACGCGCCGCGTCATCGACCGCATGGCGGGGCAGCCTGTGACCGACCAGCGCGTCGCGGCGCGGCTGCGCGAGCTCACGCCGCGCGAGCGCGACGTCCTCGAGCTCCTCGCCCGCGGCCTCTCGAACGCCGAGATCGCGCGCGCGCTGGTCGTCGAGGAGTCCACGGTGAAGACCCACGTCAAGCGCGTGCTCGCCAAACTCGGGGCGCGCGACAGGGTGCAGGCGGTGATCCTCGCCTACGAGATGGGGCTGAACCGTCAGTCCAAAGCGACCGGCGTGAAGTAGCGGGAGCGCCGCGAAACCACGGTCAGCTTGCCGACGACCTCGACCTCGGCCTCGCAGGGCAGATCCGCCGACGACCTGCCGACCATCAGCCGCACGTGCCCGGGCTCGACGACGAGGCGGTCCTCGCGATCGGTGAACGCCAGCTGCTCGGCGGCGAGCCGGAAGGTCACGCGCCGCCGCTCGCCGGGCGCGAGGTGCACGCGCAGGAAGCCGCGCAGCTCCTTGACCGGCCGCGTCACGCTGGCCTCGACGTCGCGCACGTAGAGTTGGACGACCTCGTCGCCGGCACGGTCGCCGACGTTCTCGACCTCGACGGTGATTGTCACCTCGCCCTCGGGAGCGACGACGGGCCGATCGACCTGCAGCCCGCTCACCGTGAAGCGGGCGTATGACAGCCCGTGCCCGAACGGCCACAGCGGCGTGTGCGAGCCGTCGACGTAGTCGCCATGCCAGTGCGATCGCCCGCCCGACGGCTTGTGCGCGTAGTGGATGGGCACCTGGCCGACGTGCCGCGGCACGGTCACCGGCAGCTTGCCGCCGGGATTTGCGTCGCCGAACAGCACGTCCGCCACCGCCGCAGGGCCCTCGTCGCCCGGGCACCACGCGAGCAGCACCGCGGCGCAGCGCGCGGCGGCCGCCTCGAGCGCGAGCGGGCGCCCCGCGACCACGACGAGCACGACCGGCGTACCGGTGGCGGCCACCGCCGCCACGAGCTCCTCCTGGCGGCCGGCCAGGGTCAGCTCGAGCCGGTCGCGCATCTCGCCGCAGGTGCAGTCCAGCGTGAGCCCCGACTTCTCGCCGACGACGAGGATCGCGACGTCGGCGTCACGCGCGATCGCCACCGCCCGCGCGAGGTCCTGGTCGCTGCCGTCGAGGATCCCGCAGCCCTCTGCGTAGACGACCTCGGCGGAAGGGGCACAGCGCTCGCGGATCGCGTCGAGGATCGTGGCCCGCCCGTCGAGATCGTCGTTGAGGTCCATGTCGTCCGGCGCCTTGAATCCCGAGCCGCTCGTGCCGTCGCGCATCTCGATCAGCGTCTCGATGTGGGCGACGTGCGCGTAGTCGCCGAGCAGGTTGCGTGCGCTGTCGGCGTTGGGCCCGAGGACCGCGATGCGCCCGGCGTCGCGGCGCAGCGGCAGCGTCCCGTCGTTCTGCGCGAGCACCATCGACGCCCGCGCGGCGTCGGCCGCGAGCGCGCGCTCGGCGGCGCTCGGCATCACCACCGCGCGGGTGTCGACGAACGGCTGCTCGAACAGCCCGAGCTCGAACTTGACCCGCAACACCCGTGCCACGGACCGGTCGACGAGCGCCGGATCGACGCGCCCGGCGGCGAGCGCCTCCGCCAGCGGCTCCCCATAGGCGGCGGTGGACGGCAGCTCGACGTCGATCCCCGCCTCCAGCGAGCGCGCCGCCGCGGCCGACAGGTCGCCGACCACGGCGTGCGAGGTGGCCAGCTCGTCGATGCCCGCGTAGTCGGACACGACGATCCCGTCGAAGCCCCACTCGTCGCGCAGCAGGTCGGTGAACAGCTCGCGCGACCCGACGCACGGCACGCCGTCGACGTCCTCGTAGGCATGCATCATCGAGCGCAGGCCGGCGCCGCGCACGGCCGCCTCGAACGGGAACAGGAAGACGTCGCGCAGCTCGCGCGGGCCGATGTGCGCGGGCGCCCGGTTGAGCCCGCCCTCGGGCATCCCATGGCCGACCATGTGCTTGCCGGTCGCCAGCAGCGACGAGTCGCCGGCCTCCTGCAACCCGCGCACGTACGCGGCGCCCAGCGCCGCGACGAGGTAGGGGTCCTCGCCGTAAGTCTCCTCGATGCGGCCCCAGCGGGGGTCGCGCGCCACGTCGAAGATCGGCGACAGCGCCTGGTGGGCTCCGGCCGAGCGCATCTGGCGCGCCATGCCGCGCGCGATCGTCTCGACGAGGTCAGGGTCCCACGCCGCCGCCATGCCGATCGACTGCGGGTAGCAGACCGCGCCACGGGCGAGGAAGCCGTGCAGGCACTCCTCGTGGACGATGGCCGGGATGCCCAGGCGCGTCTCCTGCACGAGGAAGCGCTGGATCTCGTTGGCGAGCGCCGCCACCGCGGGCAGCTCGAGGTTCGTCGCGCCGGCGACCCGCGTGATCTGCCCGATCCCGGAGCGCAGCCGGGCGGCCGCCTTGGCCGGATCGACGCTCGCCCCGTCGAGCAGCTCGAAGACCCACAGCGAGCCGAGCTGGGCGAGCTTCTCGTCGGGCGTCATGTGATCGAGGAGGTCCTGGACGCGCTCGTCGATCGGCAGCGCCGGGTCGAGGTAGCGGGGCTCCTGGACCCGTGCGGCGCCGGCGCTCATCCCTTCACCGCCCCGCTCGTCAGCCCGCGGACGAGGTGGCGTTCCGCGAACGCGTAGAAGACGAGCGCGGGCACCATCGACAGCGTCGTGAACGCGAGGATCTTCGCCGTGTCGGCGCCGTGCTCGGTCGAGTAGTTCGTCACGCCGAGCGGCAGCGTCCACTGCGACGAGTCGGTCAGCACCACGAGCGGCAGCAGGAACGCGTTCCAGCTGCTGACGATCGCGAGGACCGACACGGTGGCGAGCACCGGCCGCGACAGCGGCAGCAGGATCTGCCAGAAGAAGCGCAACGGCCCGGCGCCGTCGATCGCCGCCGCGTCCTGCAGGTCGGCGGGGATGCTCGCGAAGAACGGCCGCAGGATGATGATCGTCACCGGCAGGCCGAACGCCGCCTGCGGCAGCACGACGCCGAGCGGGCTGTCGAGCAGCCCGAGGTCGCGGACCATGATGAACACGGGCAGGATCGCGACCGCGACCGGGAACAGCAGCCCGAGCGTGAACAGCGCGTAGAACCACTCGCGCCCAGGGAAGGCGAAGCGCGCGAAGATGAACGCGGCCGCAGCCGCCAGCGGCACCGTGAGCAACGTCGACAGCCCCGCGATCAGCACGCTGTTCCACAGCTGGCGCCAGAACGTGCCCGACTTCAGGATGTCCGTGTAGTTCGAGGGCACCCAGGGGTCGGGGAGCCCCACGGGGTTCTGGGCGATCTGGCCCGTGTCCCGGAAGCCGCCGAGCACGGCGTAGATGAGCGGGATCAGGATCGCGAGCGCGACGATCCACGCGAGCACGTAGAGCAGCCCGCGGCCGCCGGCGCGCCGGATCCGGCGCGCGCCTCGGCGGCGGTTGGGCAGCGGCTCGGCAACGGCACCCATGGCTACCGCCCCATCGTGGTCAGGGCGCCTTCGATGTCGCGCCGGAGAACGAACCGCTGGTACAGGAGCGCGAAGACCAGCGAGATGACGAGCATGATCACCGCGACCGCGCTCGCGTAGCCGAACTGGAAGCGCTTGAAGCCCCAGTCGACGACGTAGATCGCCATGGTGTTCGAGGCGTTGACCGGGCCGCCGCCGGTGAGCACCCAGACGAGGTCGAAGAGCTGGATCGCCCCGATGATCGACAGGAACACGGAGATGCGGATCGTCGGCCCGAGCAGCGGCAGCGTGATGTAGCGGAAGATCTGGCGGCGGTTGGCGCCGTCGATCGCCGCGGCCTCCTCGAGCTCGCGCGGGATCTGCTGCAGGCCCGCGAGGTAGAGGACCATGTGGAAGCCGAAGTACTTCCACGAGATCACGACGAAGCAGGTGTAGAGCACCAGGCTGGTGCTGCCGAGCCAGTCGGCGCCGAGCGCGCTGAGGCCCGCCTTGTCGAGCGAATGGTTGACGAGGCCGTCGGGCTGCAGCATCAGGCTGAAGACCACCGCCGTGACGACCTCCGAGAGGACGAACGGCGCGAAGAAGAGCAGCCGCAGCAGCGCGCGGCCCTTGAGGCGCGCGTTGACGAGCATCGCCACGCCGAGCGCAACGGGCAGCTGGATGCACAGCGACAGCGCGACGATGATCGCGTTGTGCTTGACCGCGCCGCGGAAGACGTCGTCCTGCAGCGCGCGCTTGAAGTTGTCGAGGCCGACGAAGTCGGTCAGCGGCCCGAGCCCGCTCCACTTGTAGCCGCTGTAGCGGACCGCCTGGAAGATCGGGAAGACGACCAGCAGCAGGTAGAGCACCAGCGCCGGCAGCAGGAAGAGCGCGATGGTGGTGAGCTTGCGCAGCACGCGGCGGCGACGCGCCCGCCGGCGGTCGGCGGGGCCTGGCCCACCGACGCGCGCGACGGACACGTCGTCGGCCAGGCGGCCGGGGGGCGCCGCCTGGCCCGTGGTCGCTGCCAAGGTGGCGGTCCTAGCCAGCCTTGGCGGCATCCGCGATCTGCTTGGAGATCTTCTCCGCCGAGGCCTTGCCCGCGAAGAGCGTCTGCACCGCGTCGTTGACGGCCTGCCCGACGGCCGGGGCATACGCCTGGTCGAGGTAGAGCTGCACGAACGACGACTGCGCGCGGGTGTCGAGCACCGTCTTCATGTTCGGGTCGGTTACGGACGACTCGCTGCCCTTCTTGACCGGCAGGATCGTGTTGGTCGCGCCGGCCTTGTTCGCCACGTCCGACGTCACGAGGTACTTGATGAAGTCGACGGTCTCCGGCGGCGCGTTCTTGCCGACGGCGAACCCGTCGCCGCCGCCGAACTGCTCGCCCTGCTGACCGGCGCCGCCCTCCACCTGCGGGAACGGGAACCAGCCGAGGTTGGAGCCGAGGCCCTTCTTGTCCTTCGTGTTGTTGTTGAACTCGTTCGGCGCCCACTGGCCCATCAGGTCCATCGCCGCGCCCTTCTTGGCCATCGTGCCGGCCTCACCGCCGGCGCCCGGCCACGGGGCGGCCAGGAAGCCCTTCTGGAACGGCTTCATGTCGATGAGCTTCTGGAGCTGCTGGCCGGCCTGGACGAAGCCGGCGGTGTCGAACGAGCCGTCCTCGCCGGCCTTCGCCATCGCGTCCTTGCCGGCGATCCGCAGCGACAGGTTCGCCCACCAGAACATGCCGGGCCACTTGTCCTTCTCGCCCACCGCGATCGGGGTGATGCCCGCCGACTTGAGCTTCTGGACGTCGGAGAGGAACTCGCTCCACGTCTCCGGCGGCGCGTCGATCCCGGCCTTCTTGAAGAGCGCCTTGTTGTACCAGACGCCCACCATGCCGAGGTTGTACGGCACGCCGTACTGCTTGCCGTCGAGCTTGTAGAGCCCCGCCGCGGCGGGGTTCAGCTGGCTGATCCACGACGACGTCTGCTGGCTGATGTCCTGGACGAGCCCGGCGTCGGCCTGCTCCTTGAGCGTGCCGCCGCCCCACGACTGGAAGATGTCCGGCGGCTTGCCCGCCTGCATGTTCGTGGTGAGCTTGGCCTTGAACGCCTCGTTCTCGAGAACGGTGATCTTGATCGTGACGTTCGGATGCGCCGCGTGATACGCGTCGGCGGCCTGCTTCCAGACGGTCTTCATCGGATCCGTGTTCTGGATGTGCCACCAGTTGATCGTCACCGGCTTGTTCGACGTGGTGGCTGTCGAGCCGCCTCCTCCGCCTCCGCTGCTGCTGTTGTCGCTGCCACCGCATGCGGCGACGACCAGCGCAACGGCCGCCGCGAGGGCGGGAGCCAGCCGCTTGAACTTCACCATTGCGTTGACCCTCCTCCTTACTTGCATTCCGCTTTGCGTCAGGCCGTCGCCTCGGCCGGACGGATCCACATCGCGGGATCGGCGAGCAACGGCTCGAACGCCAGCTCCGCGGCCCCAAGGAGCGGCGCGTCGACACCGAGGCTCGCCGGGACGACCCGCACGACATCGCGTGACTGCGGCAGCGCCAGCCGGCCCAGCTCGGCGTGCACCTTCTCTTCGACGAAGGGATGGATGCGCCCGAACAGGCCGCCCAGCACGACCACCTGCGGGTTGAAGACGTTGACCAGGCCGGCGAGCCCGAACCCGAGCCAGCGGCCCGCGGCGTCGAGTGCCGCGAGCGCGCCGGGCGCGCCCTCGGCGGCCTCGCGCAGCACCGCGTCGACGCCCTCGGTCCCGGCGTCCGGAGGGTGCCCGGCGCGGCGCAGCAGCGCGCCCTCGCCGACCTCGGTCTCCCAGCACCCGATCGACCCGCAGCGGCAGCGCGCGCCCTCGGGGTTGACCGGGATGTGCCCGACCTCGCCGCCGTAGCCGGCGGCGCCGGTCAAGGGCTTGCCGTCGACGATGACGCCGCCGCCGACGCCGACCTCGCCGGAGAGGAACAGCACGTGGTCGGCGCCGCGGGCGGCGCCGCGGCGCAGCTCGGCCAGCGCGCCGAGGTCGGCCTCGTTGGCGACCGCGATCGGCAGCGAGGTGCCCAGCGCGTCGGCGATGCGCTCGCCAAGCGGCACGTCGCGCCACCCGAGGTTCGGCGCCAGCGTGACGAAGCCGTCCGCGCGGCGGACGATCCCGACCACGGCAACGCCGAAGCCGATGAGCGTGGCCTCCTCGGGGAGTTGCGCCCGCACGGTGCGCGCGAGCGCGGCCAGGTCGGCGACCGTCTCATCGAACGACGACCGGCTGCGCGGCCGGTCGGAACGAACGCGGTCGAAGACCTCGCCGCCGAGCCCAACGGTCGCGGCAGCGAGCGAGTCGACGGTGATCTCCAGCGCGAGCACGACGCCGCGGGCCGGATGGGGGCGGACGAGCGGCGACGGGCGGCCGGGCGTGCCCTGGGACATGCCCGGCTGCTCGGACAGCAGGCCGGCCGCCACCAGTTCGCCGATGAGCCCGCGGATCGCGCTGCGCGTCAGCCCGGTGCGCGCGACGAGCTCGGACCGCGAGAGCGCCCCGCGATTGTGCAGCTCGTGCACGATCGCGCTGAGGTTCGCCCTGCGGACGGTCTCGCTGCGCTGCCCCGGAAGTTCGAGTTGACCCGACAGGTTTGTATTCCTCTCCTACAAATCCCGGCGCGTAGTACCGTTGCAGGTGCCCACGGTCGTGTCAAGATCAGAAACTTTCGATCGCAGCGAGCACAAATCCGCGAGCGTCGTACCCGGCACGTTTGGTAGCAGACCGAGCGCTCGAATGCATCCAGTTCTGCTCGAATACGAACGAAAGTTTCGAGCTAGTGTCGGCGCCTTGCCGCGCGCTCCCACTGAGCGGATGGCCAGCTGCAGGGGTGGGGATCGGGGGGACCGTGCGCTACCGTCGGGCGCCCGCTGAACGCGAAAGGAGGCCGGCCATGTGCGGCATCGTCGGGTATGTCGGCAAGCGCCCCGTGCAGGAGCTGCTCCTGGCCGGGCTGACCAGACTCGAGTACCGCGGTTACGACTCCGCCGGCATCTCCGTGATTGCCGGCGCCGGGATCGAATCCGTCCGCGCGGTCGGCAACCTCGAGCACCTGCACCACGCGGTCGCCGCGCGCGCCGAGGGTTCGGGAGTGGCGACGGCGACCGCGACGCGCGAGGCGACGACGGGCATCGGCCACACCCGCTGGGCGACGCACGGGCGCGTCAACGAGGAGAACGCCCACCCGCACTTCGACACCGCCGACCGCGTGCACGTCGTGGTCAACGGCATCGTCGAGAACTACCTGTCGCTGCGCGACCGCCTCAGCGACATGGGCGCCGTCTTCACCAGCGAGACCGACGCCGAGGTCATCGCGCACCTCGTCGCCCATCACCTGGCGACCGGCTCGCTCCCCGAGGCCGTCTGCGCCGCCTACCGCGAGCTCGAGGGCCACTACGCGTTCGTCGCGATGTCGCTCGACGAGCCCGACGTCCTCGTCGGCGCGCGCAAGGAGTGCCCGCTGCTCGTCGG
>Ga0081455_10007992_pt1 | contig 11058 bp, 9 predicted proteins | sample TabmetS3T2R1_FD_70207 | JGI IMG/M metagenome (GOLD analysis project Ga0081455, IMG submission 70207) | Tabebuia heterophylla rhizosphere microbial communities from the University of Puerto Rico - S3T2R1 | ecosystem: Host-associated > Plants > Roots > Rhizosphere ... | reverse complement strand
ATCTCCAAGCGCGCGCCAAGACGCATAATAACCCTACCGTGTCTGGCTCCAGTCATTTCTTTTTCCTCTGGTTGTCCATCCACGATCTCGTAGGCTTTTTCCGGATCGAGCGTCACTGTTGTACTCACGTCCATGCCTTCTTCTCCTGTAACAGGTTCTGCAAAACATCTTGATTCTAGCTGCGGCATGCTCTATGAGCAAGGTTTTGCTGCACCTCTCCGCTACAACACCCGTAGCTTGGGGTCCAGGGCGTCGCGCAGGGAGTCGCCAAAGAGATTGAAGGCAAAGACGCCCAGGCTGATGGCCAGCCCTGGGAAGATGGCCATCCACGGTGCCGTTTCGGCAAATTCCACTGCCGCACCTCTGAGCATGAGTCCCCAGGCCGCCGTGGGCTCGGCCACCCCGAGGCCGAGGAAGGACAGCGAGGCCTCCAGCAGAATCGCCTGCCCCACATACGCCGTGAGCATGATCAGATACGGGGCCATAACGTTGGGGAGCATATGCCGGAAGATGATGCGGCCGTGCCCAAAGCCAGCGGCTCTGGCGGCATCCACATAGGGCGTCTGCCGCACGGCAAGAGCACTCGCCCGCACCACTCTGGCACAGTTCGGGATCATCGGGACGGTGATGGCCATAATGACGTTGCCCACCCCGGTGCCCAGGATGGAGACTACGGCCAAGGCAAGGATAATGATGGGAAAAGCCAGGAACAGATCCACCAGCCGTTGGATCAAGAGATCAATACGCCCACCGAAATAGGCACTGGCTACTCCAATGAGGGCGCCCAGGGTAGCCCCCACGAAGGCAGACGCAAAACCCACCAGCAGGGCGGTGCGCGAGCCGTAGATCAAGCGGGAGAGCAAATCGCGGCCAAAGGCGTCGGTTCCTAGCCAGTGTGTCAGGGTGGGGGGGCTGAACTGGGCGGCAAAGTCCGTCTCCAGGGGATGGTATGGAGCAACGAGGGGCGCGGCAATGGCGCACAGGATCATAACGACAATAATCGCCGCGCCGGCGGCGCCAAGGGGCCAACGGCGGGCAAACCTGATGACGCCACGCAGCCAGCGGGGCAGGGAAAGGGCACGGGAAGCCTGGGCAACTGCTGCTCTGGGGGGCTTGGTCTGCATCATTGGTACCGCAGGCGCGGATCGAGCCAGCCGTAGAGGAGGTCCACGCAGAAATTCACCAGGATATACACAAAGGCTACCAGGAGAACCAGAGCTTGCACCAGCGTATAGTCTCGGCGGGCCACAGACTGCACGAACAACAGGCCAAGGCCATTCAGATTAAAGACTTGCTCAGTGACCACGAGTCCGCCCATCAAGAAAGCAAATTCCAGGCCAATCACCGTCAGGACCGGGAGCAAGGCGTTCTTCAAGGCATGACGCTTGACAATGAGGCGCTGCCAGAGCCCCTTGGCCCGTGCCGTCCGGATGTAATCTTCCCGCAGCACCTCGAGCATGGCTGAACGCGTCATCCGCATGGCCACGGCGGAGTACCGATAGCCCACGGCGAGCGCTGGCCAGATCATCTGGGACAGGTTCTGCCAGGGGTTCTCCCACAGCGGCGTAAATACCATAGGCGGAATCCAGCGAAACACCGAGAGTAAGACGAGGAACATGACAATGCCCAGCCAGAAGGAGGGCGTGGCCAGCCCGGCAATCGCAAACACCCGCACGATATAGTCCACCCAGGTGTCCTGACGTAGGGCGGCCAGCGTGCCCAGCGGAATGGCCAGCAGCACGGCCACCACGGTGGCCATCACCGCCAATTGCAGCGATAGTTGCAGACGCAGGGCAATTTCACGGGTAATGGGGTTTCCCGACCACATGGAGAGGCCAAAATCCAGCCGCACAATCCCCCACAGCCAATCCAGGAACTGGCGCCACAGGGGGCGGTCCAGACCGAGCCTGGCACGTTCCTTGGCGACCAGCTCAGCATTGAAGAACTGCCCCTCGGCAAAGCGCATCTCGACAATATCGCCGGGGACAACGCGCATCAGCAGAAAGACCAGCACCGCCACCCCGAGCAGGGTCGGAAGTATCAGCAGAAGCCGCCGGAGGATATAGCGACGCATGGTCGTTATTCCGCCAACCAGACGGTATCGAGCTGTTGATTCAGATAATGGCTCGGCGTAATCTTCCAGCCTTTGACTTTGGCGCTATGCGGGATGATGCGCTGCCATTGCAAGGTCATAATGTAGTGCGCCTCCTCGTCTAAGAGCCGTTTTTCGAACTGGCGAATGTACTGTTTGCGCTCCTCGGAGTCAGTAGCACGACTTTGCTTGTCATAGAGATCGTCCAGCACACGATCACTGTAGCGGCTGTAGTTGGACGGGTTCCTGTCGACGGAGAGGAACTTGTAGAGGTCAAGGTCAGGATCCACAATGTAGCCGCATTGGAAATCCATGGCCACGTCATGTTCACCGGCCCGCAGCACTTTATAGTACGCTGCCGCCTCGATCACCTCCTGGTTGACGTTCACGCCAATCTTACGCCACTGGTCGATGAGCCAGATGCCCAGCGGCTCGTAGGGCATGGGGATGCCGCGGTTCTTGAAGGTAAAGGAGAGCCCCTCTGCACCCGCCTCTTTGAGCAGGCGACGGGCCTCCTGCCGGGACGCCTCGATATTTTTCCCATAGCCAGCCAGCCCGGCCAGTGCCTCAGGCGGCGTGGCGTATGGCGTGCTGGGAACCTGGACTCCCGCCACCTCTTTGACAATAGCAATCTGCGACAGCACACGCGAGCCCTCATAGCGATCCAGTGCGAGGGTCAGGGCACGGCGCACCCGTGGGTCATCAAAGGGCTTTTTCTCATGGTTCATGGCCACCAGGAGAATGCAATCCCAGGGACTCTCCTGGACGGTGGCTTTCGCTCCAAGCGCCTTGACGATTTCATCGCGCTGCTTGGGGGCCAGGCCGCGGAACTCGATGTGCGCCCGCTCCCCCTTCAGGGCCGCAACGCGGGCCGCAGTGTCACTGATGAACAGGGCACGGTAGCCATCCAGATAGGGCTTGCCCTTGTCCCAGTAGTTGGGATTGCGCTTCCCTACCAGATGGGAGCCACGCACATGCTCGACGAACACAAAGGGGCCGGAGCCCATGATGTTTTGCTCGTACCAGTGCATGTCCTTGGCCAGCGTGTCCGCCTTGTAAATGAAGTTCCAGGGCGAGGCCAGGCTCAATAAGAAGGAGGCCGAGGGCCATTTGAGACGGAAACGCACGGTGGCATCGTCCGGGGCCTCAACCGCCTCGACTACAGTGTACTGGCCTTGTCGATCACTGACCACGCCTGCTGGCGGGAAGATGATCTTATCGTAGCTCGCCTTCACATCCTTCGCCGTCACCGGGCTGCCGTCGTGGAACATCACCCCTTTGCGGAGGGTGAACGTGTAAGATAATTTGTCGTCGGCAACCGTCCAGCGCTCCGCCACATCGCCCACAACCTTGGTATAGTCGTCGGGATCGACTCGCAGTAACAGGCTGTAGAAGGGAGCGATGGGATGGATCAGGCCGAAGGTCTCCTCGCGGTGACCGTCATATGACGGCGGCTCAGAAGGCACAGCCATGATCAGCTCACCGCCGGAACGTGGCTGCTCCTGGGCCAGGGCGAACGGGCCAGGCACCATGAGCACCACAACACTCAGGGCAAGTGCCAGCAGCACGCCCTGCCACCATCCATTGCGACCAAGTTGCATAACTCACCTCCGAAATCTCACACACGGATACAGGCAGCCCAATGGCCTGGCTTGACTTCTCGGAACTCGGGGACAATGCGACTGCAATCGGCGATAGCCATAGGGCAGCGTGGGTGAAAGACACATCCCGCGGGAGGGTTCGACGGGCTTGGCACCTCCCCCCGCAGGATAATACGCTCGCGGTGCGCCTCCACCTCGGGGTCCGGGATGGGCACTGCCGCTAACAGGGCTTTGGTGTATGGGTGCAAGGGTTCCTCGTAGAGGAGCCGCCAGTCGGCCAGCTCGACGAGCTTGCCAAGATACATCACCGCTACCCGGTCAGAGATGTGACGGACCACGGAGAGGTCGTGCGCCACAAAGAGGTAGGTGAGACCATAGCGCTCCTGCAGGTCATCCAACAAGTTCATGATCTGGGCCTGAATAGAGACGTCCAGTGCCGAGACTGGCTCGTCACACACAATGAACGAGGGCTGCATGGCCAGGGCGCGGGCAATACCAACCCGCTGACGTTGCCCACCGGAGAGCTCGTGCGGGTAGCGCTCCGTCAGGGCAGAGGGCAGCCCAACGTCGGCGAGGAGTTCTGCCACACGCTGGCGCCGCTCTGCCCGCCTGGGCACAATGCCGTGCACCTGCAATGGCTCAGCAAGCATCTGGCCCACGGTCATGCGGGGGTTGAGTGAGCTGTACGGATCCTGAAAGATCACCTGCATCTTGCGGCGGATAACGCGTAGCCGTGCTTCCGTCAAGTTAGTGAGTTCCTGCCCTGCGAAGACAACCTGTCCGGCTGTCGGTCGCTCAAGCTGCAGGATACAACGGCCAATGGTCGTCTTGCCACAACCTGACTCCCCGACCAGACCGAAGGTCTCCCCCTGGTGCACGCTGAAGCTCACACCGTCCACGGCCCGCACCGCGCCAATAGACCTGGCAAAGACCCTTCCTCCCAGAATGGGAAAATGCTTCACGAGGTTCTGCACCTGGAGAATGATGGTGCTGGTGGCGGTCATGGTGAGGTCTCGCTGCCAAGTTGCTCGGCTACCCAGCACGCCGAGAGATGCTCGGCGCCAACGTCCATAAGCGGCGGGACTTCCTCCTGACAGCGGGCGATAGCATACCCGCAACGCGGGGCAAAGGCACACCCTGGTGGCAAACGCGTGAGATCCGGCGGTTGCCCATCAATAGGCTGAAGCTTGGCCTTGCGCGGTTCGTCCAAACGGGGTACAGAACGCAGCAGGCCCATGGTATAGGGGTGGTGTGGTCTGGCATAAATATCACGTGCCCACCCTTGCTCAACCAGCTTCCCCGCATACATCACGTTGACCCGATCGGCGTAGCGTGCCACCACCCCGAGGTTGTGCGTAATCAGGACCATGGCAATACCCAGGCGACGGGAGAGGTCTTTCATCAGCTCCAGAATCTGGGCTTGAATAGTGACGTCCAGGGCCGTGGTCGGCTCATCTGCCAAGATCAGGGACGGGTTGCAGGCCAGGGCCATGGCGATCATGAGTCGTTGCCGCATACCACCGCTGAAGGCGTGGGGATACCGGCCGAGTTGGTGCGCAGCGTCGGGAATACCAACCAGGGCCAAGAGCTCCACCGCCCGCTGGCGGGCCGGCTCGGCAGGCATGCCAAGATGAATTTCCAGGGGCTCTGTCAGCTGGCGACCGATGGTCAAGACCGGATTGAGGGACGTCATGGGCTCCTGGAAGATCATGGCAATGTCCCGCCCGCGTATACGCCGCATCGCCTCTTCATCCAGTGTCAGCAGGTCCTGCTGTCGAAAGCGGATCTCCCCGCCAACAATACGCCCGGCTGGCGTGGCCACCAGCCGCATAATGCTGAGGGCACTGACGGACTTCCCACACCCTGACTCGCCCACCAGCGCCACGGTTTCGCCGGCGCGCACGTCATAGCTCACCCCATCGACGGCGCGGACGGTCCCCGCGGCGGTAAAGAAATAGGTTTTGAGGTCACGGACCGCGAGCAGCATGTCCCCTCACCCCCTGTATGGATGCGCTGCAAGCCAGCTTCGCAAGACAGAGTATAGGCAATGCAAAGCCACTTTTCACGCGAGCCCATCCGCCAGCGCCTCCCAGCATCTCACCAGCGCCCACCCTGTGCCATGGGGCTCTCTCTCACCAGCCAGCGGCTGGCAAGCTCGGTAGGCAGCCAGGAGGCCGCAAGGGAGAAGACCAATCAGGCGCGTGGGTACCAAGCACCCTTCGTCTGGCCCTCCGCATAGCGCGCCATCCGAAGCACAGAACTTCTTTCGACATGACACAGCGCAAAGCGCGTTTGACGCGAGCATCTTTTGGGTCGTAGCCTGCCGATCGCCGCATGGCGCGACGCCGACAATGTGGCACGGGGACTATTGACACGGGGTCCACATGTCGTCATCCTCACCCTTGGTGCGCAGGGAGCTTTTGGGGGTTCACTTGATCAAATGGTGCATGTGCCAGCATTTCTCGTCATAGTCGTAGATACGATGGCGGCTGGCGATGCGTTTAATGGGGCGCTTGCTGTAGCACTCGCTGCTGTGGCTTGGCCTTACCACAGGTCCAGCTCTGAGATCTGGCGGCAGTGTGTGATCCCTGGTGTTCTTGAAAGGAGTTGTCTGTGCAAGCTGCAGTCTTCGAAGGCATTCGCACCATACGGGTGCAGATTATCCCCGATCCTCAGCCAACTGCGGACGACATTGTCATCCGTGTTAAAGCCTGTGGCATCTGCGGCAGCGACCTGCACTCGTACACCACTGGCGCCTTCGTCAAACCTGGCCAGGTGATGGGACACGAATTCTGTGGAGAGGTTGTCGAGGTAGGGGCTAATGTGCAGGGTCTTGCCGTCGGTGAGCGCGTCACCGCCATGCCCTTCAACGCCTGCTATACCTGCCAGGCGTGTATGCGTGGGGAGACACACCTGTGTTACAACATCTCGGGTCAGGCGATAGCCTATGGCCTGCCTGGAGCATTCGCTGAATATCTCCGCATTCCTCGGGCTACGCTTAACCGGAACGTGTTCAAACTTCCCGAGCAGCTCAGTGACATTGCCGGTGCCATGGTTGAGCCGCTGGCGGTGGCAGTGCACGCCGTGCGTCTGGCTAACCCGGATATCGGGGCCAAGGTTGTAGTCGTTGGGGCTGGGCTCATTGGCCAATGTATGGTCCAGGCTCTCAAGGCGCGTGGTGTGGGCCTGGTGGTGGTGTCCGAAGTATCTGAGAAGCGAGCTGCCCTGGCACAGCGCGTTGGGGCAGATGTGGTACTGAACCCGGCGGCAGGCAATATCGTCGAGCAGGCCGGTGAACTCATTGGCTTTGTGCCAGGACGTCGGACCGCTGCTGCGGACGTGGTGTTTGACTGTGCGGGGGTTCCGGCAGCGTTTGCCCAGGCTCTACGGCTGGTACGACCGGGTGGCACGCTAGCCATTACGGCGCTGTATGAGGAGCCGGTGCAGTTCGATGTAAGTCGCCTGGTTTGGAGTGAAGTCAAACTTCTGGGGACGTTTGGATACCGTAACGAGTTTCCCCAGACTATCGAGCTGCTGCACACAGGTAAAGTGCAGCTTGAGCAGCTTGTCACAGACCACTTTCCCCTGACCCAGACCAACGAGGGATTCGAGCGCCAACTGGTGAAAAGCCAGGCGATGAAGGTGATGATTCAGCCATAGAGGACCAACGTGATGTCACGCCAGGCACCTGCACCACTACGCATCTTCTATTGAACTTTTTGTCCCTACGGCACAGTGGAAGGGTAAAGAGATGAAAAACGTTCCGGCGGCCTCAGCCTGGGCTACCGCCGCCTGCCATGCAGTCAGCTCGTCGGGACTGAGGGCGGCATGGATCCGTTCGTTGGCGGTATGCGCCTGTGCACCTGTATAGGCCGCTAGCTGTGGGAACATATTGACGTCATGCAGTCCAGCCTCGCAAAAACGTCGATACAGACTGCGATCAGCACAGCCTTTGGGCCCCGCCGTGCCGTTCGGGAGAGCCTCAACCTTGCGCTTCAGCTCAGTGTCCAAGGGGAGGTTGACGACGGAATGCATGTCTACGGCGCGTACGACGACCGCCACTCGGCCACCCGGTTTGGTCACACGGATCATCTCACGCAGCATGCGATCAGCGTCGAGGAGTTCCATAACTGTGGCAGACATCGTGACATCAAAACTCTGGTCCGGAAAGGGGATGGCTTCCGCGTTGCCCTCACGAAACTCGATGACATGCGCGACACCGTCTTTGCGAGCCAGGGCTGCCGCTTCCCGTAACAACGTACGATGAATATCGATCGCCACAATGCGATGTGCTCCCGCCGTGAAGCGGGCCAGCCAGCGGTCCAGGACGCCTGACCCACACCCAACGTCCAGAATGGTCTCCCCCGGCTGCAGGTGCACGGCCTCAATGAGGTTTCGTATCACAGCCGCATAGCCAGTGTTCTGGCCGCGGGTCTCCAGACCGGGTACTGACCCCAGAACGGATCCGCCCAGGGTGATGGTGCAATAGTGGGTACTGAGCCGCTGCACTAAAGGCTCCCATTGGGAGGCCGCAAGACCCAGGGGGAGCAGTACCAGCGGTGCCCCAGTGCCCTGGATATGGTACGAAATATCTCCTAACTCGCCCTCCTGCGCTGGCAACTGCACTGGCTGCACTGCTCTGTCCTGCGCCTGGCGCGCCAGAAAGGTCAGCATGGCGGTGCCAACCTCGTCGGCACGATCAGTTAAGATATCTGCCCGAGGATGGGCAAAATAGTTGTGGAGGGTAGCAAGGGTGGCTTCTGGGAGGTCGGCCATCGCCTTGTGCACAGCCTCGGCAGGGGCCCCTTGGTCGCCGGTAAGCATCAAGAGGCGCGTGGCCAGGCTACGCAGCGGACCAGCCTCGATCCCGGTAGGACACACGAGGATCAAAGAGGCGATCATCTCTGGCTGAGTGCTTATGAGGCCATGCCAGTCAGACGTCACCCGGGCGGCGATATGCACCTGCGCAAGTCCCAGATGCTGGAAGAGTTGGACTAGTCGCCTGGCAACAACACTTTCTGCGTCCATGGTCATCGGTCGCTCTCCTGTCTCAAACGTCGTGCCCACTCTGCGCTCTCTCCCTGACTCCCACACTACTTCGTAGCCGCATCGTATGCTTCTTCACTTCCGAGGTCAACCGGCTGGTGCACCCCCTCCGGTGAGCGGAGGCGCTCTTCTCCTCTTGCCAGGCGGGAAGGAAGCAGATATGTTGCGTATGCGTATATGGTTGAGGAACTCACAGAACGTTATTGTGGTTGCGGAGTTCTCATCCCGGCACCACGCATGGGCGCCCGCGGTCAGGGGAAAAGTCTCGCTGCATAGTGTCTGGAAAAGACGCGCGGGAACAGTGTCCTGTATAGGCAACGCCCTCGGTGTCCCATGTAAGACAGCCTACATAACCCACAATGCTAGGCGTCGGCTGTTCGCTCTTAGAGCAGCCACCATCATCTCCACGAAAGGAGCATCCAATGCCAGAACTCGATCTCACCTCCATTGCAGCTGAACGTACCCGACTCGGGGAGATGAACGGCAAGCGGGTAGTCTGAGCCACAGGAGAGGCGCTATGTTGTTTCCAACAGATACGGGTGATCGGTTGCTGGCCAACCTGCGGAGCGGCAAGCCATCGCTGTGTGCCTACGTCTTCTCGCATCCCAACCTGGTGGAAGTGGCCGGCCTGGCAGGATTCGATTGTTTTATGGCCGATATGATGTTTACGGCACTCGATTGGGAGCAGATCGCTCAGCTGATCCGGGCGGCCCGTGGTACAGGCATTGCCCCGCTGATCCGGGTCCAGGCATACCCCTGGGCGGACGGCATAGATCGGCGCACCATCTCCGACGCAGCCCGCGCTCTGGCCCTGGGAGCAACTGCGGTGACGGTCTCCATTAGCTCGCTGGAGCAAACTCAGGAGCTCTTGCGGCTGCGCACTGACTGGCACCGCTTGATTCACCTGCGTCGCTTCCCGAGCGCGGCGGATTTTTCCGCCTTTACTGACCGGGTGGCCGCGGAAACTCTCATTGTGCCTACTGTAGAGAGCGAAGGGGGGTTGCAGGACCTGGAGGCCATTTTTGCCCTGGAGGGCATCGAACTGGTCTGGCTGGCCGCTGGCGATATCAGCAAGATCCTCGGCGTGCCGTTTCAATATGAACACCCCAAGATGCTCGCTCTTATTGAGCGGGCGGTACGCCTGGGAGAACGTTACGGCGCGGGGGTGATGTACAACCTGGGACTCGATTCCCCGAATTTCGATGCCATGATAGCGTCAACACGTCGGTTCTTCGAGCTTGGGGTCCGCGTGGTCGGCGTAGGCGCCGTGGAGTGGCATCTGCAAATGGCGTTGGAACACATCCGAGCCCAGACGCTCGGGGTCCCTGGGGCCTAAAGCGCAAGCGGACTTGCAGCAGATTGGGCTGCGCATGCGGGGGCTGGCCGCTCAGGACGTGGAGCGTGTTCTCCACTGCCGTGACCGCCTGGCGCTCGACGCTCTCGTAGGTGCGTGACCCCATATGTGGGGTGAGCACAACGTTCGGCGCCGTGAGGAGGGGGCTGGTCGGCACAACGGGCGCGAACTCCACCACGTCCACACCGTAGCCCATGAGCTTACCAACGGGCCACTGGACGTTCGGGCTGGGCGCTGATAGAATCCACAAAGCATTTCTTTATCCAATGACACTCCAGATGCAAAAGCTCCCGGGCTTGTGCAGAAAGGCGTTGAGATCATGGCCCTGCCAGACACACTACCTTCTTTTACGCCAGACGAATACCTGGCGTTTGAACGTAGCTCAGAGAATAAACACGAGTATCTCGACGGCCTGATCTATGCCATGGCTGGCTCCAGCCCGGAACACAGCACGATTTGTGTCAACGTAAGTGAAGTCATCACCAGACAGTTACGAGGCACTCCCTGCCGACCTTTCTCGGCTGACATGAAGATCCGCTGTCTCTCTTCCCCATCAACCACCAGGAGAAGGCGTGGGCTGTTCGCGTATCCCGATTTGATTGTCGTGTGCGGAGAGCCGGTTTTTCACGACACGCAGCAAGACGTACTGGTCAACCCCACACTCATCGTGGAAGTGTTGTCACCGTCGACCGAAGCCTATGATCGAGGCGAAAAATTCCTCCGCTATCGGGAGCTTACTTCATTGACGGATTACTTGCTGGTGGCGCAACGCTATCCATGTCTTGAGCACTTTGCGAGACAGGCTAATGGCCAGTGGCTCCTCACCATCGAGACGCATCTGTCAAGCAGCCTCTGTATCGCTTCCATCAACTGCCGTCTCCCACTCGCGGATGTCTACGAATGGGTGCAATTCCCCACGTCTGAGACCCCTGCCAGCGCGTCGAACACCTAAGGCCCATGCTGTA
>Ga0081455_10007991_pt1 | contig 11059 bp, 13 predicted proteins | sample TabmetS3T2R1_FD_70207 | JGI IMG/M metagenome (GOLD analysis project Ga0081455, IMG submission 70207) | Tabebuia heterophylla rhizosphere microbial communities from the University of Puerto Rico - S3T2R1 | ecosystem: Host-associated > Plants > Roots > Rhizosphere ... | reverse complement strand
CCGGTCGTCGGGCAGGTCGCAGAACGCCATCCGGGGCTACGGTTGATCATCGATCACCTGGGAAGAGCGGGGGGTTCGCAAGATGCCGCGGCCTTCGCGAATCTGTCGGTGCTCCTGGCGCTGGCCAAGTATCCCAATGTGGCGATCAAGGCCACCGGGGCGCCGAGCTACTCCAGTGAATCTTATCCCTTTCGCAACATTCAGCCCTATCTCCGCCAGATCTACGATGCCTTCGGCCCCGAACGCATGTTCTGGGGGACAGACATCACGCGCATGCCGTGCTCCTGGAAGCAGTGCGTGACGTTCTTCACGGAGGAGCTGTCGTGGCTGTCGGAGCATGATAAGGAGCTGATCATGGGCCGCGCCCTGTGCAATTGGCTCAACTGGCAGCTCCCAGGATAATAAGCGCTTCATACAGCCTGGCCAACAGTGGGGCACGGCTGGGCTGTACCCCTTCTGGTTCAATAGGAGTCTCTATATGCACTATCGCACCTTAGGACAGACAGGGTTGCAAGTTTCCGAGGTTGGTCTCGGCGCCATGCCATTTGGGGGCATGGTCACCCAGCCGGATGGGACGCTGTTTGGATGGAGCGGGACGGAGGATCGAGAACTCATTGCCCTCGTACACCGCGGTGAAGAGTTAGGTGTCAACCTGCTCGACACGGCAGCAGCCTATGGCAATGGGCACGGCGAAGCCGTCGTTGGCGAAGCTCTGCAGGGACGGCGCGACAGGTGGATCGTGGCGACGAAAGTCAACCCCAATCAAGGCATCAATGCTGAGACGCCTGATGAGGCTGCGGTCCGCAAGCGTATCACCGAGTCCTGTGAGCAGAGTTTACAGCGTCTCCAGACGGACTACATCGACGTTTACCAACTGCATGCGATTCCCCACTCTTGGGCCATGCCCATCGCTATGAGGACGCTGGCTGAATTGCGCGATGCCGGCAAGATCCGCTGGTACGGCATCTCCACCAATAATCGCGGGGCGATTGATCAGCTACGCACTTATGGGCCACTGCACGTGCTACAGATTGGCTATAACATGATCGAGCGCCAGGCCGATGCGCTGCTGCATTGGGCGCGGGCGGAAAATATTGGTACGCTCATTCGGGTGCCACTGGCCAAAGGCATGCTGACGGGCAAGTATTCTGGTCCGCAGGCGGTCGCTATGCCGCCAGGGGATCATCGCTATGAGCGCTTCCAGCAGCCACGCACGGCGGATGGCTTGCAGAAACTGCCCCAACTGGGCTTTTTACAGACCCCCACGCGCTCGCTGGTGCAAGCCGCCCTGCGCTTTGTGCTCGATCATCCCGGCGTGACCTCGGTTATTGCTGGTGCCAAGACGCGGCAGCAAATCGACGAGAATACCGCCGCCTCGGCCTTGCCATCTCTAGCGCCCGACGAGTGCACTAAAGCCCTGGCCATCGCCGATACGATTGGTACGCCAAACTGGAGTCGGTGAGAGGCGAGGCAGTAGACAGAGGCATAAACCAGACATTCTTGCCCAGAAGAAACACTGCGAGAGCCTTAGAAAACAACGCGGCCTCCGATACCTCCCCCAGCGTGGGGAGGTTGGAGGAGGGCAGTGGGCAATGCAACCCTTCCAACGCCCACTTGGGTCCCATGCCTGGGGGATGGAGATGTCAATGGGCGTGGCGGCGCTACAGCCGTCACGCCGCGACCTCACTCCGTCGGTCAGCTCACCTTCTTCACCGCTGGGATCGTCCACGACCCATTGAGGATCGAGGGGCTCTTCTCGCTTGGCCAATACATCCGCAGCATCAAAACGAACTTGCCGGGAGGGGCCGGCAACCAGTTGGACTCCTTGGCCGCACCGGGCGAGTCCTTCTGGATATAGAGGTCCACTGACCCGTCCGGATTTGACTTCAGGCCTTGTCGCGGGCTGATCGAGTAGCGATTCAGTACGTTCGGCACGAAGAAATACTCCGCATCGTACATGGTCAGCGACCAGAAGCCGCGTGCCGGTGGCAACTGCCCCTTAGGGAAGTGCATCACGTATTTGTTCGCGCCATCATAGGCGTCCCCGTCGGTGGGCTTCAGCGACGTGGGATAGACCGCATCCTGCGGGCGGTTGGCACCAAGGCCGATAGCGGTGATGAGCGCGCGCATCAGATAGTCGGTGCCATAGAGCCCGGTCTTGGTCGTGAAGTTCCAGCCGTTGTCATGCTTGACGGCCCGGTTGATCTTGAACTGGAGCATGATTCGGTCAAAGCTCACCTCGGGCACACGCTTGGCGAAGTCCGCGCGCAACTTGCTCGCATCGAAGTCCTTGCCGGGCACGATGCCGATCTTGGCGAACCTGGCGAGTTCAGGCGCGTCAGCGGCCGCCGGCGGATTGGTCTTCATGAGCTGACACAGCAGGGTGAAATAGGCGTTGACATCGAGCGTGTTGACCTGCTCGCGCACGGCGGTCTTCATGTCGATGGCCGGATCGACCGTGCCCGGCGGCGGCGTGTACGACGTGCCGTAGGCGCTCAGGGGGACGAGCTTGAAGGCGTCCTGGGCCTCGTGCACGGCCTTGTAGTCCTCCGGTGTGCCGGTGCAGTAGATGCGCCCCAGGATCCAGACCATGTTGGTCGGCGACTTCAACTCCTTCACACCCGCTGGCACTGTGCCCTTCCATCTCGGCCCGGTGATCGCATAGGTCTGCGCCTTGGTGCCAGTGGTGCGTTTCCCTGGCACCTGGAACACATTGGTCCAACCGTCCAGCATCGGCATGAGGAAATAGCGGTCCTTCATGTCTGGGATGCTCAGCACCCACGGCTCCTTGCCGAGATCGACCCAGGCCACGGTGTAGAGCGTGTCGGCGTTTGGTGCGGTCACGTCGCGGAACGACGCGTTCGGATACTGGCGAGCCTTGATGAACTGGCCCATTGGGCCGCGGGTACCTTCCGGAGCCGCGACGTTCGTCATGATCCGCCGGGTGTATTCCATCGTCACCAGCGGGTAGCCATAGATGTAGGCGTCGGTCGCGAGCCAGAATTCCTCAAGTCCTTCGCCGATGCCGAGAAAGTCTCCAATGTGCGCAAGGCTCGTGGTGCTCATCGCCGTGCTGGCAAGCAGACTCAGTCCGCCGATGGTGGCCTGGCGGCGTGTGACGTTCATTCATGGTCTCCTCATGATCTCGATGGTAACTGCGTCATGGCGCAAAGTCGTGAGTATAGGCGATATACAGCCATTTTTCCCGTGGCCCTGGCTCCTCCCCGCCCGTGCCCCCTCGCGTTGTTCACGCATGTCAGCCCGGTGGAGATGAATCGCAGTGTGGAAGACTGCGCCATCTCAGGCTGTACATAATTAAAAAATCGTGGGTAGCGGCTTAGCGTATCTCAATTACACGAAAATGCCCGCTACCCTGGAGGGGAAAAAGCATGTGTGGACTCCCCCAAGCGGGGGAGGCAAAAGGCGTCAAGGGAAAGCTGGTGGGGTTGTTTATATGAGATAAAGTCTACGGCAAGACCCCCATTACCACGCAGCCTGTAAAAGCCGCAGCATTTCATCCACGTACCCCTCAGACCGTGCACCTGGATTAGCGTTAAAATTCTTCAGCGTATCGTGTGCTAAGAGAGCGAGGTCGTCTTGAGGAATGTCCAGTTCATGGATCCGCGTTGGCATGCCGATGGAGCGATAGAACGCCTCCAAAGCGTCTGCCGTTGCTGCTGCGGCATCCCCGGCTGACATGCCATTGCGCCACCCCCCAAGGGCCGTGGCAATGCGTGTCGCGACCTCAAGATCTTCGGGTGGCGTGAGCCGGGTCACGACTGGCATCACGGCTGAAGTCGCCTCGCCCTGCCCGACATGGTGGTAACGGATATGCAGGGCGGTGGCGAGGGCATAGGCACTGCTCGACGTGCGGTCGCGGTCGCGGCGTCGGTCGGTGCCGTCGTCGGCAGCGCGGTTTTCGAGCAGGGCCGCGGTGCACAGGTCAATGCGCAGGGTCGCGTTGTCAGGCTCAGCCATGAGGCGTGGCAAGCCGTTATGGAGGAGACGAAAAGCCTGGAGGCGGTCGCCTTCCACCAGCGGATTCATGGTCGTATGCCCGAGATGGCGCAGCGTGCCAGAGAATGCCGTCGTCGCGGTCGAACGTACCAGCTCAGGCGGGGCGGTCAGTAAGGCTTCTGCGTCCCAGAAGAGGGCCACAGGGCGTGTCTTAGGATCGTAGAACTCCATACGATGATCAAGCGCATCGTTTTTGAGCCCAGAGCCGGCACGATTCATGGCCGTGGTGGGTGTAGTGACGATGTTGATGATAGGCGGCTTGGGAGCCAGCAGGCGTGGACTGTAGGCCGGCTGCCCTTCTGGATATTGCGTCATCAGGGCATACGGATCCCCTTTCTCCCCCAGCAGGATGGCAATGACGCGTGTCCCCACGATGACGCTGCCTCCGCCAATCGCAATGAGCAAGTCCGCCCCCGCAGCGCGCGCTGCGGCAGTGCCCTTTTCCACGGCCGGCCAGGTGGAATCTTTGTCCATGGCATCAAAGACCCCGGCATACAGCGTCCCCAGCTGGTCCTGGACGCGTGCGAGTAGATTGGTCTTATGGGCCACCGTCTGGCCACACACCACAAAGGCCCGCTGGGCTTTGTGACGACGGACTTCCTCGGCGAGATGGCGCAGCGCCTCCACGCCGGCATAGAGACGCCAGGGATAGCTGACGGCGCGAAAGGTATGGGAGGGCATGACGTCCATAAACATTTCCTCTCAAACTGCCAGGCCATTAATCCGCAGGTATGTCAGCTTCTGCACTATCTTCTTCTGGAGGCGGAGTGAGAAGCAGATTGCGGAGTCCAATGATATAGAGAAATGCCGCCATGTGGGAGAGCAGCGTCACCATGAGCCCGGCATACGTTAATACCTGGTGGGTCAGCACCGACGTGCCCTGCGTGCGTATGGTGACATCGGTCACAAGCCCCAAAAATACCAGTACGAGTGAGGCGATCATGAGGAGAAGGATGAGAATCACGCGGTGCCTCGCTCTGGGCAGCCTGCTATCGTCTCGGCATGGCGGGTGTGCACTTAGACTCCTACCAGCGGCATGGCAATGTGTGTTGTCGCTACTTCGCCTTCGAGAGCGTAGAGGCCAGGACGCGTCACCCGTACCGGCACGAGTTCACCGATGAGCGCTGGGTCACCGGGGAAATTAATGATCTTGTTGGTACGCGTGCGACCCGTGAGACGGGTTGGATCTTTCTTGCTCGGCCCCTCGACCAGGACTTCGCAGGTCTGCCCTTCATACGTCAGGTTCGCGGCTAAGGCAATGCGCTTCTGCATGCTTAGGAGGCCATCGAAGCGTCGCTGCTTGACGTCGTGTGGCACCTGGTCTGGCAGGCCTGGCGCTACTGTCCCTGGCCGCTCGGAGTAATTGAACAGGAAGATAGTGTCAAAGCGCACCAGCTCCAGCATGCGACGCGTCTCCAGAAATTCGTCCTCTGTTTCCCCGGGGAATCCGACGATCACGTCGGTCGACAGGGCGATATCAGGTACAGCGTCACGAATCCGCCTGATCAACTCGCGGTAGCTCTCCGCCGTGTAACCCCGCCGCATGAGCTTCAAGATGCGATCTGCTCCGGCCTGGAAGGGCAGGTGTAACGACTCACAGACTTTATCGCACGCGGCCAGGGCGTCGATGAGCCGTTGTGTGAAGTCCAGCGGATGTGACGTCACAAAGCGAATACGCTCGATACCGTCGATGGCATCGACCGCCGCCAGGAGGTCAGCAAAGTCCATCTGCCGTGGGCGCACATCGACGCCGTAGGCGTTGACGTTTTGTCCCACCAGCGTCACTTCTTTATACCCTGCCTGCGCCAGACCACAGATTTCCTCAAGCACCACCTGTGGCGGACGACTGACCTGCGGCCCGCGCGTATTGGGCACAACGCAGAACGAGCAGCGCTTGTTGCAGCCATGCATGACGCTTACAAACGCAGTAACCCGGCTATCACGCGCCACTGGGAGGGCCCCGAGGTCATCATCCAGTACTCTGTCGGTAATTTCGAGGACAGGCTGATGCTCCTCTTCCACCTGACGCACCAGGTCCAACACGCGGCTGACGTTCAGCGTGCCAAAGACCAGGTCAACATACGGGGCGCGCTCCAGGATTTCCCCACGGGCACGCTGGGGAATACAGCCACAGACCCCGATCAGCATATCTGGCCGCTGCCGCTTGAGACGCTTTAAATGCCCCAACTCACTGTAAAACTTCTGCTCGGCCTTCTCGCGCACACTGCAGGTATTGAGCAGCACCAGATGGGCCTGTGCCAGGTCCTCGGTCAGCTCGTAGTCCGCCTGCTGGAGCAGGCCGGCGATGCGCTCCGAGTCGTATTTGTTCATCTGGCAACCGTACGTTACGATCGCCAGCTTCTTCGTGGTCATGTTGACAACTCCTCGGTCATGTCTCCAGCAGTGAGCACGCCCTGCTGGCGTAAAAAAGCCTGCTGGTCTTCGAGCAGATCATCGACTGCCGCCCCGCGCAGATCGAGTCCTACAACACGTGCCGGCGGTAATCCAGGACGCCAGAATTCTGCGGCTGCCAGACGCGTCCGCGGCATTGAGCAGTCGCGCAGGTCAGCGCCCATGAACAACACCCCTTCGAGGTCGGCGTCACTGAGATCTGCCCCGTGCAGATTCACGCCCTGCAAGTCAGAGTTGGTCAGATTCGCGCCGCGTAGGTCAGCGCCCTGGAGATCACTTCCCGCCAGTGTACAATTTTTAAGCTGCACGCCCGCCATATGTGCCCCACAAAAATTCACCTGCCGCAGGTCGAGCGATAAGAGGACCTGATGCTGATAGGGACGAAAATCTGCTGTAGACCGCAAGCGTTCGAGCTGGTGGGAGCTGAGATTCCCTGACACATAGCGCTCTTCACGCCAGAAATCGGCGTTGTTATGATAGCCCCCAGCGCGTTCCCAGTACCCCAGCACATCACTCGTGACGAAGCGTATCTCCCTCACCCATTTCACACTTTTGTAAAAATAGCGTGATGGGGCTACGACACGCAAGGGATAGCCATGCGCCACCCCCAATGGCTGGCCGTCCATCTCCCATGCCAGAAGGACGCCCTCATGTAGACATACGTGCAATGGCAAGGACGAATCGTGCTGGCGCTGCGAATACGCGATAAATTGCACAAAACATGCCGCCGGGGTCGGCGACACCAGCGCTGCAACAGTCGCAAAGGCCACACCGCGCCACCGACAGCCAAGCCGTGACCAGCGAGTCACACAGTGGATATCGTACTGGACCTCCACCTGCGGCAGGCGTAGCAACTCGTCGTAGGTCCACGTCTGTGGCTGTTGCACCTCGCCGGTAATGCGGAGACGCCACTGCCGTACATCTAAAGCCTCAGGCGTTGGTGCACGCTCGCCCACCACGGGGAATTTCCGCGTGACCTGCTGTCGAGGAGGTAGAGGTGGTGTGCTCACGGCCTCGTTGTCGTATGTCTGCGCCATAGTTGTGTTGTCCCTTTCGAGGGCGTCTACTGCTGGGCAGTATCTTCCTCTTAGAACACCGCACAGCACCCAAGGCTCCCAATGCAGATGAGAGCTTCCCTCTCAGGTGCACTGGGCCGTCAGCCCCCGCCATCCTGAGCGGCTACTCTACCACCAGAGGCATTGGTAGGTACCAAGATGGGTTACTCCTGGGTCAGTTCAGGCACATGTTCCTCTTCATAGCGCTCAATCAGCACTCCCACGACTTCCATCAGTGAGGCAAGCGGGTGCGTCTCCTCTTCGCCAACTTCATCAATAAGCGCATCTAAAAAAGCGACGAGCCGCTGATATTCCTCTGCGGTGTGGGGCACATACACGATGGCTTCTAAAGCATGCCATGCCTGGACAGCATTGCCCATATCCTTCTGGAGCATCGCTTATTCCTTCCACTGATTCTGGTCGTATTCCGCATGGGTCAGCACGGCACGGATATACACTTTACGCCAATTGTAGTGGATCGCCGTAATCAGGCGCACCTTATTGCCACCAATATTGAAGACAGTGAGTTTGCCCACTTTATCTGCGGTCGGAAACACAGTGCGCACTTCGGCTAAGGAGGCAAAATTGCACCGCTTCATGTGCCGATACCAGTGTTCCAAAGCTGTGCGGGTGTCTGGATGATCGTGTGCAAAATCGTTCAGACGCTTCCGCGTGATGATGTGCATACACTAATGATGCTCTGTCTACTTCCGAAAAGACAACTTTTCTACAGTGGGCCGCACAAGTCTTCTGCGCCCTCCTTTGCAAAGGAGAGCAAGAGTCGTCTCCTGCCTTCCCCGCCAAACTGGCGGGGTAATCGCTGTGTGCAGCACTTAACGCTGGCGCTGCACACCAACGCGTTTGCAGAGATGCGTCACCGGACACTGACTACACATGGGCGAGGTCGGCTTGCAGCGATGCTGGCCCAGCGCTACCAGTGAGGGATTGTAGGCGATCCAGTACTCGCGGGGGAGCTTTTTGCGCAGAGCCATCTCGGTGTCGAGCGGATTTTTCGTTGTAACATACCCCCAGCGGTTAGAAATACGATGGACATGCGTGTCCACACAGATCGCCGGGATACCGTAGCCCTCAGCCAGTACCAGATTCGCTGTCTTCCTCCCCACCCCGTTAAAAGTGGTCAGCACGTCAATGTCATCCGGCACGCGCCCGCCAAATTCGTCCAGGAGACGCCGTGAGATCTCCAGGATCTGCACGGCTTTGTTGCGATAAAATCCCACCGGATAAATCGTCCGCTCGATGGTCTGCTGATCCAGGCGCAGCATCGCCTCCGGCGTATCCGCCAGCGCAAACAGCCGCTGCGCCGCCGGGCCGGTAGTTTTGTCCAGGGTGCGCAGGCTGAGCAATGTGGAGATCAACACGCAATAAGGGTCGTGGCTTTCCTTGGCAATGAGACTGACCACCGGCACGTCCCAGGTGGGGACTTCGCGCAATAGGATGATCATGGCCTCGCGCAACTGTTTCTGCTGCATATTATGACACGCCGAGCTTGTCTAACATCTTCTCGTATTCCTCGATCGGCACCGCCCCGACAATCGACTCTGCCTCGTTAAAAATCACGGTCGGGATAGCGTACACCATATAGGTGTTCACTGCCGCTTCATATTCGTCCAGAATTGCCCGCCGTGTAACGCCGCTCTCAAAATCGGCCACAAAACGGTCAAAATCCAGCGGTGCCTGACGTGCCAGTGTTAAGATTTCCTCCGGCTTGGCAATATTAACACCTTCTTCGAAAAAGCCACGGAACAGGCGGAAATGCAGATCGTCAAACGCCTCAGCACTCTGCAAAGCCGCGCACTTGGCTGCCTCCAGTGCCGGAAGACTCCAGTTGGGATAATCGTCCCGCTCCCACAGCTTCCAGTTAATGCCATCAGGCTTGACCATAGCCGCGATGCGCCGCCACGTGGCCTCACGACGCGTGCCACGGAAAGGCGTGGTCGCCTGTGGGCCTGGGCGCAGAGGAAAGGCACGCCGCTCAATCTGTAACTGCTCGCCATAACGTTCCTGCAAGCGATGGAGGCGAACTGCCGCCGGATAACACCAGGGTCAAAGATAGTCTGAGAATTCAATAATATGCACTGTGGTAGCCATGCCGATCTCCTTGGCTTAAGAAAAAGATGTCGGGCGAGATTATAGGGTAAGCGTCTATCCGTTCACAAGTACCGTCCAGCCTCAGCGTAGCTCTACTGCAATGATACCCGGTGCACGGGAGAAGTCGGGCTCAAACTCTATGGCGCTGTGCCCTACCTAATATGTGCCAGCGTTGCCTCCGTCTGGGGGAGCCACAAGGTCATCGCTATGGTGCGATACATTTCGCTGGCTGTGGCCAGGGCTGCCTGGGCCTGCTGTCGCTGGCCGGTCATGGCGTAGAGAGTGCCAAGACCCAGGTGGCACTGTGCCTGGAGTGGTCGCATACCCAGTGCCTCAGGGCTTGTGCATGGCCTATCCACTGTTATGCTATACTCCTCGTGTGTTTTAGTACACATCCCTCTGCGAGGGGGCATATGATAGAGGCGAAGGCATGGTGAAAAGTGCATCAACAAAGTTGGTACGCGAGATGATGGGGGGGGAGTCGTACGAGTATTACCCCCTGGGCCAGTACATCGTAGCCGCGCCGGGGGTCTGTGGAGGCCGGCCGACATTCAAATATACGCGCATTGATGTCCACCATGCCTTGGGCCTCCTGGCGGTTGGGCGCACAGTGGAGCAGGTTGCACACAGCTATGACCTTCCAGTCGAAGCAGTCCAAGAAGCATTAAGATTGGCAGCACGAGCGCTCGATCGGCAGGGGGGGAGGCTGGTCAGGCGGACATGATTGTCCTTGATGAGCAATTGCAAGGGTTAGGGCTAGAGGAGGCTGTCGCACGTTGGTATCGTGGCGCTGTGATTGTCGTAAAAAAGTTACGACCAGGTATGGTGATTAAGGACGAAGCAATCCCTGCTCTCCTGCGCCAGCTCAAACAACCAACGTTTGTCACCATCGATTACATGGACTTCTGGCGACGTATACCAGCGGACAACGCCTTTTGTATTGTATGTTTAGAGCTTCCTACCGAACGGGTTGATGCTATACCAGTCCGACTACGCCAATTGTTGAGATTGCCTGAATTCAAGACGAAAAAGGCGCGTATGGGTAAGGTGGTCTTAGTCAGAGAGACACGGCTACAGTATTACAGCCAGCATGAAAAGCTGGTGCATATCCTCAGGTGGCCAACTGCAAGATAATATTTGCTGTGGCAGCGCGGCGCCGCTCCGGGCTGCTACGCTGCCCTGGGCATGCGGCAATGCTGCTGGCGAGAGCACTGGAGGGAGGGCTGCCGGGGTGGGGCCCACAAGGCCATTTCTCCTTCCTATCCGTGCAAGGGCCGAGTGTTATGGGGTCTCCTTCCCCAACAGCACAGCGCCGCAGCGCCTGGGGCCTGAGCGGAGCCCCTCGTCCACCCCTAGGCTGGCCCCGGGGGGAACGCCACAAGGCTTGCCTCCGCCGGCTCCTCTCCTCTGTTCGCCTGTGCGAGCGCCGCCTCGGCCTGGGGAAGCCAGAACGTCATGTCCATGGC
>Ga0081455_10007990_pt1 | contig 11059 bp, 9 predicted proteins | sample TabmetS3T2R1_FD_70207 | JGI IMG/M metagenome (GOLD analysis project Ga0081455, IMG submission 70207) | Tabebuia heterophylla rhizosphere microbial communities from the University of Puerto Rico - S3T2R1 | ecosystem: Host-associated > Plants > Roots > Rhizosphere ... | reverse complement strand
GATCGCCGGCGGCCGCCATGTCGTTGGTGGAGGCGCCGAGGCCGCCGACCGCGACCATGCCCTTGCGGTCCTTCAAGAGAGTGGAAACGACCGCGCGGCGATCGAGAAGATTGGCTTTGCTCATTTCAAAAATACCTTTGCCCCGATCAGGCGCTGCGACAGCAGGACTGCGGTCGGCGTGCAGGCGTTGTAGGCCTGTGCCGCGCCGGCTTCGACGACTTCGCGCACTTCGGCAGGCGAATTGGCGCGCATCACCTTGATGCCCGACAATTCGAACACGGCCTGCGTGGTCGATCCCATCGGCACCTGCCAGTGATTGAACTCGCCCCACTCGCCGCGCATCGTCACGATCGTAAAGAACGGCAGGCGGAACAGCGGTATCAGCGAGAACATGTTGATGCAGTTGCCGACGCCGCTCGACTGCATCAGGAGCGCGCAGCGCTGCCCGCCGGCCCAGGCGCCCGCGACCAGCGCCACGCCCTCTTCTTCCGTCGTCAGGGCAATGCCGCGCATGGTGTCGGAGGCGAGCACGCGCTCGATCAGTTTTGAGTGCCCGGCATCCGGCACATAGGGCACCTGCCGCACGTCGTGGCGCTGCAACACGGCATAGATGTCGTCCGGCCAGGTGGCCGTCTGTTGTTCCGATGTGTCAGTGCGGGCGTGCATTGGCGTTTCCGGTCATCTTGTTGGGCATGATCCTTATCGGAAAACCGGTACCCACTTTTCCGGGATCATGCCTGAATTTTGCCGGGACTGTAGAGGGACCTGCGCTTTTCATCAAAGCGCAAAACCGCATATGGCTCTGCGATTTTCTCCGACCAGTGCGCGAGTGCCGCGCTGTGCGGAACACGGCTTGCCGCACCTAGCGAATTGTATTGCGCACCGTCGGCCCTCGGCCTAAGATAGTTGCAACTGAGACTAATTAGATCGGGGTGGATCGCATGAATGTCCATGCGCGGGAACTGGCTGACGGCTTCGACCTCGAACACCTGACGCCGGAATTTTACGCCAACCCCTACCCGACCTACCGTGCGCTGCGGGAAACCGATCCGGTCAAGCGCATGCGCAACGGCTCTTACTTCCTGACCCGCTATGACGACCTCGTCACCGCCTACAAGAACACGAAGGCGTACAGCTCCGACAAAAAGAAGGAGTTCTTCCCGAAATACGGCGACACCCTGCTCTACGAGCACCACACCACCAGCCTTGTCTTCAACGATCCGCCGGCGCACACCCGCGTGCGGCGGCTGATCATGGGCGCGCTGTCGCCGCGCGCGATTGCGGAGATGGAGGGCGACCTGATCCGGCTGGTGGACTCGCTGCTCGACCGCATCGCCACCAAGGAAAAGTTCGAGCTGATCGAGGATTTTGCCGCCGCGATTCCGGTCGAGATCATCGGCAATCTGCTCGATGTACCGCATGACGAGCGCGGGCCGCTGCGCGACTGGTCGCTCGCGATCCTCGGCGCGCTGGAGCCGGTGGTGAGCGCCGAAGCCGCCGCGCGCGGCAACAAGGCGGTGAAGGATTTTCTTGGCTATCTGGAAACCCTGGTTGCGCGGCGCCGCGCCAAACCCGGCGATCCCGCAAAAGATGTGCTGACGCGGCTGATCCAGGGCGAGGAGAATGGCGAGCGGCTGACCGAAAAGGAGCTCTTGCACAATTGCATCTTCCTGCTCAATGCCGGGCACGAGACCACCACCAACCTGATCGGCAATGGCCTGGTGGCGCTGTCGCATTATCCCGGCGAGAAGCAGCGGCTGATCGAACATCCCGACCTGATCAAGACTGCGGTCGAGGAAGTGCTGCGCTATGAGAGCTCCAACCAGCTCGGCAACCGCATGATTGTCGAGCCGGTCGAGATTGGCGGCATCGCCATGCCGGCGGGCACGCCGGTGACGCTGTGCATTGGGGCTGCCAACCGCGATCCCGCGCAATTCCCGGATCCCGAGACGTTCGACATCGGCCGTACGCCGAACCGGCACCTCGCCTTTGCCACCGGCGCGCATCAATGCGCCGGCATGGCGCTGGCGCGCCTGGAAGGCGCGATCGCGATCTCCAGGTTTTTGGCGCGGTTTCCGGGATATGCGCTGGATGGCGAGCCGGTGCGCGGCGGGCGCGTGCGGTTTCGCGGGTTTTTGAGTGTGCCGTGCAGGGTTGGGTGAACTCATCACCGCGATGACAACCTTCGTAGGGTGGGCAAAGCGCAGCGTGCCCACCTTCGCGATCTCGCTCGTGAAGGTGGGCACGGCGCAAACGCGCCTCTGCCCACCCTACGGCTTCTCGCAATGAGGTTGAAACATGCAATCTCATTCTCACGGCGCGGTTTCGCCTGAGCTTTGCCAATTCGTTGTCCCTCTCCTGAAGAAAGGGCGCAGGGAAGGCCGGGCGCCGACTGCGCCCGCAGCACCGTGTGCAACGGTAGTAAAGAACGCACACGGGTTTGACAGGTACAGCCGAGACATCCCGGCCTTCCCCGCGCAATGGCTTTACGGCTTATACGAGCTCTCCCCGGTGAGCGGCCTTTTTTGCCACCGTCGCCTGCGCAGGACTTACCACGCGGCTTGACGCCAGGGTCGCGGCGCCAGGACCACACGACTTCGCCGTACGCTGCAGCGTTTTCGTCTGCACGGCTCGCACCGCGCTGACACCACAGCGTCCATCGCAACCCGCACCACGTTCCGTGACGATCGCGCGAACGTCCCTCATGTGGCGCGGGCTGGGCGGATTACTGCCAGTGATTTGCCCGACGAGTCAAGATCTAATTCTAATTTTCGGATCATCAATTCGTGAAAACGGAATTTGGTCGGTCGCAGGCGGGGCGGCGCAAAACCCATCTACCTGGGGTGCACGGACGCGAGGGGTTTGAGGCGGTGGCGCAACGGCCTGCCGGCGGCGAGCGGCCCGGTGCCGGCGCAGTTTTCGCCGTGCTCCCGCTCGGCGGGTAGCTCATTGAACTACTAGGCCGCTGAACGATCGGTCTCGCACAACGCCTCCAGCGCGGCATCCGCCACGTGCTGGTGCTTGAGACGGAAAAGTAGGCTGCTATTTGCTGACGGGACAGCTGCCGGGTGTATTTCAAGGCGCTGGAGTCGGCCTTGTGGTTGCCGTGACGTTCGCGAAAGGAGATCCCTCCACGCCGTTCACCACCGCCGAAATGCGCCAGCTGTACGTCGTCCGCGGCGCGAGCCCGCTGTCGGCAAAACCCAGACCTTTCGTCTCACCCGCAAGCACGAATTGACCATCCGCGCCGGCGCGTGAAATGCGATAGATCGTGGCTCCCGCCAGCGGCTTCCAGGCAAGCGCCGCAGCGGTATCCGACCTGTCGATTACTTCCAGCGTAGAGGATGCGCCACCGGAGATGTCGCTGGGCACACCTGCTCCCCCCGTGACAGAGTCAAGCATCGCCTTGATCGCCGCGATCTGGGCTCCGGATTTCGTCACGTAATTGTCGGTGTAATCGACATAGCCCCACCAGTCCCAGCAGCCCTGCGGATTGTAAGGACGATACCAGCTCGATCGCGCCTGCGGATAAAGCACGATGATGCTGTTGGTGTCGGCCCATGCGTTGTACCCGGCTTTCTCGACAAATCGCCGGCCGACTTTGCTGACGTCCTGCTTGCAGCCGTGAAGCGCGATGTGGACGCGACACGCTTCGCCGCGCGCGCAGTCGTCGGGGACGAAGACATGGCCGGCCTCACCGAGGCTCAGCGCGTCCGGCGCACGCGGCCTGGTGTAGGGTGACTGGTCGAACTGCTTCAGCGCGCCCTTGAGCTGACCGCGATTGGGCGGGTTCAGCGCACCGTAGATGTGCTGCAGGATGACGCCGGCCTGATCGTAGCCGCAGCGCTCGATATAAGGACTGTCGTTGGCGTTGCAGGCATTGAGATCGCCCGTCTGCGCATCGTCTGAGACGACCAGCGCGTGGCCGGAATCGATCGCGGTCTGATAGAACAGGTTGCCGCGGTTCGTGTCATCGAGATAGTGACGATAGAACTCAGCGGTCGCGTCGGTGACGGCTTTGGCAATCAAAGCATCGTTGTCGCCGTGAAAGAGATAGATTCTCTGCCGCTTGAGATTATCGAGCGGATCGATATCGCGGCTCGCGGCTTTCGCGTCTGCCTTTGCGGCAAAATCGGCGCTCTTCAGATCGGAAGTCCCCTTCATGCATGAACCCGTCGCGCGCCAGATCGGACCCAAATAGCCGGTGATAAAATCGCTGGCATCGGCCCGGACACACCAGAACGGGCCGCCGGCCACGATGCCGACCCCTTTGATCACCGAGGACCAGGCCGTTGCAAACTGCACGGCCATATAACCGCCCGAGGAAATGCCGGATATCGAGCTTTCATTCAGCGAGGCGTTGTAGCGGGCGAGCGGCTCGGCTGCGACGGGGGTTGCCGCACTGATCGCAATGGCGAGGAAACCGAGCATCCGATCGACGTTCATGATTCATCATCCCTGCACGGATGGCGCAATCGTAGCCTTTCTCGTCTCCCGAATTCAACCTCCGCGCGTTACCTTATTCTCCTCAGCAAAAAGCCCCGGACAAGCCGGGGCTCAACTTGCTTGGCGCAGGCTGGATCAGTACCGCGCGGTCACCGGCGCCGCATATCCGCCAAAGCGGTAGTTCAGGCGCAAGGTGACCATATCGATGTCCTGGCTGATGCGGTTGTTGAGCACTCCGGCAACGCGTGGATCGACCACGGTGAAGGAATTGTTCGCATTTCCCATCCAGAGGTGATCGTATTCCGCACCGATCGACCAGTTCGGCGCAAAACCATACTCAAAGCCGACACCGAGCACGCCGCCCCAGCGTGTGGCACTGGCCGAGGCCAGACTGATCCCGGTGAGGTTATCGATCAGGTTAAAGTCCGTGTTGGTGACAGCAGCGCCGCCCTTTACGTAGAAGAGTGCCGCGTTCCAGGCCCAGCCGATCTGGCCGGTAAAGAGACCGATGGCATCGGTTTGCACGCGGGTCGAGAGCGTCGGATCGAGCAGACTCACGCGCGTGCTGCTAAGGTCGGCCCAGTCACCTTGTGCTTCCAACCCGAACACAAACTGACCGGCTTGCCAGCGATACCCGATTTGACCGCCGAACAGGCCTCCGGAACGATCACGACAACCGTCCCCCGCCAATACGACTGCCGCGGGAGTGACAAAGGCAGGGTCGAAATTCCAGCAATTGTGGCTATTGCCCCAACCTCCATTGACGCCGATGTAAAAGCCGCTCCAGTTGTAGATCGGCGCTATCACAGGCGGCGGTGCCGGACGGGCCTTGACGGCCATGTCGGCCGCGGACGCGGACGATGCGAATCCCAGGACTGCTATTCCAATCGCAACTACCGACAGTTTCTTCATATTGATTGCTCCATCTGCGTCACTTCCGCTCTACGCGAGATAGATGCGGTCGCGATCGCCCTCAAAGAAAGTTTCGATTCCGCTAGCGAGCGTAGTCGATCAACTCGCGCGATGATGTACCCGGCTCGCAACAGCTGAATTTTCAACTATGGCGAGAGGTGACGCTGCGATGACGACAAGGCGGCACAGTGCATGCAACCATGCACTCACAGTGCATGGTTGCATGCACTCATCAGTTCCATGCGACGCTATCGGCGTCGGGAACTCGAGTTCCATTCGTGGCCACGCGCGTCGTTAACATCTCGTTAACCGACTCGGCGCAGCGTTCGCCGGGGTAGTTGATTCCTGAATTCTCGTTTCGCGTGGCGCGAGCGAGGTGCTTATCGGGAGGTGCCCATGTCAGTTGTGTTCACGATGCCTGCGCCCGAGGCGCCGAAGGCCGTGTCTTCGCCGACCGAAATCATTCCACTGCTGATCGGTGCGACCGTCGACGAAGTCGAGCGCGAACTGGTGTTGCAAACGCTGGCGCGCTGCGACGGAAACCGCACGCGCGCTGCGCGCGTGCTGGGAATATCGGTCCGCACCCTGCGCAACAAGATCCGGGAATATTCGGCGAGCGGAATCGAGGTGCCCGCGAATAGCGATTAGCGCGGCCGTCAGTTCGTTCACCCCTGCTCTTCCGGCGGCTTGATGTGGCGGAACGAGAACAACAGCGCCAGATCATAGGCAATCTTCAGCGCGCCGCACACCACCAGCGGCAGGCCGGAAAAACTTGTCGTCAGCAGCACGCCGGCAATCGCGGGGCTGATGCTGGAAGCCAAACTGCGCGGCACCGCGGTGACGCTGGCGGCGGCCGGTCGCTCCGCCGGCGTCACGACAGCCATGACATAGGAGGTGCGGGTCGGCACATCCATTTGCGACAGCGCCGAGCGCAGCAAGAGCAGCGCCAGCGCGACGTAGAGATTGGGCGCGAACGCCGCCAGGATCAAAAAGATGCTGGAGGGGATATGCGTGAACACCATGGTGTTGACAAGCCCGATGCGGCGCGCGATCCAGGCCGCAATCGGATAGGAGAAGGCTGACAGCGTCGAGGCCCAGAAGAAAAACACGCCCGCTGCCGACAGCGACAAATCGAAACGCTGGAACAGCCAGAGCACCAAGAGCGACTGCGCGACAAAGCCGCCGGCAAAGGCGTCGATCGAGAACAGCGCCGCGAGCTTGTAGACGGTGCCGCGCGACGGGCCGAGCGGCGCATGCGTCTTTTCTTCGGCGCGGGCGTGCGGGGCCTGGCGATAGAGCAGCGCGCAAATCACCCCAAGCGCGGCATAGGCGTAGAACATCGCCCGGAAGGCGCCGAGTTGCGTGCTGCCTGAGGCGACCAGAAAATCCGGCAGCGAGGCCGCAAGCGAGCCGGCGGCGGCGCAGAGCGCACCGATCAGGCTGTAGCGCGCAAACACCTGCGTGCGCCGCTCGTCTGACGCGGTGCGCGCCAGCACGGCATGCTCCAGCGGCACGGCGACGCCGAGATCGCCCGCGGAAGGATTGACCGTGCCGATGAAGGCGGTGAGCGCGATCAGCGTCAGATGCTCGACATTGGGGAATGCCAGACCCGTTGCGGTCATCAAGGCCGCGCCGAGCAGCAGCAGCGCGCGCAGGTCGAAGCGCGGCGCGATCCAGCCGATGACCAGCGTCAACAGCGCCGTGCCGAGCAGTGAGGCGGTGGCAACGATGCCGACTGCGACCGCATCGAAACCGAGCGCGGTCATATAGGCCGGCAGGATGATGATGGCAAAGCCGTCGCCGAAGCCGCGCAGCGCACGCGCCGCATAGAGCAGCGCAATCAGCGAAGAGCCTGATGCCGCCTTGCCGGTCGCAATACTGGTCATGCCTTCCTCACGGCAGCTTCGTGATGGTCAGCCGGTCGAAGCGCGTCACGCTGTCCGCCTTGGTCCAGAGTGCAACCCCGCCCGCCTCGCCAAAGGTCTTGTCGGTGACCGAAAACAGCGTCTTGCCGTCATAGGCGACGGTGAACGTTGCGCCCTCTGCGCGCAGCGCCAGCACATGCCATTCGTTTGAGGTAACCTTCAAGTTGGCGCCGCCGAGTTGCTCGCGCCGCCCCCTGACGACGCGATAGAAGCGCACATTATCTTCAAGCGCATTGGCCCGCACCACGTAGTAGTTGTCGGCATCGATCAGCCGCACGGCAATGCCGCCGGCCTGGTCGACCTTGCCCGCAACCGCCTTGAAACGGATTTCGGCAGTGAGGTTGACGGCGGAAAGGCTGTCGGGAATGGCGAGCGGGAAGCGGTAGTCGGTGCGTTCGGTGCTCATCTGCTCGATCGCGCGCCCCGAGGCCGCGGTGGGGTCGGCGGTGACGGTCCATTCGCCTTCTCCGCCTTGACCAGTGCGCGCAAAGGTGAACCCGGCAGGCCTTGATCCGATCGTCATGTTTTCGAGACTAACCATGGCAGCTCCTGTTTCGGCGCGCGCCGGCAAGGCGGCGCACGCCAGCGACGTGATGAGCGCCAGGAGCAGCATGGATGGTGTGATGGAAAAAAATTTCGGCCCTGGTCCGTCCATGTGCGCCTCCCTCGAGCACGTCGAGCGATGCGCAGGCTTGGACGAAAGGGCCGTCTGACGGGGAGCCTGCTTTGTCCCCGGTGTACCCAAGTTAGGCCCGAATACACAGGAGCGCAAGCGGTCGCGTGGTACTTGTCACATCATTTGCGTGACCATGCGCACGTCACCGACGCGACGCGGCAAATCCGAACCATGCGAGCAAAAATCCAACCGCGGCTGCGATCCAGCTTGCCCAGGTCGGTATCATTACTCCATTGAACGTGACCTCCCATCCAGCAACCGCACGCGCAAGCTGCAGCAATCCAACCAAAGCGAAGACAGCGGCCGCCAGCCGCGCATAACCTGATGCTGCCATGTTGTCCTCCTTTTGAGATACGGGTTCGTGCAAGGCATCGTCCCTTCGCCGCCGAAGCGCGGCGAAGACGTAGACCCCCCGCTTACGGCAGCGCGACCGCGATCAGTTCCTCGGTCAACGGCCCGCCGCCGGTGGGAAAGGCGATGAACTGCTTTCCGCCGGCCATGTAGGTTATGGGCGCGCCGACCGCGTTGGCCGGCAAATCGATCTCGGCCAGCATCGTGCCATCCGTCTTGTCGTAGACCCATAGCTTGGGATCGAAATTGTTCAGATCGGCGATCCGGCGCCGCAGGCTCAGGTTTAGCCGCGGCGCGCTGAAATAGCCTGATTGCACGACGATCATCACATTTTTCGTCAGCAGCGCCCAGCTTCGCGCGGGAAATCCCAATCGCTGCGTCACGCCGAGCTCGCGAAGAGCCGGAATGAGCTCGCCGCGGCCGACCGGCAGGCGAAACCGATGCTCACCGCTGTTCATGTCGATGGCGAGCATGCTGCCGAATGGCGGCTTGAACAGCGGCAGGCCGCGCGGGCCCGACAGGTAGCGGAATTCTCCGATGAAGTCGTAGGTGGACTCGCCCGGATTGGGCTTGCGCACGGTGACCACGAACGGCAGCCGGTAGGTGCCCACATAGAGCATACCGGTTTCGGGATCGATGGCGGCGCCCGCCCAATTGCCGCCGCCGGCAACGCCCGGCACCTGGATGGTGCCGCGTTCCGAGGGTGGCGTGAACAGCGGGCCGTGATCGTACTTGCCGACGATCTCAATCGCTTCCTTGCGCAGCTCCGGCGTGAAGTCGATCAGGTCGTCCTCGCGCACGCCCTGAATATCGATCGGCGCCGGCTTTGACGGAAACGGCTGCGTCTTCGAGGCGCGCTCGCCGGGCACGTTCGACGCCGGCACCGGCTGCTCCTCGATCGGCCACACCGGCTTTCCGGTGATGCGGTCGAACACATAGAGAAAGGCCTGCTTGGTCACCTGCGCCACCGCCTTGATCGGCTTGCCGTCGACGGTGATGTCGATCAGGTTCGGCGCGGCTGGCGTGTCGTAATCCCACAGGCCGTGGTGCACGAACTGATAGTGCCAGATCTTTTTGCCGGTCGCCGCCTCGAGGCAAACGATGCTCTCGCCATACAGTCCGTCACCGGGACGATGGCCGCCGTAATAGTCGTTGGTCGGCGTAGACACCGGCAGATAGACGTAGCCGAGTTCCTCGTCCGCGCTCATGGGCGCCCAGACATTGGCGTTGCCGGCTTCCTTCCAGGATTCCTTCTCCCAGGTCTCGACACCCGGCTCTTCACCCTGCGGCACCGTATGGAAGGTCCAGAGCAAACGGCCCGTTGTGGCATCGAAGCCCCTGACATCGCCGGGCGGCGACGGCCGCCTGCCCCACCAATCCATCACGGATGAGCCGACGACGATGACGCCGCGCACGATCACCGGCGGCGACGACATGGTGTAATATTCGCGGTCAACCGGCCGCCGCATACCCTGCGCGAGGTCGACGCGGCCATCGGTGCCGAAGCCTTTCACCGGCTGTCCGGTTTTCGCATCCAGCGCGTACATCTGCGCGAACGCGGTGAGCATGATGATGCGCTCGTCGTCGCCGCTCTTCCAATAGGCGACGCCACGGTGCAGCCAGCCGTCATTGGCGGGAAGGCCAAGGCCGTTTTCGTAGACCTTGGGATCGAACACCCATTTGGTCTCGCCAGTGGCGGCATCGATGGCAGCGACCTGCGACAGCGAGGTCGAGGTGTAGAGGACGCCGCCGACCATCAGCGGCGTCGATTCATTGGCGCGGCTCGGGCCGACATTTGGATTAGCTTGCTTGATCGCCATATCCGGCGATTTCCAGCGCCAGGCAACGCGCAGGTTTTTCGCATTGTCCTTGTTGATCTGCGTCAGCGGCGAATAGCGCGCGGCGGCATAGGTGCCGGCATAAGCGGGCCATTCGCCTTGCGCCAATGCTTTTGCGGATTCCGGCAGTGCGCCGGGAATGGTTTGGGCGTGGAGTGCGGCCGGCAGCAGCGCGAGCGTAGCGCCGATCAGCATGAGGCGAGCGATCATGTCATCCTCCCTGCCCGGACCAGCCTAGCGTCCTGGCCGGGCAGGAGCCAGTATTGACTATTGTGCCGGTCTTGTCTAGTGTACTAGTTAATGCATACAGACTTGCTCAAAGCCCTCCGTCTCGAAAGCTCGGGCGTTCCGATCTACGTGCAGCTGCGCGAGCAGATCTTGCGGCAGCTCGGCGCCGGCCTGCTTGCGCCCGGCGAGCAGATGCCGACCATGCGTGAGGTGGCGGTGGCGCTAAAGGTCGATCTCAATACGGTCAGACATGCCTATGACGAGCTGGAGCGGCTCGGCGCCATCACGCTGATCCGCGGGCGCGGCAGCTTTGTCGCAAAACCGCCTCCCGCCATGGGCGCGCGCGCGCAGCAGGCGCAGACCGACAGTCTGGCAAAACAGGTTCTCGCTACGGCGGCGACGATGGGCATCGATCCCCTCGCCGTTGCCGACCGAATTCGAACCCTCGCGAAGCAGAAGGAATAGTCGTCATGAACAACTATTTTAAGGCCAAGGGTGTCAATCAGCCGGCGATCGTCCTCTCGGTGCTGGTTGCGGCGGCCGCCGCGTATTGCGCGTGGCTCGGCCAGGAAAGCGGCGCGCGCAGCTATTATTGGATCGCCGGCGCTCTGGCGGTCATAGCCGCGCTCATTCCGCAGTCCCTGATGATCGCGGACCAGTGGGAGCGCGCTGTCGTGCTGCGG
>Ga0081455_10007989_pt1 | contig 11062 bp, 8 predicted proteins | sample TabmetS3T2R1_FD_70207 | JGI IMG/M metagenome (GOLD analysis project Ga0081455, IMG submission 70207) | Tabebuia heterophylla rhizosphere microbial communities from the University of Puerto Rico - S3T2R1 | ecosystem: Host-associated > Plants > Roots > Rhizosphere ... | reverse complement strand
TACCCACTCGAGTTTGGGCCCCAGCGCCTGGCTCGTCAGGCACTTGCCCGCATTGGCGAGGATGGTGTCCTGGCCGTAGCGACGATTGAGCAGATCTATCTCCTCAGTCGCTCGTGTGTCGATGCCATAGAGAATGGCCGGCCTGAGGGGCTCGAGATCAGCATCGCAGAGCACCAAGCTCGGACCCACGCCGTCGATACAGACGCCGGCAATCGGTCCCGGCGCTGAACTCGTCAAGATGTTGCAGATCCCGCGTACCTCGTCCCACCAGGTACCCGCGGCATCCACTTCGGCCCAGCCCGGTCGTGGCAGTGAGATCTGGTGCGCTCTCTGGGCTGATTCGATTACCTGACCATCAGGGGTAACCAGCAGCCCCTTGGTGCTGGAGGTGCCGATGTCAATGCCGAGTACGACCTCCACGCCTGCCACATTAGTGGGCCACCTGTCAGCGCAGGTGGACGCAACGACCACCACTGACACAGCCGTTTTGCCATTCGCGATCCGGTTGCGATAGCCCGGCAGCGCCGATTGCAGGCTGTCGCGCCATGACATCGTGGAACGCGCTCAGCGCCGCTCCTCGACTTGCGACCGCCATGGTGATCTCCTTGCCGATGCGGGCATGATCTGGACCACTATTCTCACCAGATGAGGATTGTGGTGACCGGAGGCAGAGGCGTGCTCGGCACCGAGATCGTACGCAAACTGGAGGCTCGCGGCGCTACGGTCACCTCGGCGAGCCGGCGTACCGGTGTTGATCTTGCCACAGGTGAAGGGCTCGATGCGGCATTCCACGCCGCCGACTGCGTGGTTCACGCGGCCACCCACCGGCTGCGGCATCGCAGAGTCGACCTGGACGGTACCCGGCGCTTGATCAAGATCTTGGCCAGTCGGTCCGCACCGCCGCACCTCATCTACGTCTCCATTGTCGGCTGTGATCAAATACCGCAGCGGTATTACCGGGTGAAGTATGCCTGCGAGCTGGCACTGGAACGCAGCAAGCTACCGGTCACGGTGCTCCGGGCCACGCAGTTCCACACCTTGATCACCGAAATCGCGAGCACCGTGACGATCGGTCCCCTGGCGCTCGTACCGAGGGGCATGTCGTTCCAGCCGTGCGACCATCGTTGGATCGCCGCAGAGCTCGCCGACGTCGCACTTGGGCCAGCACCGTCTGGCTATCATCGTGCTGCTGATCGGGCCGGACCCGAACCGCTCAGCCTGGCTGAGGCGGTGAGATTGCTGCGGGCCAAGGAAGGGAAGCCAGTGCCGCGGCTGATAACGATTAGACCGATAGGCGGCACCCTCGCGGCGTTTGAGGCCGGGGCCGACTTTCCGGACGCCGACGCGAAGATCGGCGGCTCCTCGTTCCGCGAATTCCTGGGACGGTAGCGCTACCTAAACGGTGAGGGCCTTGAGTTCGGCAAGCAGCTTGCTCATGGTGTCTTTGGCGTCGCCGAAGAGCAGCGTCGTTGACGGCTCGTACAGGAGCTCATTCTCAATCCCGGCGAAGCCCGGGCGCATCGAACGCTTCATGAAGACCACCTGGCGCGCCTGGTTGGCGTGCAAAATCGGCATGCCGTAGATCGGGGCGCCAGGCGTGGTCTCGGCCGCAGGGTTCACAACATCATTCGCGCCAACCACCAACACCACGTCGGCCTGTTTGAACTCACCATCGATCTCGTCCATCTCCTTGAGCTGCTCATACGGCACCTGAGCCTCGGCGAGTAGCACGTTCATGTGACCGGGCATCCGGCCAGCCACCGGATGGATGGCGTAATCGACCTCTATCCCACGTTCGATCAACAGGTCGACCAGCTGCCGCAGCGTGTGCTGAGCCTGCGCAACCGCGAGCCCGTAGCCGGGCACGATGATCACCCGTTGGGCGTAGGCCAAGAGGATGGCGACGTCGCTGGGTCCGGCCGACTTCACCGGCCGATCACTGATCGTGGTAGCGCCGAGAGTCGACCCACCCTTCAGCGCGCCGAAGAGGATGTTGATCACGGACCGGCCCATAGCGACTGCCATCAAGCGGGTAAGCAACGTGCCCGCGGAGCCCACTAGTGTGCCGGCGACCAGCAGCAGGATGTTCCCGAGCAGGTAGCCGCTGGCCGCGACGGTTAGTCCGGTGAACGCGTTCAGCAGGGAAATCACGATCGGCACGTCAGCACCGCCGACGGGCAACACAAGCAACACGCCCAGTCCCGCGCCTACAGCTGCAAGCAACACAGCGAACAGCAGGCTCGGGACGACGACCAGGCCGACGCTGAAGCCCGCCGCGGCCAGCAGGCCAAGGGCGTACAAGATCGGGTAGCCGGCGAACACGATAGGCCGGGTCGTCATCAGCTCTTGCAGCTTGAGGAAAGTGACGATCGAGCCGGCGAAACTGATCGAACCAACCACGATGGTGAAGGCCGTGGCGATCAAGTCGAAGACCGGCGCTGATCCTTCCGCGAGCTCAGCCAGCTCGATGATCGCCACAATGGCTGCGGCTCCGCCCCCCACACCATTGAACAGAGCTACGAGCTGGGGCATCTGAGTCATCTGAACCCGGTAGGCGCCGAGAACGCCGATCGCCGTGCCAGCTGCGATGGCTGCCAAAATCGGTAGCAGATGATTGAGATCGGAGACCAGAAAAACGATCACACAGGCCAGCACCGCGCCAGCCGCCCCGATCAGGTTGCCACGACGGGCGGTCTTGGGTGAGGACAATCCCTTGAGCGCGACGATGAAGCAAACCGCGGCAGCCAGGTAGCCGAGCTGGGCCCACGCTAGCGTCACCGGTCGAGCTCCCGGCGTTCCTGTTTCTCCAACGACCGGCGGGGACGCGAGAACATCACCAACATCCGGTCGGTGACCACGAAACCGCCGACCATGTTGATTGATGCCAAGATCACCGCAATCAGACCCAACACCAGAATCGGTGTCGATTGAGCGGCACCGGCAACCAGAATTGCACCGATCAAGATCACGCCATGGATCGCATTGGCGCCGGACATCAACGGAGTATGCAGGGTAGAGGAGACCTTGGAGATCACCTCCACACCAACAAAGACGGCCAGCACGAAGATCGTCAGCCAAATTATCGGTTCAGTGGCCGTGTTCATTGCTCGCTCCGCTCGCTGCGGATCGCGCTCGGAATCCGCCGACTTCGTCGTCCCTCGCCGACAAAAAGCGTGTCCGCTTGCTCCTCCTCAGCACGGCGGCGCGCGATCCGGGGTTCATTGCTCGCTCCGCTCGCTGCGGATCGCGCTCGGAATCCGCCGACCTCGTCGTCCCTCGCAGACAAAAGCGTGTCCGCTCGCTCCTCCTCAGCACGGCGGCGCGCGATCCCGGGTTCATTGCTCGCTCCGCTCGCTGCGGATCTCCCTCGGAATCCGCCGACCTCGTCGTCCCTCGCAGACAAAAGCGTGTCCGCTCGCTCCTCCCCAGCACGGCGGCGCGCGATCCCGGGTTCATTGCTCGCTCCGCTCGCTGCGGATCGCGCGCGGAATCCGCGGTTCAATTGGCCACTCCATGGTTAGTTCCATCAAACACTTGTCCATCGTGGGTAATGCACATTGCAGAGATGATCTCGTCGTCGAAATCTGGCGCAAAACGGCCCTCGCGGGTCATTAGCATGATCACATTCAGCAGGTTCTGGGCGTAGAGCCGGCTGGCTGGTGCGGGCATCTGGCTGGGTAGGTTCGCACCACCCCACAGCTCCACCGAACCCACTCGCACTACGCTGCCGGCCACCACGCCCTCGACGTTACCTCCGGCTTCGGCCGCAAGGTCGACGACGACCGATCCAGGCGCCATTGCCAGGATCATCTCGGTGGTTACCAGAAGCGGTGCTCGTCGTCCTGGCACGGCAGCTGTGGTGATCAAGGCATCGGCAGCGGCGACATAGCTCGCGAGCAGCTCGCGTTGCCGCTGGGCGCGATCTTCGGTCATCTCCCGGGCATAGCCGCCCGCGCCCTCGAGTGTCGGCAGCGGCAGCTCGATGGCCTGCGCCCCCATCGATCGAATCTCTTCTGCGGCAGCGGCGCGTACGTCATAGCCTTTGACCACCGCACCCAAGCGCCGGCAGGTTGCGATCGCCTGCAGTCCTGCGACGCCGGCACCGAGCACCACGACCTGGGCCGGTGGCACGGTGCCTGCGGCGGTCATACTGAGCGGGAAGAACTGACCGAGCATCTCGGCGGCGACAATTGCTCCCCGATAGCCAGCCACCATGGCCTGAGAGCTCAGCGCATCCATGGATTGGGCACGCGAGATCCGCGGCACGTATTCCATCCCGAAGGTCGTGATCTTCCGGTCCCGGCGCAGGGCGATGTCGGCCGGGCGCCCAGCCAGTGGAAAGAACGAGATTGTCGCCGCTCCAGATGGCAACGGCGCCAAATATTCAGTGCCAAGTGGTTGCACGCTGAGCACCAAGTCGGCTTGGTCGAAGGGGTGCTCGGTGACCAAGGCTCCGGCCGCGTCGTAGGCAGCGTCTGCCATCAAGGCACCCGTGCCCGCTCCGGTCTGTACCGCCACCTCGTAGCCCGCGGCGCGTAGCTTCCCCACCAGCTCGGGAACCAGGGCAACGCGAGCCTCGCCGGGAACCAGTTCCCGGGCTACCGCGATGCGCACATCACGAACCTAATGCACGCCGACTTGTCAGAATCCAGTTGACCGATAGCTCACCTTGATTCTGACAAATCGGCGTAGGTCAGCGGACTTTCACCTTGATTGAGTGGTATCCCGTTGCGCCGTTTGGCATTGGCGGCGCGACTTCGGCAGTCTGGAGCTTTCCGTTCGCATCGGTGGCGCGAACCGTAAGGGTGTGCGTACCCGAGGTGGCCTGCCAGTGGTACTTCCACTGCCGCCAGGTGTCAGGACCGATGGTCTCCGCCAGCTCGGCCGGCTGCCAGACGCCTTGGTCGACCTGCACCTCGACAGCCGATACCCCGGTGTGCTGAGCCCAGGCGACTCCGGCTACGACAATCGTCCCCGGGTCGACGGTTGCCTTGCGTGGCACGTCGATCCGTGAGGCCAGCTTGATCGGCGCCCGCGGTGCCCATCCAAGCGGCGTCCAATAGGCCTGCTCTTCGGCGTAGGTGGTGACCCTCAGCGAGGTGACCCACTTCGTCGCGGATACGTAGCCGTACAGGCCTGGGACGACCATTCGCACAGGGAATCCATGCTCGATGGGCAAGGGCTCGCCATTCATGCCAATCGCCAGCATGGCCTCACGGTTGGGATCGGTAAGCGCCGACAGCGGCGTACTCGCCGTCCAGCCGTCGTGGCTCTTCGACAGCACCATGTCGGCGCCCCCGAGAGGCTTGGCCTCGGCCAGCAGCTCGCGGATGGGATATCCGAGCCACAGGGCATTGCCGGCCAGATCACCGCCGACCTCGTTGGAGACGCAGGCAAGTGTGGTCATGTGCTCCACCAACGGCTTGGCGTTCAGTTCGGCGTAATTGATCTCGATGGGGTTCTGCACCATCCCGGTGATCCGGAGGCTCCAAGATTCGGGATCGACTACAGGTACCTGGAGTGCGGTGTCGATCCGGTAGAAATCGTCGTTGGCAGTCACGTACGGAGTCAGACCCTGGACCTTCAGATCGGCACCCTGTGGCGGCACGGGCGTCGGTTTCACCGGAGTCGGCAATCTCAGCTTCTCGCGTGCCGCGTTGACTGCAGTCGACGCGCTGACAAGCAATTGGCCAGTGATGGCCGCCGCCGCAGCAGCAGCACCAACAACGATCGTCCACCCGAGGAAACGACGCCGCGCGGCAGATTGGGCCTCACCATTCGCCGCTCGTGACGGCTGCCACCGCTGCAGCTGCCCGATCAAAGCGCTCAAGATCATGTAGCCCAGGAGCAGCCCGACGATCGTTGGCACGTACGCGGCGAAGCTGACGTCCGGTTGTGCGCCGACAGCAATCAGGCCGAGCACCGCCACCAGAGCGAACACGGCAGCACCTGCAAAGCGGCGACGCAACTCGAGTTCGCCCGCCAGACCGCAGATGATCAAGACCGCGGCAACAAGGATGGCCACCAGTATGGGCTTGTCAGCGAAACCCAGGACCTCCTTGCCGAAGTTGACCAACGAAGCCGGCAACAGGTTGATGATCAACTCGCCGACGGCGAGTACCGGAGAGCCGGCCGGCGTGACTATCCATGACGCGAGCCCGGCTACTCCGAGGCCGGCCAGGCCGGCGACGACTCCAGCGAGCCGTGCCCACCATCGCGTCGCACGTGCCGTGTCCCGCTCGTCGCGCCTGTGCACCTCACCATCCTCCGCTTGCCTGGGTCCCCAGACAACGCTGGTCGCTTGACACCAGGTAGCGCTGCAGCTGCGACCGTCGGGAATCGCGCGCCCGGCGTGCTGAGCTGAGGAGGAGGGAGCGGAGGCGCTCTTTCCTCTGCGAGCGAGGACGAAGTCGGCGGATCTAGTGCGCGCGATGCGCGAGCAGCTCCAAACAATGCGTAGGTTGGCGCCATGCGCCTTCGCCGCAGCTGCCTGCTGCCCGGCTCGATGGACCGACTGGCCAGCGAGCTTGGGCGACCTGCGCTGTTCCACTATTTGGCGTCTCCCATGTTGGTATTCGACGCTGTCGAGCCTACGGATGCCATCGAGCGCTGGTTCCCAGGGAAATACCGCTTCCGGCTGTTGCTTGGCGGGCGACTCCCGATCGGCGAGCATGTCGTCAACCTGCAACGCACACTGCAGGACGCCGAGGCAGCCGAGGGGAAGCGCGTGGTCTGGCACGATGCGGGTTACAGCGATTTGATCAGGTTGTGGGACCACCAGATAGTGCTCGAGGACTTTCTCGGAATGACCCGCTACACAGACGAAGTTGAGATTCACGGAGGGCCGCTGACTGTGCCCGCATGGCTGTTCGCTCTCGTGTTCTACACCCACCGGCAACGGCGACTCAACCGGCTCGTGGCGGCTGGCTTCACCTACTGATCATGGCTGCAGCGCCCGGGTGCGTTGACTATTACCCAGGTTGGATTGAGGATGCTGGCCGGCTGTTCGAGGTGCTCCGGGATGAGATCACCTGGGAGCAGCATGCCGTCACGGTCTACGGCCGCACCATGCCCGCACCACGGCTCAGCGCCTGGATCGGAGATAGCGCATACCGCTACTCCGGCGTCGTGCATGAGCCAGCACCATGGTTGGCGCCCTTGGCTGAGTTGCGGGACCGCCTTCGCGGCGAGTTGGCCGTGAACTTCAACTCCTGCTTGGCCAATCTCTATCGGGATGGCACCGACTCCATGGGTTACCACAGCGACAACGAGCCGGAGCTGGGCCCACGACCCGTCGTTGCCTCCATAAGTCTGGGGGATCGGCGACGGTTCGTGCTGCGGCATCGGACGACACGGGAGCGATGGAGCTGGGATCTGGGCCACGGTGATCTGCTGGTCATGCGCGACGAATCACAGAGTGACTATGCGCATGCAGTCCCCAAGATCTCGCGGGCGGTCGGGCCTCGGATGAACCTGACTTTCCGAGTCTTCGGGTCCCCGACCCTGGAAACTCCGCGCCGAACAGGGCACATTGGCTAGATGCCCTATTTGGGCGCAAATCGGGCTTGGAAACCCATCTGGAGTGAAGTTCCAGGGAATTTCAGCTGACCGTTAACATCGAGGTCCTTCTCGAGGCCCTCACTAAGTGTGAAGACTGTTCAACCTGATGTTCAGCACCTACTAGCTACCGAAGGCGTAGTCGTTCGACGCGATCATCCCAAGCTGATTAGCGCCATCGACTGGCTGGTCCGCAAATGGCGGCCTGCGCCCTGTCTTGCCGTGCGTTTACGCCGAGCCCGAAGCGTGCGACTCGATCGGAACACGGATACGAGCGCTGATGCGCTGGGATCCAGACGCCGTGCTCGTCGAGTCAGCCGCCGCTTGGGTCTGCTTCTGGCCCGAGATTCGGATGCCCTGAGGGGACTTAGAACGGCCTGGGGCCGGCTCGCAGTCCGGCACCCACTGGGACAGCGGGTCCTTCCTCTTCCGGCTCCTCGATGGCCGCAGTGAACTGCGAGTTGTAGAGATCGAAGTAGTGCCCGCGGGCATCGAGCAGCTCCCGGTGGGTGCCCTGCTCGACGATCTGACCGTCTTCCATCACCAAGATGACGTCGGCATCACGGATTGTGGAGAGCCGATGAGCGATCACGAAGCTGGTCCGGTCGGTTCGCAACGCAGCCATGGCCCGTTGCACCAGCACCTCGGTCCGGGTGTCAACCGAGCTGGTCGCCTCGTCCAAGATCAGCAGTGCCGGGTCTGCCAGGAAAGCTCGGGCGATAGTGATCAACTGCTTCTCGCCTGCGCTGATATTGCTCGCTTCCTCATCCAGGACCGTGTCATAGCCGTCTGGCAACGCATGCACGAATCGATCTACATAGGTCGCCTCGGCTGCGGCATGAATCTCCTCCTCCGTTGCGGACGGGCGGCCATAGGCGATGTTTTCTCGGATAGTGCCGTGGAAGAGCCACGTATCCTGCAGCACCATGCCGATGTTGGCCCGCAACGCGGACCGCGGCACGGTGGCAATATCCACTCCATCGAGAGTGATCCGGCCGCCGTCGAGCTCGTAGAACCTCATGATCAGGTTGACCAGCGTGGTCTTGCCGGCGCCAGTCGGGCCAACGATGGCCACAGTGCTTCCCGGCTCCGCCACCAGAGACAAATCCCTGATCAGCGGGTCGTTGCGCTTTTTCGGGGGTTCAAGGGGGTCGTCCCCCTTGCCGGTATCGGCATCATAGGAGAACCAGACGTGTTCGAACGCCACCCGACCGCAGGTCGGGTTGAGCGAACTCGCTTCTTCCGGCACCTGCTCCTGCTCGTCGAGCAGTTCAAAGACCCGCTCGGCCGATGCCACACCAGACTGCAGAACGTTCGCGATCGATGCCAGCTGAGTCAGCGGCTGAGTGAACATCCGCGTGTATTGGATGAAGGCTTGCACGTCGCCCAGGTTCATGGTGCCGCTGGCTACCCGGAGTCCTCCCACGACGGCGATCGCCACGTAGTTGAGGTTCCCAAGGAAGAACATCGTCGGCATGATCAAGCCCGAGACGAACTGCGCGCCGAAGCTGGCCTTGTACAACGTCGTATTGCGTTCCGCAAACACCGCCTCGACCTCGCCCTGCCGGCCGAACACCTTCACCAATGACTGCCCTGTGAAGGCCTCTTCGATGTGCCCGTTCAGTTCGCCCGTGGTCTTCCACTGCTGGATGAAGAGTTTCTGCGACCGCTTGCCGATCAACGTTGTGACGATAATCGCCACCGGAATCGTCACCAGCGCGATGAGCGCCAGCGCGGGTGAGATGACAAACATCATCACGGTGACACCGATGACGGTCAGCAACGAGGTGAGCACCTGGCTCAGCGTTTGCTGCAGGGATTGGGAGATGTTGTCGATGTCATTGGTGACCCGGCTCAAGAGCTCGCCACGGGTCTGCTTGTCGAAGTAGCTGAGTGGCAAGCTGTTGATCTTCTCTTCGACCTTGCTCCGCAGCGTGTAGATCGAGCGCTGTACGGCGCCGTTCAGCAGATATCCCTGCAGGAACAAGAACAAGGACGCCACCAGATAGAGAACGAGCGCCAGCAGCAGCAACTGGCCTAGCAAGGTGAAGTCGATGCCCTGCCCGGGCGCCACGTTCAAGCGCTCGACCATGTCGGCGAATTTGTCGTTGCCCTGGGCACGCAACGACGCGATCACTTCCTCCTTGGAAGCCCCGCCGGGCAGATTCTTGCCGATAACCCCGGTGAAGATCACATCCGTGGCCATGCCCAGGATCTTGGGCCCCAGCACGTTCATGACGATTCCGGTGATCGCAAGCAGCACCACGAGGATCAAGATCATCCGCTCGGGTGCCAGGTGCCCCAGTAGGCGCCTGAGCGAAGGGAAGAAGTTCAGCGACTTCTCCACCGGCCGTGCTTGTCCCCACATGCGTCCGCCACTGGTTGGCGGACCATACTTAGGTCTCGGGGGCGCCTTTGGCGCGGGCCGCTCGGGCGCCTTGCGCGCCGGTTGTCCGTTGCCGGAAGTGGTCGGAGCCGCTGAGGTGTCCCCTTCGACAACCTCAGAGCGCAGTGGTCGGGGCTCAGGGCGCACTGGTCGGGGCTCGAGGGGCGTCCGATCTTGACCGTTGCCGCTCACGCTGCAGCCTCCTCAGAGCTGAGCTGGGAATCGACGATCTCCGCGTACGTGGGACAGTGGGCGAGCAGCTCCTCGTGGGTGCCGCAGCCGACGATCTCGCCATGCTCGAGTACCACGATCTTGTCCGCGTCAGCGATGGTCGCCACCCGCTGGCCTACGATGATCACCGCTGCGTCTGCCGTCTCACTCTGCAACGCGGCCCGCAACCGCGCATCGGTGGCAACATCAAGCGCTGAGAAGGAGTCATCAAAGACATAGATCTCCGGTCGCTTCATCAGCGCCCGGGCGATCGCCAGGCGCTGTCGCTGGCCCCCTGAGACGTTGGTGCCGCCCTGGGCGATGGGCGCCTCCAGTTGCCCGGGCATCTCGCGTACGAAGTCCTCGGCCTGAGCCACCCGAAGAGCTCGCCAGAGCTCCTCGTCCGTGGCGTCGGGCTTGCCATACCGAAGGTTGCTGGCAACTGTGCCGGTGAAGAGGAAAGCCTTCTGCGGCACCAGCCCGATCCGGCTCCAGAGCAGCTCAGGATCGCACTCACGCACCTCAACCCCGTCCACCGTCACCGAGCCGGCAGTGGCATCGAACAGTCGAGGAATCAGCGAGATCAAAGTGGACTTGCCCGCGCCAGTCGAGCCGGTGATGGCAGTCGTCTGTCCGGGCTCAGCGGTGAAGCTGATGTTCCGCAGGACCGGTGACTCAGCCCCCGGATAAGTGAACTCCGTATCCTCGAACGCCACGATGCCAGTCGCGGCTAGGTCCCTCACGGGATCCGGCGGCGGCAAGACCGAGGACTCGGTGTCCAAGACCTCCTCTATCCGCTCGGCGCAGACAGCTGCGCGAGGGGCGATGATCAGCAAGAAGGTCGCCATCATGACCGACATGAGGATTTGGATCAAATAGGTCAAGAAGGCCGTCAGAGCTCCGATCTGC
>Ga0081455_10007988_pt1 | contig 11062 bp, 16 predicted proteins | sample TabmetS3T2R1_FD_70207 | JGI IMG/M metagenome (GOLD analysis project Ga0081455, IMG submission 70207) | Tabebuia heterophylla rhizosphere microbial communities from the University of Puerto Rico - S3T2R1 | ecosystem: Host-associated > Plants > Roots > Rhizosphere ... | reverse complement strand
GCACTCATGATCGACCGTAGTGTCGACGTAATGACCACGGCAGTCACTGCGCTGCGCTCGAGCAGGGCGGCGGGTGGCCCGGACGGTCCGATGCGGCCGCAGTCGATGATCACGTCGATGTCGACCTCGCCCAGTCGCTCGAAGGCCTCGGCCAGGTCTTCCCAGATCCCGCCGAAATGCAGTGCGCTGGCCGGCTTTGTGAAACCGGGGAGAAAGAGCCGACGACTCTCTTCCTCGGCCGACAAAGGCAGCGTTTGGTCGAGAACTGCCTCTCGGAGTGGGCGACGGTCACGATGCGCCTCGGCTACTCGCAGCAGGCCCTTGCCACCTGCCGAGCGACCGGCAAGGTAGCCCGCCAGGATGGCCTGGTGGGCTCCCGGATCGCAGTCAGCGAGCAAGATCGGCCGCGGCCAGGTGATGGCCAGACCAACGGCCAAGGTTGTGACGCCAGGTGATCCACCTGTCGAAGTCAGCAGGAGTATCGCCATTTTCAAGATCACCTACCTGCGTCCCGCACGATGGCGATCCGATCCTGCGCAGCCAACGTTGCGATGGTGGGTGCGGCCCCGGCCTCGACATCGACGTTGACCAGGATGGAGGTGCCGTCGGCGCTCGGCGATTGGTCGATCATCCTGCCGATGAAGATGTTTCCGGCGAGCTCGTCGGTCGTGGAACTGTCGGCCGCGGCCATCGCGACCAGGCGTACGGGTGAGGATGGAAGCAGTAGATTGCTCGGCGCCCGGCCAAGCGCAAGCTTGAGTCCTACAATCGCGCGTCCCTCAGCCGGAACTGCTTGATCAGCGGCAGCGGTCGCTGGAATAACCGATCCTACGACGAGGTCGTATGCGGCTCGCTTTCCCACAAGATCGGTAAGCCTGGTTGCGGGAAGGGTCTGCGGCAGCGAGCCTGCACGCACAGTGATCGTTGTCAGATCGGCCTGTTCAATCGTTTCGCCCCGATAGACCGTCTGGGCTGCTGCGACGACCGCAGTTTCGCTCGCGACTCGCGCGTAGATCATGTACGACAGCAGGCCGCCGAGACAGAGCGCAACAATGCCGAGCGCGATCCACTTCGGGTTCCGCCGGCCAGGCATTCGAGGTGGCTGTGGCGTAGCCGGTAATCGTGCGGCGGACGTCGCCTTCGACTTTCTCGGCTTATCCACCGAAGTACGCGGATCGATATCAAGAGTCATTGCTTCCTCGCTCGGCTTCGGAGGTGTTTCGCGTCATCTGGAATCTCCGGTAGGCACGATGTTGGCCCGAGCCGATCCGCGGCCGACGATCGAACCGATACCAATGACTGAGAGAAAGATCGTTGGCTCCGCGGCGTTGGTGGTCACTACGACCACCCCGTTGGCGATGGAGACGGTGCCTTGGACGCCTGGCTGGCCCGCGAGATAGGTTTTCGCCGCGCGTACGGCAGCAATTGCCGGATCTTCACCTCCCAGCTGCTGGGTGGCTGCGGCATTGCCGGCGGCGCGGCTGGCTCCCGCTGCTGCCGACTCTGCACGACTGGTAGCTGTGATCTTCTGGCCGCCGTCGATCACCAGCCCGGTTGTCATGATCAACGCACTCATGATCACCAGCACAAACAAGCTGATCGACTGCCCGTGTTCATCCCGGGCAGTCATGGATTCCATCACTGATTCTGCTGTGATCATCGACTGCGATATGTGTCGAGGGCGGCGGATCCACGGCCGGTGAGCTGGATGGAGCCGGGCCAGCCCGGAAGGAAGACATCGGAGAAGTCGACGACGCACAAGATCGTCGAAGTGACGGTCGATGGGGTACCGACGGGTACCGCAAAGGCCGCCGTACCGATCGATACCGAAGTCGACCTGCAGCGGAGCCCAGCGGTGGCGAGCGATTGTGATCCGGCGTCGCGACCCGCGGCATTGGCGGCAGCTGCCGATCGGGCTAGGGATGCAGCACGGGCGGCGGTTTGAGCGGCTTCGTTGAGCGTGGCACGCGCAAACCAGAGGCGTCCACCAGCTACGAGCAAGCCGAGAACGAGTAGCAGGGCTGGCACCACCAATGCCAGCTCTACGGCGGCGGCTCCACGCTGATCCTTAGACATGTTTCGGTGCGGTCCGATGATCATGGCTGGGTGGCCCGCTCTAGCGGCGCGACGGCCGTCTCATTGATCCTGCCGAGCTCGAGGTCGAAGATCATCGGTGGGTATCCCGAGACGTCAGCAGTGGCTGTTGTCCCGGTCCGCTGGACGCGTACCGAGACGTTTTTCAAGCCTCCGGAATTGGCGATCGACCCACCCAGGTGCTCAGCATCGGGCACACTTCCGTAGCTGCCACGGGCGGCGTCAACTGCCGCACTTGCTGCTCGTTGCGCGACATTGCGACCGTGCAGAAAGATGCCGGCTTGGATGATTCCCAGGGTGAGGAGCATCAGAACGGGCCAGAGAATCGCCCATTGCACGCTTTCGCTGAGGCCGCGCTCATCGCGGGCCGTGACCTGCACGTTCAGAGCTTGGGGAGTTTGGCGCGGACGTAGACCGTGATCAACGTGATCACAATCCCGGCCACCGTAACGGCTCCGGCCAGCAAGATCGCATTCTCCGCCGATTGACTGAGACCGCGCTCGTCGCGTGACTGAGGATCTTTGAGCAGGACGAACAGTCCCACCATGACGGCGGCGAAATGCTGGACCTTCATGGACTTCCTTTCGGGGGGCAGACTTCATGATCATGAAGCCCTAAGGGGATAGCGCAACCGCGAGGGGCATGTGCCCGCGGTGGGTCTGAAATGATCATCGAACGAGCACCTGGAGCTCTCCGACCGGGAGTTCGGTGGTATCAACAACGGGAACGTTGATCACGCCCGACTGACCGTTACTGGTCCAGGTCACAGCCCAGTTAGTGATGGCGGCCACGGTGTAGCTGTCGTCCGGCAATGACGGCTTGGCGTAGGAATAGCCACAGTTAGGAGATTTTGCGCCGGGCTCCACAGCGGTCGTCCAAGGATGGCCCGTTCCTGGGCAATTAACCATGTGACCGTCGCCCATGCGAAATGTCAAACTGCTCACTTCCGCCTCCAGCGACACGGAGAGGCCGCCGACTGAATCGGAAATCGGACCAACCCGGGTAGGGCCGTCGGCCCAGAGCCACAAGGGATAACCGACCGCCGCCATGTTCCATGGGTTGAGCTTGGGGGATGGGCCGATACCCGGCGCGATAGTCGGCAGCAGAAGGCGGGCGACCGCAATTGCGGCTGCCTGGCCGGCAGTGATTCCACGGCCGGAAAAGGTATCGGAGCGAAATTGCGGAGCTGTTGGTGGGGTAGGTGCATTGCCACAGCCAGCTTTGTTCAAGCTCGGATCGAACGTCCGCACGCAGCGGTTGAAGCTAGCCAGACTGCGGTCGTAGGCAGCGAGTGCTGCAGAGAACTTCCTGCGTGCTTCGCTGACGGTCTGATCAACCTCGTCAGTAGCCTGACGGCTGTCAGGTGAGGTTGACCATCCAGGTTCGTTAACTTGTCGCCCTTTTCTCTCTCTCGTGGCAATGTTCGTGCAGTCACCGGCCTTAGTGCATGTCACCTGATCGTCGGCCAGTGCCGGGGAATCAGCAGCAGGCCCTAGCACCACGAGCGTTACACCGAGGGTGGCGACTGCGGTCAGAGCGCGCATGGTTGTCCGTCGAACGAATGCACCCTCGTTGAATTGGCCGAGGAAACCTTCCAACCATCTCCAACCTTGACGACCGTCATCTTCTGTACGTAACGTCGTTCAACCTTTGGCGTGACGTCCGCGCCCTTTCGGTCGAGGAATCGGATGGCGTTGTTGTCCTCGCAGCTCGTGAGACCGACTTGGCCTGTACGCCACCCGCCATTGCGCACAACGTCAATGATCTTGGTGTCTCCCTCTGCATGCCATCCAGACCTATGGACCTTACGCAGCGACTTGAGCGTGACTCTCAGATATGAGCCTGTCGCTGTTGCCCTGAGGGCTGGACTTGCCTTGGTTGTCCCGCCCGCTCGGTAAAGGCGGTCCTGCTCCGCGGTGCTCGCCCGATACGCCGCTTCAGCCGCCTCGTAGTCGAGTCTCGTCTGGCGCTCGATCTGGGATTCGGCGGGCGTCGTTGCGGTCGGCGTTGGCGTTGGCGCTGGTGGCGGCTCTGAGGTGCAGCCGACGAGCGCGCAACAAGCGACTACGGCGCCGACACTCACGAAGCCACGTCCCCCGAGTGCCACTCGACCTCCTCATTCCGAAAGGCCTGACAATCGCAGACACCTCGCAGATAGAACACCCGCTGTTCAGTCCGTGGAACAGATATTGCGAGTACTCGTGACAAGCGAGTCAGTGCGCAGCAGAGCCGAGCGGGGTCGGACACGCGTGAACCGACAGACCCGTGCACCGTGGGCCCCGGCTCAATCGAGTTGTCCATGGATCCGCCTCCGACGTCATCTGACCTGGCTCAATCTGCCAATCAGGTGTTGTCAGAGGTGTTGGTCGACCCGCCCGAAGTGTTGTCCGCAGGGCGCATGTGTTGTCAGTTTGCTGGCCATCCGTCACGCTCTCGATGCGGCTTGTTGATCAAGATCCTTTGCTCGCGTGGGGAGTTTGATGGTGAAGAGGGCTTGCACGCAGGCGTGGAGATCGAAGGGTTCACCTGCCCAGCGAGGGCGGATCGTTCGGGCGTCGGGATGATGGAAGCTGTCCACAGCAGCCAGCCGATCGCGGGTTTGTTGGCGTCGGCTTAGCGCGAAGTCCAGATGCCGGGCCAGATTCTCATCGCTGACCCGCCAATCACATGGTTGCCCGTCGGGTTTGGTGAACACCCAACCATCCGGTCCCTGAGTGATGCTCACACCGCCTTCATGCACGGCGGTGTGATGCCATTGGCACAGCAAGATCAAATTATTGAGATCGGTGCGGCCGCCCAGAATCCACGGCACCAGATGATGGGCTTTCAAGTGTCGGGTGGAATGACACCCCGGATAACGGCACATCTGGTCCCGCATCAGCAACGCCCGGCGTTGCGCCTTGCTGACCAGCCGGCGAGTTCGGCCCAACGCCAGCACCGGGCCATGCTTGTCGATGACTGCGCCAAGCAACCGATTGTCACAGGCCAGCCGCTGCGCGGTGGCCGGCTCTACCGACCCTGCCCCGGCAATGTGGCAGACCGCCGCGGCCGGCTGGGACGTTCCCGCGGGAACGTCGGCACCCTCTCTAACCAGGTTGTCCGCTGACACGTGCACCACGACTAAGGTGCGGTCTTCACCGGAGCGGTCTTGCGCTGCAGTGTTGAGGAAACCGCGGGCCACAGCGACCAGCGCATCCGCATTGCTGTAGGTCCCGACACCCGGCGCTGGCTCTGGTTGCTCACTGCAGGGGTCGGCTTTGGATGGTGGACCGAACTGATCCTTCGCCGCGTCGATTGCCGTAAGTAAGACTGCGGCTTCGTCTTTGGGGAGTCGGGCCCGAACCTCGACCATGCCGTCGTCCCGCTCATGCCAGGTCACTTTGCGTTTGGTTTGTTGGCTGATCCTCATCCCGTCGGCGGATCGGAACCCCGAGATCATGCGGGCCAGCTGGGAGGCGGTGGCGGTCAACGCCAACTCGGTCAGGCGTTGCTCATCGACCACATCGACCACACGGGTGACCTCCCGCACCTTCGAATACGACAACCGACCCCGCCGAAACAACTCAGCAATGGTCGACATCCGCCGCAGTGCTTTGGCGACCCGGACGTGTTCCCGCGCCACTCCGGGTGTCATGGAGCAACTCCAGGACAACCAATGCGCCAACGATTTGAAGTCGTTCCAATATCGGATCGCCTCCATGGCGTCGAACTCACCAATCAGCTCCAGCAATGTGGCTTGGCAGCGGGCGGCATCGGCGGCTGCGGCGCTGATCCGACCGGCTAATGCATCCGCGTGTTCGCGTTGCTTTTGGTGGGCGATCGTTTGTGGTGTGGGGCCGTCATGAATCAAGATGGGCCTTACCTGCATAGCGGCCTGGTATCACCCCTGGACCGTCATGATCGTTCATGATCAACTGTTTGCCCTTCCCGGAGAAATCCCATTCAGATAAGGAAAGGCTACGGATCAGCACTGACATTCTTGTAAACCTGAATAGAGAGAGCTGGGGTGGGCTTCGACAGGCTCAGCCCGCAAGCTCGACAGACTCAGCCCGCTAGCCGACAGGCTCAGCCCGCAAGCTCGACAGGCGCACTCCGCAGGCTCAAAAACGTTCCCGCGGGAACGTTGCTCGATCCGACTCCACAGTCAGGCGGCCTTATCGGCGAGTTCGACTGCGTGGCCGGCCAGGTGTCGCACGGCTTTGCTGCAGCGGACACGGACCATACCTGCGCTGGTATGGAACTGCCGCGCAGCCTCGGTGCCGCTCATCCCGTCGGCATAAATGCTGCGTAGCAATGCCGCATCGGCGTCATTGATCAATCGGAGCAGGCCGATCGCCTCGAGCACCTGGCGCACTTCGACGTCAACCGGTGGTCGGGAGTCGCAAGGACTCCCGTCAAGGTCGGTCGGCTCTAGCAGTTCCTCGAGCGATTCACTCGAGGGCAGGAGCGTGACGTCGCCTCGCCCAAGCCACCGGCGCTCTCGTGAGACTGCCCTAAGCGTGTCCATCGAAAGGTTCGCCGCTATCCGCACTGGGCGCCGTTTCAGTGGATAGCTGCCGATCACACACCAAAGATGCGCGAGGTAGTCGTCGATACTCGCGCGCGGGTCCCGCTGCGCCATCCGTACCATGCGGCCGATCATCGCTTGCAGCACTGCGCGGCCGGGGAGCCGATCTTCAACCGAAACCTCGGTCAGCAGGGCAGCGAAGACGGGATCGGAGTTCAGTCGGACAGCCGACAGCACATCGTCGAGCGAGCGGCACGGGGCCAAGGCTTCATGCCGGTCGGCCCAGTCTGCGACGGTTGCGCGGTGATCACGCACGAGCTCACCCCACTCTCGATCCAGCACCTCGACGATGCTGGATCCACGCCGCCTCCGAGATGCGCTTGCCACAGAGACGACTTTGTCCGCACGGTGTTGTCCACTGTGTTGGTCGAAACCTGCTGGTGTTGCCCATCTGGGCGTCGTGTTGTCAGTAGCTAAGGTGATCGGGTGAACAGGGTGGCGGAGAGCCTGCAAGCTGCCACAGCAACTTTGACGCCCCCGTTCGCAGTTGTTGATCTTGACGCGCTGGACTCGAACGCCGAATCCATGATCACCCGAGCCAATGGACTACCGATCCGGCTGGCGACGAAATCGATACGATGCAGGGCAATCACCAAACGAGTATTGGGTCACTCCGCCCTTCGACAGGATCAGGGCCCGTACGCCCAAGGCAGTTTCCAGGGCGTGTTGGCGTACTCGCTCGCCGAGGCCATTTGGCTGGCCCACTCGGGAATCTCGGATGTGCTGCTGGCCTATCCGACTGCGGATCGCAACGCGCTTGCTGATCTTGCTCAGGATGATCAGCTACGAGAGTCGATCGTGATCATGGTGGACTCTGTCAAGCATTGCGAACTGATCGTCAGCACGACGACCGCCAGCCGGCCGATCAAGGTGTGCATGGACATCGATGCATCGCTGCGCATCGGACCGTTGCATCTGGGAGTAAGGCGTTCGCCCGTGCACACAGCCGGCCAGGCGTACGCATTAGCAGCCGAGATCACCAAGCGTCCGGAACTCTCACTCAGCGGCCTGATGTTCTATGACGCACAGATCGCTGGCCTGCCGGACAGCTCACCTGCAGTCCGAGTGGTCAAGAATCTGTCAGCTCGAGAACTCCAACATCGCCGTGTCGACGTCTTGGAGGCGGTTCGCAAGTTCACTGATCTGCGGTTGATCAACGGCGGTGGAACCGGCAGCCTGCACATCGTGTCCCAAGATCACCAGCTGACCGAACTCGCTGGCGGCTCCGGCCTGTACGGTCCGACACTCTTCGATCACTACCGCAGCTTCACACCCGCTCCGGCCGCGTTCTTCGTGAGCCCGGTGGTGCGTAAGGCGAGCCCGCGACACGCCGTGGTGTATTCCGGCGGCTACATCGCCTCGGGACCACCGGGCTGGTCACGGCAACCCCTGCCCTGGATGCCACGAAACCTTCGACTGCTACGCACCGAAGGCGCCGGCGAGGTACAGACGGCGCTCCGCGGTGCCGACGCGGCGGCACTGCAGGTGGGTGATCAGGTCTGGTTTCGGCACGCTAAGGCCGGTGAGTTGTGCGAACGCTTCGACCGGCTTCACCTGGTCCAGGGCGATCAGATTGTCGACGAGGTGCCGACGTATCGAGGCGAGGGACGGAACTTCGGGTGAGGCGTCGCGCGGTCGAGGAGTGGACGAACTGGTCGTGCAACATGACCGCTGCGCCGCGAGAAGTCGCCCATCCAGAAAACGTCGATCAACTTGCCCAGCTCATTACGGCCGCATCCCAGGCCGGTCGGCCGGTCAAGCCGGTGGGCGCCGGGCATTCCTTCAATTCGATCGCATGCGCCGACGGCGTCCAGATCTGCCTGGACCGGATGACCGGCCTCAGCCACGTTGATCACGACACTGGACTGGTCACTGTGAGCGGCGGTACCACCATCGCTGAGCTCAACATCCTGCTGGCCACGGAGGGTTTGGCACTGGAGAATCTCGGTGATATCGACCGGCAGACCATCACCGGCGCCATCTCAACAGGAACGCACGGCACCGGAGCCCGATTCGGAGGCCTCGCCACCCAGGTCAGGCAGCTGATGATCATCACGGCCGATGGCTCGCAGTTGCGCTGTTCCGAGACTGAACACCCAGACATTTACGCAGCTGCGCGTATCGGCCTCGGTGCAATCGGGGTGATCAGCAACGTCACCTTGCAGTGCGCGCCATCGTTTCGGCTGCGCGCACAAGAGGCACGTGCACCGCTGGACGAGGTGCTCGACGGCCTCGACGCCATGGTGGCAGAGAATGATCATGTCGACATCCACTGGTTCCCGCATTCTGACGGTGTGCAGATCAAGTGCAACAACCGCAGATCCGACGACGAGGCCGGCGATCGCTTGCCGCGATGGCGATATCTGCTCGACGACGAGCTGATGTCGAACAGCCTCTTCGAGGTCGCGAATCGGCTGGGTTGGCTGCTCCCCTCATTCGTGCCCAGAATCAACCGGATATCTGCCCGGACCATTGCAGCACGCGAGTTCACCGACGACTCATACGCGGTGTTCGCCTCGCCACGCCGCGTACGGTTCAAAGAGTGCGAGTACGCCGTCCCGCGCAAGGCGGTGGTGCCCGTGCTCCGAGAACTTCGCACCTGGATCGATGATCATGACGAACGCATCAGCTTTCCTGTCCAGGTACGCGTCGCTGCCGCCGACGACATTTGGCTCTCGACCGCGTACCAGCGGGAAACCGGATACATCGCCGTGCACCACTATTTCAAGATCGATCACCGACGCTACTTCGCAGCGTTCGAGTCGATCGCCGCAGAACACCAGGGGCGCCCACACTGGGGCAAGCTGCACACACTCAAGGCCGAGCAGCTCCGATCGCTCTACCCGCGCTTCGACCACTTCATACAGATCCGCGACCGGCTGGACCCGGGTCGAACGTTCAACAATGCCTACCTGCGGAGTGTGCTCGGCTCGTGATGGGTCGCCGACATTGCGTTTGAGTCGCCTGCCGGTGGGAACCCTCACGTGGGACTGGTCACCACGGGAGGGTTATGAATACCGATGAGGCTACGAGCGCCCTTCGACAGGCTCAGGGCGCAGCCGGCGGAAGTGGCGCGGGATGCCTTCAAGGCCTTGATCGCAGGCGATGACAAGGTGGTCGCAGGATCGGTGAAGAATCTGCTCCAGACGATGGCGGCGCGGCTGGCGCCCGAGCAATTCAAGGCCGCGCGGCACGCCGCCCAGACGAAGCCAAAAGACCTGGAAGAGGAGTGACATGGCAGCATTTCCGTCGCTGGTGATGAACAACGGCTTGGAGATCCCGCAACTGGGCTTCGGGGTGTTCCTCGTCCCGCCGGAGGAAACCCAGCAGGCCGTTACCGAAGCGCTCAAGGCTGGATATCGGCTGATCGACACAGCGCAGGGCTACCAGAACGAGGAAGGTGTCGGCGCCGCGATCGCGGAGACTGATGTGTCTCGGGACGAGTTGTTCATCACCACGAAGCTGACCAACAGCGAGCATGGCTACGACAACGCGCTCGCCGCATTCGAGGGCAGCATGAAGAAGCTCAATCTGGATGTAATCGACCTGTTCCTGATCCATTGGCCGCTGCCGATGTTCGATCGGTACGTCGAGACCTGGCGGGCGTTCGAAAGGCTGCTCGCTGACGGGCGGGTGCGGTCGATCGGCGTGTCCAACTTTGAAATCTCCCACCTCGAACGGCTCTTCGCCGAGACGGACGTCAAGCCGACGGTCAACCAGATCGAGCTACACCCTGAGTTCCCGCAGGAGGAGCTTCGGGCGTTCCACGAAGAACACGGGATCCTGACCGAGTCGTGGGGTCCGCTGGGTCAGGGCAAGGGCCTGCTGGAGAACCCAAGCATCGTCGAGATCGCGCAACGCAAGGGCCGTACGCCGGCACAGGTCGTGCTGCGCTGGCACGTGCAACTTGGCTGTGTCGTCATCCCCAAGTCAGTCAATCCCGATCGGATACGGGAGAACATCGAGGTCTTTGATTTCGAACTCGACGATACGGACATGGCCGAGATCGCAGGAGTTCGGACCGGCCAGCGACTCGGCGCCGACCCGAACGTGTTCGCGATGCGCTAGCGGTTGATCAGCTCGAAGAAGGCGACGACACCGCCTGTAGGGATTCGGTGCCCTCGTCCATGCTGACGCCGCGGCTGGCCACCGCGAATCCCACAGCAACCAGCAGGTATCCGATGGCCATGATGATCATGATGATCACCGATTTGCCATTGGCAGGCAGGATCAGTGCCGCGATCACAGCTGCAACAACGAGGGTGACATTAAAGATCATGTCGTAGATCACGAATACCCGTCCCTTGAACTCGTCAGCCACATGCGCCTGAACCAGCGTGTCGACGCAGATCTTGATTCACTGAGCGGTCAGACCGAGCAGGAACGCGGCCACCATGAGTG
>Ga0081455_10007987_pt1 | contig 11063 bp, 5 predicted proteins | sample TabmetS3T2R1_FD_70207 | JGI IMG/M metagenome (GOLD analysis project Ga0081455, IMG submission 70207) | Tabebuia heterophylla rhizosphere microbial communities from the University of Puerto Rico - S3T2R1 | ecosystem: Host-associated > Plants > Roots > Rhizosphere ... | reverse complement strand
TGGGACCTCGGCGATGCGAGCTCAGTGTATTTTCGCGACCTGGCCATTCATCTGCTTCTTCGGGCGCAGGACAGCGTCAGATGCATGTGGACACCCCAAACAGATCAGCCTCTGGTCACGAGTCTTGGAACGCATCTGGAGATCTATCAGGATTCGAGCGGTGGGCAGAACTGGCGCAGTAGCAACCACATAAATCGCCATGGTCAAGTCCCGCAGACATTTCAGGGCTATCGTGTGACAGTTGATGATAGCATCGTTGAAGAGGGAAAACGCGCCACGCCCATCATTGCTGTTGGTAACCATGAGACGCGTGTTACAGTTGCTGTTGAGAAATTCTGGCAAAACTTTCCCAAAGCCCTGGAGGCGGACCACAACCAGCTCAGTATTCGCTTATTCCCAAAGCAGTACAGTGATGTCTATGAACTCCAGGGTGGCGAGCAAAAGACCCATACTGTCTGGCTGCAGTTTGAGAGACAGCACGAGTCGATGCCCGACGTGCGCTGGTGGCACTGCCGATTGCAGCCCCGGGCCACGCCAGAATGGTATGCCCACTCGCAGGTCATCAGCTATCTTACCCCTCGTAACGTCAATAAGCATACTGACTATCAGGCCTTGGTCGATGTGGCCATTGAGGGGCATAACACTTTTTTTGATCGGCGTGAAATCAGCGATGAATACGGCTGGCGGCATTTTGGTGACCTCTATGCCGATCACGAAGCGGTTGGGCACCAGGGTGCTACCCCTCTCGTCTCGCACTATAACAACCAGTATGATGCCATTTATGGGGCCATTGTCCAATATGCCGGCAGTGGTGACCCACGTTGGTTTACGCTCATGACTGATCTTGCCAAGCATGTGATCGATATTGACATCTATCACACGAGCGAAGATCGCCCTGCATACAATCACGGGCTGTTCTGGCATACAGATCACTATACAGATGTGGCCACTTCAACACATCGAACATATTCGAAAGCAACCAGGGAAGCCAAGGGACTTCAGGCTTATGGGGGTGGGCCATCAAATGAGCATAACTATACTACTGGGCTCCTGCACTACTACTACCTTACAGGTGACCCCCTAGCACATGAGACCGTTTTGGGCTTGGCAAATTGGGTGATCAACATGGATGCTGGCTCGCATCACCTACTCGGTCGCTTCGACCGTAGGCCAACCGGGCTCTGCAGCTCAACGGCAAGCCGGGATTATCATGGCCCTGGGCGTGGCGCGGGAAATTCGATTAACGCTCTTCTCGAGGCCTTTGTGCTTACGAGGGAGGTACACTACCTCGCCAAAGCGGAAGAACTTATCCGTAGATGTATTCATCCCAAAGACGTGATTGCGCAACGCCATCTGGACGACATAGAGCATCGTTGGTCGTACACCGTGTTTTTGCAGATACTTGGCAAGTATCTCGATATAAAAGTCGAAGCTCGGGAGCTCGATTACATGTATGGCTACGCCAGGGCCAGTTTGCTGCACTATGCGACATGGATGCTCGAGCATGAAGTGCCTTATAAGTGTGTGCTGGATCGTGTGGAGATTCCCACGGAGACCTGGCCAGCACAGGATATCAGAAAGAGTAATGTGTTCAAGTTTGCCGCTAAGTATGCTCCGGAGCCATTCCGAAGCGCCTACCTCCAGAAGGCCGAAGCTTTCTTCCGCGCATGTGTCACTGATGTCCTGTCCTTTGACACGTGTACCCTGACGCGACCGATAGTCATTCTCATGGCTAATGGGTATATGCAAGCCTACTTTGATTGCTACCCAGGAGAGATGGCACCCCTACCCGAAATGGAACACAACTTCGGGACACCACAAGACTTCATACCCCAGTTCTATGAATGCTACAGGATGCAAGACCGACTGCGTGGCATAGCACATGCCGTGTGCACTGCTGGCCAGCGTCTGCTTGGAAGACATCCTCGTGTATGCTCGCCTTCCAACTTCTGATTCGCCGCCGGTAGGATATCAAGTTCATCCGCCAACACTCTCACTTCCCGCGCACTCAGGCGCTCGAAATGAAATCGGATGCAGGCCAACCACTTTAGAATTTGTTCCCTAAACTTTTTAAAAATGTGAGTAGAGATCATGGCTGAAATTCGTTTGCTCGAGCTACGTAATACATATAAATGGGGCGGCGGGCCTGATAAGACAATCATACTGTCTGCTGAGCGGCACGACCGAACGCTGGTGGATGTCGTAGTGGCCTATATTCGAGATGTACGGGATAGGGAGTTTTGTATCACAGACAAGGCCCGCGCCCGTGGGCTGACTTTCTACGAGATTGAAGAACGCGGCAAATTCGATCTTCGCGTCCTCCGTGCCCTGCGCGAGATCGTTCTGCAGCATAACATCAATCTTATTCACGGCCACGATTACAAAAGTGACCTGTTTGCTGCCATGCTTCGTTGGTGGATGGGGCGTCAGCACTTTGCCCTTGTGTCCACGGCGCATGCCTGGGTGATGCTCGGACTGCGAGGGGAACTCTATCGACGTCTTGATCTTGCTTTGATGCGTCGCTTCGATCATTTAATCGCTGTGTCGCATGCCACTAAGACCGAAATGGTCGCTGCTGGGCTCCCGCCGGATCTGATTAGCGTGATCCACAATGCCATTGATACTGATGCATGGTCCCCGCGTTATGCCACCATAGGGCTCAAGGAGGAATTGGGGCTGGAGCATGCCAATCCAGTGATTGGTTATGTCGGGCGGATTATGCCCGAAAAGGATTTAGAGACGTGGCTACGTGCTGCGGCGCTGGTGGCTCAGCGGTACTCAGAAGCCCAGTTTGTGCTGGTTGGTGAAGGCCGGGACGGGGATACGCTGGGGCAACTGCAGCGTTTGGCGACGGAGCTGGGGATTGCGGAGCGGGTGCACTTTCCTGGGTACCGCCCCCATTTGCTTCCGGTCTATGGCTCGTTTGATCTCTTTGTATTGAGTTCACGCCGTGAAGGTTTACCGAACAGTATTCTTGAAGCTATGGCAGTGGGGCTGCCAGTGGTGACCACCGATGTTGCTGGCACCAGCGAGCTCGTGCTGGATTGTCAGACGGGATATGTGGTGCCACAGGGGGATGTTGACCGTCTGGCGCATGCTATGGTGACACTGGTGGCCGACACACAGCTTCGACAACGCATGGGGCAGGCTGGGCGGGAACGTATCGAACGCGAGTTCTCTTTCACGCATCGCTTGCAGCGTATCGAGAAGCTGTATGCCAGAGTCTTAGGATTGCCGTCCGCCCTATGCTTGGCTGAGCGAGCCCCTCTCGGTACTGCGCTGTAGTCATCGGCAATGCGTGTCGTGTAGCTTCTGTGGCCTGTGGCCTTGTATCTGAGGTGTATAGAACCTTTTCCGAGAGAATAAGGCGGGATCATGTGCGGTATCTGTGGCAAGGTTTATTTTGATCCACAAAGGGTGGTCACACGCGCAGAGCTCGAGCGGATGTCCCAGACGTTGGAACATCGCGGCCCTGATGGTGAGGGTATCTGGACGGAAGGGCACGCTGGGCTGGCGCATCGGCGGCTAGCGATCATTGATCTGCGTGCGGTGGCAGGTCAACCCATGAGTAACGAAGATGGGTCAATCTGGCTCACCTTTAATGGGGAAATCTACAATTTCCAGGAGCTGCGTGTTGAGCTTGTAGCCCGCGGGCATAAGTTCCGGACCACCAGCGACACCGAAGTGATTGTCCATGCTTACGAGGAATACGGGCGCGACTGCCTCAACCGCTTCCGTGGGATGTTCGCGTTTGCGCTCTGGGATACCCGCACGCGCACCTTATTGCTCGCCCGGGATCGTGTGGGCAAAAAACCTCTCTATTACTACAGGGGACCCGACCGCTTTGTGTTTGGGTCAGAGATCAAGGCCCTGCTGGCCGACCCTGCCGTGCCAGGCGAGCCTGATCCTGTCGCCCTTGACCATTATCTTGCCTTGCAGTACATCCCGGCCCCGCTCACCGCTTTCCGGGGGATACGCAAGCTCCCCGCTGCCCATTGGCTTGCACTACACGACGGCCACGTGGAGATAGGCCAATACTGGAAGCTGCGCTATACCCCGAAACGTATCATCAGCATGCGTGACGCCATAGCCGAACTGCAGTGGCATTTGGCTGAAGCAGTGCGTTTACGCCTGGTCAGCGATGTGCCGCTAGGTGCCTTTCTCAGTGGTGGTATTGATTCCAGCGCCGTAGTTGCCCATATGGCTCAAGCACTAGATGGCCCTGTGCGTACCTTTGCAGTAGGATTTGCGGAGGCAGCTTTTGATGAGCGTCCCTTTGCTCGTATGGTTGCTGAGCGCTATGGGACAGCCCATACTGAACTGGTAGTCGACGCGCCAGTAGCAGACATTCTCCCGCGTTTGGTGTGGTACTACGATGAGCCATTGGGAGACGCGTCAGCGGTGCCGAGTTATGCGATTGCGGCGCTCACCCGTCAACATGTCACGGTAGTCCTCAATGGCGATGGGGGTGATGAAAACTTTGCGGGTTATGACCGCTATATTACACACTGCCTTTTACGCCATGGCGATATTGTCCCTCTCCATCTACGCCGCACATTCTCTACGTTGCTCCAGCGTTTGCCTGCAAGTGTACGGCAACGGCAGCCTCTGCGGAAGCTGGTGAAAATTGCGGCGATCATGGCCCAGCCCCCAGCGCGTCGATACGCCTGCCTGGGTGGCCATTTCACCCCTGAGGAGCGTCAGAGCTTATATACGGACGCCTTTCGGGCCGCAATGGCAGAGGCTGACCCAGAAGGGATGTTTGCTGAGGTTTTTGGGCAGAGTGACATCGAGGACTGGACGGATACTGCCCTCAACGCTGATGTGCACCTCTACTTGGCCGATGACTTGCTGGTAAAAATGGACCGTGCCACGATGGCCCATGGCCTAGAAGCACGCTCGCCGTTTTTGGATCATGTATTGATGGAATACGCGGCTACGCTTCCTCCCAGCTTCAAGCTCTCGGGTACCCACAAGAAACGTGTACTCAAAGCAAGTCTGCGAGGCTTGCTACCAGAAGCTGTCTTGGACCGTCCGAAGATGGGCTTCTGTGTACCACTAGCAACATGGTTCCGTGGGGAACTACGGGATATGGCGTATGACATCCTCCTTGCTCCCCGCGCTATGCAACGGGGCTATTTTCGACCACAGGCGGTTGCCGAGTTGCTCGATACGCATTGCCGTGGCGAAGCCAATCATGCGGCGTACCTTTGGGACTTGCTGATGCTTGAACTCTGGCAGCGGACCTTCATTGATGGCGATGGCTACACTGCATCCATACCAACCAGACCGCTAACCAACGCCATACTGCTCTCTGCTTCCTAGAGGACAGACTATGTTGCACCCAAAACCGGGCGATTATTGCCACCTCCCAGCGACTGAGAAGCCAAAGTTAATCGTGGTCATTGATACGGAGGAGGAGTTCGATTGGTCGGCCGATTTCTCACCGCGCAATACCTCTGTCCAGGCGATGCGGTACATTCACCGGGTACAGGAAATTTTTGATACGTACCAGATTACCCCTGTGTATGTGATGGATTATCCTGTGGCTTCTCAGCCTGACGGGTATCGCCCTTTACAGGAGATTCATGCTGAAGGTCGCTGTCTGCTTGGAGCACACGTGCATCCCTGGGTTAATCCCCCGTATGCCGAGCAAGTGGGTGCATACAACAGTTTTGTCGGTAATCTCCCGCGGGCATTGGAGGCCACGAAACTGCGCATCCTGAGTGATGCCATTGGCGAACATTTTGGAGAACGTCCGATTATCTACAAGGCAGGGCGCTATGGCGTGGGAACTCATACGGCCGATATCCTGGAGGAACAGGGATACGAGGTCGATGTGAGTATCTGTCCTTACATGGACTATTCTGCTGAAGGTGGTCCCGATTTTACCCCCTATTCAGTATGGCCCTACTGGTTTGGGAGGCGTCGTCTGCTGCTGGAATTGCCGCTTACGGTTGGCTTCACGGGGCTCTTAAGACGGTGGGGGAACCCATTGCATCGCCTTGCCTCCCGACCATCGATAGCCCGGCTACATCCCATAGGGATTCTGGCCCGCCTGCGCTGTGTGAACAAAGTGTGGTTATCTCCTGAAGGCTATAGTTTGGAGGAAAATGTGGCGTTGCTACGAGCCTTATACCGCGATGGTTTGCGTGTTTTCTCCTTTGCCTTTCATAGTCCATCGGTTGTTCCCGGCCACACGCCATATGTCAGGTCGCAGAGCGATTTGGACCGTTTTCTGTCTCATTGTCAGCGGTTCTTCGATTTTTTCATGGATGAATTGGGCGGCTGTCCTACAACGCCACTCGCACTTAAAGCACACATGACGACATCCACGCCGAGGCGTGATCTGGAGGACGTATGATTGTGTTAGGAATTTCCCCGCTGGATAAAGACGCCACGGTATCATTGGTTGCAGACGGCAAGGTAGTATTCGCAGCGGGCGAGGAACGGTTTACCCGTAATAAACTCCAAGATGGGTTCCCAGCCCAAGCTCTGCATGCCGGCCTCAAGGCCACGGGCATCCTTCTGCAGGATATCAACCTTGTAGCTTATCCCTTTTTTGATTGGCAGAAGGAAACGCAGCTTTTTACCGAGAATCTCCGCGCCGAACAGCGATTCCTCGACAAAGCTCCGTTCGGGGCCATGCGCACACAGCTTGACACGGCATTGGCGAAAGTACCGACACGTACCCAGGTGATTCCCGGCTTGAGTCATGCGAATGAGAAGGTCGAAAAGCCCCTCTCGCACAGGATGTTCTATCGTTTCGCAGGCACCGAAGGTATGCTCTCGCGGCGCATGGCACGCAAGGGTTCACAACTGTGGGGTGAGGAAGCGAGAAACTGCCACCGGCGCTGGCAGGACGACTTGAGTAAGCATCTGCGCGAATTGAACCTGGATAGTAAGCTCAAGCGGTTCGATCACCATTTGTCGCATGCAGCCAGTGCGTATTTCGCCAGCGGCTTCGAGCGCGCCTTGATTGTGACGATTGATGGCTATGGTTCGGGTCTGTCGGGCTCGGTCAGCGTGGGTGAAGGCAATTCTATCCGTCGCATCCACAAACTGGAATATCCGTATTCGCTTGGCACCTTTTACGAGAGCGTGACTTCCTCCCTGGGGTTTAAGCCCTGTCGTCATGAGGGCAAGATCGTTGGTCTAGCAGCTTATGGTGATCCCTCTATCCTGCTTGATCTGCTCCTCAGTCGTTTCCATCAGGAACCTGGAACATTCCGGATGCTCGAAAGCCACAACATTTATTTTTCCCGCTACCTGGCGACGTTGTTTCCTAAGATCGACGTGGCAGCAGCCTATCAGCGGGCACTCGAGGTTGTGGCAACCAACTACGTACGACATTATGTCGAACACACAGATATCGATACAGTAGTCCTAGCGGGTGGTGTTGCCGCTAACGTCAAGCTCAACCAGCGTCTCTTTGAGATCCCTGGCGTGAGGCACATTTTCATTTATCCAAATATGGGCGATGGTGGTTGTGGCACCGGAGCGGCACTGTTTGCCAGTCGGGAGTTCTTGAAGGAACGTGAGGCATATCAGCATGTCTATTTGGGACCGGAATATCCTCACGACGCTATTGTAGACGCGTTGCAAACTGCCGGGCTTTCCTTCGAGCATGTCGTCCCCATCGAGCCAGTGATTGCCAAGCTCATCCATGAAGGGCGTGTGGTGGCGCGTTTCAATGGCCATATGGAATATGGCCCGCGGGCACTCGGAAACCGCTCTGTTCTGTACCGTGCGATGGAACCGGAGGTCAACCAATGGCTCAATCAACGCTTGGGCCGTACGGAGTTCATGCCTTTTGCTCCTGCGACGCTCTTTGAGGAGCGGCATCGCTGCTATAACAATATTGATGGCGCAGAACTAGCGGCACAATTTATGACCATTACCTTCGACTGTACCGATTTCATGCGACGGACATGCCCAGCAGCCGTGCATATTGATGGCACCGCTCGCCCACAACTTGTCCGCCAGGAAGTCAACCCAAGTTTCTACCGCATTCTGCAAGAATATTGGCGCTTGAGTGGGATTCCTTCGATCATCAACACGAGTTTCAACATGCATGAGGAACCCATTGTCAATGCACCGAGGGATGCGATTCGTGCCTTTCTCCAAGGGCATCTTGACTACTTGGCCATTGGCGATTGTCTCGTCAAGCATCCCGCCCAGACAGTTCGGTAACCCTACGCTCTCCAAGACTCCCGTTACTATAGACTGATATGGAAAAATCGCGTTTGGGTGATGCCCTAGAGGCTGGACCCTGGTCTGCTAGGGCTCTTTTGGACTCCTCTCGGACCAAATTCCCCTCGCGGTGCTAGGTTGGCGAGTCCCATTGCCTCTACTGTGCTGGCAAAACCCATGGATTTTCCTCCGGGACACGGCCAGGAGTATCGCGGCAAGATTTGTACCGAACAGTATTGGGCAAGGTCCAATGACGGGGGCTGCTGCGAGATTCTGCAATGCTTTTTCAGTCGAGCTTCTAGAGTTTCTCCGCGCTCACAGGACTGTGTTAGCTTGTGTTGAATCGTGTGCAGAGAGACTTGAATTGCCGGCAGGGTAAGGATAAATATCGTGGGCAAACCTTTGGTATCTTTTGTTATCCCCGTCTTAAATGGTGAGCGTGATATCGCTCGATGTTTGCGCTCTATCCAGCGTTTGCATTTCTTGGCAGAGGCATACGAAGTGATTGTTATGGACAATGGGTCGACAGACCGGACTCCGCACATTGTGCGTGAACTCGGGTTTAACTACTTGGTGGTCCCAGACGTTCACGTCAGTGTCTTGCGGAACCGCGGAGCGGCAATGGCGCATGGCGACTATCTAGCCTTTGTCGATGCAGACATGGAATTGGCCCCAGAGTGGTTACAAAACGGTTTGAGTGTTTTCTCAGATCAGCAAGTGGTGGTCAGCGGATGTTTCCCAGATATTCCTAAAGAGGCCACTTGGGTCCAGCGTGTTTGGTCTATACATCGGCGCGGTCGCCTCTCGGAAAGTCAGCCTACTCCTGTTCGGTGGCTTGGCTCAGCGAATTTAATCGTACGCCGGGATACCTTCCTCGCCGTAGGGGGATTCAATGAGTGTCTGGAAACGACTGAAGACGTGGATCTATGTTACCGTCTCGGGCAATACGGCATCATTCTCCATAATCCAGGTATGCAGGCTATCCATTGGGGGGAAGATCCTGATTTGAAAACGTTTTGGCGGAAGGAAGTATGGAGAGGTATAGGTAGCCTAAAGGGGGTCCTATCGCATGGACTACGCTGGGATGAGGCACCCAGTTTAGGCTATCCCCTCTACGTTTTGTGTTGTGCGCTTCTCACCATCCTGAGCATCTTTGTCGATCTATGGTATCGGCATCTTTTGCTTGCTCCATTGAGTTTTATCTTGGTGGTGTTACCAGCGCTGCTGCTGGCTTTGAACACGGCACGTCTGGCCAAACAACCTGCATCGGTCCTCAAACTGTTCCTACTCTATTTAGTCTACGGGTTTGCCAGGACATATGCAGTGGTGCAGTCTTGGACTGCCCTCCCAATGAAAGTGGAGAACTAAAATGCCGGGAGTACTTGGTGTCGTACAAAGAGCGTCTGGTCAGGAGGCGAAACTGATCTTTGAAAGGCTTCTCGCCTCTATGCGGCACAGTCACCGTCTATATAGTGAGAAGCGAGTGGCACTCAGTGCCCAGTGGGCCTTAGGGCGTATTCATCTCGGCATTGCACAACCCGACATTCAGCTTGCTGGAGATGGGCCAGTGCAGGCACTTGTCCATGGGGATCTCTATAACGAGGCCGAACTCAGGAAATCTCTTCAAGAGCAGGGTTGTCCTCAGCCAGGCAAAGGGGTTGCGTCTCTCATTGCTGCTCTCTATCAGTTTTATGGGTCTCGCTTCCCCTCTCAACTACGGGGGACCTTCTGTACTGCTGTTCTGGATGAAAGGGCAAAGCGGCTTGTGCTTGCTAGCGATTTATTAGGCTCATATCCTCTCTACTGGTATAATGGGCCACACCATTTTGTTTTTGCCTCTGAGCTCAAAGCCGTCTTGTATGATCCTGCTGTCAAGCCTGCCCTAGAGCCGCGGGCCTTGGCAGATTATTTGACCTTTGGTTTTCTTCTTGGTGCTAAAACCCTTGCCAAGCAAGTTCAGCTCCTTCCCTCGGCATCCATACTGACTTTTTGCTGGGATGACGGGAGTTGTACGATCGATCGTTACTGGCACCTCGAGCAGGCTTTTCAGCCATGGGAAGGGAGTCAAGCAGCATACGTCGAAACACTCCGCCAGGCTTTCAATGGCGCCGTGCAAAAGGCTCTCTCGGGAGGGCAAGACTGTGGAGTTTCTCTATCAGGTGGCCTCGATTCGCGTGCCATCCTGAGCGCCATCGACTGTGCTCAAATACCTATTTCTACGTATACACTCGGAGTCAAAGGTTGTGCTGACGAGGTAATTGCCGAGAAGCTGTCGCGTCTTGCAGGCACAAAGCACCGATTTTTCGAGCTGGACAAACGGTATCTTGGAGAATTTTTGGCAAACCTACGCAAGATGGTTTCGCTAACTGATGGTATGTACTTGAGCCACGGCCTGACAGAGATGCTCGCCTTGCAATTTCTGGAAGATGCTGACTTTTCAGTGCTACTCCGGGGGCATGGGGGGGAACTTGCCAAAGCGAGCCTCGCATGGCCGCTCCATACGGATAAACGTGTGTACCAGATGCGCAGCAAGGAGGAATTCGTGTCCTATTTGCTGCAACGGGTGAATTATATCAGCCGTGGGGTCGAGCTGCGTGAACTGTTCACCGAGGATTGGTTTACGCCGTTGGCAGGAGCTGCACATCAGTCTCTCACAGAGAGTATTGCTAACGTGCCTCTGGCTCCGGCAGATCTCTGTAGCTATCTGTATCTCGAAGAGCAGCACAGACGGTTTACAGTTCCTTCTCTAGAACTGTTCCGGACTCTATTCGAGGTCAGATTACCCTTTGTCGATCCTGATTTTCTTGCTGTGCTCTTTCGTGCCCCAGCGTCGTGGCGTGATGGCACGGCAATCCATAGGGCTATTATTA
>Ga0081455_10007986_pt1 | contig 11063 bp, 11 predicted proteins | sample TabmetS3T2R1_FD_70207 | JGI IMG/M metagenome (GOLD analysis project Ga0081455, IMG submission 70207) | Tabebuia heterophylla rhizosphere microbial communities from the University of Puerto Rico - S3T2R1 | ecosystem: Host-associated > Plants > Roots > Rhizosphere ... | reverse complement strand
ATTGAACCTGCGACGACGTTTGGTTCCCACTTCTCGAAATTCGATTTCATACCAGCCGTTCATTCGATCTACCTGATACCGTTTTTGCCCTATGCGCATCGGTTCGCGCGCGATCACGCGATGGATGACCTTTTCGTATTTGGATCGGGGCCAGCGTCGCATGCGGCGGCGACCCCAATCAATGGAATGCCCAACGTCATCATAAGCATCAGGCCGCTTCTCGAAGTCGAGAAGTGAGCGCGCATCTCCAGCAAACACTGCGGCAATGTGCTCCAGAGTGCTCGAATCACTGATCTGTCGAATTCTCTGGCGAAACGGCCGCAACGTTTCTGCCGCGATTGCACGCAAGCTCAACGTCCGGCCATCGCGTAGTTTCCAAAGGGACTCGTTGATATCAGTTGTAAATGGATTTTGGCCTAACGAGTCAGGCGTGACTCGCCAACCGCGTCGCGACGAATGTTTCCGTAGGTGAAATCGCGCGATGCGAGGCAGTCTAAGCCGCCCCAATTGTCGCAGCTGAAAATCTTCCCAGCGGAGCACGGTTTCCATGGTGCCCGCGATGAACGCACAGGTTGCCAGCATCAACGCGGGGTCCGCGGTGAAATCAACTGTGACTTCGATCCGGTTTCCGCGCGGGCGCACACCGACTGCGCTGCTTTGCCGGTTCGTTGCCAACAAGATCACCGGTACCGGCAGGAGGTGCGCCAGCAGATACGCAAGGCTGGTGGCGTTTCGAAGCTTCGATTTCCGCGCGGTTGAAAAGGAAAAATTGTAATGCGTGCTGAAACCTTGAAGTGTGCAGTGGCACTTATGTCGCCTGGCCCAGTGATCCAGCTCCCGTCGCAAATAACGGATCTGCTCCCATAATAAACGCGTAGCTCGATAACAACAACCGCGCTCGAGCTCGACAATGGGTGTGGCGACTTCGATCACTCCGGTGTCGAAATAAATCGCGCCGCCCGCGGGTAATTGAAACGATTTGCCAGTGCGCGGAATCATTCGGCGTCGCACCAGGCGGCTGGGATCACCAAAGACTCTCTCGGGACGTCGTCTGCTTCCGTTAATGAAAAGATTAAATTCCGCTTCCAACCCGATCACCGCTCGCGGCGGCGTTGCACTAAACGCGCCAAGGCGAAGAGAATGCGCGTCGCGTTCTGTTCGACCGTCTTTCATCTGCTCAACCAGAAACTAACTCGCTTCGCTGCATTCGCGCGGAGTTAACTTCGCGTATCCTAAATCGATGTGGAGATGGTCGTTGGTCTGTCCTTTTTCACGTCCGTACGGCCGAACAAAAACAACCGGACTAAGCGACATTGCGATCGTCCGATATTTCTCAATCGATCTCGCGTCGGAAAGAAAAGTGTCACCGACCCGGTACACGTTCGCCGCCGTGCCCCAAGCGTGGATGCTCTTTGCACCGCCAATCTCATGCGCCGGCGACCGGTAGCCGCCGTTTGCGCTGATGAATACCGGCGCGTCGACTTCGCGCCGGAAGTCTTCCAAGAATCTGGCAAGCAAAAGGATTGCGCACGGTACGTAATGGGGGAACTGGCTCAGGAGCAGCCTCGCCTCGCGACAGTCTACGAGCATCAATTCCGCGAGCGTGAAGTGTGGCACGAGCCGAATTTCATGCGCTTCCTCCCAGCTGCCAATTTCATAGAAGAAACGCGGCAGACGATGAACAGTATGGTTAGCACCAGCTTCGTTTTCGTTCGGTCGCAATAGCGCGCGGTACTTTTCAGCCAGACGCAAACCGTCAATCGGCCGCAGATACTCAGTCCTCATTCGATTTCGGTTCCGTTCGCAGCAACGATCGATAAATGGCGTCGGAAATAGCTGCGACTGTTTCGCGCCGCCCGTCCGTTTCCGGATTGAATTCAGTTAAAATGGCGACGATGTATGGTTCGCGTTCTGGTAGGTAAACGATTCCAATGTCATGGCAGGCAGTCGAAATCTCGCCGGTCTTATGCGCGACTGTCGCATGCGGCGGGAGCCCGGCGGGAATCATCGAGTTGAATCGTTGCTCCAGCAGAATGCGAATCACCTCTCGTTTGCTTTCAGGTGTGAGAAAATCGCCCCTAATCGCTGACAACAAACTCAACAACCCGTCCGCAGTCGCTTCATTGTTTATCCCGCGCTCATGTGCATCGTGGTCTTCCACACCTCTCCGCAGCTCAACGCCGTACACTTCCGCTTTTTGCAAAATCGTCCGCGCATATTCCACACCCACAAAATCGAGCAGCAAATTGCTCGCGAGATTGCTGCTCCCACAGATCATTGCGTGCGCTAGCGCGGAGATCTTCGCGGTTCGGCCAATGTTCGCATACAGCTCCGGTGTGGCGTCGCGATCCTGGCTGACGCGAAAAAGCACTCTGTCTGCTGCGCTGAAGAAACGGTTGCGCACGTGCAACGAGTCATTGAGGTGAAACCGGCCTTCATCCGCAGCTCGAAATACTGCAAGCAGCACCGCCACTTTGATCGTGCTCGCAGCATGAAACCACCGGTCGCCGCGCAATGAAAATCGGAATCCGGTCTCGAGATCGTGCAGTGCTACCCCAATAGCTCGAACCTTGTTTCTGAAAGCTAGGGCCTCTAGTTCCTCGTGTAATCCGTTGGATACATCCACGCTCAACATCGAAGTGCTCTTTACATGGCCATTGGCAAGTCGCAAATTCGCCCAATGCCAAACCTGGCTACCTGGATCCGCCAAAAAGACGCCAAGAGTTTTCGCACAATTTTTACGAAACATCCTGACGTGAAAGTTTGGAACGCGCGTACGCGAGACGTTCCGCTCGATGAAATGGACGGCCTTTTACTCTCAGGCGGCTCCGACATTTCCCCGGAATGTCTGGAGCAGGACGTTCCCGATCCTTCGGTGTTGGATAAAGCAATCGACGCGGAGCGCGATCGTTGGGAATTTCAGGCAGTCCAGGACGCACTGTCACGTGGGTTGCCGATTCTGGCAATTTGCAAAGGCCTTCAGGTGTTCAACGTCGCGCTCGGCGGAACGCTTAAGCTCGACATCGAAGGGCACAATTTGCCCGGGCAAAAGCATCGCGATGTTCAGCCATTGCGCAGTGCGCGTCGCGCCTCGCATCGTTTTCCAAAGGTCAACAGTGCGCATCACCAGGCGATCGATCGATTAGGCGACGACTTGGAAGTCGAAGCGTGGGCCGCGCATGATGGCATCATCGAGCAGGTGCGGCTGCGCAAATACCCGTTCGGACTCGCTGTCCAATATCACCCTGAGCGGAGCCGAATTTACGACGCGCTGTTCGACGATTTCTTCGCGCGATTGGAATCGACAAAGCGGTAGCGCTCCAACTCTTCAACCGTTCAAACCGAGGGACTGGCCGGCGCACTACGCAGGACCGCAACTCGTCCAAGGGCCGTCGCGAGCAGCGCCGCGACGATTGCGCATCCACCCAGCAGCATAAAAGCCGGACCATGCGTTCCGAAACGATCCTTCATTGCGCCGATGATTGTAGGACCTGCCAAGCCGCCCACATTTGCGATTGTCACCACCAAGGCGATCCCGGCTGCCGCAGGTGCTCCGGTCAGGAACCGCGACGGCATGGACCAAAATGGACCATAGGCCATGCAGTGCCCGATCGGAACCAGCGCCAGAAAGAACAACGCCAAAATCGGTTGCTGCGACACAGCACAGCCAAAAAATCCGGTGCCCGATATCAATAACGGAACGGCCACGTGCAGAGGGCGCTCATCACTCTGATCGGAATGCGCACCGTTCGATATCATCGAGATGATTGTCACGGCACTGATCGCACCGAGTATCGTACCTACACCAAGATCGCTACTTCCGGTGAGCGACTTAACCACGAGCGGCGCCCAAAATGAGTAGCCGTAAAAACCAATGGCAGCGAAGAGAAAGATGATCCCAAGGTGCCAAATCGTCGGGTTCGTCAATGCTGCGAGGATGCCGACCGGAAGTGCTGCGTGACGCGAAGTTCGCTCGTCCGCAAGAGTGCTCACCAACCAATCTTTTTCCGCCGAACTGAGCCAGTCCGCTGCCTCAGGGCGGTCGGTCAGATAAACGAGTACGATGACGCCAAGCAAAATCGCGGGGAGTCCTTCCACCAGAAAAACCCACTGCCATCCAGCAAGACCAAGCACTCCATTTAGGGTTAAAAGCGCGCCGGAGAGCGGACCGCCAACCACACCGCTCACTGGAACCGCTGTCATGAATGCTGCGATTGCGCGGGCGCGTTTTCCCTCCGGATACCAATGACTCAGGTAATAAACCACACCGGGAAAGAAACCAGCCTCCGCGGCGCCGAGCAAAAATCGCAGCACATAAAAAATGGGCGCGGTCCGAACAAACATCATCGCCATCGAAATGGCGCCCCAGCTGATCATGATGCGCGAGATCCAACGCCGCGCACCGACCCGGTGAAGTACCAGATTGCTCGGCACTTCGAACAGGCAATAGCCCAGGAAGAACACGCCGGAACCGAAACCAAACGCAGCTGAACTGAATCGGAGATCGGCATTCATCTGCAGCCCCGCGAACCCGACGTTCACCCGATCGAGCCATGCCACGATGTAGAGAAGAAACAAAAACGGAATCAACCGAAGTGTGACCTTGCGCAGAGTTACCGACGCAACATCCGGCGGGTTCATGCGGGGCTGTTAAAAAGTTACAAAGGTTATAACACTTACAAACGATGGCGTTTTTCTCTTTGTGACGCGCGTAACTTTGTAACTCTTTAACCTGCGGTGTCCTTCACATCCACTTCCAGCCTGATTTCCTGGAACGCCAACTGATCATGGATGTGGCCGAGCAATTCGAGCGCTCGCGTATCGGGCATATGCGCACAGCGCAATTCGATCCGCGTTGGTTTACCGGCAAGCTCCGGGTGTGCTTCCGCCATTTCGCCGTCGAGCAAAAATGAAACGTAAGCATTGAACCGCTCCTGTAGTGAGAACAGTTGATCATTGGAGCCGTCCCACTCGTTAGGCTGGTTCATCACAAGAACAACCTCGCCCGTTTTCGAATCTTGCGCGATCACATCGATCACGGCCTCTCGATGTTTAATGCTTGAAATTTCAGGTTCGGTGTCCATGACTCAATTGGATGTTCGGTCTTCGGCGTTGGATGTTCAAATTCGATGAGGAATGTTCTTATGCTGCACGAAAATGGAACAAGCGAACGCGTTATCGTGGGTCCGGATCGGCAAGCAGGCCAACGCGTGCAGCTCTTAATCCCGGTGCTTGTGTCAAGCACGGGCACAAGGCGTTTGGCACGAATGCCTCCATACGCTGGAGCCTGTCGTCGTTTGACCTCAAACCGCTTCGGTAGACTTTAATCGCCGTGGCAAAATCAAAACGCGCAGGCGAACTAACATTGCTCGGACATAGTGACGCGAGACTGCCCGCATCACCCACCGAGGCGCGACTCGAGGCTTTTCCAAATCCCGCTCCTCAGCGCGATTATCGAATTCATCTTGAAACTGACGATTTCACGTCCGTCTGTCCAGTCACAGGCCAGCCTGATTTCGCTAGGATCGATATCGATTACGTGCCGGATCGTCTCTGCGTCGAGAGCAAGTCACTGAAATTTTATCTCGCCTCGTATCGTAACGAGCGCGCATTCAATGAGGCTGTCACAAACCGCATTCTCGATGACTTCGTGAAAGCCTGCGCGCCGCGCGAAGCGATCGTCACGGCGCAATTCTCTGCGCGCGGCGGAATAGCTCTAACAGTCCGCGCCGAATATCCAGACAGGAAATCTGGCCGCGACAACAAATGAAATCGGTAGGGCGCGAGCGCCGGGCGTGCCGGCGAAACGACTCTACGGCTTGATTGAGCTTGCAAATGAGTAAATCGAAGCCCGCAGTCGTCCTGTTAAGTGGCGGAATTGATTCAGCAACGACACTCAAAATCGCAATCGCCGAAGGCTACGAACCCTACACGTTGTCCTTCGATTATGGTCAGCGTCACCAGATCGAAACAGAAGCCGCGCGACGTGTCGTCAATTCGTTAGGCCTAACGGAGCATAGGATCGCAAAAATCGACCTCAGCGTCTTCGGCGGCTCCGCGCTGACCGACGATGTCAGTGTGCCCAAGCACCGCTCGGAGAAAGAAATCGCACACGGCATTCCGGTCACGTATGTCCCCGCGCGAAACACAATATTCCTAGCGTACGCGCTTGCTTGGGCGGAAGTCATTCCAGCCAATGACATTTTTATCGGCGTAAACGCAATCGATTACAGCGGCTATCCCGACTGCCGTCCGGAATTCATCGAAGCGTTCGAGCGTATCGCGAGTCTCGGCACGAAATCCGGCGTCGACGGCACACGATTCCAAATTCACACGCCACTAATTGAACTGTCGAAAGCCGAAATCATCCGCAAAGCCGTCGAGCTCCGCATCGATCTTTCGCTCACCCACAGTTGCTATGATCCAACGCCTGACGGCCTCGCCTGCGGCGAATGCGATTCCTGTCTTCTGCGGCTAAAAGGCTTCCGCGAGGCCGGAATAAAAGACCCGATCCGTTACGCACAGGAATGAAGGGACTCTTCAGGATTTTCGAGCTTTCGAAAAATGAACAGCGCGTCGTCCTGATCGTAGTGCTGATCCTTATCGCAATTGCCTTTCTCGGATACGAACGCCGCGTTCATCAGCGTCCGGCTCAACCGGCCTCTGGAATAGAACCGAAACCATCTGCGACTCCTGTGAAAATCGAGGATGGAAGTTAAAGTTCAGTCTTTGCGCCATCCTTGGATCACCAGACGTAAAGCGAGTGTTGCCTTCTCAGACCCGGATGGCTTGATCAGGACGGCGGTGGATCACTTCTGGAATATTTGAATGGTCAGTTCTCCCCTAACCCGGGTATTCGTCCGTAGCCAACAAACACCGGGCTGATTTTGGCGTCGCCGCTTTTGGGTGGTGGCGGCATTTTGAAATCGAAAACGCTCACGCCCCAACGTTGTTTGCCATCGTATGTGCGGCCGTCGCTTGAACCGATCATCACGCGTTTATTGGTTCGTTTTTCGCGGCCTAAATAAATCATCGTGTGTGTGATCGGCGGATCGCGATCGATGTTGTACGTGCCGCGCCAGAACAGGAGGTCACCGGGCTTAAGGTCATTGAGCTCGAATGAATCCTCCTTGTGACTTAACACTGCGTTGAAGTCTCCATCCTTGCGCACCCAGACATATTGCTGGCTTGAATCGCGCGGCACGTCGGGAAACCCGTTTTGCTTTAGGACGTAATAAATGAAACCAGAGCAATCCATCCCGCCGTTTTTCGGCTCTGCAGAACCGTAGGTGTAACCGAGATTTTGTTTTGTCAGCGCAAGCCCGGCGTCGAGGATCTGACGAACTTTTGGCGGGTAGCTGCCGTAATCCGATATTTGATCAGGCGAAAGTGAGACGTTCGGCCACCCCTTCTTTCCTCGAGCAGGTTCAGGTGTTTCCTCTGGACTGGCTGACGGAGTTTCTGTGGCCGAGGGCGATTCGTCCGGAGTTGGAGTAGGAAATCCTTTTTTCCGCTTCGATTTGCTCTTTGGTGTCGGGGACGGAGTCGGCGAAGCTCTTTTTCGTTTGGCAGAAGCAGTCGGCGTGGGCGTAGGCGACACTTTTTTTGCTGAAGTCTTTCGATGTTTCCGCGTCGGAGTAGGCGTCGGGGTCGGCGCAAGAATCTTTTTGATTTTCTTGCCTAACGATTCTTCGGCTGCAGGCGCGGCGTGGAATGTCCCGAGTAAAATCGCGGCGATGAGAAACCATCCAAATGTTCGTTGGAAGCGCATTAATCTTGTAGGGCGTTTCTGTGAAACGCCTTCCTGTCCGGCGTCTGACACAGACGCCCTACAATTCGCGCCCCGGCATCTGATCGGATGAATGTTAATTGCGGGAAACAATCAGCGCGCGAGCTCTTGCAGGATTGCTTTGTTCAACCGAATGCCGCCTTCAAAGTTTTCGAGCGGAAAATTCTCGTTCGGCGAGTGCGCTCGGCAATCGGGCAATGCGAGGCCCATCAGTAGTGTTTCGATGCCGAGAATTTCCCGAAACTCCGAGACGATCGGAATACTGCCCCCTTCGCGGATTAGCGCAGCGTCGCGGTTGAAAGCTTTGCGCAGCGCGCGTTGCGCCGCTTCGCCCATCACGGAGTGCGGATCTGTGAGATACCACGGACCGCTGTGACCGGTAGTAACTTCCATTGTGACGCCTTTCGGCAGATTCTTTTCCAAATGCGTCCTGGCCAATTCCAGGATTTCCTCGCCTCTCTGCTCGGGAACGAGACGGAAGGTAAGTTTCGCAAACGCATGGCTCGGAATCACCGTTTTTGTCCCCTGCCCCTGGTATCCGCCGCCGATTCCATTGATCTCGGCAGTCGGCCGCGCCCAGATGCGCTCCACTGAATTGTATCCGGCCTCACCGAAAAGCTCAGGCACACCTGTCTCCTCGCGAATCAGTTTGTCGCCGTCGACCGGAAGTTTGCGCCACGCTTTGCGCTCCCATTCTTCGAGCGGTTTAACGCGATCGTAAAATCCCGCTATCGCCACACGACCGTCGCGATCGTGAAGCGTGGCGAGCAATTGCGCCAGCGCCGTGATTGGATTTTGAACGGCCCCGCCGAATACGCCCGAGTGCAAATCCATTTTCGGACCGGTCACTTTGACCTCAAGAGCGCTCACACCGCGCAGGCCATAACTCATCGTCGGCACTCCACGCGCGATCATCCCCGTATCGGAAACGACTGCCACGTCACATTTCAGCGCGTCGCGATTTTGATTCAAAAAGGAGCCGAGGTTTGCACTTCCGATCTCCTCCTCGCCTTCGATCACCAAATGCAAATTCACCGGCAACTCACGATGCTCCTCGATCGTTTCCTGAATTCCGAGAATGTGCGCAAGGATTTGGCCCTTGTTGTCTGTCGACCCTCGCGCGAACACGTAGCCGTTCTTTAAGACAGGCTCGAACGGTGGTGAATCCCAAAGCTCCAGCGGATCCGGTGGCTGTACATCGTAATGGCCATAAATCAAAACTGTCGGACGCCCGGGCCGATGTTCATTGCGCGCCCACACAATGGGATGACGTTTCGTCGGTACAAGCTGCGTTTGCAGACCGATCCTGTTGAGCTTGTTCATCAGCCAGTCTGCACACTCGACCAGCTTTTCCTTGTACTTGTCGTCAGTCGAGACGCTCGGAAACCGCAGGAACGAGTAATACTCGTCAAGATAATTGTTGCGCATGGCTGGAAGAGTAAACCCGGGTTGCCGGAAACGTCCAACACTCAACGGGCCACGGGTGTTGTAGGGCAGGCGCTTCGCCTGCCTGGTCAGTGACTCGGCAAGCGGAGCGCTTGCCCTACAAAGAAACATTTACACGTTTGCCCGCTCGGAACGCGCAAGGAATTTCCGCGCGACGTACAGGATCGACGCGAGCGCCAGCACGATTCCAGTCACGAGAAATTCGCGACCGGTCGCGTGCGCGAGAATCCAGAGTATCGCGACAATCGCAAGTGCTGGCACAATTTTCATACCAGGAAAATTGAAAGGACCGCCATCTGAGCGCACATCACGCCGCACCAGGACCCAGCAGGCAGCGCAGCAGAGCAGGTACATCAGCAATACGGCGACGTTTGAAAGCACCGCCAGCTTCTCGAATGTGCCGCTGATTGAAAGCGCGAACGCGAGTGTCGCGTAGGTGATGATCGCCACGTCCGGTGATCGATAGCGTGGGTGCACATGAGCGAAAACCTGTGGCAAAGCGCCGTCGCGGCCGAACGCGAAGATCATTCGCGGCGAACTCAGGATGTCACTCGTCACAAATCCAAATGCAGAGATGCTCGCTCCCGCGAGCAGGATCATGCGGCCTACGTTACCGAGGAATTTCGCCGCGGATTCAGCGAGGGGCGCGTCAGGATTGTTTCCCAGATCGGCGCCAAGCGTTCCCTGGGCCACGAGTTGGATCATCAGATAGATGGCGGTCGTAATCAGCAGCGCCAGATAAGCCGAGCGCGGAACGGTGCGCGCGGGATTCTTCACTTCGCCACTTGGAATCAACGCCACCTCAATTCCCACGAAGGCGAAGATTAACAAAATAACGGCATCGCCTAACGATTTGCTGCTCGGCCACCCGCTCCAGGAAAGGTTCGGCGCATGGATGAAGAATATTCCGACACAAACGAACAGCAGCAGGGGCAGAATCTTGGCGATCGTGATCACTGTCACCGCGCCCGCGCCCTGCCGGACGCCGCGGATGTTGATGAACACGAGCACACCGTAGACGGCGAGCATCACGACTCGGCGCATTATCGGACCGCCAAGGAATGGAACCACCAGCGCCACTGAATTTGCCAGGACATTTACCACACCAGCGACCGCGCCGAGCGCCGTCAGAAAATACAAGACACCGGCGAGGAACCCGACATAGCGGCCAAACGCCACTTCGACATACGCGTAAAGACCGCCGGTCAAAGAAACGCGGCTGCCGGCGATCGCAAAGCAAGTGACGAACAAAACCATCGCGATGGCACAGCAGATAAACGCGAGGGGCGCCGCGGACCCCAGTCCTTTCGCAACTGTTGCCGGGATCACGAAAATTCCCGCACCGATTGTGGAGCTGACGATATTCGCCGTCAGGGCCGGAATCCCGATCCCACGAACCAATTGATGATCGATGCGCTCCTCCTGCTGTATCCACGGTGGCGATTTATCTGCCATTGGCGCATCGTGTGTCATTCAGTTGTCCAAAGCAAGAGGACGGCTTAACCTTATTGGCTGAGGGATTATATGAGGGCGGGCAATGACTCACTGCTTCGGGCAACTGCTGCAATCAAAAGGATAAGACTAAAGGAATCCAGCCCGCGTCTCTGCAACACAAGATCATGTGGCCGGCAGCGTCAGAACCCCTTCAAATTGTGTGATTTTTCTCTTGTCACCCCAATAAGCCTGCTGTATTGACGCTCCGAAGGCCCGCGGTTTGGCCCAAAATGCATTTACAATCGCTCGAGCTATTCGGCTTCAAATCGTTTGCCGATAAAACTGTCTTCAATTTTCATGAGGGCGTCACCGCGATAGTCGGCCCGAACGGTTG
>Ga0081455_10007985_pt1 | contig 11065 bp, 10 predicted proteins | sample TabmetS3T2R1_FD_70207 | JGI IMG/M metagenome (GOLD analysis project Ga0081455, IMG submission 70207) | Tabebuia heterophylla rhizosphere microbial communities from the University of Puerto Rico - S3T2R1 | ecosystem: Host-associated > Plants > Roots > Rhizosphere ... | reverse complement strand
TGATCCTGGCGAGGGCATGAGCATGGATGCCATCACGATCCAGGTCCTGCGCAACAAGATCGCGAGCCTGGTCGAGGAAATGCACTATCATTTCTATCGCTCCGGCTACTCGACCATCATCCGTGAGTCGCGCGACTTCAGCTGCGTGATCCTCGACCGCGCCGGCCGCCTGATCGTGGCGCCGCCGATGTTCTTCCACGCCCCGGTTTACCGCCACCTCGTCGGCCGCATCCTCGAGGTCTATGGCGGCGGCGCGATCGTCGAGGGCGACGTCTTCGTTTCCAACCATCCCTACGAGGGCGGGTTGCCGCACGTCTCCGACATGGCCTTCGTCGCACCGGTGTTCGCCGACGGCGAGATCGTCGCCTTCGCCGGCTCGATCGCGCACAAGGCGGACGTAGGCGGCGCGGTGGCGGGCTCGACCTCGGCCAACGCCACCGAGATGTTCCACGAGGGCCTGCTGGTGCCGCCGATCAAGATCGTGCAGGCGGGCCGTCCGCAGACCGACATCGAGCGCATCATTCTCAACAACAGCCGCCAGCCGGCGCTGATGCGCGGCGACATCCACGCTCAGATCGCCGTGACGCAGATGGGCGCGGCGCGGGTCAAGGAGCTGTGCGGGCGCTTCGGCGCGGGCACGGTGACGGAGGCCTTTGCCGCCATCCTCAAAGGCGCGGGGGACGAGCTGCGCGCGGCCATCGCCAGATTGCCGGAGGGAGAATCGTCTGCGGAGGGGCTGCTCGACAGCGACGGCGTCGTCGTCGACAAGCCCGTGAAGCTCGCCGTCACCGTCGCCATCAAAGATGGTCTCGCGCATTTCGATTTCTCCAACAGCGACCCGCAGGCACGCGGCCCGGTGAACCTGCGGCCGTCCATGGTGGAAGCCTGCGTTTTCTATTCGCTCATCGGCTGCCTCGGCCCCAACCTGCATTTCAACGACGGCATGCGCGACGCGGTGCGCTTGAGCTATGCGCCGCGCACCGTCACCAACGCGGAGCCGCCCGCTCCGGTCTCCAACTATCAGATGGTCAATCTCAAGCTGGTGGACGTCATCCTGCAGGCCCTCGCGCATTTTCATCCCACGCGCGCCATCGCCAATGCCGGCTCATCGAGCGCGCTCACCATCGCCTGGGCTAGGGGCCGACCCGGGCAGTCCACCATGCAATACGAGATCATGGGCTCGGCCTATGGTGGCGGCATGGGCCATGACGGTGCCTCCGCCACCGCCACGCACCTGAGCAACCTGCACATCACGCCGATCGAAATCCTCGAATCGGAGTTTCCCTGCCGCATCACGCGCTTCGAGCTGCTTGCGGATTCAGGGGGTGCCGGCCAATGGCGCGGCGGCCTGAGCCTCGTACGCGAATACGAGCTCCTCGAGGACGCCACTGTCATTCGCCGCTACGACAAGAGTCGCTTTCCGCCGGGCGGCATTGCCGGCGGCAAGGCCGGGCGCGGCGCGCGCTTCGTCATCGCTCTGGGCACTCCGCAGGAACACGCAACTCCGTCGTCGGGACGCTACGAGATGCGCGCGGGCGAGCGCTTCCTGCTGCAGAGCGCGGGCGGCGGCGGCTGCGGCGATCCGCACGCGCGCGATCGGGCCGCGCTTGCCCGCGACATGGCCGAGGGATATGTCTCGCCCGACGCTGCCAAGAAGGAATATGGAGACGCATAGCGGGGGGAGGAAACATCGTCATGGCGTTTTCGAGCTGGCGCGGCGTCGTAGGCATGATCAATCCGACGCTGCGGCCGGGCGTGACCGAGGAGGTCATCCGCCTGCTGCCGGAAGGCATCGGGCTCATTCCGCTGTTCCTCAATATCCGCCGCGGCACCGCGGACGAGTTCGAAGGGATGATGCCGGCCTACGAGGAGCTAGTCGCCGTGCTGGCCGAGGTCGGCTGCGACCTGATCCATCCGCACGGCGCGCCGCCGTTCATGGTGCAAGGCCGCAAGCGCGAGGCCGAGATCGTCAAGGCCTGGGAGAAGAAGTACAAGACGCCGATCATGAGCGTGGCGCAGAACCACGTGAACGCGCTCAAGGCACTGGGAGCCAAGTCTTTCATCGGCGCCACTTACTTTCCACCCAAGCTCAACGCCGTGTTCGCCAAGTACTTCGGCGACGCCGGCTTCCGCGTGCGCGGCATGGAAGGCATCGACGTGCCCTTCGACAAGGTGCAGGAGCTTTCGAGCCATCAGGTCTACGCCCACATCAAGCGCAACTTCCTCAAGGCCAAGGGCGCCGACGCGATCTACATGCTCGGCTCCGGCTGGCGCACGCTCGATATCATCGAGACATTGGAGCAGGACCTGCAGGTGCCGGTGGTGCACCCGGTGACGGCGCGCGTCTGGGAAATTCAGAAGCGCCTCTACGTGCGCGAGCCGCGCCTGGGCTTCGGCCATCTGCTGGCGGCCTTGCCGTAGGCGAGAGTGGAGCAATGCCCATGCGACTGCACACCGCGCCGATCATCCTGCTGTGCAGCTTGTGCTGCGCACTGCCGGCGAGCGGGCCGGCGACGGCGCAGACGGTGGAGTCCTTCTACAAGGGCCGCACCGTCACCATGCTGGTGGGCACGTCGCCGGGCGGGATCAACGACATCTCCGCGCGACTGGTCGCGCGCCATCTCGCCCGCTTCATTCCCGGAAATCCGAGCGTCATCGTCCAGAACAATCCCGGCGGCGGCGGCCTCGTCACCGCCAACCGCCTCTACTTCAACGCGGAGAAGGACGGCAGCGTGCTCGCCAAGCTCGAGCGCGCGGTGCCGCAGCTCGCCATCCAGGGTCACCCCAACGCCGCTTTCGATCCGGCGCGGTTCACCTGGCTCGGCAGCCTGTCGTCCTACGCCGACGACGCCTATCTCATGCTGGTCAATGCAAATCATCCGGCCAAGACCGTCGCCGATCTCAAGCCGCCCGCTCCGCCGGTGGCGCTGGGCGCCGACAACGCCGCCTCCAGCAATCTGATCTTCGCGGTCATCGCCAAGGAGGTGCTCGGCCTCAACGTCAATATCGTGCGCGGCTATACCGGCGCGGCGCCGATGTTTCTCGCCATGCAGCGCGGCGAGCTCGACGGCCAGATGGTGGGCTTGAGCTCGGTGCGCACCGGCCAGCGCCAGCTCTGGAGCAGCGGAGCATTCCGCCCGCTGCTGGCGTTCGGCCGGGCTAAGCGGCACGCGGAATTTCCCGACATGCCGACGGGACGCGAGCTCACCAACGATCCCGGCGCGCTCGCGCTGATCGAGTTCGCCGAGCTTCCGTTCTTTATGGCGCTGCCGTTCGCCGCGCCGCCCGATGTCCCTGCCGATCGCGCGAAAGCGTTGCAGGCGGCGTTCACCGCGATGTGCCGCGACCAGGGCTTCGTCGAGGAGGCCTCGAAGCTCGGCATCGACATGAGCCCGGTCGACGGCGGCGAGATCCTCAAACTGCTGGCGCGTACGGCCGCCACGCCGAAGGACGTGATCGCCCGCTACAACGCGATCGGCGGCGAGAAGAAGTAGGCGAAGCTCACGCCTGTTCCAGAATCCGGTCCTGCTTGCCGAAATGGTAGCGCGGCAGCGCGTCGAGATCGGTGCCGGTGACGCGGATCACCCACGCCTTCTCCGGATGCGCGGTCGAATGAATGACGCCGGGGCCATAGGCCTTGGTGTCGCCGGGCCCAAGCCGATACTTGCTCGCCGCCTGCAGCACCGCGTTCGGCTCGCTCTCCGGGTTGGTGCGCCGCCACTCGGTCATCTCGGTGAACGCCCGCGCGTTGCCGTAGACCGCCCAGGATGCGCCGTGGCTGTGCGGCTTGCCGACCTTGTTGCCTTTCTGCACGTGCGCGAGCACGTAGAAGTCGGTCTCGGGATCGTGATGGAGCACGCGCCGGCCGGGCGGCATATCGTCGCTGAAGCTCTCGGCGACGAAACCGGGATTGGCCAGCAGCCGTCCCAGCCGGTCGGAGATCTGCGCCAGTGCGGTCGGCAACGGCCCGGCTTTGAGCAGCGCGCGCGTTTCGGTGCAGAAGTCGTCGAGCGTGTAGGCCATCATCGTCTCCCGTCGCGATCAGCCTTTCATACACCCGGCGGCAAATTTACGCATCCGCCGTCGCACCCGGGCAGGGTTCGCCGAAAAGCGCTATCGGGCTACGATGCAGCCAAAGGGAACGACGTGGAGAAGAATGCATGTCCCGCTTTGTTGGCCTGATCGCCTCGGTGGCCGTCGCGAGCGCGGCGCTTTGGCCGGCGCCCGGCCCGGCGCAGGAGCCCTATCCGTCCCGAACGGTGAAGATCGTGGTTCCGGCGGCGCCCGGCTCGACCACCGACACGCTGGCGCGGCTGGTGGCGGACCAGCTCAGCCAGAAATGGGGCAAGGCTGCGATCGTCGAGAACATTCCCGGCGGAGCGATGAACATCGGCGCCGGCAACGTCGCGCGCGCGGCGCCCGACGGCTACACCTTGCTGGTCGCCCCGCCCTCCCCGCTGTCGTTCAACCATCTCCTGTACCGCGATCCCGGCTACGAGCCGACCAAGTTCGTTCCCATCACGCTGCTGGCGAAAATTCCCAACGTGCTGGTGGTCCGCAAGGATCTGCCGGCGTCCACGTTGAAGGAGCTCATCGCCTACGCCAAGGCCAACCCCGGCAAGCTCTCCTACGCCTCGCAGGGCATGGGCTCGACCGCCCACCTGTCGGCGGCGCAGCTCGAGGTGCAGACCGGCATCCGGATGGTGCACGTGCCCTATCGCGGCGCGCAGCCCGCGCTCACCGACGTCGTCGCCGGCCACGTCGACATGTTCTTCGACACGCTCGCCACCTCGGTGCCGCTCTACCGCGATGGCAAGGTCAAGCTCATGGGCGTCGCCGACCTGCAACGCGCCGGCGTCATCCCGGAGGTCCCGACATTCTCCGAAGCGGGGGTGCCGGGCTTCAAGTCGATCACCTGGTTCGGCTTGGTCGCGCCGCCCGCAACGCCCATTGCGTTGGCCGACAAGATCAACCGCGACGTCGTCGACCTGCTCAAGAGTAAGGAGGTCGTCGATACGCTGCGCAAGATCTCGCTCGAACCCGGCGCGACCACGCCCGCCGACACCACGCGCTTCTTCGGCGAAGAGACGGCGCTATGGAGCAAGGTGATCAAGGAGGCGGGCATCGAGCCGCAGTAGGGCTCCGCATTACCTCAGCAGCCCCGCTTCCCGATATGCGCGCAGCGCGCCGGGATGCAGCGCGACCCCGCCGAACTCGAGCGCCGCGCGGCCACGCGAGCGCAGCGGTTCGAACAGCTCGGCCAAGCCTGCGAACAACGGATTGAGCCGGCCGAGCTCGCCGCTGACCGCCACGATCGCCGCCACCGCCTCGCACACGACCGGCTCGGGCACGCGCGCATGCGTGACGAGCACGTTGAGCACCGCGACCTGCGGCAGGTCGGCGTCGGGGCCGCGAATGGCGCCTCGGCGCATCACGGTGCGGCGATAGTAGGAAACCGCCGCCAGCACCCGTTCGAGCTCGCCCGCGCCGTAGGGCAGCACCCGCAGCGCGACGCGTTGCGCGAGCTCGGTCATGACCGCGTTGGGAATGGGGCACTGGAACTGGGCATCGACCTCGCCCGCCGCCAAGGCGGCGGCGCCGGCGGCGAAGTCGAGATAGACCGGCGAAAAGTCCGCAAAGCTCAGGCCGAGCGCGCCGAGCATGCCGTGAGCATGCTGCACCATGCCGCTGGTGCGCAGCCCGACCGCGATCCGCCGTCCGCGCAGATCGGCGAACGAGCGGATCGGCGATTGCGCCCGCACGATGAAGAACAGCGGGCCGGCATTCATCGGCGCCGCCATGGCAAGCTCGATCGGATGCGCGAACGGCGGCTCGCCGTTCTTCGCGCGGCCGATCCAGTTCGAGGCCATGAAGCCGAGCTCGATCTCGCCGGCGTGCAGGCGATGGGCGTTCTCGGTGCTGGCGGAATTGGAGGGGAGGACCGTAACCGGCGCCAGCGCCGGCAGCCGCTGCAAGACCTCCTCGAGCGCGAGCCCCTGGCTGTGGAACGTTCCGTCGCGCTCTGAAGTGCCGATCCGGATGGGCATGACTTGGGTGATTTGCGGTTCGTTGCAGCGTTCGCGAATACGACGATATCGCCGCGCTGTCACGCGCGGGTTCCTTTCATCGGCGGACTCGCCGGCGGCGCATGACTGGGATGCGCCAGGCGGTGACCGAGCGCGCCCTTCGCACACGCCGCGATGCTTCCCTTTGCGCCCGCGCGGTCGTACGCTTGAAAAAAGCGCTGACTTCGGGAGGAGCTCGATGCGACGGGGTGTGTGGGCGGCTCCGCTCGCGCTCGTCATGATGCTGCAAGGCGCGGCGGGCGGCGCTTGCGCGCAGGAGCCGCCCTCGCCGTTCTTCCGCGGCAAGCAGATCAACCTGATCGTCGGCTCTTCAGCCGGCGGCGGCTACGACATCTATGCGCGCCTCGTCGCCCGCCACCTGTCCAAACACATCCCGGGCAATCCCGCCGTCGTGGCGACCAACATGCCGGGCGCGGCCAGCAATACGGCGGCCGCGCACATCTACAACGTCGCGCCCAAGGACGGCACGGTGATCGGCGCGCTGCAGACCGCCGCCGTGCTCGATCCGCTGTTCGGCGATCCCTCGCGCACCAAGCACGACGCCTCGAAATTCGTCTATCTCGGCTCGGCGACCATCGACTACTACATCTGCATCGCGCGCGCCGACGCCGCAGTGAAATCCTTCAAGGAATTACTCACGCAGGAGCTGATCATCGGCGCCAGCCAGCCCGGCACCTCGACCCGAGATTTTCCCGCGCTGCTCAACAACGCGGTCGGCACCAAGTTCCGCATTGTCAGCGGCTATCCCGGCACGCGCGAGATCACGCTCGCGATCGAGAAGGGCGAGGTGCAGGGCTTGTGTGGCTTCAGCTGGTCGAGCATGACCGCGCAGCAGCCGAAGTGGCTCGAGAGCGGCTTCATCCGCGTGCTCGCGCAGGAGCACGATCGCGGCCATCCCGCCATCAACCGCATGGGCGTGCCGCTCACCGTCGACTTCGCCAAGACGCCGGAGCATCGCCGCATCATGGAATTGATCTACAGCTCGGAGACGTTCGGCCGGCCCTACCTGATGCCGCCCGGCATGCCGGCGGATCGCGTGGCGCTGCTGCGCAAGGCATTCATGGACACGCTGCGCGACCCGGAGCTCGTGGCCGAGGCGGAGAAGATCGGCCTCGACCTCGATCCGATCTCGGGCGAGATCTTGCAGACGCTCGCAGAAAGCATCTACGCCACGCCCGCGCATGTCATCGAGCAGGCCAGGCAGGCCGTGATCTACAAGGCGCCGTAGCGGTCCCAGAGCGGGATGACTTTTCCTTGAATCGTCATCCCGCTCTGGCTTCTTGTTTGAGCATGATCTTTCCCGAAAACCGCTGCACACTTTTCGGGATCATGCTCTAGATCAGAGCTGCACGCCGAGCTTGCGGTCGAGCGAGTAGGGTCCGCCGCCGCGCAGCGCGATGGCGAAGCAGACGAGGCCCCAGAGCAGCGTGTACTCGTAGCCGCGGTTGAGCCAGGAAAATCCCGCCTTCCAGTAGAGCCACGTGATGATCAGCATCTCCACCGCGGCGGCCGCGGCGAAGAAGCGCGTGAACAGGCCGAGGATGAGCGCGATGCCGCCGACGAACTCGATGATCAGCGCCGCCCAGACCCACGGCAGCGCCGGATCGAAGCCCTGCTCCATGAACGGGCGGATATAGGCCGACGGCCCGCGCGTGACCTTGCCCCAGCCGTGCACCAGGAGATTCCAGCCCACCGCGAAGCGGATGATCGGCCAGGCCAGCGGGATGGCGGCGTCGTAGAACGACTCGAGGCGGGGAAACAGCAGCTTCGGCTCACGCTCGACGGTTTCCGGCATGTATGTCCTCCCTGATCCAGTGCCTGTCCGTTGTTCTGTGTCCCGGGCGCAGCGCAGCACGAGCGCAGCGAAGTGATGCGCTGCAGACACACCGATCTCGGGTATACCCGAGATCAGCGCTCAAATAGACGCAAGTCGCGTAACCCGACTTGCGTGGACCGTAACACACTCCGTGCTCCGGGCGGTCCCGGATCAGCGGTGCATCACTTCGCGCTGCGCGCTGCGTGCTGCACCGCGTCCGGGACACGGGCCCGATTCACCGCAGCTTGGCGGCGAGATGGATGGCGGCGCGGATCCGCGCATAGGTCGCGCAGCGACAGAGATTGGTCATCGCCCGGTCGATGTCGCCGTCGCTCGGCGCGGGCTGGCGGCGCAGCAGATCGGCCGCCGCCATGATCATGCCCGACTGGCAATAGCCGCATTGCGGCACATCGAGCTGGGTCCACGCCTTCTGCACGGGGTGATTCCCGTCGCGTGACAGACCCTCGATGGTCGTCACCTGGCGGCCCTGCGCCATCATCACCGGCATGACGCAAGTGCGCACCGCGGCGCCATCGAGATGCATGGTGCAGGCGCCGCACACGCCGATCCCACAGCCGAACTTGCTTCCGGTCAGGCGCAGATGCTCGCGCACGACCCATAGGAGCGGCACCTCCTCCGGCCCATCGAACTCCGCCGGCGCGCCGTTGACGAAGAATTTCACGGGCATGTCGGGCTCACTCTCTCGTGCTTCAGCTCGCCGCTACTGTCGTTCCCGCCCATCCGACTCTGGAATATGGGTCCCCGCTTTCGCGGGGACGACGGCCGGGGGAGTCGGCGATGCGGAAAGCATCGTCGGGGAACGGCATCACATCGAGGCGGCGGCCGGTCGCATGCAGCAGCGCCTGCGCGACGGCGGGAGCGACCGGCGCCAGCACCACCTCGCCGAATCCTTGCGGCGGGCGATCGCTCGCGAGCACGATCGGCACGATCTCCGGCATCTCGTCGATGCGCAGCAGCGGATAGTCGAAGAAGTTGTTCTGATCGACGCCGCCGTTCGAGAAGGTGATGGCGCTCTTGAGCGTATTGGTCAGAGCAAATCCGATGCCGCCCTGGATCTGCGCCTCGAGCGTGTTGGGGTTGACGGCGAGGCCGGGATCGACCGCGCAGAACACGCGCTTGACCGCCAATCTCCCGCCGGCGCGGGCGAGCTCCACCACCTGCGCGACGTAGGTCTTGAAGCGCCGGCCGCGCCCGACATAGCAGTTGTAGGCGATGCCGCGGAATGTGCCGGCCGGCGCCGGCGCGCTCCAGCCCGCCGCCTGCGCCGCCGCGTCGAGCACGCGCAGCGCCAACGCATCGTCGGCGAGGAGATTGCGGCGGTAGGCATACTGGTCGATGCCGGCGCGCTGCGCGAGCTCGCTGATGAAGCTCTCCCAGAAGAACACCGCGGCGGTCGAGCCGACCGAGCGCATGAAATAGACCGGGATCGGCAGCGGCGTGTCGACCGTCTCCACCAGGAAGTGCGGCAGCCGGTAGCTCTGATTGTAGATGCCGTCGACCATGCTCTCGTCCCAGTCGCCCTCCGGGGTGTGGTCGAGCCAGCTCTTGCGCACCGCGCCGAACAGCGACTGGCCGGCGACGCGGGCATGGATGGCCAAGGGATAGCCGGCGGCGTCGAGCACGGCGCGCAAGCGCCCGCCGGCGTTGGGGCGATAGACGTCGTGCTGCATGTCCTCCTCGCGCGAGCGGATGAGCTTCACCGGCCGGCCCACCGCCTTCGACGCCTGCACCGCCTGCAGCACGTAATCGGGGACGATCTTGCGGCCGAAGCTGCCGCCGAGAAACGTCACGTTGAGCTTCACGTCGTCGACAGCGCAGCCGACCGCATGCGCGACCGCCTCCTGGCAGGCGGTGACCGACTGGATCGGTCCCCAGATCTCGACCTTGCCGTCCCGGTAGCTCGCCGTCGCATTGACCGGCTCCAGCGGCGCATGCGCGATGTGGGGCAGCACGAAGCGCCGCTCGATCACCGCGCCGGCGCGCTCCCGCAGGATCTCCCGCGGCCGGCCCCTCGTCAGCGCCGCGACGCCGTGCTCGGCGTCGAGCGCGGCGTTGAGCATGGCGTCGATCCGCCCACTGGAGAGATCGCCCGAGGGGCCGCCGTCGAACTCCACCTCGAGCGCGGCGAGCGCGCGCTGCGCCTGCCAGAACTGATCCGCCACCACGCAGACCGCGTTGTGGCGCGGCAGGTGCGGAACGCGCGGATGCTGCGAGGGCGCGTCCTCGTTGGCGATGGCGAGCGCCGCGATCTTCACCACCGCGTGCACGCCCGGCATCTTGCGGATGTCGGCCTCGTTCTTGATCGCGGTCACCTGCCCGGTGAACGAGCGCGCGGTCCTGATGGCGGCGTTGAGCATGCCGGGCACCGCGACGTCGATGCCGAACAGCGCGCTGCCGTTGCACTTCGCCGGAGTATCGAGGCGCGGCAGGGGTTTTCCGATCAGGCGAAACCGGCTCTTGTCCTTGAGCGCCGGCGCGGCGGCAAGCGGCAGCCTGGCGGCCGCGGCGCCGAGCTCGCCATAGGACAAGGTCTGCCCGCGCGGACCGATGACCTTGCCGTTCTCGCTGCGGCATCGCGCCGGGTCGATCTTCCAGCGCTGCGCGGCGGCGCGCACCAGCACATCGCGGGCGGCGGCGCCAGCGGTGCGCAGGCGCTCGTAGAGCGCCGTGGTCGACATCGAGGCGCCCTCCTTCTGCACTGGCGGCTCCTGCCGGAACGCGATCTTGTACGCCTCCCGGCCGGTCACGAAGCGCACCTTGACGCGCGCCCAATCGGCGTCGAGCTCGTCGGCGAGGATCTGCGGCAGCGCCGTGTAGGAGCCCTGCCCCACTTCGGGCTGCGACAGGCCGAGCGTGACCTCGCCGTTCGGCGCGATCACGATCCAGTCGGTGATCTCGTAGTCGGCCGCGTCGCGCGCGGCCGCGCGCGCCGGCCGCATGGCGATCGGCACCAGCAGCGATGCGGCGCCGAGCGCGGCGCCGGCAAGAAGGAAACGGCGCGAGACCGCCGGCATTCGGCTCTCCCGAAGCTGAAGCGCCCCCGCGGCGAGCGCGGACCATGGCATCGCGCCGTTGCGGCGGCAATGCTTCTGCTGTCGCAGGCGCGCTGAGGCGCGCGCTCGGCCGGGCTCCGCTCTCGTGT
>Ga0081455_10007984_pt1 | contig 11066 bp, 10 predicted proteins | sample TabmetS3T2R1_FD_70207 | JGI IMG/M metagenome (GOLD analysis project Ga0081455, IMG submission 70207) | Tabebuia heterophylla rhizosphere microbial communities from the University of Puerto Rico - S3T2R1 | ecosystem: Host-associated > Plants > Roots > Rhizosphere ... | reverse complement strand
CTCAACGTCACCTTGATGGCCGCCGTCGGCACGCTGATCGTGACGCCGGACGCGCCGCTACTGGTCGCCTCCAGCTTCGTGCTGTTCTTCCTCGCCAAGGTGCTGCAGACCGGGCGCGGCGTCTGGTGGCTCGCGGTCGGCGCGGCGGCCGGCTGCGCGCTGCTGTCGAAATATACCGCCATGTTCTTTGGCCCGGCGATCGTGATCTGGCTCGCCGCGGTGCCCAAGCTGCGGCACTGGCTGCTCTCGCCCTGGCTCTATCTCGGCGGCCTCGTGGCGCTGGCATTGTTTGCACCGGTGATCGCGTGGAATGCCGATCACCAGTGGGTCTCCTTCATCAAGCAGCTCGGCCGCGCGCGCATCGAGGATTTCCGCCCCGCTTTCATTGCCGAGCTGGTGCCGACTCAATTCGCCTTCGCAACGCCCGCAGTCTTCATCCTCGGCGCGATGGGGCTGCACGCGATGGTCTGGCGCCGTTCGGGGGCATATGCCTCACGGGTGCTGGTCAACAGCATGTTCTGGACCGTCGTGGCCTATTTCATCTGGCACTCGCTGCATGCGCGCGTCGAGGCCAACTGGTTCGCGCCGGTCTATCCGGCCTTTGCGGTCGCAGCCGCCGTTGCGGCGCACCTCACGCCATGGGAGGGCTGGCAAAAGTCGATTGCCGGTTTCTGCGCGCGCTGGGCAGCGCCAACGGGCATCGTGCTGTTCGCGCTGCTGGTCGTTCAGGCCGATACCGGCTTGCTCACAGGCTACCGCCGCGACGCCACCGTGCGCAGCGTCGGTGTCGGCTGGCCCGAGACGGCGCGCGAGATCGAAGCGACGCGCGTGCGCGTCGGCGCGACCTGTGTGCTGGCCCCGGACTATGGCACCACGAGCTGGCTCACCTTCCATCTGCCGAAAGGAAGTTGCGTCGCGCAGCAGGCGCAGCGTATCCGCTGGATCAACATGGGAGAGCCCGATGCGGCGCTCCTGAAGGGCAAGCTGCTTTACGTCCACGATTCCGTTCCCAGCGACAAGCCGTTCCTGAAGGACCACTTTGCGCGGGTCGAAAAGGTGGGCGAGGCCCAGCGCAAGCGCGGGCCGCTGGTGGTGGAGACGTATCTGCTGGAACTGCTGGAGCAGCCGAAGGGTGGTGATCCCTTCGACCGCTCGCCGCCGCCGGAACTGGAAAAATAACTCCCGGCTGTCGGACCGAAGCGTTGCGGTGCGTCTTAACAGGATAGCCACTGCAAAGGAGGCCGTCATGGATAGTTCCATCCTGAAACCCGTTTCCGAGCTCGTCCGCAGCAACAAGATCCGCTTTCCCAACGAAAGCGCCGGTTATCGCAAGGCGCGGCAGAATCTCCTGGTCGAGGAGATCGAACTGCGCCGCCACATCGAGCGCGTTGCGGAATTGCGCCGTGCGCTGCCGGCGGGTGGAGAGGTGAAGAACTATGTGTTCGAAGGCGAGCACGGCAAGGTGAGCTTTGCCGATCTGTTCGGCGACAAGCCGACGCTTGCGATCTACAGCTACATGTTCGGACCGCAGCGGCAGGCGCCATGCCCGATGTGCACCTCCTTCATGAGCACGTGGGAGCACAAGTTACCTGATGTCGAGCAGCGCATCGCCTTCGTGTTCACCGCGCGCTCGCCGATTGCGCGGCTGATCGAGGCCAAGAAGGCGCGCGGCTGGACACGGCACCGGATTTTCTCGGATGCATCGGGCGACTACACGCGCGATTACGTCAGCGCCGACGATGCCGATGTTCCCGGCTACAGCGTGTTCACCCGCCGCGACGGCACGATCCGCCATTTTTGGTCCGGCGAGATGAGCGGCGCGATGGCCGATCCCGGACAGGATCCGCGCGGCGCGCCCGATTTCGATCCGCTGTGGACCATCCTCGACAGCACGCCCGAGGGACGCGGCAGCGACTGGTATCCGAAGCTCGCTTACTGAGTGCCAAAGCGGGACAGTACCGCAACAATACCTGCGCATTTTTGCGGGAACATATCGCGAATTTCCCTTGCCTAACAAAGGCCTGCGTTTAAGCCGCATTTAACTAAAAGTCGCCTTAATGACGCTCCGCGCCTCTGCGAGATGCAACGCGATTTTTTGCGTGACGCATCGAGAGGGACGATTGGAACTGTTCTGGGCGAAGGGCGTATGAGTACGAGTACCGGTGCGTTTGGCCTCCCGGCCCGGAAGCGTCGTAATTCCCGTCAAGCCAACTTCTCAGGATTCGCAGGCACTGCAGCCGTTGCAGCGCTTGTGATCGGCTGCGGCTGGACGGTGTACAACAATATTCTTGGCGCCAGCGTCTATCCGTCGATGCACGCGAGCGCGGAAGCTCCGGTGACGGAGCCTGCCACGAGTTCGATCGTGCGCAAGACGCCGGTGGCACTCATCACCACCGTGTTCAATGATTTGTCGCAGGCGACTGCCGCGCTTCCCAGGAACGAGACGGACGCCGCGGTTCCTTCGATTATGTTTAACGAACGGTTTGCTGCGGCTTCCGCCGATGGCGTCGCGCCGGCGCCGGTGGAAGGCGGCGTGAGGCTTGCCGCCGCAACGCCGTCGATCGAGGTTTCGCTTGGCGCTGAGCCTGCGAAAAAACAGCGCGCGTCCGCCTCCGTTCAGATCGCGATGGCGACGCCCGCGACCAAGCCGGTGGAGCGCGTGACGGCAAAGTCCGGCTCGTCGATCCGCGACATGGCGCAGCGCGCGAAAGCCGCCGTGATGTCGATCGGCCAGCAGAAGCCGAGCATGGTGGAAAAGCTCTGGGGCAAGGAGCCGTCGCATGGCGCGCTGCTCGCCTACGCCTCGGCCGATGCCACCAGCATCACCGGCAGCATCGTCCAGGAGCAGAACCCGATGTATGGCGGCAAGCCGCCTTACGACAAGTCGACGGCGGTCTACGTCATCTCGAACAAGACCGTGTATCTGCCTGACGGCACGCAGCTCGAGGCGCATTCCGGCCTCGGCGCGAAGATGGACGACGTGCGCTACGCGCATGTGCGGATGCAGGGCGTGACACCGCCGCACATCTACGATCTGACGCCGCGCGAGGCGCTGTTCCACGGCGTGCCGGCGCTGCGGCTCAATCCGATCGGCGGCGAGGACAAGATCTTCGGCCGCGACGGCCTGCTCGCGCACACCTACATGCTCGGCGGCAACGGCCAGTCCAATGGCTGCGTATCGTTCAAGGATTATTACGCCTTCCTCGATGCCTACAAGAACAAGGGCATCAAGAGGCTCGCGGTGATCGCCAAGCTCGACTAAGGCGGGCAGGGCAGGGACCTTCTATCCGCTTTGCCTGAACTTCTGCTGCGATTGCCGGTGACCCTCAAAGGCCTTGGTCAATTGCGTAACCGCCGGCGTGATCATCTGTCGTGGATAGCCGGCAAATCCCATGACCAAAGCGGATCGTGGCGATGCATCGACATACAATTGGCTCATGGCGCGGACGATGACGCCATGGCTGCGAGCCGCGTGTTCGATCGCAACATCCCGAAGGCCTCGGCGGAGGTATGCGACGAGATGCATTCCCTGGTCCGGCGGATCGACAGTGACATGGTTGCGAAGCCGCTGTCGCATCGCAGCGACGAGGGCGTCGCGCTGGTCCCGGTACTGCAGGCGCATCCTGCGCAGATGGGCTGCGAAATGCCCTTCTTCGATGAATTCCGCCACCACGGCCTGGGCCAGGCTCGACGGCTGCCGATCCGTGAGATAGCGCGCCGTAATGAAGGCCTTGAGCAGCGCGGGAGGCACGACGGCGTAACCAAGCCGCAAGCCTGGAAAGAGCGCCTTGTTCAGGGTGCCGACATAGATGACGCGTTCGTTCTCATCGAGGCCCTGCAGCGATGCCAGCGCCCGCCCGCCATAGCGAAATTCGCTGGCATAGTCGTCCTCGACAATCCACGCGTTGGTCTGGCGCGCCCAATTCAGCAGTTCAAGACGCCGCGCCATCGAGAGCACGACGCCGGTCGGGAATTGATGAGAGGGAGTAACGAACACGGCGCGCGCTTTGGGCGCCGACTTGATCCCGGCGCCAACGTCAATTCCCTGTCCATCGACCGGTATCGGGCGCGTCTTTATTCCGGCGGCGATCAGCGCCTGCCGGGTCAACGAGTAGCCGGGGTCTTCAATCCACGCCTGCATGTCGGCCTTGTGCAGGACCCGGATGACGAGATCGATGGCGTGCTGTGTGCCGGAGGTAACCACGATCTGCTCGGGTTCGCACTGAACGGCACGCGCCGCGCGCAAATAGTCGCAAATCGCCTTGCGAAGCCCGGGCAAGCCGCGCGGATCGGAATAGCCAAAATGCTCGTGACCGAGCGAGCGAAAGACCCGCGCGCTTGTCTTGCGCCATAAATCCGTTGTCCTGATATCCACGAGGGTGCGCCCCAGGTTGAACGGCCGCTCGTCACTCCGCACGGTGACATCGACAAGGTCCTGCGGTAGCGACGTTTCGATTGCAACAGGCCTGATCATCGCTGCCGGCTTCGTGCCGCGCTTCGGGCCGCGCCCTTCGACCGGCTCGGGAAGGTCCGACGATACGTAACTGCCGGACCCGATCCTGCCGCTTGCATATCCTTCCGCCAGCAACTGCTCGTAGGCCGACACCACGACGGATCGCGAGACCGAAAGCTGCAACGCGAGCTGGCGCGTGGACGGCAGCTTGGTGCCTGGCCGCAGGCTTTGCGACAGGATGGCCGATCGAATTTGCCGATAGACCTGATGGAATAGCGGCGTGTCGCCGGCGCGCGCGAGCTGCCATGCATAGAGATTTGTCCAGCTCCTCCGCTGCTCTTTCATTCCGCATCCCCTCGCAAGCCGGGCAGGCCGGCACGAATAGTGGTATGCCGTATTTGTACAAAGTGGACCTTTTGACAGTACCACTCTGCCGCTTATCCTCCAGCCAGAACCTGATTGCAATGCGACGCTGAGATCGGTGATGCGCGTCGACCCATGGAGAACGGCAATGAGTGCCCCGAATCTGCGCCGCGGCGACATGGCGATGACGGACGAGGAGATGCTGCGGGCGCTCGAGCGCGGATTTGTCGGGCGGCTGGCGACCGTCAACGAGGACGGTTCTCCCTATTGCGTTCCGCTGTTGTACATCTGGGCAGGCAATCAGGTCTTCGTGCACGGGACCAGCGCACGCGGTCATTTGCAGGCCAATGTCGTGCGCGAACCGCGGGTCTGTTTTGAGCTCGACGAACCGGACGAAGTGTTCGACTACGGCCGCTTCGAGTGCGATTCGGGCCTGGCCTACACAAGCGTGATCCTGTTCGGCAGGATCCGCATCGCAGAGGATACCGCGACCAAGCAGTGGTTCTGCGAACGGTTGATGGAGAAGTACGGCAAGCCGAATTCGACCCGGCCAAAAAACTTCTTCCCGCGCCTTGATATCATCACCGTCTATGCCATGACCGTCGAGCGCATGACCGGCAAGCAGCGATTGCTGCCCGAGCTTTCCGAGCAGTGGCCGGCCAAAGACCGGACCAAGACACCCGATGCGCGGCCGCCGGTCTTCGGCGCCGGGCGGACATGATTGGTTGATGAGGAGGCTCTACGGAGCAATAGCGTGACCCAGCCCGATTTTCAGCCAACTTTGATAGGTCCCACCGTCACCGTAAGGCCGATCGCGCCCGAGGATTGGAGCGAGCTCTACTCCATCGGCTCCGATCCGGAAGTCTGGCGGCTGCATCCGGTGTCGCACCGCTACACCGAGCCCGAGTTTCGCAAATTCTTCGATGGCGGGGTCAAATCGAAAATGGCCTTTGTCTTCGTCGATCGGGCGAGCGATCGCCTGGTCGGCTCCAGCCGCTACTACGGCTATAAGCCCGAAACCAGCGAGATCGAGATCGGCTGGACTTTTGTCGCCCGCAGCCATTGGGGCGGCGCCACCAACCGCGAGGTGAAGCGGCTGATGCTCGACCACGCCTTCACCTTCGTCGACACCGTGATCTTCTGGGTCGGCGACACCAACTGGCGCTCGCAGGGCGCGATGAAGAAGATCGGCGGCGTCCTGCGCGAGGGCCTCTACACTCGTGAACTCTCCGGCGACCGCAAGCACGTGATCTTCGAGATCACGAAGGAGCGCTATCAACAGGGTGGTCGGAATCTGGTGGCGTGATTTTCCCGGCAATATGTGCGAGGCTGACTTTGCACGCATTGCGGGAGACGAATTTATGACGACGGCACGACAGGCGAGATCGGAATCGCCATGGAAGATTGGCGTCTTTGCCGTCCTTGCCTTCACGGTAATCGTGCTGGCTTTGTCACTCCCGCTGTTGATTCGGGCGTATCTGTTTCAGCCTTTTAACATCCCGGCCGGCTCAATGGTCCCAACGCTCCTGGTTGGCGACTATTTCTTCGTCTCGAAATACGCCTATTCGCGTATCTTGGGCGCTGAGCCCGCCCGCGGCGACGTAGTCGCGCTTCTGTTGCCGAAGGATAATTCCACCGCTTACGTCAAACGCGTGGTGGGACTGCCCGGCGACCGTATTCAGATGAAGGCGGGGGTGCTTCACATCAACGGCACGCCTGTTGCCCGCGAGCGGTTGCCGGACTTCGTCGGTGAAGATCCCTGCGGAGCCGGTGACACGGCCAGGACGAAGCGGTGGCGCGAAACCCTTCCAAACGGCGTCAGTTATGAGACGCTCGATTGCGTCGATATCGGATTTTACGACAACACCAATGTCTACACGGTGCCGGACGGACGCTTGTTTGTGCTCGGCGATAACAGAGACAATTCGACGGACAGCCGCGTGCTATCGGCGGTCGGATACATACCGCTGGAGAACGTCATCGGTCGCGCCGGCATGATTTTCTTTTCTCGTGACGCCGTCGGTCGCGGCGCACCGCCTGGCATTCGCTGGGGGCGGATCGGCAAGCTGGTGAGCTAGTCAAGGCCAGTCTATCCTCTCGTCATTCCGGGCTCGCCGCTGTGCGGCGCCCCGGAATGACGAGAGGATAGAGCGCACCGTCAGCTACGCTTTGAGGCGCGCGGCGGCGTGGGTCGGCTCGGCTTGGCCAGGGGCGAGCAGGGGAAGCGTCATGCGGATGGTCGTGCCCTTTCCTGGCGCGGATGCGAGCTTGATTGTGCCGCCGAGCTGTTGCGTCACCAGATTATGGACGATGTACAGGCCGAGCCCGGTGCTGCCCTGCGCCCGTCCGGTGGTGAAGAACGGATTGAAGACGTGACGCTGCACTTCCTCCGGAATCCCGCAGCCGTCATCCGAGAAGGTGATCTCGACCTGTTCCTGGCCCAGGCGACTTGCCTTGATCAGGATGTGTCCCCCGGGGCCACCGGCGAAGCCGTGGGTGATCGCGTTGAAGATCAGGTTGGTCAGCACCTGTCCATAGGGGCCGGGGAAGCTGTCCATGATGATGTCGGACTGAAGCTCGGTTGCGAGCGACGATTGCGATTTCAAGAGTCGCGACCGTACGCTTGCGATGACCTGTTCAGTCGCGACCTTGAGGTCGAAGGCGCGCCGGTCATCACTGCTGCGATCGGCGGCGACTTGCTTGAATGATTGTATCAACCCGCCGGCGCGCTGCAGGTTCGCGACGAGCTGTTCTGTGGCGCCACGGCAGCTATCGGCGAACTCGCCGAGTTGGGTTCGCCGCACCTGGCCCGAAGCGATCTGTTTGGCGAAGTCGGCGGTGCGGTGCATCAGCGTCGATGCGACCGTGAGGCTGGTGCCGATCGGGCTCGAGATTTCGTGCGCCACGCCGGCGACCAGGCCGCCGAGCGCCGCCAATTTTTCGCTTTCGATGAGATAGCGTTGAGTTTCGCTGGCGTGAAGGGCGGCTTCGGCCAACCTTCTCTTGTCGCGGATTTCGGCAAACAGCGCGGCGAGAACCGATGCGCCGACCGTCACAAGCAGGATGCTGACCTGGGCCGCCAGGATGCGGTCGGTCGACGAATGGACCGGGTTACCGAAATAGCCAATGCCAAAGGTGGTCGTCCAAACGATTGACAGGCTGACGATGAACGCGGCCGCCGCGGCGAAAACAGGCCGGCAACGAGCCGCAAGCCATAAGAACGGCGCGAACAGCACGGCGACCGGTCCAACGGTCGCCAAAAGCTCCGACTGCAGGAAAATGGCAAATCCGCTCGCCAGGGCCAGTGCTGCGACCGCCAATACACCTTCGACGAGTTCACTCAGCGACGGCCGGTCGCGCGAGGCTGCTGCAAGCTCGATCAGCAACGGTGCAACCGTGATTATTCCCAGTCCGTCCGATGCGAACCAGTGCTGCCAGGTCGTCAACATCGACGTCGTTGCAGCGTGAAACAATCTATATGCGATAGCCCCGCCGATCCCCGAAACCGCGGTCCCGATGACCGCCGCCCCTACCAATCCCTGCACGGCGCGGAGCTTGTTGAGCCTGAAGTCCGAACCGAAGTAATGTTCAATGAGCCATGCCGTGAGCACGGCTTCCCCCGCATTGCACAGGGCGAAGAGAACGGCGCTCCAGACATTCCGGTCGCCAAAAAGATTTGCCGCGATGGTTGCAGCCATGGTGCCGACAACGACCGGCCATCGCGCCCGAGGCCCGAGAGCGATCAGGACGCCGGCAGACACGCCTGCGGCAGGCCAGAAAACGGCAACACCTTCCGGTTTGGTCAGGAGAGCAAGGCTGAGCCGCGCCGCCAGGAAATAAATGATGGCGACCGCGACAGCGAGTGCGATCGCGCCACTCCACCGCGTCAGGTCGATGCCGGTGGACTGGTCAGGCTGAACCTGTGTCGGATTCTGCCGCACCCCGTACTCCGTACCCGTGCAGGGTCCTGTTTAGCACAGTGCCGCGATCAGTAAAAATGCTGATTTTTCTGGGGCTGGCGTGCACGTTCGTTCGCATCCGTTCACGGGGTTTCTATGGTCTATCTGTCGTCCGTTCGCCATTTCCCCATTGGTAAAGTCCGGTGGATCAATGATGCGCCGAGCTAGGCCGCGCGAGTATCGCCAAGCGCCCGGTAACCGCCCTATGAAGGCGAACGCCATCGCGGAGCCGGTGCGCGCCTTGCTCGATCCGCAGGGACGCTGCCGCCCCCAGCGGGTCCTGTCATTGTTTCTGGCTGGGGCAATGGAGTTATGCGATCGTGTGGTCGAAACTTCCCTCACAAAAGAGCGACGGCTTCCCTAAGGAACTGGCGATCAACTCAATCGAAAGTCCAAATCGTGAAAGCGATTAAGATCGGTGCTCGTTTGCACGCGCGCTACAACGCTGAGCCGGGAGAACCATCCGGCTGGTTTGCTGCAATCGTTATCAACAAACGCATGGTCTCCGGTGAACCGGCTTACCTCGTGCGATGGGAGGACAACATCGAGCGATGGTTGACGGAAAAGGATTTGAGACCGTGAGCAGTGACAACATGGGTGACACGCTGCGCTCGATCCTGACGCGGCTCGCCGCCTATGTTGGTCTCGTGGTCGCCGCCGGACTTGTGTTTCTGGCTGCGATGTCGGTGTATCAAATGATGTGGCCGAAGCCCGTGGTGCCGTTCGGGCAGATGGGTCATTGAAAAAAGCGGCACCATTAGAAAAGCCCGGCGACCTCCCGGTCCAACGGTCGACGAGGTTCGAGTTGGTGATCAACTTAAAGACCGCAAAGGCGCTCGGCGTCGAAGTGCCTTGGTTTCTCCAGCAACGCGCCGACGAGGTGATCGAGTGAGGCGGCGCGAGTTCATCACCCTCCTTGGCGGCGCGGCGGCGGCGTGGCCGCTGGCGGCGCAGGCGCAACGGGCGGCGTTGCCGGTGATCGGAGTTCTGAGCGGCAGATCGCTCGAAGACAGCAAGGAATTCGTGGCCGCATTTGGACAGGGTCTGAATGAGGCAGGCTTTTTCGAGCATCGAAATGTGGCGATCGAGTACCGCTGGGCCGAGAATCACGTGGACCGGTTGCCGTTGCTGGCAGCCGAACTCGTGCGTGAGCAAGTAGCGGTGATCGTCGCCGTCGGCGGCGTCCCCCCGACACAGGCCGCGAAGGCTACGACCTCAACCATCCCTATCGTTTTCATCGTTGGAGGCGACCCGATCAAGCTCGGTCTCGTCGCCAGCCTCAACCGGCCGGGCGGTAACGTCACCGGCGTGACTATCCTCTCTGGCGCGCTGACCGCGAAGCGACTGGAACTGCTGCGCGAGCTTCGTCCGCAGGCGAGCATTGCCTGTCTTGTGAACCCAAGCAGTCCGGAGGCCGAAGCACAACTGACGGACATCCGGGAGGCGGTGGACACAACGGGGAAGGAACTGCGTTTGCTGAGCGTCAGCAACGATCAATACGAGTGAATAATCAGTATCGGTTCATGCCTATTTATCGCCAATCACAGGAGCGAATTGCGAACGGCGAGTTCGGAAGACCGTTCCTTATCCAATGCTGGCAACAAATGTTCCATCCTCCGTCAACTGAGCAGAATTGGCGCGCTCACCTGCTTCCCTATACATTATATGAGTTCGGTACCCATCCGCTCGATCTTATCTGTTACTTCTTCGGATCGTTGCCGGAGTCTATTACCGCCCATACTCTCCACCCGTATGGAAATTTTGATGCTGACGTTGTTGCCCAAGTGACGCTCCGATTTCCTGGTCAGCGGCTAGCGACATTGTTGTGTAACCGCGTCAGCCACGCTCTCGAACGCTACTTCGAAATGCGGGTGGATTGTGAGAAAGCCTCCCTTCGCCTCTCATTTGGTGGTGTGGCGCGTGCAGCGGTGGATTGGTCTCGAGTGCTCGGTCGACCAATTGCGAGATTCAGCCTAGGAAAAGGAGGCGAAGCGCGAGTGGAGGTTGGCGGACGCTCGCGTGTCATTGCCAGAGGGATACACCCTACAGTATCCGCAAGACTTTCTAGGCAGTTGGTTTGACTATCGCGTGCAGGATATCAGAGAACAGCTCTGCCAGAAAAACATTCCTGACAATGATGACCCCGTAGAAGCGTTGGACGTGCGTTCTGGATGTCTGAAGATTTTGCGCCGGGATATTCAAGATGCCGTGATTACACATGACTTTCTTGAGTGGCTAGACACCGCATGCTCACCGGCGCAGCGACAAGAATTGATGAGCAAGTTGGAAGT
>Ga0081455_10007982_pt1 | contig 11067 bp, 12 predicted proteins | sample TabmetS3T2R1_FD_70207 | JGI IMG/M metagenome (GOLD analysis project Ga0081455, IMG submission 70207) | Tabebuia heterophylla rhizosphere microbial communities from the University of Puerto Rico - S3T2R1 | ecosystem: Host-associated > Plants > Roots > Rhizosphere ... | reverse complement strand
GGTTGGGTAACTATTATCTCAAAAATAATGACTTTCAAAATGCTGATCTACACTATTCGAAGGCGATTGAAATCAATCCTCTCAGATTCGGACCGATATATAAAAATCGAGCAATAGCAAGGATGGAGCTGGGCGATAAGGTGGGATGTAGAAACGATCTTCTCAAATATCTAGAGCAGGTCCCCAACGCCGCTGATCTCGTAAGTATTCAGGAAGCCTTGGACCAACTGTAGAAAAAGGACAGCTAAGAGACCATAGTATTGGAGGATTATGCAACTGTCAAAAATCTAGCGGTTAACCATCTCATATCTATCTTGCAATTTTGTTGTGCACAGTTTTGATAGGTCACAAACATTGAAAATTATTCACCTAGTTCATAGACATAACACTTCTTACAATGACCGATGATCATCAGAGGATAGGAAATCATTCCTCTCCTGAACTTAAGGTCAGATATAAAACAGATTCCAGCTTAGAAGATGGCCCCGATTTCCTCTTTCTTTATGGTAGCTTCTCGGACTGCCAGGGGAGCTCTAGAATTTTTGAATTAGGAGGTTTATTATTATTAGAAAACCTGTGAGAAGTACCAAGAGATAATCAATACGCTCTTGTACCGAATAAATACTATACCAAAGCCAACCTCAGTTAATAAAGGACTTGACTATTTTCACGACATTATCAATTCCATTTAGTTTCTCGCTGCGTTCTCTTAGTTCACTTGCTCTTTTTAGATAAGTTGGGTTGTTCAGGACTAATCTGATAGCATCTGAAACATCTTCTGATCGTAGCGGTCGGGTAGTTACTGCAACTCCTATCCCCAACCTGGCAATCTTTTGTGAATTGCCCAATTGTTCGCCGTGGTTTTCTATTGGAATTGTGACGATAGGCTTTCCGAAATTTATTGCCTGAGATATTGCTGCATGTCCACCTCTAATTATTATTATGTCACTCAGACTAAATATTTCGTCTCTGACGGGACACCATTCATAGAACCATCCCCCCTGAATGCTTTTAGGGTGAGGGTTCCCGCCAGGATAGCCGGCAGAGATTATAAACTGAATATAATCCTTCGAAGCTCTAGATGCATCCATTGCAACGCGCACAAGTGACATGCGGGTCTCGATTGGCCCGCTAACATGAACGAACACTATCGGAGCTGCGTGATTTAGGCCAAGTTCAGTCCATACTTTCTTCGCATCTGATTCGGTTACGTGCGTTTTAGGAGTGGTAAATCCTACATATTCAAGCTTATTTTTAACCGAATTGGTCCCCCAAAGATTATCCTCAGAGATAGTATATGGTGGTGGCAAATCTGGTATGAGTATCTTTTCAGTTAGTGTCCATCCTAATCCTAGAACCTCTCCGTTAAGTACTTCGAAACCTCTTGTTACTTTATAACGCCTCAAACGAGGGGAAAGAAGGAGTCTTATCTGATTGAGTATTACAATAGAAGGAATACGTAAGAATTTCGAAGCCAAAATCGGTGATAATCTAGTATCTGAAACGACAATGATTGGTCGGAATTTTATCATGTTACTAACCTCCTGATTCACTTGTCTAGAAAAGTTAACAAAGTATCTTGGTATGTTGGCAATGCTTTTGGAGATTGAAAAGTGACCTTCCGATGTCCACCCAAATTCCATTGGTGGAACGATATTGCACGAGTATCCAAGACATGAGAGGTAATTCGCAGCTTCACCAAATGTTGAAAACTTGAATTCTATCCCTAAATTCTGAAGTCCTTCGGCTACCATTATCAATCGACTAGCGTGACCAAGACCGACCCCATACGGTGCAAAGTATACATTGGCCAATCTATCGGCCTGTATCTAAAAGGACTATATAAAATGGTAATGAGTCGTCCTGAGATGGGAAAATTTCGTTGTTGACCTTAAAACAATTGGTCAACCTCCTATTGCTTTTACGTAATTTAAAATCTGTGATTCATTGGTATGTATTGGCAAAATACATCACGACAGATCCCTATCTGAATAGAATTTGTATTATGGATTAGAAGCTTTGGGTTTTATCGGGGAAATTACAGGAATTACTCATTAGTACCATATAATTTGCCTATTGGCTTCAATCGTTTTATCTTGTATTACGGGGTATTGTCGCCATAAATCAGCTTCATATCTTCAAACGTAAGTTTCTCACCGCTTGCCATTTTCTTGAGGGCCTCCTCTTTCAAGATGTTCCATCTTTCCTGATTTTCCTTGTTGCGTCTCGCTCGCTCTTGCGTTACTTCGTACCTGTTCTCCCGCTGGCCATCGTACTCCCTCTTTCTTTTCTGCCTATTGCTTATTGCCTGTGTACGAGATCTTCTAAATTCAATCGCATTTAGTTGGGTTTCAACCATTTCAAGTTTAGCGGCCGCCTCTCTTGTCGTGTGAATTACCTTCCTTCGTTCTTCATACAGGTTCTCTCGCAAGTTCATTAATCTGTCCAGTTCCGATTTGATTTTACCAATCTTATTTCCGAATTCTGATTTTTGGTCAAATATTTTGGTAATAATTGCTTTAAGTGAATCGTACTGTGAAAGTATACCTCTATACTTATCTTCCTTCTTGTTAATTACCTTCAAATTGTGTAACTTAGTTGCCACTTCTTTTGACTTGGCAACCAACCGCCGCTCTTCGTCCTTGGATAATTTCTTGGTCTGGATATCGTGTTCTATCTGCTCCAATATTCTACTCAACCGCAGAATGTCAAATCGATCTTTCCTCAGTTTTGAATTTGCACTAGGAGTCGATTTATTTTCAATATTCTTCATTTCATTACGAGTCTCCACAAGGATGCTCCTCATTTCTTTAAACTTGGTATACTCTGTCTCCTTTTGTTCATTAACTCTCTTTAGATTCGCGCGCAGGTTATCCAATTCATTTCGATTCTCATCAATATCTTTCTTTGTCTCATCAATCTTAGCGTTGATATCCTGAATTTCCTGTTCACTATTTCGTTGCTCTTCCAATAGGCTTTTCTTAAATTCTATAAGCGTCTTCATATTTGAATCCAGAAAAGCTCTATTCGCATTGTGGTTCATCTTACTTGTTGTTGTTGTAGTTGTTGTAGCAGCTGTCGCCATTCCACTACCTCCATTGCTGCTCTGTTGGTCTCGTACTGTCACGCCTATAGATTCTGTTAGAAAGCCAAAAATATATCTTTTCTCATTTTTAACCAGATAGGCAATCGTAGTCGATGATTTTAGCCTTAAACTCTACATACATCTTTATATGAGATGATATTGCTTTAAATAGAGTATGGATGACTTTGAAAAGGACTTCCCTGAGTTTGATTGGAAGAATATTCCAGCATATAAACATCCTGGAGGAAAAGACTGTCCATGTCCCAAGCATGAATATATTAGGGAACAGATAAATGTCACCAAGACTCTGAGCATAGAGACGAAAGATAACCGTCGACACGAGCTCAAGCACAAGGCTCAAATTACGCTAAAATTTTGTCCAGATCATTATACCGTCTACTTTGACGAGGTTATACCATCAATGCCTTTCAAATACAGACTAATGACAAGGATCGCACTAAAAATTGGTGCAGTCATTATACAAAGGATACCTTACATGCAATCAGACCAATGTTTCTATTGCAAGTTCGGTTCTGGGGGATTTGGCAAAAAGACTGAGCTGCCCCCTATCTAATTTACTAAAGAGCACCTGTTTATCGAATTAGTAAAACATGTTTTTTAGCATCAGTCTATGATTGAAGGCGAAGCCAGGGGCAATTATATTTCTCAAAATAATAGAAAGATACGGGAAACTGTGTTTCATAAGAGAAGAATAACCTTGAAGGAACCCGTTTTCTATTAAGGAATAACGTAGTAAATTGAGATCAAGTGTGCTTGCAAGAAATGTAGCCACGTCCATGCTCTGCGAGAAAACCGAAGTTTTTCTCTGTATGAAACCCAAATCAGTGCGATACAATGAGTCATAATTGTCTCCTACAAGATAGTTCTGACATTTATTGTCAAGGAAGACTTTGCCATCAACATGGAGATTGGCGGTCATAATCCCTGCTTTTGCTGCTAATGAAGAAATAATGTGAGTATCGTCGAGATCTAGAAATGCTCTATACAAATCACCACATCCTATATATTCTTCTACGAGTAGGGACTCTGAAAGTGAGATGAGTTTAGGTGTGCTAATCCCGATTTTCCTTAGATGTCTTCTCATACCATACCCTTCATTTTCTTTCTCCCTTTCCCCTACGATCGGAGGGGGGTCTGGATGTCCGAGGGCGATTGATATTAATGTGTATGATGATGCTAGCAGGTATTCATGAAATCTCTTACTTTTTTTATCACTCTTAAGGACAATCTTTTGTCCATCTCTATTATCTACTTTTATGTCTCTTTGCCAGTTGACGAAGTACATGGTTAGGTTATGATCATAAGCCTCTGTATCTGTTATATGTATCCAGCCTTGATCTACTTAACATAGGAGAATAATATCTATATTGATTCTACACGAAGGATACAATTACGCTCAATTTTTTTTTAACGCGAATAACGCAGCGACTTATGATTCTGTAGTATCCCTTGCTACGTTAGGGAGAGACAAGATTTGGAAAACTCAGATAGCTAGGATAATAGAAAAGGGTAAATCTATTTCACCCACTGTTCTGGACCTAGCCGCGGGGACAGGAATATTGTCCGCGATGCTAGATCGAAAGTCATACCCATCGACAGTACTTTCCCTCGACCTTACACTCGACTATCTCAAGAAAGCAAAAGAAAAACACCCTACCTTATCCTTAATAAATTCAACAGCAGAAATATTACCGTTTAGATCAGAGACATTTGATTTCATTGTGTCATCGTATTTGGCAAAGTATATTGACATCGAAACTGTAGTGCGAGAGTCTTGGCGAGTTCTCAAGCATGATGGCGTGATAGTATTTCATGACTTTACAGTCCCTAGTGACCCCGTGGTGGAAAGATTTTGGAAATTTCATTTCCAGGTCTTAAGGCTTTCTGGTAAGATACTCAAAGAGTGGGCGCCCACATTTAACCGATTAGACACACTTATATTCAAAACTGATCCTTGGCCGGAGAATACCATTCAGCATCTTCGGAAAGCAGGGTTTATCAAATCATTCTGCAAACGCCATACCTTAGGAACAAGTGCGATCGTTTCTGCGAGAAAACCATGAACACTGAGAACAACCGATTGAATGAATGGTATGTACCAAAATTCGGTCCAAGGGGATTTAGGATTTTTGTGGGAATGTTGTTTTTACCTTACACAGGAATGTGTGTCTCTTTTGCAGTATTAGGCTCCATGTTTGCAACCCATATATTTTGGGATAGGGTTGTAGCCATATCAGCCATATACGCGCTCGGCCTCGGACTGGCAGCTCATGCAGCAGACAGCTTAGGGTCTAAAACGACCAAGCCTTGGGGAAATTATTTTTCAAATAAGCAACTCTGGTACATGATTTTGCTAGGTCTTATACCAGCGTATACTATTGGGGCCTATTACATTATATTTCTTGTTCCACTCTTACTGGTGATTGCTGTACTGGAGGGATTTTTTCTATTCGCCTACAATTTTGAAGTATTTGGGGGTTTTTTTCACACTAACTTCTGGTTTTCTCTTTCTTGGGGAGCACTACCGCTTATCGCGGGGTTCATCATCCAAACTAACCATATTGAAGCTCTACCCCTCGTTTTTTCAGTTATCACAGGACTGGTAAGTTATGTTCACATCAGAGTTTCTAGAAAATATAAAGATTACAAGAAAAAAGGACGAGCCGATTGTACTACTGTAAGGTTGGAATTATTTCTCAAAGCCATGAGTCTAACCGTAATCTTTTCAGTTTCAGCAATCGTGCTAAGTAGAATGGTTATTGGATAGATGCCTGTTAACACAAAGTAGAACCTCCATGAGCCATTTATCCATCAAAGTCGAAAGAAGAAACATATTAGATGGAATTTATGAGCTGGAGAAAAAATTGAAGACAAGGATACCATTACCCCAAAAATTACTATTTGCAGCGACTGGAAATTTAGAGAAGACAATATCTCTATTAACAGGCTCAGAAACAGCAGTTAGAATACTAGAACAAAAAGATCTCCCTGACGTTATAAGTAGGTCCATATGCATTGTTCTAAAAGAAAACGACATAAAATTAGTGAATGCCAGATCAAACATTTATCCTTCAAATCTTCCTGAAAAGATAGTCGAGAGAATTAGAAAAAAACATGAGAGTATAGGTGACATCCTAGATTCTGAAGAGTTGGAAATATTCAAAAGCGTTACCAATTTAGGATACGATCCTATTAACAAATGCTACTTTAAAGTATACAATATTATTTTCAAATCTAACATAGCGATTAGTATCGAAGAGTATTTCGAAGCTTCACTAAATAAACAGATTAATTTGGGCCCATCAGTCTGAGTGGACCGGGTGGGATTCGAACCCACGACCTCAGCAATGCCAATGCCGTATCCTACCGGACTAGACGACCGGCCCTCCACTCCATCGGATCTCTTAATTGCATATTAATACCTTTAAAGTAATTCAGCTAGAAAACTTCTGAAAAGCGTTGTATCTGATATCAATATATGAATATAAAAATCATCCGTACGAGCCAGCCGAATCAAGCAGCAGAGCGGGGAGGTGGAACTCGAACAATCAATAGGAATGAGAACTAAAATTCTTAGTATGGGAACACATGAGGAAACATTTTCTCGATCTATTAAGTCACCATTACTAAAAAAACGAGGGGATTCTAGGTTTTCCTAAGGTATAAGAATAAAATGAAAACCAGAATCAAATATCACCGAATTATCAGAAGGGACTGGGATTATTACTTAGATCTCAGGTCGTACGTGGGTTAAAAACATTAATCATATTTTCGGTCTGATGTTTTGAAAAATTAATTGGGAAGTATCATTCTATCTTGCATCAAACAAGGCAATATACCTCATCATGAATGAATCTAAATTCTCATGATGTAAGGTCACATGAAAGGGTTATGCCGGCGAGAAATCACCCAAGCCATACTCGCAACAATAGAGTAATAGATTTATACCTAATCGATAACGCAATAAGCAGTATATCGGAAAATGGTGACGGCTGGAAAACGAATAGTGTTAACAGCAGACAGAAGTCTTATGACAAATTATAGAGGAAATTTTTTGTATGGTTTCATTGCTTGTGGTCCTTACGAGCTCATTCCTGAAATTGTATTTGATAAGCTATTTTGTCCAAGTGTTGAAACTGATCGAACTACAGGGGAAGTAAAAGTAGCACAGTGCGGATTGAGAAGAATTGAGGGTGCATTATTGAAAGATTACGACCGGTCAGAGGTTTTTCTTGCGAATCCAGAAATGCTTGATAAAAGCATAGGACCGGAAACTAAAGTCTTGGGAATTAATGTGATGGACCCGCTTGGTATGGCTCCAGTAACCACAACCATGTCTCCTGAGAAGCTCTCCTATATTGCCATGAAATTCAAAAAGATGTGTGCATCAATCATTCAATTGAAAAAGAAATATGATTTTAAAGTGGTTGTAGGTGGAAATGGCGCCTGGGAACTAGCAAAACCAGATAGGATGGAAATTCACGGCATTGATACAGTCGTGGTTGGAGAAGCCGATGAACTTGCTTCTGATTTGTTTCATGATTTAGAAAGTGGTGATGCCCCTGATTTGCTTCATACTTTCGTACGAAATATTGATAATATTCCCATGATTCAGGGCCCTACGATAAATTCTCTCATTGAAGCGATGCGCGGATGTGGTAGAGGCTGTGATTTTTGCGATGTCAATAAGCGTTCAAAGAAGGATATGCCACTCGAGAGGTTACAAAAAGAGGCTCAATACAATCTTAGATATGGTTTTGATTCTATTTGGTTGCAGTCGGATGAGATGTTGCTGTATGGATGCGAGAGCAAGGAATTTGTACCCAACTCCGACGCAATTTTAGATCTTTGGAAAGGGCTCAAGTCTTTGGGTGCAAACTTCATAGGTACCACCCATATGACCTTATCTGCTGTTGCGTCGTCTCCTGACCTCATTAGAAAAATATCTGAAATCAATGGCATGGATAGAAATGGTAGATGGTTAGCTACTAACCTAGGGGTTGAGACAGTTGCACCAAGTCTAGTGAAAAAGCATCTTGGGATAAAAACAAAACCCTTTCAGACAGAAGAATGGGGAGCAGTTGTCAGGGAAGGTTGCAAAATTATGAATCAGAATCACTGGTTCCCTGCATTGACACTCATAATAGGATGGCCTGATGAGACGCCAGACGAAACGCAGTACACAATTGACCTAATAGATGATTTTAAAGAAACGAAGATGAGAGGCTTGATTGCACCTTTACTGTATCAAGATTTTTCAGAAAAGAATTCAATGCATTTCGGCAATCTAAATGAAGCGCAATTTACGCTTTTTTGGAGATGCTGGGAACACAATATATGGGTAATTAATGACATTATCCCGATAATAATTAGGAATAAATCCTATGGTCCTATAATGAAATTGTTTATGGCAGGATTGATTAGAGCTGGGACCTGGGCGATTATCAGATATCTCAGAGGATTATCAAAGGAACTATTTAACGGGCGCCTTCCAGAAGATATTGTAGACCACTACTCTGCAAGAAGGTCAGTAACTGCGTCTCTGCCTCCAAGGCTCTAGTATTGTATTGACAAGATTACGATCGATACAGTTGGAGTTATGGTCCAGTATTGATTATCGACTTCATAACTAGTGCATCGGACGCTTCTCTAACAATTCAATGGCACCATCAGCAATGGTAGCGATTTTGGGTGTCAATACGACAAAATAATTCTTATCTGCCCGCTCGACCAACGTCACACTCTTGTATTTCTTTGTGGAAATATCGAATTCAACCATCCCCGGGTCAATATGTCCTTTTGTATATACCATCATTAGCACCTCACCCGACAGCGGAGTTAAGGGAATAATAGAAAATACGTAGCCTTTATAAGAACTCACAGGTAGTACCTGTTTCATATAAGGCGCAACGGATACCAGATAGAGAAAAACATCTTCTACGGTTGAGAATTCTTCAAATTCGAACTTCATAGCTTAGCTTGACAAGGCAGACAATATATAAGGATTTAAATAAAATAGCAAGGCAATTAAAAAGTACGACTAACCATAAGACTCGAATTTAATATCGTAACTACCGTCCTTTCTCTTGTTGCGTTCGGTCACAAAGCCTTTCGGAACCAAATAATCTAGGGCCCCATCGACAGTACCTTGCCAGCCGCATACATAAAATGAAGTATTTTCTGGAGTTATTTTCTCCTTAACCAACTCCTCCAGAGGTGACTGATCTGTTCCAGGTTTTGGTCTCAAGAAGGACTCGACTCTTCCTTTCTGACCGCTCCATGATCTATTGAACCATTCCTGCGGTCGGCTGATACTTGCTCTATACCTAAAGTTCCAATTGTCCCGTCCTTTGTCCTCGCTTTCTTCCTCCAGCTCTGTTAATACTTCGCGGTAACTCAACTCATCAACATAACTGGCACCGTGTAAGACGATTATCTCTCTCTTGCTTCCTATTGATTTGAGGTGCAATGAATACGAGATAAAGGGAGCCAAACCTGTACCTCCTCCAATTAGGACCATTCGTCTATCGTCAGGAGAACCATCATGCAGTTTATCATTTATCGTAAAGATGCCCGTCGGCTTTACCCAAGCTGCTTCTTCTCCTTCCCTTCTATTGAATAATTCAGTTGTAAGTCGTCCCGGCAGGGGTTTACGTACCCATCGTACGATTAATTCAAAATATTTCTTCTGTTCTGGAGGTGATGCAATTGAATAGGCTCTTCTCACTATCTTTCCTTCCTTAGGGTTATGTAGACCTATTGTCACGAACTGGCCAGCCTTAAAATCGGGAACTGGACCGTCGGTTGGGGTTATCTTGTATATAGCGAGATCTTCCTTAAGTATTCTGGTATACGTGATGACCCCTCTGTTGTCGACCACCATATATGGTTCTGAAATTCTATCCAAGCTAAATAAATATATTGATTACAAAAGTAATCAGGGCGCGAAAGAGCGCAGGTAAGAAATTTATTCATTCAGTATCAATGGTATTTCTTATATGAGGGATGACCCGGCAAGAGTTAATCATATAACGGACTTTTCTATTGAGATAGATGAGCTTGCTAAGGAAATAGACGAAAATACCATGGAAGAAAGGAGAATTATGGGAATATTTGACGATGCAATGAAAAGTTTTGCATCCGACAGATCGTTAGACGCTTGCCTTGATGCCCTTAACGCCTCGATTCAATTGGCAAGCTTACGGCGTAAATTGTTTCTATCCTATAAGCATTATTCAGAACTACTGGAATCAGAGATCGTCAAATTGACTAAGGAGCGGCGATTCCGTTCACTTGAATAGACAAGTAAACTCTAGCTACTAATTAAGACCAAAATTCCTTGGAGGATTATTTCACAGTAATTCGGTTTCTGATGCTCCCCAGTTTCTCGATAGTGATTTCAACTATGTCTCCGTCTTTAAGATATTTGGGTTCGGGCATAGACATTGCAACACCGGCGGGCGTTCCGGTAGAGATTATGTCGCCTGCTTCTATTGTCATCACGTTACTCAGGTTGGAGATTATCCTTTTTATCGGAATTACCATATTTGTACTAGAAGAATTCTGTCTGATCTCGTCATTAACCCTGGTAACAATAGTCAAATTTTGAGGGTCTTCCACTTCATCTCTAGTGGTTATCCATGGACCGCAGGGAGCGAAGGTGTCTATCCCTTTACCTCTTGTGAATTGCTTATCCTTAAACTGAATATCTCTTGCAGAAACATCGTGCATAATCATGTACCCAAATACGGAATCTAATGCTTCTTCCTCTGAAACCTCTTTTGTTTTTTTTCCGATGACAACTGCAATCTCTGCCTCGTAATCTAATCTCCTTACAAACGTGGGACATACTATATCGCTATAAGGAGAGTTCAGAGCAGTTCGGGGTTTGATGAAGATAACAGGTTCGTCCGAAGGTATTAGGCCAGCATCTTTTGCATGGTCATAATAATTGAATGCCA
>Ga0081455_10007981_pt1 | contig 11069 bp, 10 predicted proteins | sample TabmetS3T2R1_FD_70207 | JGI IMG/M metagenome (GOLD analysis project Ga0081455, IMG submission 70207) | Tabebuia heterophylla rhizosphere microbial communities from the University of Puerto Rico - S3T2R1 | ecosystem: Host-associated > Plants > Roots > Rhizosphere ... | reverse complement strand
GATTCGGCGCCGGCTCGGCGCTGACGGTCGCGCCGATCCAGGCGATGATCAAGGACTCCGGCTTCCAGACCACCTTCCTCTATTTCGGTCTCGGCCAGGGCATCATCATCGTGATCCTCGCCTTCCTGATGTTCGCGCCGAAGGCGGGACAAGTGCCTGCGGTGACGCAGAACGCCAACATCATCCAGAGCCGGCGCAACTATCAGCCGACCGAGGTGATCCGTCAGCCGATCTTCTGGCTGATGTACTTCATGTTCGTGATCGTCGGCGCCGGCGGATTGATGGTTACCGCCAACCTCAAGCCGATCGCCGTCGACTGGAAGGTCGACAGCGTGCCGGTCACGCTGATGGCGGTAACGATGACGGCGGTGACATTCGCAGCCACCATCGATCGCGTGCTCAACGGCCTCACCCGTCCCTTCTTCGGCTGGATCTCCGACATGATCGGCCGCGAGAACACCATGTTCATCGCGTTCGGCATGGAAGGCATCGGCATCTGGGGCCTCTACATGCTGGGCCACGATCCCGTCTGGTTCGTGCTGCTGTCGGGCTTCGTGTTCTTCGCCTGGGGCGAGATCTACTCCCTCTTCCCCTCGACCTGCACCGATACCTTCGGCGCGAAGTTCGCGACCACCAATGCCGGCCTGCTCTACACGGCAAAGGGCACCGCGGCGCTCCTGGTGCCGGTAGCGAACTACATGCAGCAGTCCTCGGGCACCTGGGACATGGTGTTCCTCGTCGCGGCCGGCGCGAATATTCTGGCCTCGCTGCTGGCGATCGCGGTGCTCAAGCCCTGGCGCAAGGTGGTGGTCGCCAAATCGCAGATTGCCACCTGACCTGATCGGTCCACTGCAAAACGCGCTCACCCTCCGGGGTGGGCGCGTTTTCTTTTGTCCGGCGGTCAACTGGTATACCAGGCGACATTTTCGACTGCTCGATACGGCCCCCTGCCCTTTGCTGGCGATCGCGCCTCTCCAGAAATGTCAGTAATGCTGCCTGTTTATCTCTATCCCGCGTGCGAGATTTCCACATTCCGCGTGTTGACAATTGGCATTATGTATACCAGACTTGACGCAACAGTTCAGCCAAGGAGGGTGCCATGCTCGTCGGAGATATTCTGCGCAAGAAGACCGCCCGTGTCGCAACGGTTCGCATGAACGAGACCGTCGCCGTTGCCGCGCAACTGATGCGCGCCAGCAATATCAGCGCGCTGGTCGTCAAGGATGTCGTCCGCACCGAAGGCAACACGGCTGTCGGCATGTTCACCGAGCGTGACGTCGTTCGCGCCATTGCCGCCCACGGCGCCGCCGGCGTGAACATGCGCGTTTCGCAATTCATTGAGGTGCAGCAGCTCGTCTCCTGCACCTCGACGGAAACGCTCGAGCATGTCCGTCACCTCATGAGCAAGCATCACATCCGCCACGTGCCTGTCATCGACAATTACAGCCTGATCGGCGTCATCAGCATCCGTGACATCACGACCGCGTTCGACGACGAAGCAACCCCCTTCCAGCTGGCCGCGTCGGCCTGACCGGTCACTTCGAGCTCCGCCGGCATTCCCCGGGTTTACACTCCCGGGGACGACGGCATCGCACCGCAAATTCGGCTTAACCCCTGTCGCAAAGCAGGCGCTCGCAAATCTGCGCCGGCGTAGTGGCGCGCCGGAAATCATCTGTGGGAGGGCGCATGGCGCGCAACATTCTGATCCTTGGAGCCTCGTACGGCTCATTGCTGGCGACCAAGCTTTTGATGGCGGGTCACAACGTGACCCTGGTTTGCCGGAAGCAGACGGCAGAGCTCATCAATCGCGACGGCACCGAAGTTCGCATCAAGCTGCGGGACGAGGCGACCCACCGGCCGATCTTCTCGCGCGACCTGCCCGGGATCCTGGACGCGGCCGAGCCCGCCGGCGTCGATCTCTCCCGCTATGATCTGGTCGGTCTTGCGATGCAGGAGCCGCAATACGTCGACCATGCGATCCGGCTTCTGATGATCGAGATCGCCGAGGCGAAGCTGCCTTGCCTTTCGATCATGAACATGCCGCCCCTGCCCTATCTCCGACGGATTCCGGCGCTCGCGAACATGGAACTGGACGAGGCCTATACCAATGCTGCGGTATGGGAGCGGTTCGAGCCGGGCCTGGTGTCGCTCTGCTCCCCCGATCCGCAGGCCTTCCGTCCACCGGAAGAAGCCGCGAATGTTCTTCATGTCGGCCTGCCGACAAACTTCAAGGCAGCGTCATTTGCCGATGAGAAACATAATCTGCTGCTTCGGGAGCTGGAAGCCGACATCGATGCGGTGAAGCTGGATGGCCAGGACGTTCCGGTGAAGCTCAAAGTGTTCGATTCGATGTTCGTCCCGCTGGCCAAATGGTCGATGCTGTTGACGGGGAATTACCGCTGCATCACGCCGCAGGAGCCGCAATCGATCCGCGACGCCGTGCACGGCGACATCAATCTCTCGCAGTCGATCTATGACCATGTCGATGCCATCGCCCAGCGTCTGGGCGCCGATCCCACCGATCAGGTGCCTTTCGAGAAATACGCCAAGGCGGCGGAAAGTCTTCTCAAGCCCTCCTCGGCGGCCCGCGCGGTCGCTGGCGGCGCGCCTTGCATCGAGCGCGTCGACCTGCTGGTGAAGCTGATTTCGCATCAGCTCGGCGTACCCAATGCCGAAATCGACCGCACGGTCCAGATCGTCAATCAGAAACTGAATGAGAGCGTCGTGGCGGACGAATCCGGCGCGTCGCGGGGCGCTCCAGTCCCGGCGAAGTAGAACCTTACCGTGCCGGCGCCGACCACCCCGCCGGCGAAGATCGCCGGCCTCCATGACGGAACGGCGTGTCCGGCGCCGGAGACAGGAACCCGGCGGTTGCGTGATGCTGCGGCGTAGCGCGATCAACCGGGCATTGGTGGAACCTAACGGAACATCAGACGTTCTTTCGCGAATGAGCAGCGCCGTCGCCCCGGCGCAGCAGGCGCCGAGGCGCTGTGCTGCGCTGATCGGAGGGAATGCTCATGAAACTCACGCTTTCGGTCATCAAGGCTGACGTCGGCTCTGTCGGGGGCCATACCAAACCGTCCTCACGGATGATGGCGACTGTCGATCGCGAGGTCGGCAAGGCGATCGCGAATGGTCTCCTGATCGACGGCTTCGTCTGCCACACCGGTGATGACATTGCGATCATCATGACGCACACATGGGGCGAAGGGGACCCCGAGGTACATCAGTTCGCCTGGAAAACGTTTCTCGCGGCCACCTCGATCGCGAAAACCTCCGGCCTCTACGGCGCCGGCCAGGATCTTCTGGTCGACGCGCCTTCCGGAAACGTTCGCGGCGCCGGACCGGCCGTGGCTGAACTCAGCTTCGACCACAGCCTCTCGGGGTCGCGGCCCGCGGAGTCCTTCATGGTGTTCGCCGCCGACAAATGCGGCCCCGGCGCCTACAATTTGCCGCTCTACCTCGCCTTCGCCGATCCCATGTATTGCGCCGGGCTGATGCTGCCGCCGATGATCAAGGGTTTCCGTTTCCATGTCATCGACATGGACCACACGGCCGGCGACAGCGTGATCGAACTCGACGCGCCCGCGGACAGCTACCACATTGCAGCACTGCTCCGCGACAATGAGCGCTTTGGGATCGATCGCATTGTTTCTCGAACCCATAACGAGGTTGTCGCCGCTGTTTCGGCGCAGCGCCTCCACTCGATCGCAGGCAAGTACACCGGCAAGGACGATCCGGTCGCGATCGTCAGGAACCAGGGGATTTTCCCGGCGCCTGAAGAAATCGTCTCGCCGTTCGCGAAGGCGCACTTCGTAGGCGGCGATGCGCGGGGCTCGCACGTGATGCCGCTGATGCCTGTGCCACTTAATACACCGGTGACAGGCATGTACTGCCTGCCGATCGTCTCCTGCGCCGGCTTCTCGATCGACAAGGACGGCCGTTTTTCGGAGTCCTTTACCGATTTCTTCGACAACCCGGCGTGGGACGAGGTCCGCCGGCTCGCCCAGCGCAAGGCAATCGAGATGCGCAGCCAGGGCTGGTCTGGTGCCGCGATGCTGCCCTATTCCGAGCTGGAGTATGGTGGCTTCCGCGACACCGTGTCCGGACTGCTGAAGCGCTTTCAGGTGCGCGAGGAGCGCAAGCCGGAAGCGGCCGAATAAGGCATCGCCTGCGAGGTGGGTATGGCAAAAAGGCGCATCGGCATTCTCACGGGCGGCGGCGACGTTCCCGGCCTCAACGCTGTGATCAAGAGCGTGACCTATCGCGGCAGCGAGAACGACATCGAGGTCGTCGGTCTCCGCCGCGGTTGGGAGGCCCTCACCCACGTGAACCTCGAGGACCCGGCCTCGAGGTCCCACTACATCATCCCGTTGAACCGGGACAACACGCGCACGATAGACCGGAGCGGCGGCACGGTGCTGCACTCGAGTCGCACCAATCCGTCCAAGATGAAGAAGCTGCCGGATCATCTCGCAGGCAAGGACTTTCCAGCCTCGTCCAGCACCAAAGGCGGCATCGCAACCAGGACGTGGGACGTCTCTCGCCAGGTGCTGGCCAACCTCTCGGGGCTCGGCATCGAGCACCTGATCGCCATCGGCGGCGACGACACGCTCAGTTACGCAGCCAGGCTCAACGAACTCGGCGTCAAGATCATCGCCATTCCGAAGACCATGGACAATGACGTCCGCAATACCGAGTACTGCATCGGCTTCTCGACCGCGATCACCCGCGCCAGCGACGCCATCCAGCGGCAGCGCACCACTGTCGGTTCGCACGAGCGCATCGGCATCTTCCGCGTCTTTGGCCGCGATGCCGGATTTACGGCGCTCTACACCGCATACGCCACCTCGATACGGTGCGTCATACCGGAGTACAGGGTCGATCTCGACAAGCTGATCCGGTTGCTCCTCGAGGAGAAGCGCGCCAACCCGAGCAACTACGCGCTGGTCGTGCTCAGCGAGGGCGCCGCTTGGGAGGGCTACGAGGTGCAGGAATATGGCGAGCCCGATGCCTACGGCCATCGCAAGAAGGCGAGCGTGGCGGAATCGTTCGCCGACGAAATCAAGCGGCGCGTCGGCGAGGAGACGATCACGTCCGACCTCACCTACGACCTGCGATCCGGCAATCCGGACTTCATGGACAAGCTCGTGGCCCTGACGTTCGGGAACATGGCCTACGACGCCATCCTCGAGGGCAAGACCGGCCTCATGTCGGCGCTGGTGGAGGGACGCTACGACCTCGTGCCCATCCCTGACGCCAAGCTCGGGCCACGCAAACTGGACGTCGCCAGCACGTACAACACGGAGCGCTACCGCCCCATCTACGGCAACAAGCGCGGGCTGCCGATCTTTCTCAACCGCGCGTCATAGGGTGGCTGTGGCAACCCCCGGGAACGTCTCTTGTTGCGACGCGTTTTTATTTGCCGGCCACGAAATAAAAGTCCTGCCTTCCGGAAATCGAGCCGTAGCTGAAAGGCTTTTGCTTGCGACCGGTCGCTTCCATGACGTCGTCGCGAACGACATCGAAGAGCCTGCGGACTTCGAGGCCGGGCGTTGGAAGATTCTTGACGAAGGCAGACGCGAACGGACTGTTGGTCCCGTCACTGTCGAGCGCGGTCTCGCCATCCTTGGCGGCATAAACCACTAACGTTCCGAGCCCTGCAATACCGCCAAATATTGCGTGACGCGATCGCAACAGTTCATCGAGAAATTTGAGCTGCTTCGGGTTCCACCATACGTGGGGCAAGTTCCGCGTTGCATTCTTCTAGAAATGCTAGCTTAGATTGAGCTGGCATTCTTGCACGCAGTCACACCGGACAACCTCGTGTGGCGCCGAGTGAGTATGCGCGTCCGAACCATCGATCCTGTGCAATTTTGCTTGGGACTTGGAGTATGCGGGCAGGCTTTGTTCGACAGCACTTCGCTTTCGTGACTGTCATCCTTTTCCACGGACGACGCCAGCGGGCCGTACCACGGCCGTTTGGTCGTGTGCCGTTGAAATGGCAGCAGCCAACGTGGCTTGCGCTGCAAGTGACCGCAGTGCTCGGCCTCGCCGGGCCGGCTTGGGCGCAGACGCCGTTCGCCACTACCAACGAGCCGGCGACATGGATCGGCGGTACGGGAACAAATCAGTGGAACAATCAAAACAACTGGCAAACCCAGTCAGGAGGCCGTGCTGTGCCGCTCCTGATTGCGAACTTCACTAACCTGGCTTCGGTACCCGACAGGACGGTCCGCGACCAAAACGATCAATCGATTGGTACGCTCAATTTCACCGCGCCAAGCTATGTCCTGAGCCTGGAGAACGGTAATATTTTTACTGTCCACGGCACCGGCTTCGTGATCAACGACCCCGCCAATAGGCCGATTGTCAACGTCGGCGTCGTTAGCGGCGGCAACATCAGGTTCACCAACGAATCGACCGGCGACGTGGCGAAGTTCGTGATCGCGTCGAACGGCACTCTGGACATGTCAGGTCGTACGACGCAAACGGGGATGACTGCGGGCGCGATTGATAACGCAGGCAGGATCCTGGTCGCCAACAACGACGCCACGAGCGTGGGCAATGCGCTTACCGTCTTCGGGACCTATAATGGCCTTGGAGGTTCGATTTACCTGAGAACGGACCTGGGGCCCGACAATTCGCCGTCCGACAAGCTCATCATCGGTGGCAGCAAGGCCGTCAATGCTGCCGATGGCCCGGCCCAAGCCATTGGCAACACCCTTCTGCACATCATCCCCGGTCCGAACAGCCCCGGTGCCTACACGATCGCAAATGGCATCCCTGTGGTCGAAGCAGTCAACGGCGGCACGACGGCCGAGAGCGCTTTCACGCTCGCCGGCGAAGTGCGGGCTGGGTTCTACGATTATCGTCTCTACCGGGGCGGCTTTAACGGCACCAATCCGGATGACTGGTTTTTGCGCTCGACGTTCAACGGAGGTAACGGCGGCAATGGTGGCGGCAACGGCAATGGCAATGGCAATGGCAATGGCAATGGCAATGGTGGCGGCAACGGCGGCAATGGCAACGGTGGCAATGGCAACGGAGGCAACGGAGGCGGTAACGGCGGCAACGGCAACGCTGGCAACGGGCCGATCACACCACCGAACGAGCTGCCACCAGAGGAACTGCCGGAAGATGTGCCGCCGGTCCTGCCACCAGGTGTCTACCCAATCATCGGGCCGGAGATTGCAACATACGGCGCGGTACAGCCGACTGCGCGGCAGCTTGGGCTGACCACGCTCGGCACCCTGCATGAGCGCATCGGCGACACGCTCGCGATCGGAAATGCTGGAGGCAACGGCGGCGCCTGGACGACCGGCTCAGTGTGGGGCCGCGGCTTCGGTCAGCAGATCAACAATCGCTATCGCGCCTTCGCCGATCCGCGCACCAATGGCCAGGTGGCCGGTTTCCAGAGCGGCAACGATCTGTGGCGCGGCAGCTTGCTGCCGGGCCACCTCGACGTTGCCGGCATCTATTTCGCCTACGCGAATGCCAATGTCGGCGTGAGCGGCCTCGTCACCAACGAAGCGGCGACCAACTATGTGGTCCGCAAGACGGGGAGCCTCAATCTCAATGGTTGGTCGGGGGGAGCATACTGGACGCATTACGGTCCGACCGGCTGGTATCTTGACGCTGTGCTACAGGCGACAGCCTATCAAGGCACGGCATCGACGATCTTCGCCAGCCTCCCGACCAACGGCGTTGGCTTCGTTTCCTCTCTTGAGGCTGGCTACCCTATCCCGGTGCCGGCGCTCGGGCCCGGCTTTGTGCTGGAGCCGCAGGGCCAGATCGTCTGGCAGCACGTGTCGTTTGACGGCGCCAATGACGGCCTGGGCAACGTAGCGCTCGGCTCGACGTCGGGTGCGACCGGGCGAATAGGTCTGCGGGGTCGATGGACCATTGTCAGCAACGGCGGGCTGGTCTGGCAGCCGTATGTGCGTGCCAACCTCTGGCAAGATTGGGGCGCGCGAGCGACCACTACGTTTTCCAGTGTCGATCTGGTGCCGTTGCTGGAGCAAGGGACGCGACTTGACCTGAGCGCGGGCGTGACTGCCAAGATCAACTCCGGGCTGAGCCTTTATGCTCAGGCGGGCTACCAATTCGCCGTTGCGGATACCGATGGCCACAAGCGCGATGGCGTCCGGGGAGACCTTGGCCTGCGCTACTCGTGGTAACGGGTTTAAGATTGCGAGCTGCTCGGAATAGTTCGCAGTGCGGAACAAGTCCCCGCTTTTGCATGATGGCGTTGCCCTCGCGATCGCTCGCCCCCGGTAGACTTTTGCAGGGGCTGGCGGCATCCTGCCTGTCGAAATCTCACAAATTGACGCACGCGGCCGCCCGCGGCGAGGAAACAGAGGGCAGACATGATCAAGACGCGATTCACCGAGCTCGTCGGCGTCGAGCACCCGATCGTCCAGGGCGGCATGCAATGGGTCGGGCGCGCCGAGCTGGTCGCCGCCGTCGCCAATGCCGGCGCGCTCGGGCTGATCACCGCGCTGACGCAGCCGACGCCGGAAGATCTCACCAAGGAAATCGCGCGCTGCCGCGACCTGACCGACAAACCGTTCGGCGTCAACCTCACCATCCTCCCCGCGATCAAGCCGCCGCCTTACGCCGAATACCGCCAGGCCATCATCGAGGCCGGCATCAAGATCGTCGAGACCGCCGGCAACAAGCCGCAGGACCACGTCACCGAGTTCAAGAAGCACGGCATCAAGGTCATCCACAAATGCACCAGCGTCCGCCATGCGCTGTCGGCGGAGCGGATGGGTGTCGATGCGATCTCGATCGACGGCTTCGAATGCGCCGGCCATCCCGGCGAGGACGATACCCCCGGCCTGATCCTGATCCCGGCGGCCGCCAACAAGGTCAAGATCCCGATGATCGCCTCCGGCGGTTTTGGCGACGGCCGCGGACTGGTCGCAGCCCTTGCGCTGGGCGCCGAGGGCATCAACATGGGCACGCGCTTCATGTGCACCAAGGAAAGCCCGATCCATCAGCTCGTGAAGGAGCGCATCGTCGCCAATGACGAGCGCGAGACCGAGCTGATCTTCCGCACCATGCGCAACACCTCGCGCGTCGCCAAGAACACGATCTCGACCAAGGTCGTGGCGATGGAAAAGGAAGGCGCGAAATTCGAGGACGTGCGCGAGCTCGTCGCCGGCGCCCGCGGCAAGATGGTCTATGCAACCGGCGATGCCGACGAGGGCATCTGGTCGGCCGGTCAGGTGCAGGGCCTGATCCACGACATCCCGACCTGCGCCGAGCTGGTCTCGCGCATCGTGCGCGACGCCGAAGCGATCATGCGCGGGCGGTTCGAAGGCATGTTGTCGGGCGCGCAACGGCAAGCGGCCGAGTAGGAAAGTTGAAGCACGAAACGTTATCCGTCACCCTGAGGAGCGCGGAACGCGCGTCTCGAAGGGCGACGGCCACCAGCGGGGCCGCTCATCCTTCGAGGCTCGCAAGTGCTCGCACCTCCAGCGAAAACGGCGAGGCCGTTTCGCGGGGATGACGGGGATACTACGAGCACATTGCTACGACCGCGGCGCTATTCGGTCGTGTCGAAATCTTCCTTCGCCGTCAGCATTCCCGCAACTGTACGCAGGGCCGAATCGAGTTGTTCGCTTGTAGGGGCAGCAAGCGCCAGGCGGATGGCGTTGGGGGCGTGACCGGGGCTGACCGCGAAGGTGGTCGAGGGCGTCAACGCGATGTCGCGGCGGGCCGCGGCGAGCAGCTCCTCTTCGCTCATCTCACTTATGGATTTGCTCATAGTTTAACCTCTCCTACGCCCGAAGGGCGTGCGACGATGGAGGGTCGCCGCGTTCTCCTTCACGTCAATGGACGGCACGGAGCGAATGATTTGTATGCAAGGGTACTGGGGCGGGCGCTCGTTTCGCCTTGCACTTTTGTCATTCCCTTTTGCGAAATGCTAGAGGCCGAGCTCCTCCATGTACTTCGCGCGCTTGCGGGTCGTGCCTTCCTGCTTCGAGTTGGCCTCGTCCTGCAATTCGAGGCGACGCTCGTTCTGAAGGGAGATCACCTTCGACTGGATGAAAGCCCGGAAGACCTCCTTCTCCGTATAGATGGCGACTGCATCGCCGAGAGACTTGGGGAGCTCGCGCTCGATTTCGTCTTCGAGCTTCTCGTCCCCGACCTTGGTGCTGACCTTGATCGGCACCTTTACGACCTGAGCTTCCTCCTTGGTAGGAACATTGATCGTTGGCATGATTCTTACACCTTCCATTGTTTAGGATGCCTCATCTAGCATCGTGAGTTGGGCCGGATCGCCCACGGTAATACCCTGCAAACATTGTGCCAATCCCCACCGTGGGGATGGTTGGGATTTCACGTTTTGAAATCCCATTTGTCAGATTACCATTCATCTTCTGGTCCGATGAAGATGCACTCTATCATCCGCTTGCACCAGGCTACGCCAGCCAGATCTTGAAGTCTCGGAGTTCGAGCATCTCACGGATGATACCTCCATCAGCATATCCTAAGTCGTAGTCCTGGTGCCAGGGTTCGACCCAGTAGGGATCGAGGGGCCATCGGTCGTATCCCCACATGAATCCGTGGAGGTAGGGTCGGCTGATATCGAGGAGCCGACGAACGATGCCAAGAGCTTCGCTCTCTCGTCCTGATCCATCGCAGATAATCTGGATGAAAGCAGGGAGAGAATGGAGTCCTCCATCAAGGTTAGCAAGACGCTGGATGGCAGGCTCTCTAACTCGCTTTGCGTATAGGGCAACGGCCACAATCGGACAACACCGGATGTCTCCGTTAATATCAGCATAGATCCAGTCTGCTGACCCGGTTGGGTGTGTGAGGGTCCATTTGTAGGCATCAATCACCGTTATGGGGTCAATGCGAGTCATGTGGGAATATGTGCTTCTTCACACAATCGAGACACGCAAATACCGAGCCGTGTCGTGTATCGTCACGGAGATCTGTGATCTCTATGCGATAGACACCGTCGGGGATTGTGCCATCCTCTGCGACTTCGTGGAAGTGACAGGGGAGATAAGGTTCTTCCATTAGAGTTGCTCACTAACTTTGAGCTTGAA
>Ga0081455_10007980_pt1 | contig 11069 bp, 9 predicted proteins | sample TabmetS3T2R1_FD_70207 | JGI IMG/M metagenome (GOLD analysis project Ga0081455, IMG submission 70207) | Tabebuia heterophylla rhizosphere microbial communities from the University of Puerto Rico - S3T2R1 | ecosystem: Host-associated > Plants > Roots > Rhizosphere ... | reverse complement strand
CTCGACGCCGACGAGCCCGGGCACGGCAGCACCGCCGCGTCGACCGCGCTGCTCCAGTACGAGATCGACGTGCACCTGACCGATCTCACCCGCAAGCTGGGCGCCGAACGCGCCGCGCTCGCGTACCGCGCGTGCCTCGAGAGTTTCGACCTGCTCGAGCGGCGCTTCCCCGAGTTGCTCGGCCTCGCGAACTACGAACGTCGCGGCAGCCTCTATCTCGCCGACAGCGAGCAAGCGGTGCCCGCATTGCGCGCCGAGCTCGCGGCGCGGCGTGCGATCGGCATCGACTGCGAATGGCTCGACGCGGAGGAGATCGTGCGCCGTTTCGGCTGCCGGCGGCCCGGGGCGATCCTCTCGGCGCGCGCCGCGCAGGTCGATCCGCTGCGACTCACGCGCGCGCTGCTCGCGGCGTGCACGCGGCACGGCGTCGACATCCGGGTGCGGACGCGCGTGGCAGCGATCGAATCCACGGGCGAATTCCTCGCGCTGCGCCTGGCGGCGGGCGACAGCCTGCTCGCAACCCACGTCGTCATGTGCGCGGGATACGAATCGCTCGACTTCCTGCCGTTCGACGGGGCCGACGTGAACAACACGTTCGCGCTGGTGACCGAGCCGCTGGGCGACCCCCGGATTGCTGCACTGCCGCTCATCTGGGAGAGCGCGCGCCCTTACTTATATATACGGACTACGCCCGACGGCCGACTCATCGCCGGCGGCGCTGACGTGCCGTTCAAGAACGCCGCCGCACGCGAGCTGCTGCTGCCGCGCCAGGTGCGCCGGATTGCGAAGGGCTACGCGGATCTCTTCGGCCGCGAGCTGCCGCGCGTCGCGTATTCGTGGGCGGGGAGTTTCGCGGAGACGCGCGACGGTCTGCCGTACATCGGCGCGGCGCCGGGCCTGTCGCCGCGCCTGCAGTTTGCGCTGTGCTATGGCGGCAACGGCATCACGTACAGCGTGTACGCGGGCGACATCGTGCGCGCGCACATCGAGGGGCGCGCGCATGCGCTCGACGAGGTGTTCGGATTCCAGAGGTCCGGGGCGGATCCCGCGCGCTTCGTGCAGGCGAAGGAGGCGTGACGGAATCCGCCCCGGAGGGGGAGAGGGAGCTTCAGACCGGAACGCCGATCACCACGGTGCCGTCGTAGCCTGCGGTCACGGAGCCCGCGAGCGTCGGGGTCATCTGCGCGATCTGCGCGGAGCTGTTGTCGCCGAACACGCCGTCGCTCGACGTCGTGACCTGCGAGAGATTCGCGGTGCTCGCCGAGTAGCCCGACGCGTTGGAATACACCGTGCTGCAGATGTCGCGCGGCATCGCGAGCTGCGAGGTGAGCACGCGGTTCGTGTAGAGCGTCGCCATCGAGAGGCTGGGGTACACCTCGAAGTGGATGTGCGGGTAGCGGCCGGAATAACAGCCCGGGAATATCGTCGTGAACGTGGCTGCGCCGTTCGCGTCAGTTACCTGCACGCCGCGCAGGTAGTTCTCGCCCTGGATGCCCGACGAGTAGAGCGAGTAGCCGCCCTCGCGCGTGCAATGCCATAGATAGATGGCGTAGCCGGCGAGCGCCGCGCACGAGTTGTTGGAGTTCACGACGCTGAGCTGCAGGGTGAGCGGGACGCCGCCCGCGGTGTTCGTCGAGCCGCCGAAGCTCGAGCGGATGTCGCTGCGCACGACCCCCGATTGCTGCAGCACGTTCGACACCGCGCCGTTCACGGTGTTGGAGCCGTCGGATGGATAGGGGCCGTTGGTCTCCGTCGGATCGGCGATGCAGCTGCCGGTCGACGTGCCGCCGGAGCTCGAGCTCGACGAGCTCGAGCCGGACCCTGCGGTCGCATCGGCGGTATCGCTCGATCCGCCGCCGCAGCCGACGAGCAGCGCGGCCGAGCCGCCCGCGAGCAGCCAGGACAAGGCCTGCCGGCGCGCGAGATTCCGTCGCATCATGAGCTCGAGGTCGGCCGCGAGGCCGGAATGGTGGTCGTGGTCGTGGTCGTGGTCGCGGGGTGACTTGGGCACGGGGCGCTCCTTCGTTGCGTCGGGAGCAGTATTCGCGTCACGGATCGCGGCGGTTTGCCGGTTCTTGTCAGCCCCGTGTCGGCTTGGACACACGCCGACTACACTCGCGTGCGACCGTCACGAAATGCAGGCTTTTGCGACGCAGATGGACCACAACACGCTGATTCTCGTCGTCGACGACGACCCGGATCTCCGCAAGCTCATCGGGGACTTCCTCGAGGGCCATGGCTACCGCGTCGCGACGGCCGAGAACGCGGCCACGATGCGCGGCGCCATCGAACGCGAACGGCCCGACCTCGTGATCCTCGACGTCATGATGCCCGGCGAAGACGGTCTCTCGGCCGCGCGCCGGCTGATCACCGAGCGCGGGCCGCCCGTCATCATGCTGAGCGCGCTCGGCGGCGACACCGACCGCATCATCGGGCTCGAGGTGGGCGCCGACGACTATCTACCCAAGCCCTGCAACCCGCGCGAGCTGCTCGCGCGCGTGCGCGCGGTGCTGCGCCGGCGCGCGCAGGCAGCCCCGACCGAAGAGCCCGCACCGTCCGCGCGCTTCGAGTTCGCGGGCTGGCGGCTCGACCTCCTGCGGCGCGAGCTGCGCGATCCGGCGGGCACGTTCATCAACCTCTCGGACGGCGAGTTCGCGCTGCTGCGCACGTTCGTCGAGCATCCGCAGCGCGTGCTGTCGCGCGACCAGCTGCTCGACATCACGCGCGGCAACGCGGTCGAAGTGTTCGATCGCGCCATCGACAGCCAGATCAGCCGGCTGCGCCGCAAGCTCAACGAGCGCGCCGAAGCGGAACTGATCCGCACCGTGCGCAACGAGGGCTACATGCTGCTGCCGCGGGTTACGCGGCTATGAAACAACTCACGATCTTCGGCCGCACGTTCCTGCTCATCCTCGCGGCGCTGTGCGTCGCCGAGGCGGCGGGCCTCACGCTGCTCATCACGCGGCCGCCGTTGCACAACGCCCCGGTGCGGCTCTCGGACGTCGCGCGGCAGCTCGCTGGCGGCGACGCGCGGTTGGCGCCGTTCGGCGGTCCTGCGCCGCCGGACTTTCGGCCGATGGACCGACCGCCGCCGGACGCGCCGCGCGCTGCTAGCGGTGTCGACCGGCCCGGCGAGCCACCGCACGATGCGGGGCCACCGGGCCACGGACCGCCAGGCTTCGACGATGCGGCGGGCCCGCGTGGTGTGCGCGGATTCCCGACGCCGGCGCGGCGCGAGTGGGAAGTGCGCGATTCACTCGCGCCGCCCGCGGCTCCCGCGAATTTCGATCGCGACCTCTCGGAGCGTCTTGCGACCTCGCTGGCGCGACGACTCGGCGTCACGCGCGACCGCGTGGTCGTCTACGTGAGCGGGCCCGTGCGCGGCCGCGCGGGATTCGACGACGCCGAGCTCGCCGAAGGATTCGTCGCCGCGTGGCAGCGTGACTCGCGGGAGTGGCGCGTCATGGAGAGCGTCGTCGAAGGATTCCCGAATGCCTTCCAGCGCCAGGCCTTGTGGCTGCTCGCGATCGGGCTCGTCGTGATGCTGCCGATCGCCTGGTGGTTCGCGCGTACGCTCGCCGCGCCGATCCGCCGCTTCTCCGACGGCGCGCGCCGTCTCGGCACCGATCCGCACGCGCCGCCGCTCGAGCGCGCGGGGCCCGCGGAAATGCTCACCGCCATCGATTCGTTCAACGCGATGCAGGGCCGCGTCACCCGGCTGCTCCAGGAGCGCGCGCACATGATCGGTGCGATCGCGCACGATCTGCGCACGCCGCTCATGCGGCTCTCGTTCCGTCTCGACGATCTCGCGCCGCCGCTCAAGGAGAAGGTCGAAGCCGACATAAGCGAGATGCGCGCGATGATTTCGGCCGCGCTCGACTTCCTGCGCGACCAGGCCGCGGGCTCGTCGCGCGAGCGGCTCGACTTCCGGCTGCTCGTCGAGAGCGTCGTCGACGACCAGTCAGACGTTGGACACGACGTCACGCTCGCCGGCGGCGAGCCCGTGACCCTGCTGGGCGATCCGCTGTCCTTGCGCCGGATGGTGGTCAACCTCGTGGACAACGCGCTCAAATATGGTGAACGCGCGCGCCTCAAGCTGCGCACGGCCGAAGGTCGCTGCGTGCTCGAGCTCGACGACGATGGACCGGGAATCCCCGAGAATCTCCAAAGCCGCGTTTTTGAACCTTTTTTCCGCGCGGAGAGCTCGCGCAACCGCGACACGGGCGGGATCGGGCTCGGCCTCACGACGGTGCGCGGCATCGTCCGCGACCACGGCGGCGAAATCGAGCTGCGCAATCGCAAGGAAGGCGGTCTCCGGGTTGTTGTCTCGCTACCCCTGCCGGGACAATAATTTCCGCATTGCGAAAACTTTTTCGCGGAGACACGGGACTAACACCCGATGTTCGTCAATGATACGAGCCGGCTGCCCGACTCCGGGCGAGTCTGCGTTGCAGGATTTCACGCCAATCCGGCCGGGAGCAGGACGTTCCACAGCCTGACGATCGTCGCCGCGCGGGCGGAGATCGAGGAGATGGCCGAGCCGCGCAATCCATCGCACGTGCTCGGGCAGGGCGCGTACATCGACGCCGAGAGCGGCAAGGTGTTCGCAGCTTTCTTCGCCGGGTCGCGTGCGCGCTTCGATGCCGAGCCTAACTACCGAGAAGCCCTGTACGTGCTCGTCGACGGCGCCGTGTACTCCGTGCGCGGCGAGAAGATCGCAACGACCATCCGGCGCGGTCTCACGTCGCGTGAGTTCGTCCTGATGCGCGGCGACCGGCCGCAACGTAGCGTACGGTACACGTGGCCGTGGTACCGTGAGCCCTTCGTCGGCAACCAGCCCGGCACGCGCTCGGAGGATTTCCTGCGCGAGCTGTCCACGATGGTTTCTGCCTACGGTTGACACCGGGGGAACTGTGAATCAGCTCGGCATGATCGGCCTCGGGCGCATGGGCGCCAACATGGTCAAGCGCCTCTCGCGGGCGGGTATCCGCTGCGTCGTCAACGACCGCAACGGTGACGCGGTGCGCGCGCTCGCGGGTCCGGGCATCGACCCGGCGTTTTCGCTCGAGGAGCTCGTGCGCAAGCTGCCGGCGCCCCGCGCGCTGTGGCTCATGGTGCCCGCCGCGTTCGTCGACGACCTGCTGGCGCAGCTCTCGCCGCTGCTCGCGGCGGGCGACGTCGTCATCGACGGTGGCAATTCGTTCTACCGAGACGACATCCGGCGCGCCGAGGAGCTGGGGCAGCGCGGCGTCCGCTATCTCGACGTCGGCACGAGCGGCGGCGTCGCCGGATTCGAGCGTGGCTATTGCCTCATGATCGGCGGCGATACCGCGGCGGCACACGATCTCGATGCCATATTCGCCGCGCTCGCGCCGGGCCCCGACACCGGGTCGAGTGCGACCGGCACCGCCGCGCGCGGCTATCTGCATTGCGGCCCGCCGGGCGCGGGGCATTTCGTCAAGATGATCCACAACGGCATCGAGTACGGCGTCATGGCCGCGTACGCCGAGGGACTCAACATCCTGCACAGCGCCGACATCGGCCTGCGCGAGCACACCAAGGACGCCGAAACGGCACCCGTGGCCGCAGCGCCGTTCTACAAATACCGCTTCGACGTCCCGCAGATCACTGAGCTGTGGCGTCACGGCAGCGTGATCAGCTCGTGGCTGCTCGATCTCACGGCACGTGCGTTGCGCGACGATGCAACGCTCGCCGCGTTCGCGGGCCGGGTGTCGGACTCCGGCGAAGGACGCTGGACGCTCGACGCGGCGATCGACGAGGGCGTGCCGGCGCCCGTCATCAGTGCGGCGCTGTTCAGCCGATTCAGCTCGCGTGGCAACGCGGGTTACGCCGACAAGATCCTGTCCGCCATGCGCAAGCAATTCGGCGGACACGACGAGCAGAAGAAGGGTAGCTAGCCGGCGGCGAGCGTCGCCGCGAGCTGGGCGGGATCCACGGGCTTCACGAGGTGGCGGTCGAATCCGGCCGCGTGCGCCTGGCGCCGGGCTTCCTCGCTGCTCCAGCCCGTGAGGGCGATGAGCCGCATCGGCGCGGTTTCCGCGTCGCGCAGCTGGCGCGCCACTTCATACCCGTTCATCCCCGGCAGACCGATGTCGAGCAGTACCGCGTGCGGTTTGAATTCGCGCGCCACGACGAGCGCCGCGGGCCCGTCGTGCGCGACGCGCGTGGAATGTCCGTCGAGCTGCAGCAGCATGGCGAGACTCTCCGCTGCGTCGACGTTGTCGTCGACGACGAGGATGCGGCGGGAGACCTGGGGTATCGGAGTTGTCGCGTGTGGTTGCATGGGCGGGCCGCGGTGGCGCTCGATGGTACCCGCGCGACGACGCGCGCGCCAAAGCAGCGTCCGGAGGCCCGGTCGTCGTAGGAAAGCGCCGACGTCTGCGCCCGCGCATCGCGAGCTGCGCGTCGGCCGACGGGCGACGCCTAACTAGTCGATCGGCCAGGGCATGCCGTTCGGCAGTTGTTCCGGTTCCACGCGCGGTTGCGGGACGCGATCGTCGAGGCCGCGCCACCACGCATCGATGCGGAAATCGTGGGCGGGTTCGACGGGCGCGCCGAGCTGCGGCAGCAGCAGTCTCGTCGAGCCCGGCGCGAGCTCGATCAATCGTTCGACGGGCTGATCCCACGCGTGCAGCGCGAGATTGAACGTGCCCCAGTGGATCGGCAGCAGCGGGCCGCCGCCGAGCAGCGCGTGGGCCTTCAGTGCGTTTTCCGGCCCGAGATGGATGTTGCCCCACGCGGGATGAAACGCGCCGATCTCGAGCATCACGAGATCGAACGGGCCCGCACGTTCGCGCGTCCGTGCGTATTCGGGTGTGAGCCCGGTATCGCCGCTGAAGAACACCTTGTGGTGCGTTCCGGCGATGACCCAAGACGACCACAACGTCTTGTTGCCATCCTTGAGGCCGCGCCCCGAGAAATGCTGTGAAGGCGTCGCGGTGAGCTCGAGGCCGGTACCCGGCACGCGGTGCGTTTCCCACCAGTCGAGCTCGACGATGCGACCGGCGTCGATGCCCATCGCCTCGAGATGCGCGCCGACACCGAGCGACGTGATGATGGGGACGTTCACGCGCCGCAGCAGCCGCATCGTCGTGAAGTCGAGGTGGTCGTAGTGATCGTGCGAGACGAGCACGGCGTCGAGCGCCGGCAGCTCGCTCATCGCGACGGGCACGGGCTGGAAGCGCTTCGGGCCGACGAAGCGCGTCGGCGACGCGCGCGGACCCCACACGGGATCGGTGAGGATCCGCCAGCCGTCGATCTCCAGCAGCACGGTCGAGTGGCCCAGCCAGGTCGCGCGCAGGCCGGATTGGGGCGCGTGTTTCCAGGTGCCGAGCGGATCGACGTGCGGCAGCGGCCCGGGCGGCACGCGCCGCTCACCGCCGCAGAGGAAATCGCCGATCGAGGGCATTGGCACCTCGCCGCGTGGCGCGGGATGCGTGTTGCGAAACCGCTCGCCGTCGAACTGCGACGAACCGGAAATCCGCTCGAGCCGGCGCGATTGGGACATCGCGGTCTTCATGTCGCGATCATGGGCCCCCGCGACCTCGGCCGCATCCTCCCATCGAGAGGGGACCGCGGGGGCGGTCCCCTCCCGGGGGCATCGCGCTACTGCGCGGGCGGCGCTTCACCCGGCTCGCCGGGCGGCGGACCGGACGGGCGACGCTTGCGCAGCTCGTCGAACTTCGCGAGCTGTTCGGCCGTGAGCACGCCGACGAGCTGTTGGCGCAGCTCGGTATCCATCTGGTCGTGATGCGCTTTCATCTGTTCGCGCGTCGGACGCGTGCCCGAGGCTTCGAACTGCGCGCGCTCCGCGTCCATCTTCGAGCGCTGCGTCTCGAATATCTGCCGGACCTGCGCGGCCTGGGCTGCGGAGAGCGACAGCTCCTGCGTCAGGTGCTCGACGGGAGAACCACCGCGGCCATGACCGAAACCGGGCGGCGCTCCGGGCGGCGTGCCGGCGGCAGGAGACTGGGCGAGCGCGGTCGCGGACGCCGCGAGCGTGGCGAGGATCAGGACGAGGCGGTTCATGCGGGCTCCTTCGGGTGGGTGCACGCATGTTTGCGCGGTTTTCGTGCGTCCGTTTGTCAACGTGTGTTCGACGTGTGTCAGCCGCCGGCGGAGATCCGGGGCCCGCGGTCGATCCGCGCTGCGCCGCGTCGAGGCGGCCGATCCGGGCCGCGCTAGCTAGTCGGCGCATGACATCCGTGTGACGAGTGGTTAGGCATCCACCTAGGCGCTTGCGGGCGGGGCTGCGCGGCGTATAGTCGGCGCAAACAACAACAATGGCGGAGAAGAAGAATGGCCACCATCAAGAGTGCCGTCGCGTTCTGCAACAACGAGATCGCCTACCTCGCGTGGGAGCTCGACGTCGCGCACCTCCCGGATTGCCTCGGATTCCACATCGTGCGCGAAACCGTGGACGCCCATGACGTCGTGCTCGAATCGCGGCCGCTCGCGGCCTACGTGGCATTCAAGGGACAGAGCAACCCGGACTGGCTCGCGCAGAACACGAGCGTATGGCCCGTGCAGAAGTTCAACTGGCGCGATCTCACGCTGCGGCGCCGGCGCGATGGCTCCGGGATGCGTCCCGAGCACCAGCGCGTGCGCTACGTCATACGCGCCGTCGGGCCCGCGAAGCCGGGTCTCGAACCGGTGGTTGCGGTCCCCGAAAGCCACGTCGACCGGAAGACGGGTGCCGTCGTCGCGCACACGTACACGGGCGTGCCGCGCGCCCTCGCGTACCTCACGCCCCCGAAATCGACGAACACGATCGAGGCGACGCGGACGATCGGGCCGTTCACTTCGACGTTCACGAACGGGATCCTCTCGACGCAGTTCCTCATCAACGTGTTGCTGGAGGATGGCGTCGTCAAGGACGGCGAGCTGTTGCGCCATCTCGAGAAGAAAGGCGACTGGCTGCGGGAGTTCCTCGCGGGCGACGTGCTCGCCACGCTGCGCGAATTCTTCGCGGCACCCGGGACGTTCCAGGCCGCGCTCTACGAGCTCGAGGACGACGAATTGATCGAGCTGCTCGTCGCGCATTCCGCGCGCATCAAGCTGATCCTCTCGGACGCCGGCTCGCCTCGCAAGAACAAGAAAGGCGTGGACGAGTACGACACGCGCAACGCGCCGGCGCGCCGCAAGCTGCGCGCGCTCGCCAAACAGGCTGGCGCCACGTTTCGTCTGTCCGATCGCATGTTCAACGGCACCGGCCACATCGGCCACAACAAGTTCGTCGTGCGCTTCGATGGCGCCGGCAACGCCGAAGCCGTGCTCACGGGGTCGACCAACTGGACGTTCTCGGGCGTCGCGGGCCAGAGCAACAACCTCATCGTCATCAACGACGCGAAGGTCGCGCAGCGATTCGCCGCGTACTGGACCAATCTCGAGACCGACAAACAGCCGACGCCCAAGCCGATCGGCGCAAAAAACGCGGGCGCGGGTCAGCTCGACGTGCTCAAGAAGGCGAATCGCACGGTGGGCACGAGCACCGCTGGCGGTGTCACCGTCGACTCGTGGTTCTCGCCGAACATGCCCGGAAAGAAACAGCCGCCGGCGAAATCCGCGACGCAGTCCGCGCCGCCGCCGCCCGACATGGCGAACCTGTTCTCGCTCATGCGGAAGGCGGAGCGCGCGATCTTCTTCCTCGTGTTCCTGCCGTCGCGAGGCGGGCTGTCGTCGATCGTTTCGGAAGCGGTCGAGCTCGGCCGGAAGGACCCGTCACTGATCGTGACCGGCGCGATATCCGACAGCACCGCGATGTGGGGTTTCGAGGCGGCGGACAAGGCGGCAGGCACGAAGGCCTATTCGCCGCATGTCTTCCAGAGCGGCGGAGTCTCGGTGATCCGTGCCTCGGCGCTCGCGGACCGCAAGCTGCTCGGCGAGCTCGGCGATTTCAAGCTGAGCGAGCAACTGACCGTCGGGAAGGCGATCATCCACGACAAGATCCTCGTGCTCGACCCGATGGATCCGGCGAAGTGCGTGGTCGCGTTCGGCAGCCACAACATGGGTTACAAGGCGAGCTACTCGAACGACGAGAATCTGGTCATCGTGCGCGGCCAGAAGGCGCTCGCGCTGGCCTACGCCGCGCACGTGCTCGACGTCTACGATCACTACCGCTTCCGCGCGATCGAGATCGCACGGCAATCGAAGGAGAAGGGCGCGCCGAAGGGAAAGAAATTCGACGGCTTCCTGGCGACCACCGACGCGTGGCAGGACACGGCCTCGCGCCGTCTCGGGCGGTATTTCCTGCGCGGTTGAGGGGCGACTAGCTAGCCAGCCAGCTAGCGCGCCGTCTTCGCGAGCAGCTCGAGCAGCCGGTCCTTCCAGAGATTCGCGATGGTGTGCGAGCCGTGTCCGCGCGTCGCGGGGCTCAGCGGGATGATGACGTATTCACCCTTCGGCACACGCTTGATCTCGCGCTCGAGGATGCCGAGCTCCGGCGGGTTGATTTCATCATCGGTGGAGTTGATAGCGAATAGCGGCGCCTGGATCTTTTCGAGCAGGGGCGAGGGGTTGTAATCGGTCGAGGCTTCGTACTGATAGATCGTGTCGTTCGCATCGCCTTGCAAAGCCGCTTTTCCCATTGCCTCGACAGCCGCATCGGCTTTGTCCGCCGTCGGATTTTCCTTCTGAAATTGCAAGGCGCTACCCGTCATGATCGAACGAATATTGCGTGCGGCGATCAGGCCGCGCGGCTGTGTGGTGTATTCGCCGTTTTTCCAGTCGGGATCATTCTGAATGGCCTGGATGGCCATGATCCGGGTCATGCGATTGCGCCCGGCGATTTGAACCGGGGCGCTGGCCATGGGCATCAGCGCATCCATGAAATCGGGATACATTTCGCCCCAGACCCACGTCTGCATGCCGCCCATCGACGTTCCCATCACGAGCCGCAGATGATTCACACCGAGTTTCTTCGTCAGCACTTCATGCAGCGCCTCGACCATGTCGTCGTAGGTGTACTTGGGAAACTTCATGTGCAAGCCATCGCTCGGCTTGCTTGATTTTCCGTGGCCGATGCCGTCGGGCAGGATGATGAAATACTT
>Ga0081455_10007979_pt1 | contig 11070 bp, 9 predicted proteins | sample TabmetS3T2R1_FD_70207 | JGI IMG/M metagenome (GOLD analysis project Ga0081455, IMG submission 70207) | Tabebuia heterophylla rhizosphere microbial communities from the University of Puerto Rico - S3T2R1 | ecosystem: Host-associated > Plants > Roots > Rhizosphere ... | reverse complement strand
TTTCGACGTCACGCAGTTTGACGTGAATGTCGAGCAGCGCATCAACGAGAAAGGCGAGCGCGTCACCGTCACCATGGCTGTAGTGAAGGTCAAGGTCGGCGACGACAACTTGATTTCGGCGGCGGAGGGCAATGGTCCCGTCAATGCTCTGGATCTCGCGCTACGCAAGGATCTTGGCAAATACCAGAAATATATCGCCGGGCTGAAATTGACCGACTATCGCGTGCGTATCCTCAACGGCGGCACTGAGGCGGTGACGCGCGTGCTGATCGAAAGCGAGGACGAGCGCGGCGAGCGCTGGACGACCGTCGGCGTGTCGGCGAATATCATCGATGCCTCTTTCCAGGCATTGATGGATTCCATTGTCTTTAAGCTGCTGAAATCCGAAGCACCCGCGTGATCGATCACGTTTCAGTCGCGGTAGGAGACCTTGCGAAAGCAACCCGCTTTTATGAAGCAGTGCTCGCTGCGATCGGAATCGTCAAAATAGAATCTCGGCCCGCGACCGTGGGCTTCGGCAAAACCTATCCGGAATTCTGGATCAATTTGCGCGCCGTTCTCTCCGCGGTGCCGCCGGAAAGCGGTGCACATGTTTGCTTCCGCGCGCGATCGCCCAGGCTTGTGGATGCGTTCCATGCCGCGGCACTCGCAGCTGGCGGCTCAAGCGACGGGGAACCCGGCTACCGCCCTTCACATGGGGATGGCTATTATGCCGCTTTCATTTGCGACCCGGATGGCAACCGCATTGAAGCAGTGACATTCGTCGGCGCCAAATAACAAGACGTCGCGTGTGTCTGAGTCCGTATCACAACCGATCTGCAATCACGGCGGGCATTTCTTTTTCTTCCTCCGGAACTGCCTCGGCTGCTTTTTGCAACAGCGGCAGAATGTCATCGACTTTATCTGCCACAAGCAGATCAAAGTTGAGGTCTCCGCGGATGAACTCGAGCTTCCTCATGTGGTCGATAAGAGAGCAGAGCGGATCCCAAAAATGCTTGATGTTCGCAAGCATGATGGGCTTGCGATGGCGTCCGAGTTGAACCCAGGTCATTTGTTCGACAATTTCTTCCAGCGTTCCAATTCCGCCCGGCATCGCCACAAAGGCATCAGCCATTTCAAACATCTTGCGCTTTCTTTCATGCATATCGCGCGTGACAATCAGGTTGTCCGCGCCCCGCATCGCGTGTTCGCGCGCGACCAGAAATTCTGGAATGATGCCCGTTACCTTGCCACCATTGTCGAGAACCGACTTGGCGATTGCTCCCATCATGCCGATGGACCCGCCGCCGAAGATCAGGCCGATATTGTTCTTCGCCAGGATCGCGCCAAATGCCCTTGCGCTATCGACAAAGGCCGGATCCGCACCCGGACCAGAGCCGCAATAGACGCAAATTTTTCTGATTTTGCTGCTTTTTTGAGGTCTGTTCATAGATATGGATGTGCATAGCGCTTGCGGCATCGTCAAGGCAGCCAAGCAATAAGTCGGCGGAAATGGTGATTACCGGCCAGAATCCGCATATATGAAGCCTGAATGACGGACCATGATCACCGGATTTCCGAAAGCGAATCACGCGTCTCCGCGAATCGCGGCGCATTACTGACGACGCTTGTTCATCTTTGGCCCTATATCTGGCCGACTGATCGACGCGACCTGAAGTTGCGAGTGATCGGATCGCTGGTGCTGCTGCTCGCTGCAAAACTTGCGACGATTGCAGTTCCTTTCACGTTTAAATGGGCGACCGATGCGCTTGTCGGCCAGGGCACTGCGCCGGTGGCTGCTTCCGATTGGCTTCTTTGGGCAATAGCTGCACCCGTCGCCATGACTATCGCGTATGGGGGGATGCGCGTCCTGATGGCGGCGCTCACGCAGTTGCGGGATGGGCTATTCGCCAAAGTGGCAATGCACGCAGTGCGTCGCATCGCTTATCGCACTTTCGTGCACATGCACGAACTGTCGCTGCGTTTCCACCTCGAGCGCAAGACCGGCGGTTTGACGCGCGTTCTCGAGCGTGGACGCAACGGGATCGAAACCATTGTTCGCATGGTGATTCTGCAGCTGTCGCCGACGATCATCGAGCTCGCATTCATCGTCGTGGTGCTGATGTGGCAGTTCGACTGGCGCTATGTGGCGGTGATCATGATCACTGTTGCGGTCTATATGAGCTACACCTATCGCGCCACCGAATGGCGCATCGGCATACGCCGCAAGATGAATGACAGCGACACCGACGCGAACGTGAAGGCGATCGACTCGCTGCTCAACTACGAGACGGTCAAATATTTCTCGGCCGAGGAACGTGAAGCGTCCCGTTACGACCGCGCTATGGCTCGATACGAAGATGCCAGCGTTCGAGCATATACGTCTTTGGCGGTTCTCAACGCGGGTCAAGCGGTGATTTTCACATTTGGACTTGCCGCAGCCATGGTCATGTGCGCCTTCGAAATCAAGGCCGGCACCAAGACCGTCGGCGATTTCGTCCTCATCAACGCGATGATGATACAACTTTATCAGCCGCTGAATTTCATGGGCATGGTCTATCGCGAGATCAAGCAAGCCGTCACCGATATCGAGATCATGTTCTCAATTCTGGCGCGCGAACCCGAGATCAAGGACCTGCCGCAGGCGCTCCCGCTAAAAGTCAGCTCCGGCACCATTCGGTTCGAGAACGTCAGCTTTGCTTATGATCCGTCTCGTCCCATCCTCAAAGGCATAACCTTCGAGGTTCCGGCCGGCAGCACAGTAGCCGTCGTGGGACCTTCCGGCGCGGGAAAGTCGACGATTTCGCGCGTGCTATTTCGCTTTTACGATATTTCGGGCGGCCGCATTCTGATCGATGACCAGGATATCGCAAAGGTCACGCAGAAATCATTGCGGCAAGCGATTGGAATGGTGCCGCAGGATACCGTTCTCTTCAACGATACCATCCGCTACAACATCCGTTACGGCCGCTGGGAAGCGACGGACGCCGAAGTCGAAGAGGCGGCGCGCCTTGCCCAGATCGACCCGCTCATCCGCATTGCGCCAAAGGGTTACGACACCGAGGTCGGCGAGCGGGGGCTCAAATTGTCCGGTGGCGAGAAGCAGCGCGTAGCCATCGCCCGTACGATCCTCAAAGGCCCTCCCATCCTGGTGCTCGACGAGGCGACCTCCGCCCTCGATAGTCACACCGAGAAAGAAATTCAGGATGCGCTTGAGCGCGTTTCGCGCAACCGAACCACGCTGGTGATTGCGCATCGACTTTCCACGATCGTCGGGGCCGATGAGATTATCGTGCTTGACCAGGGTGAGGTCGTCGAACGCGGGACTCACTATGCCTTGCTTGCCAAGGATGGGCTATATGCAAGCATGTGGAATCGTCAGCGCGAAGCCGAAGAGGCGCGCGAGAAGCTTGCGCGGGCCGGCGAAGACGAAAAGAGCGCGCCCAATCGCAATCCTCCCCCGGTTGAAGATGAGATCAGCGAGGCAGCTGCCGCTCCGCTCGCAGCACGCGCGGACGCGGCAGAGTAGGATAGCCGCATGTCGATCTACGATTCGATCCGCTCACAGGTCGTGCCGATAAGCCCGGAGGGGTACCCGTTTATCGGGGCTTTCGCGCTGGTCAGCCTCATTCTGTTCTGGCTTTGGAGTCCACTCGGGTGGCTTGGCACGCTGGCGACGATCTGGTGCGCCTATTTCTTCCGTGATCCGCCGCGGGTCACGCCGGTGCGAGAGGGCCTGGTCGTCGCGCCGGCAGATGGACGTATCAGTCAAGTTACCAGTGCGATTCCGCCAAACGATCTGGACCTCGGGAGCAGGCCGCTTCCCCGCATTTCGATTTTCATGAGCGTATTCGACTGCCACGTCAATCGCAGTCCGGCTGCCGGAAAAATCGAGAAGGTCGTCTACCATCCTGGCAAGTTCTTCAATGCCGATCTCGACAAAGCGAGCGTCGATAACGAACGCAACTGCCTGGTGATTGCAACTCCCAGCGCCCGAGTTGCGGTGATACAGATCGCAGGCCTTGTCGCGCGCCGCATCATCTGTTTCGTGCGCCCCGGCCAGTCCATTGGAGCCGGCGAGCGCTTTGGCATGATCCGATTTGGGTCGCGACTCGATGTCTATTTGCCCGAGGGCACGACCCCGCTGGTGGCAACGGGCCAGAACTCAATTGCCGGGGAAACCGTCCTTGCCGATCTGCTCTCGGCTGACGCGGGCAGGGCATTCCGCAGCGGGTAAATCGTTAACGAGGCCGACAGAAAGCCATTTCCGCGCTGTGGCGCGCCCGGCAACTCGGGCCTATATTTGGGTCATGGTCTTTCAACCGTTTGATCCCGCTCCGCCGCCATTCCGGCGTCGCTTCAAGGCGATTCCGGTCCGGACCCTGTTGCCCAATCTGATCACTTTGCTGGCGCTGTGTGCAGGCCTCACTGCTATTCGGCTGGCGGTGGAGGACAAGCTCGAACTGGCCCTGGCGGCAATTGTGTTTGCTGCCTTGCTCGATGGCATCGATGGCCGGATCGCGCGGATGCTCAAAGGCACTTCGAAATTTGGTGCCGAGCTCGACAGTCTGGCAGATTTCGTGAACTTCGGCGTGGCGCCCGCGCTGATCCTTTACTTGTGGGGTTTGCATGACCTCAAATCGGCGGGCTGGATTGCCGCATTGGTTTTTGCGATTTGCGCCGGCCTGAGACTCGCGCGCTTCAACGTGATGATCGACGACCCCAACAGGCCGGCATGGGCAGGAAATTTCTTTACCGGCATTCCGGCTCCGGCTGGTGCCATCACCGTGTTGCTCCCGATCTACGTCACGTTTCTCGGTGTTCCGGTTGGTCTTGTCACGGTGTGGTTCACCTTCTTCTACACGCTGCTGATCGCGTTGCTGATGGTGTCCCGGTTGCCAGTTTTTTCGGGAAAGCGCGTCGGCAAGCGGGTGCCTCCCGAAATGGTGCTGCCGGTGTTTGTTATGGTCGTCTTGTTCTTCGCGTTGCTGGTCAGCTATCCATGGCAGGTGCTCACGCTGGGCACGTTAGCCTACCTGGCGTGCCTGCCGCTCGGATGGCTTTCCTATCGCGAGCACCAACGTAAGGACGCAGCCGCCGCTGCGGCCACGGTGACTGCGACCGCGCCAACCCCCGCCGATGAGGCATTTCCGTCCGGCGAGCCCGACCAGAAATCAGATAAAGAGCGGCCAGCGCGCCTCAACTGATCACTTCGTTTCAAGCGGATAACCGGGCATTAAATCGTAAGGGTGCTTCCATCCGGGAAGCGCCTTCATGCGCTCGAGCCAGCTGCCGATCGCCGGATGATCCTCGCCGATGTCAAAGCCGAACTCCTCAGCAGGGTAATAAAGATAGCCAGTCATTGATACGTCGGCGATCGTCGGCTTGTCACTGATCAGAAATTGGCGGCCTGTGAGTCGCTTGTTGACGATCGCCAAATTTCCGTCGATGCGTCCCTTGAGAAATGCCAGCACAGCCGAGTCACCCGGGGGCTTGGCGAAATTCTTCAGAAACCGAAACGGGCCGAGGAAGCCATTCACCTTCTGATTATCGAAGATCATCCAGCGCAGCGCCTCAAGGTCTTCGTCCTCGCCCTCTGGCTTGAATTTTCCACTACGTTTGGCGAGGTAGGTCAGGATCACGCCGGACTGCGTGAGCTTTCTTGCACCGTGCACAAGGACCGGCGCTTCTCCCATTTCATTGATTTCAGCACGAAATTTCGGCGTGCGTTGAACCATTGCGCCGAAAAAGTCGACCCAGAGTGGCTCCCAATCGGCGCCAATCAGATTGAGCATTAGTGCGGCGCGATACGCATTGCCGGATTGGGCGAAACAATAAAGCTGATATTCGGACATGAAGGCTCCGGTTCGGTGGACGATCTCCGGCAAAGGGCCGCTCGTTGCCCTCAGCAGTCCCCGATAGAACTATTTCATCGTTGGGATTACAAACTCGGCGCCTTCCTTTGTGCCGGTAGGCCAGCGAGAGGTTACGGTTTTCGTCTTTGTATAAAAACGGATCGAATCCGGTCCATGCTGGTTGAGATCGCCGAAACCAGACCGCTTCCAGCCACCAAACGTGTGGTAGGCGAGAGGGACCGGAATAGCGAAGTTTACGCCTACCATCCCTACCTGCACGCGGTTAACGAAATCGCGGGCGGCGTCGCCGTCGCGCGTGAAGATCGCGACTCCGTTTCCATATTCGTGTTCGGAAGGTAGACGCACGGCTTCTTCGTAGTCCTTCGCGCGTACCACCGAGAGGACAGGCCCGAAGATTTCCTCTTTGTAGATGCGCATGTCCGGCTTGACCTCGTCGAACAGGCAACCACCCATGAAGTTTCCGTTTTCGTACCCCTGCAATTTGAAGCCGCGACCATCGACGACAAGCTTGGCGCCTTCTTTCACACCCAAGTCGACATAATCCTTCACCTTGTTCAAATGCGCCCTCGTGACCATCGGTCCATAATCCGCTTGCGGGTCGCTCGAAGGACCAATCTTGAGGCTTTCGACGCGCGGAATCAGTTTTTCGACAAGAATGTCAGCAGTCTTTTTACCGACGGGGACTGCGACCGAGACCGCCATGCAGCGCTCGCCGGCAGACCCATAGCCGGCGCCAACCAGAGCATCGACAGCCTGATTGATATCGGCATCGGGCATCACAATCATATGATTCTTCGCACCGCCAAAGCATTGAACGCGTTTGCCGTGGGCGCACCCGGTCGAATAGATGTACTCCGCAATCGCCGACGAGCCGACGAAGCCGATCGCCATTACGCGCGGATCGGTCAGCAGTGTATCCACTGCTTCCTTGTCACCGTTGACCACGTTGAGTACTCCGGCAGGAAGTCCTGCGTCGATCATCAGTTCGGCCAGTCTTATTGGAACGGACGGATCGCGTTCGGATGGTTTAAGGATGAAGGCATTGCCGCATGCGATTGCCGGCGCGAATTTCCACATCGGAATCATTGCCGGAAAATTGAAAGGTGTGATGCCAGCAACAACCCCGAGCGGTTGCCGAAGGGAGTACAAATCGATTCCGGGTCCGGCGCCTTCGGTGAATTCGCCTTTCAATAAATGCGGAACGCCGCACGCGAATTCCACGACTTCAATGCCACGCTGGATGTCGCCGCGGGCGTCCGGGATCGTCTTTCCATGTTCCGACGACAGTAGTTTCGCCAGGCTGTCGAACTCCTTTTGAACCAGCTCAAGAAACTTGAACATGACGCGGGCGCGACGTTGTGGATTGGTCGTTGCCCATCCGGGCTGAGCTGCCTGAGCGTTCGCGATGGCGTGCTCGACCTCGGAGTGCTTGGCGAGCGCGACCCTGGCCTGGACTTCGCCAGTATTGGGATCGAAGACGTCGCCGAAACGACCGGATGTCCCCTTGACGACCTTGCCACCAATGAAATGGCCGATTTCACGCATGGGACGCATTCCTCCCTTTTTTTAAAAGGCTCCGGAAAGCCCATCTCGGGCATTTGGCGCCGTTTTGTCGCGATTCTCGCAGTTTTTCGACCGCCGGTCACCAGTTGGCGGCGATTTGCGGACCTTTTTTCTTTCACCAACGGTTAGCCTTTACCCACCTTTAACAGCGCCAGTCTAGGGTCGCTTTAGGCGTCGCTCGAACGAGACGTCAAGTCGTACGCGTGGGTGGGGTGCGGGTATGGATATCGCAACAGGTCTAGGCCTGCTGGCGGGGGCTGTCGTCCTCTGCACGCTCATACTCATGGGCGGCGATTTGCGGATGTTTCTCGATGTCCATGCGGCAATCGTGATTTTTGGCGGCTCCTTCGCTGCCACACTTATACGATTTCCGCTTTCTTCGATCTTCCACGGCTTGCCGCTTGGCGCCAAATTTGCCTTTTCGCTTCGCCGAATGAGTCAACGCGATCTGGTCGACGAACTGGCTGGCCTAGCAGAGGTTGCGCGGAAGCAGGGACCCATCGGTCTCGAAAAGGTCGAAATAGAGGATCCGTTTCTTGCCAAGGGCGTTCGTTTCGTCGCGGATGGCTACGACGGCAATTTCATTCGGGACAATCTCGAACGCGACCGCGACAATTTTCTGACACATCTGGACGAAGGGCAAAAGATTTACCGCGCAGTAGGAGATTGCGCGCCGGCTTTCGGCATGATCGGGACCTTGATCGGAATGGTGCAGATGTTCGCCAACATGACCGATCCGTCGAAACTAGGCCCCTTCATGGCTGTCGCCTTGCTGGCGACCTTTTACGGCGCCGCAGTTGCCAACCTGCTTTGCCTGCCGATCGCAGACAAACTTCATCTCAAGCTGGTGGATGAAGAAATCAATCGGACTCTGATCATCGATGGAATCCTGATGATCCGGGAAGGAAAGAGTCCGACGCTGGTGCGCGAGATGCTGCTTGCCTACCTGCCTGAGAAACATCGCCACAACGAAGAAGATATCGACGAAGTGGCGGAGGCCGTGCCCGCCTAGAGCGGTAGAATTGAAGGCTCTCATAGCGAGACGTAAAGAAGCAGGTCACGGTGGAGGACCACGGCTGGTTTGTCACCTTTGCCGATCTGATGGGGCTGCTTGTCAGCTTCTTCGTGATGTTGGTTGCGTTCTCCACGCAGGATCAGGCCAAGCTGCAGGTCGTTGCGGGCTCCATGCGCGATGCTTTTGGCGTTCAGGACCGGGTGCGGTATTCCGGCATTATCGAGGTGCTCGGATTGCCGACACGGCCGAAACTCAGGAATGCCGCTCATATCGACCCATCTGAAGCTTCGGCAACGCCGTCACCCGAAGAGAGCGACCGCCAGCGTTCCTATGGGGCCCGGCTCAAAGAGGATCGTAAGTTTTCGCTGGCCTCTGCCTCACTCCGGCAAGCCTTGCAGGAAATGCCGGAAATCGCCGAAGCGTCGAAGCACATCATGCTCGAGGAGACGAAGCAGGGTCTCAACATCGAGATTGTCGACCAAGATGGCCGTTCCATGTTTCCCGAAGGTGGTAAGGAACCTTACGAGCGCACGCGAAAGTTGCTTCAGAAAATCGCGCCCCAGCTCAAAGCCATGCCTTACCGTCTTTCCATCGTTGGTCACACCGCATCAACTAAAGTGCCGCCAAAGCCTGGCTATGGTCCCTGGGAACTATCGGCTGATCGCGCTAATGCCGTACGTCAAATTCTGGAGTCGGAAGGCATCCCGTCAGGCAATATTTTCATGGTGGGGGGCAAGGCCGATACTGACCCGCTGTTTCCTGACGATCCGTATATGTCGCCAAACCGACGCGTAACGGTTACCTTGATGCGCGAGGAACCACCGCTGCCGGACAATTTGACACCATAGTGTCGATTACGCTTGGTCCGTTCAGATGGCGGCCCATATTATCCCAACTGACGCAGTGATATAACGCCGGCCTCCAAGAGCTTCGCGGACCACATTTTTCATGAGTCAGGGCGCGCACCATTCTACGGACTCCGCGCGAACGCACGACGATACTCCTCCCGGGCTTTTGGCCCTGGCGCTCGGCAGCGTCGGCGTTGTCTACGGCGACATCGGGACTAGCCCGCTGTACGCGTTTCGTGAAGCGGCAATTGCGGCAAGCGGAGACCAAATCGTCAGCCGAAGCGTCGTCCTCGGCGTGCTGTCGCTGATCGTGTGGGCGCTGATCGTAACCGTCACGCTCAAATATGTTTTGATCCTGCTTCGGGCCGACAATAACGGGGAGGGCGGCACACTTTCGTTGACGGCCCTGGCTACGCGCGCGCTGGGCAAGCGAACCGCATTCGTTTTTATCCTCGGCGTGATTGGCGCCTCAATGTTTCTTGGCGACTCCGTCATTACACCGGCCATCTCGGTGCTTTCGGCGGTGGAAGGACTAAAAATCGCGAGTCCAGCATTCAGCGACTACGTGGTGCCGCTCACAGTGATCATCTTGATCGCTTTGTTCGCGGCCCAGAGCCACGGGACCGCCCGCGTGGCTGCGATGTTTGGCCCGGTGATGGTGGTGTGGTTTGTATCTATCGCGATCGCCGGCGGGCTGCACATTCGCGACGATCCCACCGTGCTTTTCGCTATCAATCCCTTCTATGGCGTTGATTTCCTTCTTCACCACGGCACCATCGGTCTGGTCACGCTCGGTGCAGTGTTTCTCGTGGTGACCGGGGGCGAAGCGCTTTACGCCGATCTCGGGCATTTCGGGCGCAAGCCAATCCAGACTGCCTGGCTCGGCCTCGTCCTGCCGGCACTGCTCATCAATTACTTTGGCCAGGGTGCGAAAGTGTTGGCCGATCCCTCAGCGATCGAAAATCCCTTTTATAAATTGGTCCCGGAGACTTTCCTGCTGCCGATGGTCGTTCTGGCGACCGCAGCCACCGTGATTGCCAGTCAGGCGGTCATTACAGGCGCTTATTCCCTTGTGCATCAGGCGATTCAACTCGGTCTTCTGCCGCGCCTCGCGATTTTGCACACTTCCGCCTCGCACGTGGGCCAGATCTATATTCCGCGCGTGACCATCTCATTGATGGTCGGCGTGCTCCTTCTGGTTGGCCTATTCCGCAGTTCCAGTGCACTGGCCTCGGCATATGGCATTGCAGTTGCGACGACCATGATCGTAGATGGCCTGCTCGCCTTTGTCGTGATTTGGAAAGGGTGGCAGTGGCCGCTGTGGAAGACGCTGCTGTTTATTTCGCCGTTCGTCATTGTCGACGTGGTTTTCTTCTCAGCGAACTTCCTCAAGCTGTTCGAAGGCGCTTGGGCTCCGATCCTGTTTGGCGCGACCATGGTGTTGCTGATCCTGACATGGCGTCGCGGAACCAGCATTCTCATCAGCAAGACGCGACGCACAGAAGTCCCGCTCGATACCCTATTGCGCAGCTTGGAAAAGAAGCCTCCTCATATCGTGCAGGGGACGGCAGTGTTCCTGACCAGCGATCCGGAATTTGCGCCAACGGCGCTCCTGCACAATCTCAAGCACAACAAGGTTCTGCACGAAAACGATGTCATCCTCACGATTATCACTGCTGACACGCCGCGTGTGCCGGAAGAAGACCGCGTGCGGATTACACCGTTATCAAAACATTTTTCGCGAGTCGCACTGAAGTTTGGCTACATGGAACAGCCTAACGTGCCAAAG
>Ga0081455_10007978_pt1 | contig 11070 bp, 8 predicted proteins | sample TabmetS3T2R1_FD_70207 | JGI IMG/M metagenome (GOLD analysis project Ga0081455, IMG submission 70207) | Tabebuia heterophylla rhizosphere microbial communities from the University of Puerto Rico - S3T2R1 | ecosystem: Host-associated > Plants > Roots > Rhizosphere ... | reverse complement strand
GCGCCGATCTCGTCGACAGCCAGGATTACGAGGCGCACCGCATCATCTCGGGCGCGCCGCGCGGCGGGCTCGACTTCATGTACAGCGACGCCTTCCCGCACGAGACCAATATGGACCGTCTCAACGGCGTCGACTTCGAAAAGGGCTGCTATGTCGGCCAGGAAGTGGTGTCGCGGATGCAGCATCGCGGCTCCGCGCGCACGCGCACCGTGAAAATCATCCTCGACGATTTCTCGCCCGAGCCGGGCCAGCCGATCCTCGCCGGCGACAAACAGGTGGGCACCATGGGCTCGACCGCGGGCAAGCATGGTCTGGCGCTGATCCGCACCGACCGTGTCACCGACGCGCTCGAAGCCGGCATGAAACTCACCGCGGGCGGCCTTCCGATCCGCATCGCCGAGCCGGATGAACTGCGTCCCTCACCAAAACAGACTGTCGCATGAGCCGTACAGCACGACTGCACCCCGACGGCAAGACGCGCTGCCCCTGGCCGGGAGAGAACCCGCTCTACGTCGCCTATCACGACACCGAATGGGGCGTGCCGGAGTATGACGACCGCGCGCTGTTTGAAAAACTGATCCTCGACGGATTCCAGGCCGGCCTGTCGTGGATCACGATTTTGCGCAAGCGCGACAATTTCCGCCGCGCCTTCGACGACTTCCAGCCGGAGAAGATCGCGCGCTACAATGCGAAGAAGATCCACGCGCTGATGAACGACGTCGGCATCGTCCGCAACCGCGCCAAGATCGAGGGCACGATCGCTAGCGCCAAGTCGTATCTCGAGATCATGGAGAAGGGCCCCGGCTTTTCGAAGCTCTTGTGGGATTTCGTGGACGGCAGGCCGAAGGTCAACCAGTTCAAGACCACCGCCAGCGTGCCGGCCTCGACGCCGCTGTCGGTGAAGATTTCCAAGGATCTCGCCTCGCGCAACTTCAAGTTCGTCGGTCCCACCATCGTCTATGCCTTCATGCAGGCAACCGGCATGGTCAACGACCATCTCGTCACCTGCTACTGTCACGAGAGCTGCGGCCACAAGCCGCGCTCGGCGCGCCTCAAGGTGAAATGAAGAACCGATCGAACGACACCGACCGCGCCTGGCAGCGGATGTTGTCTGGCCGCAGGCTCGACCTGCTCGATCCCTCGCCGCTCGACATCGAGATCGCCGACATCGCGCATGGGCTGGCGCGGGTGGCGCGCTGGAACGGCCAGACCAGCGGCGCGCACATCTTCTCGGTGGCGCAGCATACGCTCCTGGTGGAATGCGTGATGCGCGAGCAGATGCCGCGCCTCGACACGCGCTTCCGCCTTGCGGCGCTGCTGCACGACGCGCCGGAATACGTCATCGGCGACATGATCTCGCCGTTCAAGGCCGTGATCGGCGGCGACTACAAGGTGGTGGAGAAGCGGTTGTTGTCGGCGATCCACGTCCGCTTCGGCCTGCCCGCCGTGCTGGCCGAGGAAATCACGCAGCAGATCAAGGCCGCCGACCGCGGCGCGGCGTATCTGGAGGCGACGCGGCTTGCCGGCTTTTCCGAGGCCGAGGCGCGGCGCCTGTTCGGCCGCGACCCCGGCCTGTCTCAGTCGACCGAGCGCGAATATCTCACGCCATGGACCGCGGCGAAGGCGGAAAAGCAGTTTCTGGCGCGATTTGCCAGTCTTGTCGGGTGAAATATGCGACGTATGCCTGCTTTCTCCGCCCTGCGACGGGCACTATAGTTCGGGAAAAAGCCCCAAGGACTCCCATGATTCACGTCTGTTCGCTCGCCGCCCTGCCAGAGACCGTGCGCGCCACCGGCGCGAGCCACGTGCTCACCGTGATGGCCAATGTCGATCAGGTGCAGCGGCCGGTGTCGGTTCTCCCGGCCAATCATTTGAAGGTATCGATGGACGACATCACCGAGCAGATCGACGGCTTTGTCGTTCCCTGCGAGGCCCATGTCGAAAAGGTGCTGGCCTTTGTCCGAAGCTGGGACCGTGCGGCACCGATGGTGGTGCATTGCTATGCCGGCATCAGCCGCTCCACCGCGAGCGCCTTTGCCGCAGCCTGCCTGCTTAATCCGCACCGGGACGAGAGCTCGATCGCCCGGCAAATCCGCGCGGCGTCCGCGATTGCCCAGCCGAACCGGCTGATCGTCAGCCTCGCCGACAAGCTGCTCGGCCGTGACGGGCGGATGCTGCGCGCGCTGGACGAGATGGGCCCGGGCAGCATGCTGGCGGAGGGAAGACCCTTCCGCGTGGATCTCGACTGATGGAAGAAGCCGACGCCAGATGAGCGAGACGCTTCTGACGCCGATCGAGATTGGATTGACCGCCGCGATTGTCGCGATCGAGGACAATGAGCCGATGATCCTGATCGCCGCCGGCGGCGAGCCCGACGATCTCGCAGGCCTGCCGTTCGGACCGTTCGACGCGGTCAAGCACCGCACCTTCGAGATCGGCCTGCGCGCCTGGGTGGAGGAGCAGGCAGGGCTTCGGCTCGGCTATGTCGAGCAGCTCTACACCTTCGGCGACCGCGGCCGGCATACCGTGCCCGGCGACACCGACGTCCATGTTGCTTCGATCGGCTATCTCGCGCTGACCCGCGCCGCCGACAACGCCCAGCGCGCGCCCGGCGCCCATTTCGAGCCCTGGTACCGCTACTTCCCCTGGGAGGACTGGCGCACCGAGCGCCCGGCCATGATCGAGCGCGACATCTTGCCCGAGCTCACTCGATGGGCCGCGCAGCCGGCCGAGGCGGAGGCACCCGCGCGCGCACTCTCGCGCAAGGACCGCGTGCGGCTATACTTCGGCTGCGACGATTCGCAGTGGGACGAGGAGCGCGTGCTCGATCGCTACGAACTGCTCTATGAGGCAGGATTGGTCGTGGAAGCCCGGCGCGACGGCCGCGCTGCGGCATTGTCGCGCAAGGCGCTGCCGAAGCTTGGGGTGGCGATGCGCTTCGACCACCGGCGCGTCCTTGCGACCGCGATCGCACGACTGCGCGCCAAGCTGAAATACCGTCCGGTGGTATTTGAACTTTTGCCGAACGAATTCACACTTACTGAGTTGCAGCGCACGGTTGAAGCCATCTCCGGCCGGCACTTGCACAAGCAGAATTTCCGCCGGCTGGTGGAAAACGGGGCGCTGGTAGAACCAACCGGGGTGATGTCGACACAAACCGGCGGCCGGCCTGCCGCCTTGTTCCGCTTCCGCCGCGAGGTGTTGCAGGAACGGCCCGCGCCGGGCCTGGGCGTTCGCCAACGGCGCTAGAGAGCATGATCCTGACCCGCAGCGCCGCGTTGGCGCAAAGTGGGAGCCGATTTCCGGATCATGCTCAAACAAAAAGATAAGGCGCGATGACAAGAGTCATCGCGCTTGGAATTTTGACGCGGCAGGCCCGCAGCGGGTCGATCGCCGGGGAGCATCGATGTTTGACTTTTTCTTCTTCTCGTTCGCGGTCGCCGTTGTCGCGCTGATCGTCGCGATCCGCTCGTTCAAGCAGACATCCGCGCTGCGCTCGCGCATCGAGGTGCTGGAAGCAGCCGCGCGAGGAATGGCCGCGCCAGTTGCTGCGCCGCCACCGCTGCCGCCGCAGGAGCCGCCGGTCGCCGCATCTGCCGCTGCAGAAACCGTGTCCACGACCACGGAAGCCGCGCCGCCGATCGCGCCCGAGCCAATTCCGCAGGCCGGGCCGGCCATGGCGCCGCCGCCTCCTCCGCCACCACCGCTGCCCGAGGCGCAGCCCGGCTTCGAGGAACGCATCGGCACGCGCTGGGTGGTCTGGGTCGGCGGATTGACGCTGGCGCTCGGCGGCTTCTTCATGGTGCGCTACTCGATCGAGGCCGGCCTGCTCGGCCCCGGCGTCCGCACCATTCTCGGCGGCCTCTTTGCGCTGGCGCTACTCGGCGCCGGCGAATGGACCCGCCGCAAGGAAAGCATTTCCGAAATCGCCGCGCTTCCGATCGCCAACATCCCGGCGATCCTCACCGCGGCCGGCACGGCGGTCGCCTTTGCCACCGGCTATGCGGCCTATGCGCTCTACGATTTCCTCGCGCCGGCCTCCGCCTTCATCCTGCTCGGGCTGATCGCGCTCGGCACGCTCGCCGCAGCCCTGTTGCACGGACCGGCGCTGGCCGGCCTCGGCGTCATCGGCGCCTTCGTCACACCGATCCTGGTTTCGTCCGGCAAGGCGGATTACTGGGCGCTCTACATTTATCTGGCGATCGTCACCGCCGCCTCGTTCGGTCTGGCGCGGATGCGGCTGTGGCGCTGGCTCGCGGTTACCACCATCGCCTTCGCGCTGCTCTGGACCTTCCCCGGTCTCGGCCCGTCGTGGATCGGCCCGCATGTCTTCCATGTCATCGCCGGATTCATCCTCGCCGCGCTGCTGGTGGTCTGCGGCTTCATGTTCGGCCCGGCGGCTGAGGAGGGACAGATCGAGCCGATTTCGTCGGGCTCGCTGGCGACCTATCTGCTCGGCGCGACCCTGATCGTGCTGACCGGCCATCATGCCGATGCCGCGATGATCGGCTTCGCGCTGCTGGTGGCCGGCACCCTGTTCGTCGCCTGGCGCGCGGAAGCGGCCACCCCGGCGATCGCCGCCGCGGCCGGATTTGTCTTCATCGTGTTCGCCGAATGGGCGATCCGCGCCAATCCAGAAACGCTGGTGCTGCCGGGCGGGCCTCTCCCCGGTATCGGACCATCCGCCACCGACGGCTCGGTGTCGCTGCATCTCGTCACGGCGGCGATCTTCGCTGCAGGCTTTGGCATCATCGGCTTCCTGGCACAGGGACGCACCAACAATCCGTCGATCCCGATTGTCTGGTCGGCGGCGTCAGTCTTCACGCCGCTGGCGTTGCTGGTCGCACTCTATGCGCGGATTGCGCATCTCGATCGGTCGATTCCGTTTGCGATCCTCGCCGTCATTCTCGCCGCCGCCTTCGCTGCGGCGACCGAAATCCTAAGCAAGCGCGAGGACCGGCCGGGCTTGCAGGCCTCCATCGCGCTATACGCCACCGCCACGCTCGCAGCGCTTGCGCTGGCGCTGACCTTTGCGCTGGAAAAAGGCTGGCTCACGATTGCGATTGCGCTGATGTCGCTCGGCACCGCCTGGATCTCTCTGCAGCGGCCGATCCCCTTCCTGCGCACGCTGGCCGCAATCCTCGCCGGCATCGTGGTGCTGCGCACCGGCTACGAGCCGCGCATCGTCGGCTCCGCGGTCGGCACCACGCCGATCTTCAACTGGCTGCTCTGGGGTTACGGCGTGCCGGCGCTGTGTTTCTGGGGCGGCAGTTACTTCCTGCGGCGCAACGGCGACGATGCGCCGCTGCGTTCGGTCGAAGCCGCCGCAATCCTGTTCACGGTGCTGCTAGCGTTCATGGAAATCCGCCACTTCGTCAACAATGGCGATGTCTATCGAGAGACGGCCGGTCTCACCGAGGTCGGGCTGCAGATATGCGTCGCGCTGGCGATGGCGATCGGCCTGGAACGGCTGCGGCTGCGCTCGGGCAGTATCGTACACAATTACGGCGCTGTGCTGCTCACGTTGTTCGCGGGGGCGGCGATCGTGCTCGGCCTCTTCATGTTCGACAATCCGCTGTTCTGGTACATCGACGTCGGCGGCAGCTTCTTCAATCTCCTGCTGCTCGGCTACGCCCTGCCCGCGGTACTGGCGCTATCGTTGTCCTACGCCGTGGCCGGCCATCGCCCGTCCGAATACGCCAACACCATCGCAGGCGCCGCGCTGATCCTCGCGCTCGCCTATGTGACGCTGGAAATCCGTCGGATCTATCACGGCCCGGTCCTGTCCACCGGGCTGACGACAGGCGCCGAGCAATACACCTATTCGATCGCGTGGCTCGCCTTCGGCGTGGTGCTGCTGGGCGCCGGCATCATCTTCAACTCGCAGCGCGCGCGGCTGGCATCCTCTGTTGTGATCGCGCTGACAATCGGCAAGGCCTTCCTGATCGACATGTCGGCACTGACGGGCGTGTATCGCGCCCTGTCCTTCATGGGCCTTGGCATCGTGCTGGTGGCGATCGGTTGGTTCTATCAGCGCATCTTGTTCCGCAAAGCGCCGCCGCCCGCGGCGGCGCCTGCGGCAGCACAGGGAGAATAGATCGTCGATTTGAGTATCCCGGCTTCACGATTTTGTGTCGCGTGAAAAACTCCTGTCGATCCACGATGTTACTGGCGGACAGCAGCAGACATCTTGTAACCACAGTTTCGATCTGCAACAGCGATATTGCTGCAGTGCCTATATCATCCAAGTGTGTTTAAGGAGATACAACCATGAGAGGTCACGCCTGGATCACGTGCCTCGCCATCATCTGTGCGACTGTTGGCGTTGATGTTGCGTCTGCCCAGCAATCCACGATGGGCTGCTCTTCGGAGCAGAAGCCCAACGCGGCGCAGACGCTGCGTTGCCGCGACGGACTGATCATTGTCGCCGAGGACGGCGCGAGGTTCACGCTGCAGGGCAAGGGCAGCGCTGTGAATGGCGTCGACCTTCAGAGCAAGGCCGTGCTGGTCGACGCTCCCCCTCAGAAAGGCAAGAACCGCTTTCAGGTCATCACGCCGCAGGCGATCGCGGCGGTGCGCGGAACCAAATGGGCTGTCGACGCCCAGGAGGCGCGAACGTCCGTCCTGGTGCTGAGCGGCCAGGTCGCGGTACGGCGCCCCAAGGGCGACGGGCAGGTCGTGCTCGGCGTCGGCGAAGGCGTCGACGTCGATACCGGCACGGGCGCGCTGGAGGTGAAGCGTTGGGCGCAACCGCGCGTCGACGCCCTGCTCGCGCGACTGAGGCAATAACCTTGACAATCGATCCGCGGTGACCGGCAGGAAATTTCAGATACTGGTTGCGCTGGTGCTTGCGCTGGCCTGGGCACTGGCGCTTGGCTATGCGCACTACAACGCGGACTTCCGGCTGCTTGATCGCGCCGAGGGAGCGCTGACTGACTTGCGTCTGCTCGTCCGCGGGGAAAGGCCGGCACCCGATCTCCTCACCATCGTCGCGATCGACGATGACACCGCCGCGAAAAAAGGCGGCTACCCCCTGCCGCGCACCGAGCTTGCCCGCCTCGTCGACGAAGTCGCGCGTTTCGAGCCCCGCGTTACCGCGCTCGACCTGTTGCTGGTCGATCGCGGCAGTGACGCCGGCGACGCTGCGCTTGCGCGCGCGCTCAAGAAGCGTCCCAGCGTCATTGCTGCGGCGGCCGTCTTTCCGCAAGCGATCCAGTCGGTCGACGGGAAAGAGCATGGCGCGCTTACACGCCTGCCGCACGCCGAGCGATTCTTGCTGCCGCTCAAGCCATTCGCCGACCAGGCCGCGCGTGGCGTGGTCAATCTGACGACCGACAGCTCCGGCACGCCGCGCGGCGTTCCGTTGCTGTTCCGCACATCAGACAAGGTTGAACTGTCGTTCCCGTTGCGCACGGCGGGGCTGGCCGAAGGCGCGGAGCCGGCGATCCAGGCCGACGGGTTGCTGCTTGGAAAACGGCACATCTCGACCGATCTCGATCACGTTCTTCCCCTGACATTTTACGGCCCGCGCGGCACCATCCGGACTGTCAGTGCGGTTTCACTGCTGAACGGCGAAGTGCCGCCTGCTTCCATTCGGGATCGCATCGTCGTCATCGGCGCGACGGTCACCGGCGGCGGTGACACGTTTTCCACCCCGTTCGATCGCGTGACGCCGGGCGTTGAGATCATCGCGACAGCGATCGGCCATCTGATGAGCGGTGACGGCATCCGGCGCGACCGCTGGACGCGTGGCGTCGATGCAGCGTTAGCAGTGGTCCTTACGCTTGCGCTTGTCGCCTTGCTCGCCTGGCAGCGCAGCGCGGTTGCGCTGCTGCTGGTCGCGGCCGTGCTGCTGATCGCGACGGTTGCCAATTACGCGGCATTTTCGCACGGCATCTGGCTTAGCGCGGCCTTGCCGCTGGCGGCTGCCGGTCCACCCGCCATCCTGTTCGGCGCAGTGCAGCTTTGGCGGGACCGGCGGCAGGCACAATACTTCGCGAGGAAGAGCGATCTGTTGCAACAGTTTCAGGCGCCCGCCCTTCGCGAATGGCTGACCAAGTATCCGGATTTCCTGCTTGTGCCGGTGCATCGGGATTTGGCCGTTGTCTTCATCGATCTGTCCGGCTTCACCGGGCTCAGCGAAACGCTAGGAATGGACGCGACCCAGCGCCTGCTCACGAACTTCCACACGCTGATCGACCGCGAGGTCGAGGAGCATGGCGGCTTCATTACCAGCTTTCTGGGTGACGGAGCGATGATCCTGTTTGGCTTGCCGGAGAGCACGCAAGTCGACGCGCGCAACGCCGCGCTTTGCTGCGTCAAGCTTTGCGGCCGCGCCGAGCAGTGGATCGAATCGCTGCCGCCATCGATGCGCATCGGCGTCAAGGTTGGCGCCCATTTCGGCCCGATCGTTGCCTCACGGCTCGGCGGCGACAGCCATCAGCACATCACGGCGACGGGCGATACCGTGAACGTGGCGAGTCGGCTGATGGAAGTCGCGGCGAAACAGGGTGCGACGCTCGCGGTAAGCGACGATCTGCTGCGTCAAGCCGGCGCCGAGTCCGCATTGCGCGAATGCGGAACGCTTACCGGGCCGAGGGAGACGCGGATCCGCGGGCGCTCCCGCGCGCTTTCGGTCTGGCTCTGGCGCAGCGACAGCAGCGGGCAGGACGAGTCTGCCCTGATGCGCTAGGCCGCGCGAACCGAGTCGAGGAATTTCGAGACTTCGACCTTGAGACGGTTGCTGTCGCCGGACAGCATCTGCGCCGCCGACAGCACCTGCGAAGATGCCGATCCGGTCTCGCTGGCGCCACGCTGGACATCGGTAATGTTCGACGAGACCTGCTGGGTGCCTTGCGCCGCCTGCTGCACGTTGCGGGAGATCTCCTGCGTCGCAGCGCCCTGCTCTTCCACGGCCGCCGCGATGGTCGAGGAGATTTCCGACAGCTTCTCGATGGTGCTGCTGATCTCCCGGATCGCGGTGACCGATTCCTGGGTCGCGCCCTGGATGCCCGAGATCTGCTGGCTGATCTCGCCGGTGGCCTTCGCGGTCTGCTCGGCCAGCGCCTTGACCTCGGAGGCCACCACCGCAAAGCCGCGGCCGGCCTCGCCCGCGCGCGCCGCCTCGATGGTGGCGTTGAGCGCGAGCAGGTTGGTCTGGCCTGCAATGGTGTTGATCAACTCGACGACGTCGCCGATGCGCGCTGCCGCCTTGGACAATTCGCCGACGCGGTCGTTGGTGATGCGGGCCTGGTCGACGGCCTCGTTGGCCATCCGCGCCGATTCCTGCACCTGCCGGCTGATCTCGGTCACGGATGAGGTCAGCTCTTCGGTCGCCGACGCTACCGACTGCACATTGGTCGAAGCTTCTTCGGAAGCCGCTGCCACCGTGGTGGCCAGTTGCTGCGACTGATCGGCGGTCGTGGTTAGCGTCCTGGCGGAGGCTTCCAGCTCGGTCGACGCCGAGGAGACCGTCTCAACGATCTCGCCGACCTTGGCCTCGAAATCGTCGGCAAGCCGGTTCATGGCGGCAGTCTTCTCCGCGCGCGCCGACTGTTCAGCAGCCTCACGCTCCACCTGCATGGCCTTAACCTTTTCCGCGTTCTCCTTGAAAACCAGCAATGCGCGCGCCATCGCGCCCATTTCGTCGCGGCGCTCCACGCAAGGCGCGGCAATCGAGGTGTTCCCTTCGGCAATCTCGCCCATCGCCCCCGTCATTTGCCCGATCGATCGAACGATGCGGTTGAACACCATCCAGAGCGCGCCGCCGGCAAGAAGAATCGAGAAAGCCATCAGGCCAGCGTTCACCAGCAGAGTATGCAGACTGCTGCGCTGGGCAGCCTCGGCCAGTTTTGTCGCTTCCTGGCTTGCGAGCACGCTGAGCGCGATCACGTCGTCGATCGCCTTGGTCGACTGCCCGAACCATTCGGCGGAATTGACGGGATAGGCGCCGCCGCCGATCCCCGCAGCATAAACGCCCTTGCGGACTTCCTCGAACCGCCGGAACACATTCTCGCGCACACGGTCGGTACCCGCCACGATACTCGGCGGCGCCGACGATTTTGCGGCGTAGGCCTGCACGTAATCCCAGGCGACTTCCAGCCGGCCCCGGAAGGCAGCCAGGTTGCTGATTGCCTGCGAGTTCATCGGCTTGCCGGAAGCCACCAGCGCTGCCACCGCGGCGCGCTCGCGGCCAAGATATTCGCTCATGATCCAGACAAAGTGCTTGAAATTCTGCAGGCTCGACAACTGCGACTGGATGTCAACCTCTTCCATCCCAGCAGCGACGCGAAGATTCTGGCTCGCCGCAATCAGAGCCGTGACGGTCGGAGCCCATTGCGATACGACGGCTTGCTCGCGCGAGCTTGCCGGCTTGGCCATTTCGGCATCGGCGCGTGCGCGAAGGGCCGCAATCTGGTCATGCGCGCGCTTCGCGCCGGCGACGAGCTGGTCCTTGTTGGCGAAATGCCTGGCGGCCATGCGAACAAGCGCCTGCTCGAACGGCTGGTCGCCGAGCTTGCGGAAGTTTGCGATCGTCGCTTTCTGCGTGTCGCTTGCAGGATCGGCTGCGTTGAGCGCCAGATTGGTCGCGCCGCGTTCGCGCGCCCAGTGGCCGGCGCTTTCGAGCAGCATGTCGGCGGTTTCGTTGACCGAAGCCGCGTCAGAAGCCATGGCGCGCTCCTGACTTGCGTTGCGCAAGACATATCCCGAGAAGCCAATCCCGAAGAGAGCCAGTAGCGCGACCGCCGTGACAAGAAGATTGCGAATACTCCAGATCGTTCCGGCTTGCGCGGACGCATTGATAGCGGGCATTTCGTTACCCCCATAAGTGGTTCGGACCTGCCTGGTGCATATCCGGGTTGACAGCTCTGACGGATCCAAGGAACTTACCGACCTCGCCTTCGACGGCGGTCGGGCAAACGCATCGCGAAAAAATCGCGATGGGACTCACGCGGCGTCAGGCCGCGCGAACCGAGTCGAGGAATTTCGAGACTTCGACCTTGAGACGGTTGCTGTCGCCGGACAACATCTGCGCCGCCGACAGCACCTGCGAAGACGCCGATCCGGTCT